>Ga0126312_10003510_pt1 | contig 10593 bp, 8 predicted proteins | sample Plot104A_FD_92537 | JGI IMG/M metagenome (GOLD analysis project Ga0126312, IMG submission 92537) | Serpentine soil microbial communities from UC McLaughlin Reserve, CA, USA - Plot104A | ecosystem: Environmental > Terrestrial > Soil > Grasslands | place: USA: UC McLaughlin Reserve, Lake County...
AACATAGCGCGCTATGCGATCATCATCTACGCGGCATTCGCAGCCATTACGGAGCTTGGGATAGCGGTGCAGTTGACGGCGCCTACGTTCCTTATTGTGCTTGGAGCAGTAGCGCTTGCCGCTGCTATAGCGTTCGGGCTCGGCGCCCAGGGCGTGGCGCGCGACATCGTCGAGAACGCCTACGAGCGGAGGGACGAGGCCAAGGAGAAAGTACAGAAGGGCGGCGGATCAGATGGACTTACCGATACAGGGGTCAAGGGGTCTACTTTCAGCCGTGAGGGGTGACACAGGACAGACCAATGCACCGGTGCTCGCGGGCGGGGGAGGGCGTTCTACGGGAACGTCCTCCTGCGCGCAAGGAGCTACGGGTTAGGTTCGCGCGTGATCGAAGGCGTCTCACGGGAGGAACAACGGTGGTCCCTTGCTGAGGTAGAAATCCTCGGTTCGATGTCGCCGGAGGAGATCGAGCGGCTAGCTCTGCGCTCCGCCCCCGTGCATCTTGCAGTCGGGGAGCCCCTCGCCCTGGATGAGAAGCGGCGGGCGCTTCTTCTGTTGGCAAGCGGGCGGGTGCGAGTCCGCGAGCCGAGCCTCGCTGGCGCAATGTTCACCATCTCTATGGCAGAGGCCCAGACCGTTGTCACGCAGACCGGTTTCGGCGCCCGGTCTTCGCGAGCACTGATCGTCGAGGCTCTCGAACCCTCTGTGCTGCGAATCCTCGAGTGGGATGTACTCGAGGACGCCGTGCGCCGCAACCCCGAGGTGGGGGTGAGGACGATTCGCCTGTTGGGTGAGCGGCTCTCCACCTGCGAGGTGCGGCTCTCGGATATGGTCCATAAGGAGGTGCCAGCCCGGCTGGCTACCTTGGTGCTCGCCCTCAGCGAGCACCACGGCGTACTGACGGCCGAAGGCGATCGCGTCATGCTCACCCGCTTCACCCATCAAGAGCTTGCGAGCATGGTGGGATCCAACCGGGAGGCGGTTACCAGAGCCTTCCGGAAGCTGAAGGAAGCGGGCGCGGTGAAAATTGAGGGCCGCCGCATTTACGTCATAGACGCGCATGCCTTAGAGCGCCTCGCCAACGCAGAGCGCCGAGCCGATAGGCGAAGTGCAGCGTGGTGACTCGACGATACGCACCTTCTCGGGGTGAGGTGGTATTTGTTTAAGAAAGCCACAGACCAGTGGAAGCTCTCCAAGGCGATCGATGTGGGTCACCGCTTCCAGACCCGCTACCACAGCCACCGCCGCCGTCAAGAACAAGGCCAGACTTCCAGGTACGGGAGGATCCTCAACGTAGTTGGCGGCCCCGCGCTCATCGTCGCTGGCTTGGCGTTTGTGCCCACACCTGGCCCTAGCTACATCATAATCGTCATAGGGATGTGGATACTTGCCGGCGAGTTCCTTCCGCTCGCACGGTTCTTCGATCGGATAGAGGTGACGCTCAGGAAGCTGGGAAGGTGGATCAAGGACTGCTGGAAAACCCTACCCAGCTTGCTCAAGGTCTTGGTGGCCCTACTGATCGTGGCCGGGGTGGGGTACGGCATCTACTGCCTGGTCTCGGGCAGCTAGTTGATGAGTCGCGGTGTTGGATGCACAGGCCTTCAACAGATGCGCTAGCCCCCGTAGGGTGGCATCATGCGAGAAGGCAACGTTCATCTCGCAGAGATCTCTAGGGTGGAGGAGACACTATGGCTGCCGGCGCAGAGAATGTAGCCAACGAAATAATCCGTCGCCTCGAGCAGGCCTGGAACGAGGGCGACGGCCGGGCGTTTGGCCAACCCTTCACCGCCGATGCCGACTTCGTCGATATTCGAGGAGAGTACCATCGCGGCCAGGTAGCGATCGCAGCCGGACACCAGGCTATTTTCGACTCGATCTACAAGGGAAGCAGCGCCGACTACAAGCTCATACAGGCCAGGGAGCTCTCAAACGGTGTGATCCTGGCCCACGCTACAGGTGTTCTCAGAGCACCATCTGGCCCCCTGGCCGGTGAGCACAGCGCAGTGCAGAGTCTGGTCTTGGCTAGAGAAGGTGACGAGTGGAGGATCGCCGGCTTCCACAATACGCTTGTGGCGCCACTGCGGCAATAGGGGCTGCGGGCTCTCTGAGCCCGTCCCTGGGTTCTCAAACGCGGATAAGTTCTCTGGAAAGTTCTCGATGTGGCGGGCTCGAGCCCCGTCGGTTACCCTCCCGAACGAGATGCCGGGACCCGGCCGGACACCTGCCACGTGCAAAGATTACCAATAGCATACTTGCTTTGCAGTTGGCGGCACATTAGACTTCCCGCGGATGCGGGAGTTTCAGGAATATACGAAGACGACTCGTGATGCGCGCCATCAGCGGTGGCTGTGGTCCTGGCCTTTCGGGCTGATGGTGGCCGTGGTGGTGCTGGGGCTCGGGATGCGGGCCGGGGCCGTGCCGGTCTCGGTAGAGACCCTCGACTACGGCGCGGATCGCGGCTCTGAAGATCGTGGGGAAGATTCGTCTCGTACGGGGACGGTTGGGGATGTTATCGAGGGGCCGCGTGAGGGTTATAGCGGGCCTGTGAACGTGCTCGTGCTCGGGGTGGACAGGCGCCCCCCTGACAGCGACGAGCCGCAGGTAGTGGGGAGTCGCTCCGACACGATCATGCTCGTCAGGATCTACCCCCGGTCGGGGGAGGTAGGGCTGCTCTCCATCCCCAGGGACCTGCTCGTCGAGGTTGAGCCAGGGGTCGAGGACAGGGTCAACGCTGCCTACTCGTACGGGGGCGTGGATCAGGCCGAGGAGGTAGTGCAGGACATCACTGGCATCCCCATCGACGGGTACGCCATAGTGGACTTCGAGGGGTTCAGTCAAACCGTGGACGCCATGGGAGGGGTGCAGGTCGACGTGCAGGATGAGATCCCGCCCAAGTACGGCATAGACGGCGGGTTGCAGACCCTGGATGGCGAGCAGGCGCTGTTCTATGCACGCTGGAGGGGGACGCCCGGGGGGGACCTCGACAGGATCGAGCACCAGCAGCAGATGGTTGCAGCACTGCGCAGCAAGGCCTTCGACTGGGATACCGTGACCAAGCTGCCGCAGATCATGAAGATTATGGAAGACAACGTCGAGACTGACCTGGGTTTCCAGGAGGCGCTCTCGCTCGGGCGCCACCTCATAAGCGAGGGGCGCAACGCGAAGATGACTTCGGCCCAGCTCGAGGGAACCCCTGATGTCCTGCCGAGCGGGGCGCAGGTCCTCATCCCCGACGAGGCCGCCAACAGGGCCATCATCGAAGAGTTCCGCCACTAGAGCTCGTTAGCTTTTTCGGGGCGTGCTTCTCTGGGCTTGCGCCTGTAGCGTAAAGACCCTCTGAGGCCGGGGTGGAATCCTGGCGGCTGTTATAATCGGGCACGAGTTTTCTATGGATATGAGCGAGAGTGGTGGAATGGTAGACACGCTAGATTTAGGATCTAGTGCCTTAGGGCGTGCGGGTTCAAATCCCGCCTCTCGCACCTCGCTGCGGTGGGGTCGGGGCTAATGACGGCCAACGTTACGAAGCTCGAGGACAACAGGGTAAGGCTGGACGTCGAGGTGCCACCCGAATCGGTAAGGGAGGGAGTCGAAGCAAAGGTCAGAGAGCTGGGACGGAGGGTAAGGGTTCCCGGCTTCAGGCCAGGCAAGGCTCCGCGGCGCGTGGTCGAGAACCACCTGGGGCGCGACTACATCTACTATGAGGCTCTTCAGGAGAAGCTGCCTGCCTGGTACTCGGAGGCCGTCATCGAGGCCGACCTCAGGCCCATAGACAGGCCCGAGATCCACTTCGACGACCCGCTGGACGAGGAGGAGGGCTTCAAGTTCTCCGCCACTGTAGCCGTCCGTCCAGAAGCCGAGCTCGATGAGTACAAGGGAATCGAGGTTCCAAGAGAAGAGGCAAGGGTACCGGAAGAGCAGGTCGACGAGCAACTCGAGCAGATGCGCGGCCAGTTCGCCACCCTCGCCGCGGTCGAGGACAGGCCCGTCAGAGACGGGGACTTCGTGATCATAGACTTCAGAGGCGAGAGGATGGTCGGCGGACCCCTCGAGGGCGCCGAGGCGGAGGACTACATGCTCGAGGTAGGCCGCGGTGAGCTCCTGCCCGACTTCGAGAGGGAGCTCGTAGGGGCGAAGGCGGGCGAGCGCAAGCAGTTCGCGGTCACCTTCCCGATGGACTACGCGGAGGAGTCTCTCAGGGGAGAGCCTGTACTCTTCAGGGTACACGTCAAGGAGATAAAGGAGCGCGAGCTCCCGCCCCTCGACGACGAGTTCGCCAAGGAGGCGAGCGAGTTCGAGACCCTCGATGAGCTGCGCGCCGCCGTGCGGGAGGAGCTCGAAGCCGCGGAGGAACGGCGCGTCGAAGGCCAGTTCAGGGCGCGGGTGCTCGATGCGGCGGCGGAGAGGGCCGAGGTGGAGGTCCCTGAGGTGATGGTGGACGAGAAGGTCGAGGAGATGCTGGGGAGCTTCGAGCGGAGCCTGAGGGCTCAGGGGATGGAGCCGGCCCAGTACTACCAGCTCGCCGGGACCTCGGAGCAGGAGATCAAGGACAGGGTGCGGCCGGACGCCGTAGATACCGTAAAGAAGGAGCTGACCCTCGACGCGGTAGTGGCGGCCGAGGGCATAGAGGCCGATCAGGACAGGGTGATGCACGAGATCGAGCACCTCGCCGAAGACTCCGATAGAGTGCCCGAGGAGATCGTCGAGACCATGCGCAGGAACGGCACCTACGCGCTCCTCGAGGAGGAGATAGCCCGTGCTGGAGCCCTGGATTTCCTGGTCGAGAACGCCGTGCCAAGCCCGATGCCCGAAGAGGATGAAGACGCGTCTGGCGAAGAAGCAGAGCCAGAGGCAGGCGAGGCTTCGGTCGAGGCGAAGGTCGAGGCCGGGGGCAGTGCCAAACAAGAAAGAGAGGAAGGTCTATGAACTACGACCCGCAGGCCGTAATACCCTACGTCATAGAGCAGAGCCCGCGCGGGGAGCGCGTGATGGACATCTACTCGCGGCTCTTGAAGGACCGCATCATCTTTCTGGGGACGCCGGTAGACGACCAGGTGGCGAACGCTATCATGGCGCAGCTACTGCACCTCGAGAGCGAGGACCCAGAGCAGGACATCAACCTTTACATAAACTCCCCTGGCGGGAGCGTAACGGCTGGGCTGGCGATCTACGACACCATGCGGTTCGTCAAGCCGGATGTCGCCACGACTTCTCTTGGCATGGCTGCGAGCATGGGAGCGTTCCTCCTGGCGGCGGGGGCCAAGGGCAAGAGGAACGCGCTCCCGAACACGCGTGTCCTGCTGCACCAGCCGAGCGTCGGCGGGCTCGCCGGACAGGCCTCCGACGTGGAGATCCACGCCAAGGAACTCATCATGACCAAGAGGCGCCTCAACGAGATCCTAGCCGAGAACACGGGGCAGCCATACGAGAAGATCGAGCGCGACACCGACAGAGACTACATAATGGGTCCAGAAGAGGCCATAGAGTACGGTGTCATAGACAACATCATAAAGAACCACTAGGGGGATGGTGGCAGAGAGCTCGGGGAGGCCGTGACGTTATGAGGGATCCGTCGGATCAGCTGCAGTGCTCGTTCTGCGGAAAGAGCCAGCGCCAGGTGAGGAAGCTCATAGCCGGCCCCGGCGTCTATATCTGCGACGAGTGCATCGAGCTCTGTAACGAGATCATAGACGAGGAGTTCTCGGGCCCTGAGCTCCTCAAAGAGGATGACCTCCCGAAGCCGCGCGAGATCAACCGCATCCTCAACGAGTACGTTATAGGACAAGACGAGGCCAAGAAGATCCTCGCCGTCGCCGTCTACAACCACTACAAGCGTATCTCTATGGGCGCCGAAGCCTCGGACGGCACAGAGCTCCAGAAGTCCAACATCCTGCTCATCGGTCCAACCGGTTCGGGCAAGACGCTGCTCGCCCAGACGCTAGCGAAGATCCTCAACGTGCCATTTGCCATCGCCGACGCGACGGCCCTTACCGAGGCCGGCTACGTCGGGGAGGACGTGGAGAACATACTCCTCAAGCTAATCCAGGCCGCCGACTTCGACGTGAAGAAGGCCGAGACCGGGATCATCTACATAGACGAGATCGACAAGATCGCGCGCAAGAGCGACAACCCCTCGATCACCCGCGACGTCTCCGGCGAGGGCGTCCAGCAGGCCCTCCTGAAGATCCTCGAGGGAACCGTAGCGTCGGTCCCGCCGCAGGGGGGCCGCAAGCACCCGCACCAGGACTTCCTGCAGATAGACACAAAGAACATCCTGTTCATCTCTGGCGGTGCCTTCGGGGGGCTCGAGGAGATCATCCGCAAGCGCATAGGCAAGAAGAGCATAGGTTTTGGCAGCGACCTTGACTCGCGCCTCAGGGAAGACCCCGACGCCATCCTGCAGCACGTCCAGCCCGAGGACCTCCTGAAGTTCGGTCTCATCCCCGAGTTCGTGGGCCGCCTGCCCGTGATCTCCACCCTGAGGAGCCTCGAGGAGGAGGACCTCGTGCGGATCCTGACCGAGCCCAAGAACGCGCTCGTGCGCCAGTACAGGCAGTTCTTCCGCTACGACAAGGTGGATCTGACCTTCACTGACGATGCGCTGAAGGCGATCGCCGAGCTAGCGCTCGAGCGGGGGACGGGGGCAAGAGGCCTGCGCAGCATCCTCGAGTCGGCGCTCCTGCCGACTATGTACGAGCTGCCGAGCCGCTCCGACGTGAAGAGCTGCGCCGTCGACGCCGACACCGTGCGCGACGGCGTGCAGCCATCCCTCGTGACCGGCTCCTCCAAGTACTCCTACGACGAAGAAGAGACAGCTTAAAGTACCCATTGAGCCAGGCCGAGCTACCCAAAACCTACGACCACCGCGCCGTAGAGGGCAGGATCTACGCCGAGTGGGAGCGCCGCGGCGCCTTCGAGGCAGACCCGAGCCACGATAAGGAGCCGTACTGCATAGTGCTTCCCCCGCCCAACGTTACGGGGGCCTTGCACATGGGACACGCCCTGAACGGCGCCATCCAGGATACCCTAGTCCGCCGCGCCCGGATGAAGGGCTACGAGGCGCTGTGGCTGCCGGGGGTCGACCACGCCTCCATAGCCCTCCAGAACGTCGTAGAGCGCAGGATCGTGCAGGAGGAGGGCAAGACCCGCTGGGACCTCGGGCGCGAGGAGTTCGTCGAGCGCTGCCGCCTCTTTGCCGAAGACGCTCGCTCCCAGATCCTCGGCCAGCTCAAGCGCCTGGGGGCTTCGGTGGACTGGCGGCGCCTGCGTTACACCATGGACGAGGAGTACGTGGGCTCGGTCTTGACGGCCTTTATCGAGCTGTATAACGAGGGTCTGATCTACCGTGGCAACCGCATAGTGAACTGGTGTCCGCGCGACCGCTCGGCTATCTCGGACCTGGAGGTCAACTACGAGGAGACACGTGGCAAGCTCTACGGTCTCCGATACCGATTCGTGGACGGCAAGGGTTCTGGTCCCGACGGCAACGATTACGCCCAGGTCTTCTCCACCCGTCCCGAGACCATGCTCGGCGACGTGGCACTGGTGGTAAATCCATCGGACGAGCGGTACACCGAGCTCGTCGGGCGCAGGGTAGTCGTGCCTTTCGTCGAGCGCGAGATAGAGATCTTCGCCGACGACTACGTCGACCCCACGTTCGGGACGGGCGTCCTCAAGGTGACCCCAGCCCACGATCCCAACGACTTCGAGATCTCGCACCGTCTCGACCTCGAGCCCGTCAACATACTCAACCCGGACGGCACTATCAACGCGAACGGCGGTCCCTTCGAGAGCATGACTAGGGAGGAGGCCCGAGAGGCCGTCGTGGAGCGTTTGAGGGAAGAGGGGCTTCTCGGTGAGGTAAGGGACTACACCTTCAGGGTAGGCCACTGCGACCGCTGCGGGACGGTCATCGAGCCCTGGCTCTCCGAGCAGTGGTGGGTCTCGATGAAGGAGCTGGCAGCGCCGGCCATAGAGGCGCTTGAGAAGCGTAGGATCTCCGTCTACCCAGACTCCTGGCGCCGCGAGACGATCCGCTGGCTGGAGAACATCCACGACTGGAACGTCTCCCGCCAGCTCTGGTGGGGCCACCGCATCCCCGTCTGGTACGGGCCGGAGGGGGAGATAGTGGCCTCCAAGGAGTCGCCGGGCGAGGGCTACGAGCAGGACCCCGACATCCTGGATACCTGGTTTTCCAGCGGACTGTGGCCTTTCGCAACGCTGGGGTGGCCGGAAGAGACAGAGGACCTCGCGTACTTCTACCCGACGAGCCTGCTCTCCACGGCGCGCGAGATCATGTACCTCTGGGTGGCGCGCATGATCATGATGGGCCTGCGCTTTCGGGGCGAGGCCCCCTTCGAGAAGGTAAACGTGCACTCGATAGTGCTCGCGGAGGACGGCACGAAGATGAGCAAGTCAAAGGGCAACACCATTGACCCCATCGACCTCTTCGACGAGTACGGCGCAGACGCCGTGCGCTTCGGGCTCCTCTACCAGTCCTCGACCCAGGACTTCGCCTACTCCTACGAGCGGGCCGAGCTGGGGCGGAGCTTCGTCACCAAGCTCTGGAACGCTACCCGCTTCGTCCTTGCTTACGCGCAGGTCGAGGAGCCCCGCGTACCCTCCGCTTCGGACCGTTGGATCCTCTCCGCTTTTACCCGGACGGTTAGGGAGTACGACACCCTTCTCGAAGAGTGCGAGTTCTCGGAAGCGATGCGCCTGGCCTACGGCTTTGCCTGGAATCAGTTTGCCGACTGGTACATCGAAATTGCGAAGGCCGCGCCATCTCCGGCGACGCCCCACGTCCTGCGCGAGGTCTTTTTCGGGATACTCAAGCTCCTACACCCCGTGATGCCCTTCGCGACAGAGGAGATGGCGCGCGTTCTCGGGGAGGAGGAGCCGCTCGTACGCCACAGCTTCCCCGAGTACGACGCCTCGCTCGAAGATGATGAGGCCGACCAGCTGCTCGAACGTACCAGGCGGGCTGTCTCGGCCGTGAGGACCTTCAGGGCGGAATCGAAGGTGGATGGCCAGCTCGAGGGGCGCGTCTCGGGCGAGGTGGACCTCGAGGTGTTTAGCGCTCTCGCCGGCGTCAGGCCCGTCGAAGCACCCGATGGTACGGCGACCGCGACGCTTGCGGCGGGGGACGTGGTGGTCGAGATCTCGCTCACCGAGGAGCTCAGGCGGGGGGAGATCGAACGCCTCAGGAGGGAGATCTCACGCGTCGAGGAGGAGGTCGGGCGCGCCCGCGGCAAGCTCTCGAACGAGAAGTTCGTAGAGCGAGCCCCGCGGGAGATCGTCACTGGTGAGCGCGAGAAGCTTTCGGCGAACACCCGCGTGCTCGAGACCCTTACCCGGCGGCTCGAAGAGTATCTCTAGGAAACACCCTTCCACCGCCAACTACTCCTTCGCCGGCGTTTGCGAGGAGCTCGACCGCCGCCGTCGTATCACCCTCGGCCTGGAGCGCATCACCGCCCTGCTCTCGCTCCTCGGAGAACCCCACAGGTCCCTGCGCATCGCGCAGGTCGTGGGGACGAACGGCAAGGGAACGACTGCCGTCGCCCTGGCAGCCGCGCTCGAAGCGGTGGGGCTGCCCTCGGGCACATACCTCTCGCCGCACGTGCTCTCCTACACGGAACGGGTGGTACTCCGCGGCCATCTCGTCTCGGAAGAGCGGTTCGCCTCTGCTTTAGGCAGGGTCATGGAGGTTGCAGACGCGAACAGCGTCCCTGCCTCGCAGTTCGAGCTGCTCACCGCAGGAGCGCTCGGGCTCTTCGCCGAGGAAGGGCTCTCGTGGGCAGTGCTCGAGGCTGGCCTCGGAGCCCGATACGACGCAACCTCGGCGGCTGAGCCCGAGGCTGTGGTGCTCTCCAACGTCGGCCTGGATCACACGGAGTACCTAGGGGAGACGGTCGAGGAGATCTCCCGCGAGAAGCTCGCAAGCCTCTCCGCAGGAGGCATCCTCATCGTCGGTACCGAAGACCCGAGGGTGCTCGCGGTTGCGAGGGAGAGGTGCGAAGAGGCCGGCGCCCGCCTCGTCGAGGCCGCTGCGGGGAAGTTGACGGCATTTGCGGGCCTGCCGCCTTACGCCGCGCGAGGCGCGCGGCTCGGGTTCAGGGCGACGGAGGTGCTGCTGGAGAGGGCGTTGGCAGAAGAAGAGCGGGAGCGAGCCGCGCAGAGGATCCCGGGCGCGCTGCCAGGCCGATTCGAGGTGCACGAGGTGCGCGGGGTGCCCGTGGTCGTCGACGGCGCGCACAACCCTTCTGGTATAAGGGCGACGCTCGAGGCGGTGAGGAGCCTCTATGGCGAGCGGGCTCTGGGCGTGGTCTTCGGGGCCTTGCGAGACAAAGACGTCGGAAGTATGCTTACCGAGTTGCGAAAAGAGGCCTACGTCCTCGTGCTCACGCGCCCAGAGGACGAGCGGGCGGCGGAACCCGCGCACCTCGTGCGCGAGCACGGTCCACGGGATCTCGAAGGGAGGCGGGCCAGGGCGGTGCCCGATGCCAGAGACGCCGTCGAAGCGGCGCTCGGGGAGATGGAAGTCAGAGGCGGGGTGGTTCTGGTGACGGGCTCCCTCTCGACCGTCGCCCCCGTCCTCAG
>Ga0126312_10003511_pt1 | contig 10593 bp, 8 predicted proteins | sample Plot104A_FD_92537 | JGI IMG/M metagenome (GOLD analysis project Ga0126312, IMG submission 92537) | Serpentine soil microbial communities from UC McLaughlin Reserve, CA, USA - Plot104A | ecosystem: Environmental > Terrestrial > Soil > Grasslands | place: USA: UC McLaughlin Reserve, Lake County...
GCTGTGATCGGGGCGACCGAACGGCCGGGGAGCGTGGGGCGTACGATCATGTGGAACCTCGTGAGCAGCCCGTTCGGCGGGACGGTCTTCCCCGTGAACGCGCGCAGGCCGAGCGTACTCGGCATCAAGGCTTACCCTTCCGTCTCCGAAGTGCCGGCGAGGGTGGACCTTGCGGTGATCGTCGCCCCTGCACCCGCGGTGCCAGGAATTATCCGCGAGTGTGTCGAGGCGGGGGTCGAGGGCGCCGTAATAATCTCTGCGGGTTTCAGGGAGACGGGGCCTGAGGGAGCGGAGCTCGAGCGGCGCGCCCTCGAGGAGGCCAGGCGGGGCACGATGAGGATCGTCGGACCCAACTGCCTCGGCGTCATGAAGCCGCCCACGGGCCTAAACGCCACCTTCGCCGGCGCCATCGCCCGTTCCGGTAACGTGGCGCTCCTGAGCCAGAGTGGAGCTCTGCTCACGGCCATCTTGGACCAGAGCTTTATGGAGAACGTCGGATTCTCGGCGCTCGTCAGCGTAGGCTCCATGATGGACGTAGGGTGGGGGGATCTGATCCACTACCTGGGCGACGATCCTGATACGAAGAGCATCGTCATCTACATGGAGTCGGTCGGCGACGCCCGCTCGTTCCTCTCGGCCGCCCGCGAGGTAGCCCTGGCCAAACCGATAATATTGATCAAAGCCGGACGCACGGAGGCCGCAGGCAAAGCGGCGGCCTCCCATACAGGCTCCCTGACCGGCTCGGACGAGGTCCTCGACGCGGCTTTCTCGCGCAGCGGCGTACTACGCGTGGACGAGATCTCCGAGCTGTTCGGGATGGCAGAGGTGCTCAGCAAACAGCCCAGCCCCCAAGGACCGCGCCTGACGATCCTGACGAACGCCGGCGGTCCCTCCGTGCTCGCGACGGACGCCCTTATCGGCAATGGCGGCGAGCTCGCAAAGATATCCAGGGAGACGATGAACGCCCTGGATAGGTTCCTCCCCGCCCCCTGGAGCCACGCCAATCCCGTGGACGTGCTCGGCGACGCCGATCCCGAGCGCTATGCGAAGACGCTAGAGACAGCGGCCGGTGACCCTCAGAGCGACGGGCTGCTCGTCGTCCTCACGCCGCAGGACATGACCGACCCGACAGCAACGGCGGAACGGCTCGCGCCCTACGCGAACAGCACCGGCAAGCCGGTGCTCGCGAGCTGGATGGGCGGACAGACCGTCGCGGCGGGGGAGTCGATCCTCAACGGTGCTGGCATCCCCACCTTCGACTACCCTGATACGGCAGCCCGGGCTTTCACGAACATGTGGAAGTACACGTACAACCTGCGTAGCATCTACGAAACACCCGAGCCTGCCGAAGAGGAAAGCGCGGACCACGGGCGGGTAAAGAAGATCATAGATCACGTCCGCGATTCTGGCCGCACCATCCTTACAGAGTTCGAGGCGAAGGAGATCCTCGCCGCCTACGGTATCCCGACCGTCCAGACGGAGGTAGCGCATAGCCCCGATGAAGCCGTCGTACTGGCAGAGAGCCTCGGCTACCCAGTAGTCCTCAAGCTCGACTCGGAAACAATAACCCACAAGACCGACGTGGGCGGCGTGCGCCTGAACCTGCAGAGCGCTGACGAGGTCAGGCTGGCCTACGAGGAGATGGAGTCCTCTATAAAGGAGTACCACAGGCCCGAGGACTTCGGCGGCGGCGCCGTCCAGAAGATGGTCAGTCTCGACGGCTACGAGCTTATCGTCGGCAGCAGCCTGGATCCACAGTTCGGTCCCGTCCTGCTCTTCGGGTCCGGCGGCTCGCTGGTCGAGGTGTACAGGGACCGAGCCCTCGCCCTCCCGCCGCTGACCACCACACTCGCCAGGCGGATGATGGAAAGGACCCGAATCTTCGAGGCCCTCGGTGGCGTCAGGGGCAGGGCGCCGGTCGATGTCGGCTCCCTGGAGAGGCTGCTCGTGCGCGTAAGCCAGCTCGTCGTCGAGCAGCCCTGGATAGCTGAGCTCGACATCAACCCGCTTCTGGCCTCTCCGGAGCGCCTGATAGCCCTCGATGCGCGCATCGTACTGCACGATCCCCAGATGAGGGAAGAGGATCTCCCACGCACCGCGATCCGTCCTTACCCGAAACAGTACGTCTCCCACGAAGAGTTGAGCGACGGCACACCCGTGACGATACGCCCGATCCGCCCCGAAGACGAGCCTCTGATGGTGCGATTCCACGAGACCCTCTCGGAACAGAGCGTCTACATGCGCTACTTCCACATGATGAACCTCGACCAGCGCACGGCCCACGAGCGCCTGATACGCATCTGCTTTATAGACTACGACCGGGAGATGGCGCTGGTCGCCGAATACACAGATCCAGAGACGGGGGAACGTGAGATCATGGGCGTAGCCCGCCTGAGCCGCCGCGGCGCCGTCCCCAACGAGGCTGAGCTCTCGGTCCTCGTCAGCGACCGCTTCCAGCGCAGGAGCATCGGCACCCTGCTCCTGAGCCACCTCCTCGATGTCGCCCGCGCCGAGAACCTGAGTCGTATCACCGCAGAGATACTCTTCGACAACTACCCCATGCAACGCATCTTGAAGAAGCTCGGCTTCCACCTCCGCCGCGACACCGAAGAGATGGTAGTGAAGGCGGATCTCAACCTCTACCAACCCGCGTAGCCACAGTAAGGTCGGCCCTCCCCGCAGTGAGGTCCGCGATCTCGAGCCCTTCCAGAGCAATGGCTGAGGCGCACCCGACCATTTCTCCTCTATCGCAAATGACTCTCATAACCAGTAACAATAATCGTTCTTGATTTGTGTTTGAGGGAAACTAGAATATTGGAGTGAGTTACACATCGTGTATTCGGGAGGAGGGTACTTGGCAGCCTGGCTAGAGCGATTGGGGCTTGGGGGCCGGGAGATGACGGCTTCGGGGCACAGCAAGAACTTCGTGTTGCGGGTCGTCCAACCGAGTCTTGTGGGTTTGATGGATGGATCGGTCTCGACTTTGGCGCCGTTGTTTGCGACGGCTTTTGCGACGAGGGATCCGAGGATCACCTTTCTGGTCGGTCTTGCGGCCGCGGTAGGGGCTGGTATCAGCATGGGCTTCTCGGAGGGGCTTTCTGACGATGGATCGCTCACCGGGCGCGGGAGCCCGTTCTTGCGGGGTACGATCACGGGCCTCGCCACATTTGCAGGTGGCATCCTGCACACCCTGCCTTTCCTCATACCGCACGTAAAGTTGGCGCTCTATGTGGCTTTCGGGGTCGTTGGCTTCGAGCTTCTCGCCATCTCCTTTATCCGCTACCGCTACTTCGACATGAGCTTCTTCATGTCGGCGCTGCAGGTCGTCCTCGGCGGCACGCTTGTTTTTGTCTCCGGCATATTGATAGGCAGCGCGTAAGCGGTCTTCGAAAGAAGACCACGCTTTCAGCGGTCCGCTTCTAGCAGAATATCTGGAGAAAGCGGTCGACGATCTTGTCTTCCACTTCGGCGAGGGAGACCTCGCGACTCAGCTCCCGGCTCAGGCTCGTGATGCCGAACTCCTTTATCCCGCAGGGTGTGATGCGGTCGAACCAGCTCAGGTCTGTCTTCACGTTCAGGGCGAAGCCGTGGGACGTGATCCAACCAGACGAGAACTTCACGCCGATGGCGGCGATCTTGTTCTCCCCCACCCACACACCCGTGTATTCAGGATGGTGCCAGCCTTCGAGTCCGTAGTCTGCGAGCACCCAGATGAGGAGCCCTTCGAGTTCGCGGAGGTAGGCGTGGGTGTCACGCACCGCGAGGCGCAGGATCGGGTATCCTACAATCTGACCAGGACCGTGGAAGGTCGCATCCCCTCCCCTATCGCTCCAGAAAACCTCGGCCCCCAGAGCCCTGAGGTACTCTTCTCCGGCGCCCAAGTTCCCCGCGTCTTTGGCCGCCCTTCCAATCGTGTAGACCGGCGGGTGCTCGCACAGGACGAAGGTGTCGGAGATCTTGTCGTTCTTCCTGAGCCGCACGAGATCCTTCTGGAGTTCCCAGGCCTCCGCGTAAGGTGTCAATCCCGGTAGCCGTCGCACATCGACGGTCGTTCCGGATCGGGACCGCTCCTCCAGGGTCATGCTCTAGACTCTCGCGACGCCGGCTGCGGGGCCCTTTCTGGCATCCGAGGTCTGTTCGTGGGCGTGGTAGGAGCTACGGACCAGCGGCCCGCTCTCGACGTGCTTGAAGCCCAGAGAGAAGCCGTACTTGCGCAGGCTCGCGAACTCTTTGGGTGTGTAGTAGCGGCTCATCGGCAGGTGGTTCTCGGAGGGCCTGAGGTACTGGCCGATGGTCAGGATGTCCACGTCGTGATCTCGCAGGTCGCGCATCGTCTGGTGGATCTCCGCTTCGACTTCGCCGAGGCCGACCATGAAGCCGCTCTTGGTCAGGCCGTCAGGGTTCAGCTCCTTGGCGTAGCGGAGCACCTCCAGGGAGCGAGCGTACTTCGCCTGCGGGCGTACGGCATAGTAGAGTCGCGGAACCGTCTCGATGTTGTGGTTGAAGGTATCAGGACGGGCGTCTATGACGGTCTTGACCGCGTCGCGATCACCCTTGAAGTCGGGGGTCAGAACCTCGACGGCGCAGCCGGGAACCTCTTCCCTGATCGCGCGTATCGTCCCGGCGAAGATGGAGGCTCCGCCGTCCGAGAGCTCGTCGCGGTTCACGCTCGTGATCACGGCGTGTTCCAGACTCATCTTCTTCGCGGCGTCGGCGACGCGGTAGGGTTCGTCGAGGTCCAGCTCGCTGGGTTTGCCCGTGAGCACGGCGCAGAAGCCGCAAGAACGGGTACAGACGTTGCCGAGGATCATGAAGGTGGCCGTGCGGTTGTTCCAGCACTCGCCGATGTTCGGGCAGCGGGCCTCTTCACAGACCGTATGAAGGTTCAGCCCGCGCATGGTCTCCTTGATGTCGCGGTAGACCTCGCCGTCGGGGATGCGCGCCTTGAGCCATTCTGGGCGTCCGTGGGCACCAGGCCCCCCCTTAGCGTGTTGCCGGAAAGGCAGGTATTCCGTCGCTGTTCCGTCTGGCGGCGGGGGTACTGGTCTGTCCTCCCAGCGGTGGCGGACCTCGAAGGTCTTCGTACCGTCGTCGAGTACTTTGATGTTGATCTGTCTGCGAGCCACGGCTCTCCTATCTTTTCACATCTTGCGCCTTATGGTATCGCACGGCGGCGAGACCGTGCCGTGTCTCCTATCGCCGAGAGGGGAAAGAGGGATACTCCCCACCCTTGGCGCGTCCCGAAGCCTCCGTACTCGAACTCCTCTATCAGTCCTGACCCGCCGCGACGGAAAACTACATGCCGCCCTCTGTCTTTCGGGTAGTTCGGGTCGTAGACGTATACTCGTGTCACTTGATCGGCATCCTCTGCGCGGTAAGGTGCGACGGCGTGGGCCCGTATCAGGCACCACAAGAACCTCCGGTTGACAGCTGGTCCGAAGCAGATCAGGTGCGGATCGGCACCTGCAAGCCGTACCCGGCCCGGGACACCGTCGGGCCTTCCACCTCGTGCACGCAGCCACTCGATCACCGCAGCGAGAACCGCCCGCGGCATGTACTGGCGGAAGTGGAGACGACGGATCTCATCGAGTAACTCGGGAGAGGGCGGCAGCCCAGCCAGCGGAGGCCCCTGGAGCACCCTTCGACCGTTCCTCGAAGGTTCGTAATGCCATGGCGACCATACCGAAGCACAGACCTTTGCCATAGAGAAGGGCGCCGAGCCGGCGGAGAAACGGTCCTCTTCCACTTCCCACCGCTACCTCTCCGACCGGGTTACGGAACCCGAACCCGTCGCGGGCCGGATCGAAGGAATAGAGGACTGCTTTGGAGGCTTCAGGTTTCAGGAGAACCGCCGATCCCGCCGGAAAGCTGACGGCTTATGCCTGAAACCTAGAAATGTATCGGATGTCCTTCCGCGGCCATCGCGGCTTCTCCCACGACCTCAGAGAGGCTCGGGTGGGGATGCATGGTCATTCCGATCTCCTCCGGCGTGCCCTCGACGAGCTTGGCGAAGACGCCTTCGGTGATGAGATCCGTGACCTTTGGCCCGATGGCGTGCATCCCGAGGATCAGGTCTGTCTCCTCGTCGGCGACGACCTTGAAGAACCCGTTGGCCTCGCCCTCGATAAGCGCCTTGCCGATAGCCCGGAACGGGAACTTCGTCTCCCTTACCTCGTAACCCTCTTCCTCGGCCTGCGCCTTAGTGAGCCCGAAAGATGCCACCTCGGGTCTGCAGAAGGTGACGCGCGGGACGAGGTTCCTGTCCTTGGGCATGGGGTCCTCGCCGGCCATGTGCTCGACGGCGATTATGCCCTCGTGCCCGGCCTCGTGGGCGAGCCAGAAACCCCCCACTACGTCCCCCGCCGCGTACACGCCGTCCTCGGACGTCCGCCCGTACCCGTCGACCTGGATGATGCCCCGCTCATCGACCTCTACGCCGGTCGCATCGAGGTTGAGATCCTCTATGACGGTCTTCCGCCCGACGGCGACGAGCAACGCCTCGGCCTCCAACGTGTCGCCACCAGCTTCGCTGGCCTCGCCGGTGGGCGGGTCTTCGCCGCCGTAGCCGCCGCCTTCGCCTTCCGTCTCTTCCTGCTCGCCCGATTCTGCGCCGGCCACGGTGATCTTGATGCCGCTGTCGGTCTTCTCCAGGCTCTCGGGGTCGGCCTTGGTGCTGGTGAGCACCGTGATGCCGCGATTCTCGAATTCTTTTCTGAGCGCCTCGGAGATCTCCGGGTCCTCGAGCGGCACGAGGCGGTCCAGGATCTCCACGATGGTCACCTCGGTGCCGAAGTCGTTGTACATGCTCGCGAACTCGACGCCGACGGCCCCCGATCCGAGGATGATCACGGACTTTGGGTAGCCCTCGTCGTTGGTGACGATGTCGTCTGAGGAGATGATCTTCTCGTGGTCGAATTCCAGGCCGGGCAGGGTGTTGACGGCCGAGCCGGTGGAGATCAGGACGTACTCGGCTTCGAGCTCCTCCTCGCCGTCCTCCGTCTCTACCTTTATCTTCTTCGGCTCGATGAAGCTGCCTACCCCGTTGTAGACGGTGACCTTGTTCTTCTTCATCAGGCCCTGCACACCGCGCCTGAGCTGGTTTACGACCTGCTCGCGGCGCTTGGCGGCTTGCGGATAGTCGAACTCCACCTCGCCGACCTTGACCCCGAAGTCCTCGCCGTTCCTGGCGTCGTGCAATAGATGGGCCGTCTGGAGCAGCGCCTTGGTCGGGATGCATCCCACGTTAAGGCACGTGCCTCCGAGATGTCCGCCCTCCCGCTTCTCGATGAGGGCTACCTCCATCCCCAGCTGGCTGGCCCGGATCGCCGGTATGTATCCACCGTTACCGCCACCGATCACTACGAGGTCGAACTTCTCAGCCACCCTGGGCTCCTTTCTGTTCTGGGTTTCGGGCTTCAGGTCTCAGGATGTTCTGATGCCGCGCCACAACCTTTGCCAGACCTGATGCCCCTTCATTGCAATTCTAACTGTCCATCTCCTCCCGAACCATCCTCCCTCTGGCACGCGGGGCAGAAGTGCGACGGCCTCCCGCTTACCTTTTCCCGAACTACCTCTCCTCCACACCCCGGACAGGGCTGCCCGTGCTTTTCGAAGACCCGCAAGTAGTTCTGGTGCTCACCTGGCCGGTCCAAGACATCCCTGTAGAGCCGCACGGTCGTCCCGCGATGCTCCACGCCGGCCGCGAGGTTCGACAGGATCGCCGCGTGCAGCGCCTCCCATTCGTCTTCCGAGAGCGTGTTTGCCTTGCGCCTCGGATGCAGCCTCGCGTCGAAAAGGATCTCATCGGCGTAGATGTTTCCGATGCCCGAGATGACTCTCTGATCCACAAGCAGAGGCTTTATCTGGGCCCTCCGCGAACCGATAGTACGTGGCAGATACCCGGCGTCGAATCCATCCTCGAGCGGTTCCGGTCCCAACGAGGAGAGCCGCTCCTCGAGTTCGCCTGCATCGAGCAGCCGCGCCCGCGTGAAGCCCGTCTCGTCCCGCAGGAAAAGCCTCCTGTCGCCGTCGAGATACATAACGAGCATGAGCGCCTTCTCGGGTTCCTCGACAGGCGGCACGAGGAGAAGCTGGCCCCCGATCTTCAGCTGGAAGACCAGCGCGTCCCCCGAGTCGAGCTCCACGATAAGGTGCTTGGCCCGCCGCCGCGCACCTGTGATGCTGACGCCCTCGATCCGATTTGCGAACTCTTGGTCAGAAGGCTGCTCGACGAGCGATGCGTCGAGGACCTCGGCCCGCTCGATCTTCGAGCCGGTGACCAGCTCCCGCAGGTCCTCTTTTATGGTCTCGACCTCTGGCAACTCGGGCATAGGCGTATTTATACCCGTTCCGCACCGCGTAATCTCGGTCGTCTCAATGTGGTTTGCGCGCGACGAAGGCGGCGTGGCCCTCGGAGAGCGGAAAGTCGCCGTAAGTTCGCATCGTCTGGACTCGAAAGCCAGCCCGTTCGAGTTCTGCAGACAGCTCCGTTGGATCGTACAGCCGCACTCGATGGACCTCTTCGTCCCGCCTGTAGAGATCGCTTACCTTCCTAAAACTGACGATCCGACGCTCCATCGTACCCCGCTCGATGTCCTCCTCCAGCTCGGAGAGGACCGCCCAGTCGTCCCCCACGCGAAAATTTCTCCTCTTGGTGCCAGGCGTCACCTGGTCCGGACCCAGCACGTCGAAGACGAAGACGCCGCCGGGGTCGAGCGCGTCGTGAACGCGCCGGAAAAGGCGACCCAACCCCCGCTCCTCGTTCTCCGCGTCGAAGAGGTAGTTTAGGACCTCGCTGACGGCCGTGACGGCCTGACAATGTGGGATCTCTACCTCGAACAGAGAACCTACCCTGAACTCGGCCTCGGGCACCTTCTTGCGCGAGAGCTCGATCATGGCCTCGGAGATGTCGATCCCCAAGACCCTGTAGTCCGCGTCCACGAGCCCGCGCGCCAACAGGCCGCTACCGCAACCGAGGTCGACAACAAGACCGTTGCGAATCCCATTACGGTCCAGGATCTCCATCCAGTATGCCCGGCGCCGACCTCAGGGCGAACTCGGCGTGGCCGACATCGTGGATGTACGCGACGTCCTCCCCGTACCACCGCCTCGACTCAGAACCTCCCGAGGTTATCTCAGTCCCCCGTGAGCCGGACGGAGGGGGCGTCGAACATGGGGACCGGCTCTTTGTAGACGGCCCTGTAGAGACCGCCGAGCATGACGGAGCGGGCGTCGAGGGAGCGCATGGCGCCCTCGCGTACTATTCGTTGGCCTTCCTCGTCCCCGGCGTAGGGTGCGATGGCATCCATCATGATGCGGGCATGGGTCACATCCATCGTAACGTGGCTCGTGAAGATCTCGAGCGCTTCGTCAGCCAGGCCGGCTGCCTTCCTGAGACCGTCAGAGAGCTTGGCGTAGATCGGGGGCACGGGCCACTCGCTCGCCGGCCCGAGAGCGCCTAGCCCGAGCCTGAAATCTGGGTGGCCCGAGAGCGCATAGTGGGTGGTGATGTACATCTCTATCTCGGGCAACGTCGGAGGCTCCTCCCACTCCTCCTCACCGATGCCAAGAGCCTCCAAAAAACGCCTGTACAGTGCAGGATGCGTCTCTTCAGGGTCGAGGTGACCGTACTCGTCGAAGAGGACTTCGGCGAGCGCGAGCTGGAGCTTCTCGTCGTCGCGGCACTTCGAGATCAGCGCAGCCAGGTACAACCGACTCACCCTGACGTGCCTGTAGTACTGGATCGCAAACGTCCTTATCCCCTCCGCGTCAGCATCCCCCTCCCCAAACCGCTCCAGAAAGGGATGGGTGAGCGCAGGATGCCCGATGACCTCACGCTTGAGTCGGTTGAGAAACTCTTGCGGGTTCTTGGTGCTCGCTTGGTATCGCATGTTTCACAGTTTAGCGCAAGGTTCAAGCTAGTCAGCATATCAGCACGCGCCCTGACGGGCGCTTGTCAGCACTGCGACTTTCGCGTCCACGAAACCTTCCTGAAGTGCTGTAGCTGACAAGCCTGCGAAGCTGGCGTGCTGATATGCTGAAATGCTAATTCACTCTTGTCTCACTAGCCTCAGTGAGATATAATGGGTACATGACAGAGACGAGAAACAACATCAGGCAGGATTGGCTCAGTGTCCCGCGGCGGCGGGAGGAGGAGCGTCTGGACCCGCACGTGTACAAGCGTGGGATCAACGGGCTGACGGTCGAGGAGGCCTTACGTCGGGCTTTTCCGAGGGTGATAGACATTCTGGGGAGGAGCGGCGAGGTTTATTCGGAGTTCGAGCTGCAGATGGTCAGGCAGACTGTTAGGGCTTGTCTGATCTCCCAGGTCTCCCGCGCGAACCTCTACCGCATTGCGGGCATCCTGGTCGCCGACCGGCGCGACGAGGGGGCGCACATGGACACTTCGCTCGCGCTCGCCTACGTCGCGGCGCTCAGGGAGGCGTTCCTCACGGAGCTCTCCGTCGGGGAACAGGTGCAGACGCCCTTTGGCTCAGGCGAGATCCGCTACGTCTCCGGTGATGGCGCCAACGCCGCTGTAAAGCTGGACAACGAGCACGAGATCTGGTTGCCGGCAGAGAGGCTGTCGCGTCC
>Ga0126312_10003512_pt1 | contig 10589 bp, 10 predicted proteins | sample Plot104A_FD_92537 | JGI IMG/M metagenome (GOLD analysis project Ga0126312, IMG submission 92537) | Serpentine soil microbial communities from UC McLaughlin Reserve, CA, USA - Plot104A | ecosystem: Environmental > Terrestrial > Soil > Grasslands | place: USA: UC McLaughlin Reserve, Lake County...
CTGCTCAAGGTGGACAAAATGCAACTGCTCAAGGTGGACAAGCTGCTGCTCAAGGTGGACAAAATCAAACTTTGAGTCCAAGCACTCAAGCATTACAAACACTAGGTATTGCCAATTTAAGGGCTAACTTAATGGATGCAAAGGATGCATTAGCTAATGGAGATATAGAAGAAGGATTAACAGGTGTTACAAATATAGAAAATGAATTGTTACTATCACAAAATACAACTACAGTGACAGGAGATTTTCAAAAAATTAAAGAATCCATATCCAAAAGAGACCTTGCTAAAGCATTAGACGATATTACTAATGTTCAAAAAGAACTCATAAAAGCAGAGACTGAAGTATTCAAAGTCCAAATAGCTAATCCTGAATTGATAACGGGACAAGATGATGAAGATGAAGATGAGGAAGATGATGGAGACAATAACTAACAATAATCCTACTTTTTTTTCTAATTGTTATTATTATAGATAAAAAATAACTATCTTGTAATATTTAAGTGTATATTAGTAATAAATTAATCTTTCGTTATTAGTAATTAAAAGATTTTAATAATTTTGTTGTTCATAATATTTACACTTTCACAAGAAGGATGATAAAATGTTATTCATTAATTCTGGAGGTTTTTAGGCAAATAAACAAAATTGTAGAACATTAAATATAATAAATTAATGAAATAATATATTAAAAGGTAATTAAATAATCCAAATAACACAATAGAATATTGAGAAAAAAGAATAAATCAAATAATTCATTGAACCATATAAAAGTCATACGTTAAAAGTCTCATTATATATCTTACTAAATATAATTAATATGTGTCTGTAAAATGATTTAAAGAATTTCAAAGATACGCAAGGTTTGGAATATTAAGAACACTAATAATTAAGAATCCTCTTTTCATTTTTTACTATAAATAGATAAAAAAAATTGCTATTTATATATCTATTTATCTACCTATCCAGATACATTTTGCTTTACTAATTGTATGCATTTGTATAGATGGTTCTTTTCTTCTGTAAGAATTGATTTTGTCTTTTTTGCTAAATCTTTGTCTTTGAACTCTTTAGCCAATGAATCTAATCCTTCATAATGAACAACTTCGCCACCTTCTGCAATACTTAAAAATTCTAATGTTTCTGTAAGATCTGGATTATTTCCCAAATAGGTTTGCATCATCTTTGTAGCCTTTTGCTCGGTTTCAGTAGCTGTATTTTTAATAATTATCTTCATTCAATCATTCAGATTCGGATAATTTTTGGCATAACTCTTCTAATTGAGTTTGGTTATTATTTGCTTCCTCTCTTATTTCTTGGACCTCTTTTTTAATATCTGCTTTATCTAAAATCCCTTGAGAAATAATTTGTTCTACTGCTTTCTGTGCGGCCATTTCTAAACCAAGAACTTCTCAAATTTTTTTCTCTATTTTTTGATTATCTAACAATTATATTCTTTTTAGTATGGACAATATAGATATAATCACTTTGCATCACCGAAGATATTAAAGAACAGATTTTGAAATCTTTCATCTAAATTAATTTTTTAATTATCTCTTGTATAATTGATGTTAATAATAGAAATTGAGTAAGTATGTAAAGGTTATAATATAATTGATATATCATATTATATAGATGAGAGATTATTATGGTCTCAAATAATGTTGTGATAATCAATGACTTGTAAAGGAATATGTACACGTCACAAAGCCAGCAGGCCTAAGACTGGCAAACGTTACTTGATAGGACAAAAACGCTGTCAAGGATGTGAAATTTTCATGGATTGGCAAGGTATATGGTGTCCTTGTTGTGGTTATAGACTAAGAGTTAAACCAAGACACAGCAAATTTAAAATAATGTTAAGAACAATTAAAAATTATTAAATTTATAATTAAAAAATAATATACAGATTTATTAAAATAATAATTGAAAATTAATATAATCCTAATATATAATAAGAAATTTAAAAATATTCAAATACAATAATCATTAATAGTAATTTACTTATTTTTAAATCATCATAACAATATGATAAACTAGCGAGCAATATTATATTCAGAATATTATTATGTTTGAGTGAACAAATTGGACACTAAAAGTATAGGTCTAGTTGTTAAAAATTTTGAGATTATCTTTGTTCTACATATCCAAAATTCATGTTCAGATTTCTAAATACTCAATCTTTGTTATCCCAAGACTTTTTTCATTTTCTAATAGGTCTAGTATAATCTGTAGTATATGAAGTCATATTTCAATAATATCGGATTTTATCTAATAGTTTATTTGACGATTATGAATGTCGATTATCAAAAGATGTAATACTTGGAAAGAAATAAAGAGAAATAGAGAATAATAGCAAAGTATCGCCAATGAAGAATATAATATCACATTTTTAATATCTATTCCATTCTCCTTACATACTATAAAATAGAGAGAGAAGATGGATGAAAAAAGAGAAAACTATTAAGAACTTGTAATCTCTTTTTACATCAAATTTGTTTTACAAACACTTTATAGATTAAAAAAAATTTTTCCTATTTGTTTCTTTACTTCTTTTGGCATATTAGGATCTTCAATTATTTTATGAAGGTCATTTTTACCAATACAAAGACCTATTTTATTTATTTTATAGAACCAATTTATATTTATTGGACTAATTACAATAGTTGCTTCATTACATCCTCTCATTCCACACGTCGATAGTTCATCTTTACTAAAACAGATATGACTATTAGAGCATTCATAAATCATGATTATAAGAAATTGATCATATTATATAATCCGTAATAATGAGCAGTAGAATACAAAAGAACTAGTTAACAACAAAATTGACTTTGTACTTTCTCTAAACTTTCAACTCACAAAACAATGTCAAATTGTTCACAAGGAAATCATTAATTATATATAATATTATTTTATGGTTTTGTACACTCTTAAATTCAATACTTACAAATATTAGATTCTTCACAATAACTGTAAAAACATCATCATAGGTGATATCCATCCATCATTTTAAACAGAGTTCTATCTATTGGTATACTTAACTCGTTAGTAGATCTATATCCTATGTTATAGGATTTTATTAATAGTAAAGCATTTTGAGTTTATACTATATTTCTATTATAGAGAAGATATCAAGATGATGTAGATGAAAAATAGGAAATAAGCAAAATTCAATTTTTTACTATTCACGATTCAAGTAATTTATTTATTCAATTCGTCATATGTTATAGAACGTATATAGATATAAAAATACATATTACCTAAAATTGAGGATTGGTAGACTTAGATCCTTCACACACGAAGAGAAACAAGATAAATATTTCGTATAAATGGATAGCATTAGGAAATACCACACTGGGTACGCTTATTGCAGCACTTGATACAAATATAATCTTTATAGCATTGCCTATTATTATATCAGAACTTGGTGCTTCACTTTTTACTATGGTATGGATAGTCATTGGATATTCTCTTGTTACTGCATCTATTCTTTTGAACTTTGGTAGTCTTGCAGATATTTTTGGTCGAGTAAAGATGTATACTCTAGGTTTTATTATATTTACTTTTGGATCTGTATTATGTAGTATATCACAAACAGGGGAACAATTAGTAGTATTTAGAATTGTTCAAGCGGTAGGTGCAGCATTTCTTTTTTCAAATAGTGTAGCTATTTTGACTGATGCATTTCCATCAACTGAAAGAGGCAAAGCATTGGGCATAAATCAAATTGCAATCGTTTTAGGTTCAGTAATAGGTCTTGTTGTTGGAGGTTTTTTAACCTCTTATCTTGGTTGGAGATCTATTTTCTGGATCAATATTCCAATAGGTATTATTGGTATAATATCATCTTATAAAAATCTAAAAGAATCAGGATCAGTTAAGAAAGAAAAAATAGACTGGCCTGGTAATATATCGTTTGCTGCAGGATTATTTCTTGTTTTAGCAGGAATAACCTTTAGTTCATTTGGTATCACATCTAATTATATAGAGATATATCTACTAATTTTTGGAGGACTGGCTCTTATTATTATATTTGCATTTATTGAGAAATTTATCTCTAAAGAGTTTCCAATGTTTCATCTCTCGCTATTTAAAATTAAACCATTCTTGGGAGGAAATATAGCAATTCTTCTCAATTCAATAGCTAGAGGTGACTTTATCTTAATCATATCATTCTATCTGCAAGGGGTATTTATGAATTTGAGTCCTGTTGAAGCAGGAATTTATCTGATGCCTGTTTCTGCGGCTTTAGCAGTATTTGGACCTTTAAGTGGTTGGTTATCTGACAGATATGGCTCAAGATTTTTTTCAGGCCTCGGCCTATTTATATCTGGAATAGGGTTACTATTACTTACACAATTACAAACTAAAGCTTCCTTTATGGAACTACTATTACCTTTTATTTTATTAGGTGCTGGAATGGGTATATTCACTTCTCCAAATAGAGCATCAATAATGAATAGTGTACCTGCAAATAGGAGGGGCATATCTGCAAGTACAGGTACTACTTTATTTTATGTAGGAAGATCATTGAGTTTAGGAATTTCATTTTTAATAATGACCAGCATCTTGCCATCAGAACAAGTAAAAGATATCCTCATAGATTTTAGAAATACCGAAACAAATATGGTCAAAGATAGTCCTAATGCTACAACGACCGCTGCCAATGGCACAGAATTGATTGAAGATAAATTCTTGAATTCAATACATATAATATTTTTCGTTTCTTCTATTCTAGTATTTATTTCAATAATTCCGGCTACACTTAAAGATATACAAGTTAGAAAATAGAATTAAAAATTAATTAGATGATTATTCTTTCACATTTTACTAATACAGATATAAAAGTGGAGGACATAATAAATTACAAAAGATGATAAAAAACCTATTCATTTTAGTAATTAATAAAAGAATATCGAACTAATTGGAATCGGTTGAGAAATAAGAATAGCATCTTACTATTTCCCTATACATGATTAACAAATAAAATTAGCACATATCATTATGATTATTATAAATTGAGTAAATTTAGTCTTATACAGAGTATAAACTATAACTATTAAATTATTTAACCCTTGGAGTCTTATTGTTACCAATATCGTATCCTTTTTGTCTAAGATATTTCAAAGTCAATTTATAAATCAATTCATCACTATTAGCCATTTTAAGTACTCTATTCCACGATACTTCTCCTTGTTGTTTAATTTCTGTTGATAATAAATTGGAATTAACTAATGCTATTTCTTTACATTCTTCAAATGTTTTATTTTTCTTATAGGCTGTACCATGGGCATCACAGGCATCATTATAATTCATTATGTATTACATTTATAATACAACTACATATTTAATTTGCTTTTCTAATGTTATCATCATGGTACAAGTTGCTTAATTACATGTTAAATATATTAAATAGACTTAAATTAACTAACATCTTTATCTTAATTATAACTTCATTTTTCTTTTACGAATTTAAAAGACTATTTTAAAATTTCTCGTTCTTCTTTTGAATACGACCTTTTGATTGGAGTAATTTTATCTGTCCATTCACCAATTACTCCACCGCATTTGACACATCTTAGTATTGTTAAATGAGATGATACAATAAATATATCTAACAATAGATCCTTTGCTTTATCGTTTTTATTGCATATGCAATCTTCCATTTGATAATTATATATATAATAAAATTAAAAATAGTTTGATAAAATAACTTTTGGTGTTTTTTATTCTAAAGTTCACTTAATAACAAGTTCTATTTATTATTATAATAAAATATTTAAATTTTAAAATTTGGAATGTTTATAGCATCTTTATAATAAATATATCTAAGTAATAGAGAAAAAACTATTGATAGATTCAAAGAACGTAAGCACTGGCATATTTCTAGAATTATTGGTGATTAAAATGCTTCACTTTTCAAATTTTTATCTAGCCATTTTATTGAATTCAACATATGATTTAAATTTTCAATAATATATGAATTTTTAAATTGATCTTGACTTCCTAATAGGAAGAATGCAATGGTATTATTGTTATGATTAGTAACTATCGTTGTTATGAAAATATCTTTTATAGGACTATCAATCTGAAAAGTAAAAGTTCCTATTTCTTCATCATTTAAACTCTGTATATTACTATCATTTAAAAATGTTAAATTTAGATTATAATTATCAATAATTATTTTTTTGATCATATTTTTTACAATATCGGTAAGAAAACCAATGTCATCTATTGGTATCATATTAAATTGTGAGCTTCCAAAGGAAAATCCAGATTCTCCAAAGGATCTAAATGCAAAGAACCCAGTAAAATTTTCATAGGAAATATTCTTTGTCAATTGGCCTATCATAAAATTAAAAATTCCGTTATCTTTATTATGTTGGTATTCTTTCACTACCCATGATGATGGATATTCTAAAGTAAAACCATAAGTTTGATTTGTGTATTTAGTCCAATCATTCTGTGTATTCTCAAGAGAATTTTTGGCAGATATCGAACTAAAGTTATTTGTAAAAAGAGACAGAAATACAATTGAAGATAACAATATTATAAAAATAACATTCATTACTAATTATATTTTATAGTTAAATAAATTAAATTACTAATACTTTACTATCAAGTTAATAGTTATTGACTAAATTTAGTTTTAGTTACTTACTTATGAAATATTCTAACGACTTTATAATACTAAATTACTCTAAAATGAAATTATCATATATGATCAATGTTTTTAGATACATATACATATAAAATGACCTATTAAAAATAGTAGATTGTAATTATTAAAAATAATAATAATTATAGACTTAAATAAAGACTTGACATATTTAATACATATGATACCGTAATTATACTCTGTATGAAGAAACTAAAGAAGAATTATTTGCTAATGCTAAAGAACATGATATTCAATAACACGGATACATATAGAAGATATGGCAAGAAGAAATATCTAAAATTTAGAAACATTTCAATAATAATAATAAAGGATAATAGATTATTTCTTTTTATTAAGTGTATTAAGTGTATTATATATAGATAACTTCATTATCTGCAATAGTAAAATAAACTTTTACTAATAGAATCAGTAACCATCACCATCATCTTCATTAGATCTCAACATCATGAGTTTATACTTTTATATTTTTTTGAATTAATATCGGCAAGTCTTAACGGCTCTGGAAGACGCTCATCTTTTTTGATAAGATCCATAACAATATTAGTAGCTGTCGCTAAACTAATTTTATGTCCTACGCTAACATAAATTTCTTTTTTGTTTGTCTTTTTAATTCTATACCCTAAAATTTTCCCATTGTACTCAATATAATTATCTTTTAATATACGGCCACATAATAAATTTTTTGCAACACCTATTGTAGGTTTATCAATCATTACACCCACATAGCAAGCCATTCCACATCTTCTAGGATGTAAAATTCCATGTGCATCAATTAATAAGATATCATAAGGGCTTTTAATTAATTTTAATATACTTATTATAGATTCTGATTCTCTTAACATAAGAAGACTAGAAATATAGGGATGATTTACAATATTTTTATAATTAATTGATTCTACTATTTCTAATGTTTTTTTGTTTACTACCAAAGCAGAACAAAAAGCAATATTATTCTTATAAGCAATATCAACTCCACATATGTTATTGATTTTACTATTAATACAATCATATTCTATTATTTTTTTTGCAATTTCTTTTTGCAAATTAGTAAAATAAGTAAATGATCTTGTTTCTATTATTATTCACCATTATATATGCAATGAATATATATTTTAAAATTTTAAATTTATGTAATATGTTCAATAGAGAACTTTAGTAAACCTTATTATATTTTTTAGTACTTATATTGGTAATGAGTTCTACAAACTCTAACAAAAAATCCAGTGACAATAGTAATAAAGAGAATGAAAGTTTAGAATCAATACAGGACAACCAAGATAATGTAGGAGCCGCAGAGTCTGATCCTTCAACTTCAGGTCCTGCCGAAAATACAAGAGCAGAAGCATCAGAAGAAATGGATACATCTGAGTAACCAAAATTTGTTATAATTTTTTTTATTTTTTTACTTTATAATAAATATAATTTGATTGAATCATTATAGTGTTTATTGAATTCGAAGAAAATCCTACTATTTTTTAACTGTATTTATGGTTATTCGTATCACATTCTTTTCTGTAAAATTTCAATAATTCAATAATCTCAGTGTATTTAGAATTCTTTCAAATAGGATGCATTTTATATTGCATATATTTGGAAAAGGAATTTTAATATCTGTTGTCATGAAATGGTATAAGTGATATTAATACAATAGAATGAAATTATCATCTTCTTGATCATTCAAGAATCAAATATCAAGTATTATTATATTATTATCTTTATGATGCTATGATAACAGCATAGTTTACAGTATATAAATTGTAAAAGAAAAACTTACATGTATTTATATATCATCATAATGAAAACAAGCAAAATCTCTACAATAAAAACAAAATCCACATGATGGACAGATAGGATTAGATAAGGTAGGTAGAAATTCGTAATAACAATTAAAACATTCCATTTTGATTACTACTCATAAAAATACAACCTGACCTTTATATTTAGTATAATTGTGTAATGATTCACTTCATACTTTTACTAAATAATAATTGTGACAAGTCCACATCTATAAAACAATTCCAATCCAATTAGAACGTTTTTACATCAAAATTTTCAAAACAAATTAGTATTCTCGGAAACACTTATCTATCTATAATAGATATAGTATGAGAATGATATCCACAAATAGATATTATTTCCTATTGCTACTAACTTTTTTTTCCATTTTTAGCCTGATTGTATTTTCATCAGTAGTTGCGTATGCTATTGAATTTGATAGTATAGATCCAATTAACTTAATTAAAGAGGATGGAAGTACCTTTGAAATTGAGCCAACTTTTATTGTGGAAGAAGGCTCTAAATTATATAATAATACTAATGCAAAAGATAATAAAATTTCGCTAACTAAAGGTGAGCCGATTAAGGTTTCATACAAATCTCCATGTGGATTTGCAGATAGTATTAAAGGATTAGTTTTAAAAGGTACAATTGATAGGTCAATAAGTGCTTTCTCGGCTACCACCACTCAACTAGAGAATATTAAATTAAGTGGAGAACAAAAGGAATTCTATGAAAATAATTCTCCACAAGAAGAAGGTATTGAAATTGCTGGTATTCCGGAAGATGTTCCAGAAGATATAGAGACTACCGATATTTCGGCAGAAGATAATAACTATAAAATTGTTTTAGTCGTAGTTTGCGATGATGATGTAATCTATTATACAGCAGCAGCTGAAATTAATTGATATACTAATAAATACTATACTATTATTAAAAATTCAGTAATATAAAAGAATGAATACAATTATCATTAACAAAACTTTTACATTAAATTGTTATTTATCTTTTTTATTTTTCTTAAACTAGAATATGTACAAAGATAAATATTGGTAATAACACATAATGAATGGAAAAAATTCATCAATTTTTATTCTATCAACTAATTTTTAATTTAAATTAAAGAAATGGTTTAACTATATTCATTTTATCTAAATTGGATTTATCATGATTAAATATAATATGACCTGTTAGATGATCACTAGTTATAAAAATATTAAGATAAAAAGGGCAATGTACCTATCTTAATATCTTTGACTGGTAAAAAGCTGTCACCATTGGCTCTAGTCCAGATATGGTGCTTCTTGATGAATGACGGTCCTTTTAATATATCTGCTTTATCATTTCCATTTGGTACACTACCTGGATCCCATCCACTTTGCCCCCATTTTCTATCTTTCATGACTTGAATCCAACCTTTACCATCACCAAAATCTAACCATGCATTTAGTACTACTTCTTGTTTCACTCTATCAGTTACCAGCGTCAAGAAGAATTTGTATTCTTTGTTATCTACCAATTGTAGGCCATTTGGATAGGATACAGTGGTACTACTTCCTTGATTATTGTGCCAGTATTCTGCTTTTGATTGAACATCCGTTCTATGAAATGACAATCCGAATCCACCAAAAACTACTTTACCATCCAAAATCCAGCCATTTGTACCATGGTTACCATCCTTTATTGACAGGTTATCAATTCCCGGTTTAAACATGAAGGTTCCTGTCATTGCAGTGTTGAAACCAGCTGTAGGTAGTTGTGAAAATTGTGGTACTTCATGATAATTCCAATAGACTCTACCGTTTCCACCTCCAGACTGGACTTCTAGCCAACCATTTTTGATTGGGTGTGAGCTTACACCACTTGCACTACTTGATAGTATTACACGGTCAGTAGGATGAGTCTGACCACCTTTCAGTACCATATCTTTAGTTAATGAGGGCTGGGAATCATAAAACCAAAGGACATTAGGAACTGGAAATACCCCCCCAGTTGGTGGTGGTAAAGTAGTTGAAACTTGGATTGATACTTGTGTTGTTGCCTGTTTACTTCCTTTTTGTGCTATTGCTTGGAAGCCTAATTGGAAGTTACCGTTAGGGGCAGTAAATTGTTTTTTGAAAGCTCCTATA
>Ga0126312_10003513_pt1 | contig 10589 bp, 7 predicted proteins | sample Plot104A_FD_92537 | JGI IMG/M metagenome (GOLD analysis project Ga0126312, IMG submission 92537) | Serpentine soil microbial communities from UC McLaughlin Reserve, CA, USA - Plot104A | ecosystem: Environmental > Terrestrial > Soil > Grasslands | place: USA: UC McLaughlin Reserve, Lake County...
CGGCCAGCTGGAGGGTTCCGCCCGCGTCCGGGGACTGCAACGGCGTCTCCGGACGCTGGGTAGCCGGCCCGGACCCGTCGACGGGCTATACGGCCCGCTGACCAAGGCGGCGGTCGAGCGCTTTCAGCGCGCGATGGGATTGCGAATCGACGGGATCGTCGGGCCGCACACCCGGCGAGCGCTGCACCGTGTGACGCCTCCGCTGGTGGGTCGCGGCGCCGGCTACGGACGTCGCGGCGGCTCGGTGCGAGTACGGAAGCTACAACGCAGGCTGGAGAGGCTCGGCCAGCGGCCGGGTAAGGTCGACGGGTTCTACGGTCCGCGCACCGCGGCCGCGGTGACCGGGTTCCAGCGGACGAGTGGCCTCGCCCCGAATGGCGTCGCAGAGTCACGTACTCTGCACGCGATCGCGCGGGCGGACCGGCGCCACACGCGCCGCGCAGCTCGCAGGATCAGAAATAAACCGGCACCTCGGAAGCAGACGACGTCCCGCGGGGCGGATCACACGCCCCGGCGCGGATCGCCGGTTGGCGGGGTCCGGACGCACCGCACACGCACTGGCCGACCGGCTGCAGGCAAAGGGGAGGATCTCGACGTGACGCTGCTCCTGGCCAGCGTCCTGGTGGCCTTCACACTCGGCGCGACAGCTGTCCGGCTTCGGGACAAGTTCGCAGCGTCTGGCAAGCAGTGGTCAACGCGGAAGGTACGTGGGAGCCAGGCCGAGAGTCGCGCGCGGAGCCAGGCCGAGAGTCGCGCGCGGGCGGCCACAACCGGGCGGTTCAAGGACCCCGGCCATCCATCGGTCCTCACGTCCCGCCGCCTTACCGGCACGTCGTCGCGGCACCGAGCCAATTACCCAAGCGGACCTGAGCCCGCCTTAGTGCCGAGCAATGATGTGGCGAGCGTGAGCGCCGCCCCGGCGTCCACAGCGACGCTCGGGAACGAGCAGAGTGGCGGCAGCGTCCGAGCGCTCGGCTACGTCAGTGTCACCGACCCCGGTGTTCAGCTCGAGGCGGCCCTGCGGGAGCAGATCGCGGCGATCGACGCTTTGTGCGAGCGGCGTGGCTGGCGGCTGACTGACGTCGCCCGCGAGCTTCCCAACCCGCAGGGGATGGGGATGGGCCGCCCCAGACTGTTCTACGCGCTCAAGCGCCTTGCCAAAGGCGAGGCGTCGTGCCTGATCGTCACGGAGTTCTGGCGGCTGAGCAGTTCGGCAGCTGACCTCGCTCGCATCCTCGGATGGCTGCGGCGGCGCGAGTTGCGGTTGGTGGTGGTCGACGTCGAGTTGGACACGGCAACACGAGAGGGACGTCTCGCCGCGGATGCGCTCATCTCGGTTGGCGAGTTGGAGCGCCGACGACAGACACGGCAGCCGGGAGAGGGGCTCGCCCGCGCCCGGCCGAGGGACACGCCCATCAGCCGGCCCGCAGTCCGCCATCTCCCGGCACTCAAGAAGCACATCGAGGTCATGCGCTCTGCGGGCATGACGTTGCAGGCGATCGCCGACCGGCTGAACGCGCAGGGCGTGCCGACGCTCCGGGGCGGCAAGAAATGGCGCCCCTCGAGCGTCCAAGCAGCGGCCGGCTACCGGCGACCAAGCCAGGTCTCCCCTGCCACTGGTCGTCGAAGTGCAAGCGACTACCCGGGAGGACCGCAGGACCAATGAGGCGCGAACGAGCCGGATTCCGCTCGCGCCGTCGGCGGAGCGACCGCCCCTGCCGATCCGCTCCGGCTTTGGCACCTTGCCGACGGGACCTCGTCCGCAATCCAGTCGTCCGCCGGCCGATCACTGCCGGCGGCGCTCGTACCCCATAGGAAGCATTAGAAGCCGCGGACCCAACACGGTCTACCGCACCGCTGCTCGGCTAATAAGCGGGACGCAGGCCGGGTACACAAGCTCGACCGCGACGGCGTGAGCTCTTCGAGCCCACTGGTTGGCCACGCACACCGCCCGCTGCCCTACCCGACATGACGACCCTGTAACCCTTACGAGGGGTAGGGGTGATCTCAATCGTGGCCGCCGAGACAGCCCTCGAGCGCGCGGAGGAGCTGGCCGACCGCCTCCTTCCAGACCGCACCCCGAAGCGACGGATGCTCGTGATCGTGAACCCGTACGCGACCACCGTCTCCGACCGGCTGCGCAACCTCGTGGTCTACGCCCTCCAGTCGCGCTACTCGGTCGACGCGATCGACACTCAGGAGCGCGACCACGCCACCCAGATCTGCCGCGAGGCGGCGCGCGAGGGCTACGACGTGGTGGTCGCCTTCGGCGGCGACGGAACCGTCAACGAGGCGGCGAACGGACTGGTCGGCTCGGACACGCCGCTGACCGCCCTCCCCGGCGGCTCCACCAACGTGTGGGCGCGTTCGCTCGGCATCCCGAACGACGTCGTCGACGCGACCGAGCACCTGCTCAGGATCGCCGACGAGTTCGAGCCCCGGCGCGTGGATCTCGGGCTGGTGGACTCCCGCCACTTCGTCTTCGCCGCGGGCGCGGGCCTGGACGCCTCCGTCGTCGAGCGGGTGGACGAGCACCCCTACCGCAAGGCTCGCTTCGGCGCGTGGTACTACAGCTACTCCGGAGTCGCCATCTTCAACCGCAGGTACCTGCTGAACCCGCCCCGCGTGCGGGTCACGGCCGGCTCGCGGAGGCTCGACGGCGTCACGGTCGTCGTTCAGAACTCCGATCCCTTCACCTACTTTCGTCGGCGGCCGATCCGGGTGGTCGAGCCGGCGGGGCTCCAGACCGGGACGCTGTCGGCGGCCGTGCTTAAGCGGGCGACGGCGCTCGAGCTGCCGACCCTGATCCCGCGCCTGCTCTCCGGGCGCGCCCGTACCGTGATGCGCAACCGCCAGGTGGAGGCGATCGCGGAGGTGAAGGGCATGCGGGTGGACGCAATCGACGACCGCCCCTTCCCAGTGCAGGTGGACGGCGACTACATCGGCGAGTTCACCGAGGTGGAGCTCGGAATCAAGCCGGCGTCGCTGCTCACCGTGGCTTGAGCTCGCCGTGGCCTGAGCGCGCCTTGGCTGGACGTCTGTCCTAGCAGGCGCGACCGGCGCTCAAGGGCCCGGACTCGCCGTCCGAGGCCATCCCTAGCTTCCCGCCCGCCGACCACGGAGGGACTCGTCGTTGCGCCTTTCCGCCCCGTTCTTCGCAGTCGTACTCGTCAGCTTGCTGCTGCCAAGCGTCGCCGTCGGAGCAGCGCCGCCGCCGCGAGACTTCATCGGTGTCACGGCGGAGGACGTCTACGTGGGGAGCGGCGACTACCGCGCCGCGAACCTGGAGACACAGGCCTCGATCGGCATCGGCCTGATCCGCCAGACGTTCGACTGGGCGCAGATCGAGAGCGCCCCGGGGCGCTACGAGCTCGGATATCAGGATGGCTTCGTGGGCGCCGCCGCCTCCCACGGGATCACGATCCTCCCGGTGATCTTCAACCCGCCGGAGTTCCGGCTCGGGGCGCGCAGCGGCCGCGCCACCTGTCCGCCGGCCAACCTGGCCTCGATGGCCGCATACGCGCAAGCGCTCGTGCGACGTTACGGGCCGAACGGCACCCTCTGGTCGGATCGCCCATGGCTGCCGCGCTACCCGATCCGATCCTGGCAGATCTGGAACGAGCCCAACCTCGGCGTCTACTGGTGCAACCGGCCGAGCGCGAGGAAGTACGTGAAGATGCTGCGTGTTGTGGGGGCGGCGATCAAGCAGGTCGACCCCGCCGCGAAGATCGTCACGGCGGGACTGCCGCCCAGCAAGCTCAGCACCGCGGTCCCGCTGGATCGCTACCTGCGCCAGATGTACAGGGCGCACGCCGAGCGCTACTTCGACTCGCTGGCCATCAACTCGTACGCGAAGGACCAGCACGAGCTCGGCCTCCTGCTCGGCTCGATCCGGCGCCTCATGAACCGCCGCGGCGACCGGCGCGGCACGCTCTGGATAACCGAGCTCGGCTGGAGCGACACCGGGCCGCCCCACCGCTTCGTCGTGGGCCCGGAGGGCCAGGCGGGCCGGATCGCACGGTCGCTCACGCTCATCCGCAAGCGCCGACGGGCGCTGCGGCTCCGGGGCCTGGTCTACTTCGCCTGGCGCGACTCGGCCCCCTATCCCCCACAGTTCAAGGACCTGTGGGGGCTCCACACCGGCCTGCTCGACCTGTCGGGCGCGCCGAAGCCGGCGTTCTACAGCTTCGGGAAGCGGACGAAGGCGTTTCGGTAGAGCCCTCTCAACGCCGCTTCTTGCGGACTACCCGCTCGCAGTTGCCTGCGGTCCGGTCCAGCCCGTCGGCGCGCACGACGTCTCTCCCACGCCCGCACCGCACTCTGTCGCGCTCGCCGTCGACGACGTTGATTCGATCGTCCCCCGGGCCACTCATGACCGCGTCCTTCCCGGGCCCGCCGCGGATCCGGTCGCCACTCTCCCCTCCCGCCAGCCGGTCGTCCCCTGGACCTCCAGTCAGCCGATCCTCTCCCGGCCCCCCGTCGATGTGGTCCGCGCCGGCCTCGCCGAAGCCGCGGTCGGCCTCCTCGCCGAGCGAAATCGAATCGTTCTCGGACCCCCCGGTCACGCGATCCCTTCCCGAGCCGCCCGTCAGCTGATCCGCCCCCGGCCCGCCGGCCACGGTGTCGCCCCCTTCCCCGCCGGAGAGACGGTCGTCGTCGGCCTCGCCGAGCATGAGATCGTCGTCGCCTGACCCCTGCGCGCGGTCCTGGCCGGGGCCCATCGCGAGGCAGTCGTTGCCGCCCTGCGAGTCGATGATGTCGTTCCCGGCGAAGGTGAGGAAGATGTCGTTGAGGGGCGTCCCGCTGATGAAGTCGTTGCCCCCAGACCCGATGATGAGGGCCTCACCCTGGGGGCAGGTGGGGAAGTAGTTCGTGGCCTGGGCGCCGGCCTCCGGGGCGCCCGCCAACGCGGCGACCACGGCCGCCAGTGAAGCCACGACAACGTCCCTCCGAGCTCGTCGCATCCCTGCCGCTCCCGGTTCCCCCTCTCCTGTGCACGCGGTTCATACCCTCACGTGCCTGGGACGAACCGCCCGCGCGGAGAGTGGCGCGACCGGGCCACTCTCCGAGTGGCGCGACCGGGCCAACGCGAGTCATCCCCTTCGATACGCGAAGTAGCCCGGCTTCCGGTGTCCCTCCCAGTCCAGCAGGCCGCGGTTGACCTCATCCCCCGATGGCCGTGGAGGATCGTCGTAGAGGCCCAGGTATCCCAGGGTGTGAATCCTGTGCCAACGCCGCGCGATGCGGTATGCCGCCGCGATCCAGCTTGCCTGAGTCCGGGCTGGAACCCAGAAGTTGAATTGCCAATTCGGGTGATCAGTCGGGATCGTGAACTCGGAGAGGAAGAGCGGCAGTGGTCTTCCGCGGCTGCCTCGGTACCCGTATCGGTCGAGCCATCCGGCAAGCGTGTCGAGGTCGCAGAAGTCGGCGTAGCCGTACGCCAGCGGATCCTCGCTCAGGTCCGGCGTCCGAGCAGTGAAGGGGTTGTGGCCGTACATGTCCATACGGGGTCTGCGCCCGCTCGGAAGCCGCATCGCGCGTATGAAGTTGAGCGGCACGACGTCGCCGGCGGTCCACGTGTTGCCGCCTACGACGACGTCGTGGGGGGCGACGTGCTTCAGCGCGGCGTACGAGGCGTCCAGAATGCGTGCATACAGGCGTGGGCCGCGACGCTGCCGCTCGGACAACTTCCTGCCGAACGCGCCCACCAGCGGCTGGAAGCGCTCCGCCTTGGAGGGCTCTCCCCAGATCTGCCAGTAGCGGACCGCGGGATAGCGCCGCGCCGCCGCCGCGGCGAATCGCGCGAAGTCACGCGCTCGCCTCGGCGCCCACTCGCTCGATCGACCGCCGTTGGCCCAGGCCGGGCTGTCAGTCAGGAGTACCGACAGCTTCATCCCGAGCGGACGAGCCTCACGGGCCGCCACGTCCAGCTCCGAGGGCCACTCGTAGGCAGGATCGCGAGGGCTGTCTGGATTCGCGGGACGGGTTGGCGCAATCCGCGCCCAGCTCAGCGTCGTCTGGAATATCCCCGCGCGGAGGTCGCGATAGATCGGGAACTGCGACGCCTCGCCGACGCTGACAGGCCCCCAGATCGCCTTCTTCGACGATGGAGCGGCTGCGGCAGGAGAGCAGACCACAATTAGGAGCAGGGAAAGTCCGGTCGTCCACCGGGGCATGCTCTTCCAACTCACGCTCTGATGATGAATGCCGCGGCTATCCCCGCGGCCGGGAGGCGCGGCCGCGCCTCAGGACGATTGCGAGCCCGGCGCCCAACGCCAGCGTCGCCAGGGCGACGGCCGCCATCAGGAGCGGGGGGTCGACCGAACCGCCGGCCTGCTCGGCGATGGTCGCGTACGAGGCCATACGCCGTCCGCCGCCCCGCCCAGCCACGCCGCCTGCCGAGCGAGCCGGGTCGTTCGTCCCGGGCCTCTTCGAGCCGCCCGCGTCGCTGGCCCCAGCCCCCTCTGACCCCGGGGACGCGGCCTCGCCGTCCTTGCCGCTCTCGACCGCCGGCTCGATCCCCGCGCCGAACAGAGGCGCGGCAACCGGCTCCGAGCCGTCGCGCCTGAGACCAGCACCGGCGCGACGAGCCTTGTCGAGCGGCACCGCATACTCCCGCGCGGCCGCGTCGTCAGGATCGAGGTGGACCTTCGCATCCCGGCCGAAGGCGGCCGGCGGCACGAGCATGATGGCGGCGAGCGCCAGTAGGGTCGCCGCTTGCCCCGCCTTCACTTGCGGGAGTATGGCAGGCGATGCGATCGAGGTCGGGGCCTGTCTCCTCGCGGTCAGAGGTGGTCGAGCTGGCCCGATACGGGCCGCGAAAGCGCCGGGGGAGTGAGCCTTTCGCAATCGGAAGAGAGCCGATCCTGTCAGGGATCGCGATGCTGCAGGCCGCCGTCTTGGGGGGGTCGGCCCTGTGGGGCGGCTTCTACGACTTCTCCGTCTGGGCGCCGGTCAGCCTCGTTTCCTTCGCAGTCCTGACCGGGCTGCTGCTGGCGCGAGCCGTTCGCTGCGGCCGGCTGGGCGCGGTGGCGGTCCTCGGGATCACCGGCCTGGTGCTCTGGTCCGCCGCGTCGTTGCTCTGGGCCCCGTCGTTCGACTCGGCGTGGACGGAGACCAACCGGGTCGCCTTCTACGCGGTGACGCTGGTGATCGCGTTGTCTGTAATCCGCAGCGAGGCGACCGCTCTCGCGGTTGTTCGAATCATCGCGGCGGCCGGGGGCCTCGTCGCCCTCTACGTCCTCGCGCAGTTGGTCACGGGCTCGGGCCAGAGCATGTTCGTCGAGGGACGACTGCACGAGCCGGTCGGGTACGTGAACGGGGAGGCGGCGTTCTTCTTGATGTCGTTCTGGCCGCTGCTCGCGATCGCCGAACGCGACGCTCGCCCCGCGGTGCGCGGAGCCGCCGTTGGGCTGGCGGCGCTGGTGCTGGAGCTCCTTCTGTTGACGCAATCGCGGGCGATCGTTCCCGCCCTAGTGGTCGCCGTGACGTTCCTCCTCGCCGCGCTCCCCGGCAGGCTTCGACGTGCCTGCTCGATCACCCTCGTCGCAGTCTGCGCCGCCGCCGCCGCGCCGTGGCTGCTCGAGGTCTACAGCGGACGGCCGGCCTCCCCGCTGGCGGCGCCGCACGGGGACGCTGTCCAGTCCGCCGGCGTCGCCGCCCTTGTGACGTCCGCGGCCGGAGGGCTGCTCTGGGTGCTCGCCACGCGCCCAGGCACCTTGACGCGGCTGCGCCCGAGGAAGGCCCTGGTCGCTCGATCCCTGGCCCTCGGCGTTGGCGCGGCGGTGGCCGTAACGATCGTGGCCCTCGGAAGCCCGTTGGATCGACTCGAGACCGAGTACGAGAACTTCGTCAACCTCCGGGTGGAGCGGCGGTCTGATGTGCGTTTCACCAACGCCGGCGGCTACCGATACGACCTGTGGAGGATCGCTGCCGATCAGTTCCTGGACTCGCCGCTCAAGGGAGTGGGCGCCGGGAACTACGTGTCGACCTTCTACCTGGACCGGCGGCACGGCCAGAGCGTGCGTCAGCCTCACTCGCTGGAGATGCAGATGCTCGGTGAGCTGGGGCTCGCGGGAGCCCTCGCCCTCGCCCTGTTCCTGGGTGCGGTGATCATCGCCTCGATCCGACGGCCGCTGGGGCTGACCGCCGGGGCGATTCCGATCACCCTCCAAGTGGCCGCGCTCGGGACGTTCCTCGTCTGGCTCGCGCACACGAGCATCGACTGGGCGTGGAACCTGCCGGGGATCACGGGCACAGCCCTCCTCGCGGCGGCGGTCCTGCTGCGGCCGGAAGGCCGCGGCGAGGCCACGTTCGCGCTGACCGGGCGTACGCGGGCGTCGCTGCTTGTCGTGGGTGTCGTGCTCGTCGCCGTCGCGATCCTGGCAGCGAGCATCGGTCGCCAGTATGCGGCGGATCGCTACGTCCAGCGCGGCGAGCGGTCGCTACGGTCCCACCCGGTCGCCGCGTTCGGGGACGCCGAGCGTGCCCTGCGTGCGAATCCGGAGAGCATGGACGCGCGCTACCTGAAGGCCTCGGCGCTCGCGCGCGACAACCGCTATCGACTCGCACGACGTACCCTGGTGGATGCCGCGGCCAAGGAACCATTCAACTACGTGCCCTGGGCGCTCCTGGGCGATCTCGCGACACGTCGGGGCGATCTGCCCGCCGCGACGTCCGCATACCGGCGGGCTAGCGCACTGAATCCCTTCGATCGTGCGCTTCGTCGGCTCGCCGGGGGTACTCACTAACCATGGGTAGGCTGCGCGCCGCTCCGCAGATGCTCGAGCCCGTCGCGGGGCGCGCGACCGGATCGGGAAGCCACGACACGCTGCCGATCCGTACCGGGGTCTGGCCCGCGCGAGTGATCAACGCCCTATGTGTCTGGTGCGCGCTGTGCGGCGCTTTAGTCATGCCCGGAGTCCTCGGAGGCGCGTCGCCGTTCCTCACGGCCGCGGCCGCCGTACCGGTCCTGCTCAGCGCACTGCTCGTCCGGCTGACGTTCGAGTCGCTGGGCACCTCCGCGAGCGGAGACCGCTCCGGGACATGGCCGCTCGCGGCGGCGATGGCGAGCGTCATCGGGGCGTCGGTCGCGACCGCCAGCGAAGCCCTACTCGGGCTGGACGTCGCCCCGCCTGCCGCTGGTGGCTCGGTGGGTGCCGTGTTCCTCACGCTCGCGTTCGCCACACGTCTCAGGGCGCGGGAGGAGCGCCGCGGGGCCGCCAGTCGAAGGGTCTTCTTCATCGGCTCGGAAGGGCAGATCCGCGATCTCGCCCGCGAGGCCCGCGGGCGCTGGGACATGGGCCTGGTTGGGTCCGTCACGTCGAGCGCGGCGCGCCGAGAAGACCACCGCCTCGAGGACGCCGTACTCGACGCCGGAGCCACGACACTCGTGATGTCCTCTGAGGCGATCCGGGACGAGCGCCTGGTGGCGACGGCCTCACGGCTCAATCTCTCGGGGGTGCGTGTCCGCGTCCTCGAGAGCTTCTACGAGGAGGAGTTTCGGAAGGTTCCGCTCAGCGAGCTCTCCCCTTCGTGGTTCTTGTTCGACATCGCCGAGATCCACCGCGCCGGCCCCTACAGCGGCGCGAAGCGCGTAATCGAGACGACGGTGGCCGCGGCGGCCCTGATCGTGACCGCGCCGCTCTTTCCCGTGATCGCTGTCGCGATCCGCATCTCCACCCGTGGTCCGGTCTTCTTCCGGCAGATCAGAGTCGGCAGGGACGACGAGCGGTTCACGCTCACCAAGTTCCGGACGATGACAGTCGCCAGCGATCAGGACGCCGGCTGGGTGACGGACCACAGCCATCGGATAACGCCGGTCGGACGGCTCCTTCGCCGGTTCAGGCTGGACGAGCTCCCGCAGCTGATCCACGTGGTACGAGGTCAGCTGAGCCTCGTCGGCCCTCGTCCGGAGCAGCCCGCGATCGTCGACCGCCTCGAGCAGGAGCTCGAGTTCTACGCGGCCCGCCACACGGTCCGGCCGGGCCTGACCGGTTGGGCGCAGATCAACTACGGCTACGGCGGCAGTGACGTCGGCGTGATCGAGAAGCTCCAGTACGACTTCTTCTACATCAAGCACCAGAGCCTGCGGCTCGACCTGCTGACGATCCTCGCGACCGTGCGGACCATCCTCGGAGGCCGGGGAGCTTGATCCTCCGGGACGTTCGGACCCGTTCGGCGGGGCTCGCGCTGGTCGTCGCGGCGATGAGCTGGGTGACACTAGCCCGGGCACACCAGCTACCGCTGACGATCCGGTCGCCTGAATCCGGCCATGTCAAAGTCGCTTACAACGCCGGGCGGCTTACGGATGCGGAGGTTGCCCGCGCACACGGCTCGCTTAAGGAGGCGCTATGGCGCTGGTGGCAGTCGGTGCAGCTTCGTGATGTGAGCGCTGTGCTCCGGGCGTCGTCACCGAGGGCCATAGAGGAAACCGGAGTCGGACGGCTACGCCGAGCGATCAAAGCTGTTGCGCCGAGCTTCGGGCGGCCGCGGCTGGTGGAATCGAAGAGGAATGGCGAGTCGGCGACGGCCTACGTAGTCGTTCTTGCCTACGAAGCCAGAGAGACGACGCCGGCAGGCGGGCAGCC
>Ga0126312_10003514_pt1 | contig 10588 bp, 7 predicted proteins | sample Plot104A_FD_92537 | JGI IMG/M metagenome (GOLD analysis project Ga0126312, IMG submission 92537) | Serpentine soil microbial communities from UC McLaughlin Reserve, CA, USA - Plot104A | ecosystem: Environmental > Terrestrial > Soil > Grasslands | place: USA: UC McLaughlin Reserve, Lake County...
ACAGCGTACGGGACGCCCTAGAGTGCCGAGCAGGACACGAGCGGCCAGCATCCGGGGGGTGTCGCCGGTGATCCACTTCGTCGTCGCCGCGGGATCCCCGCCGGCGATCGACAAGTTGGCGTCTCGTCTTCTTCCTGCGCTCAACGCGACACGGCTCTTCGACGCCGAACGTGTCGAGAAGGTTGGTGGCGATCGCTCGTGGGCGGTCGCCGCCATCACGGCAGAGGATCCCACGTGCCCGACGCGTCTGATCGCCGACGACGACGGCATGGTGGCCGTGAACGGACCCGCCCTCTCGTTGCAGGGCGACCAGGCTGCGCTGGCATCGGATGTGTTCCGAGCGTTCCGGTCGGACGGAACGGAGGGAGTCGCGTCCACCTTGGGTGGCTCGTACAACTTCGTCGGCGTGTCACCACAGCAGGGGCTCCGCGCGTTTGCGGATTCATCCGGGCTCTTCCCGATCTACTGGTGCGAGGGACCCGAGTTCGCCGTGTTCTCCAATCGCTCGACCACCGCCGCGTACATAGCGGGTCCGGGCCGCGGTTGGGACCACCGTGCGTTGGGCTGGTTGATCGGGCACGCGAACCTCTTCGGAGACGGGATGCCGGCTCAGGCGGCTCGGTATCTCCCACCTGGCGACGAAGCCCGCGTCCGCTCGACCGACACACGCGTCACACTTCACCGCTCGCCGGTCTGGGTCTGGCCCGAGCCGTCAGACGACGGCGGCCGCCCCGACCTCACCTCGGCAGAATGGGACGAGATCACCGACGCCCTCGTCACGAACTTTCGTGCTCTCCGCTCGTTCAGCGGTCGCCTGAGGCTGTCACTGACCGGCGGCAAAGACTCGCGTCTGTGCCTCGCTCTCGCGAAGGCGGCCGGTCTGCAGGACCGAATGATCACCCTGACGAACGGCGCCGTCGACAGTCCCGAAGTGCAATGCGCGGCGACAGTCGCCGCGGCCGCAGGCTTCCCTCACAAGCAGGCCGGCCTGCCCGTAACCATGGCTCAGGCTTCGGCCGCTCCGATCGACTCGAGCTCCGTGTGGCGCCGGCTCCGACAACACGCCTACCGGTTCGAGGCGATCGTTTGCCCCTGGGACGGGATGACCGATCCACTCCGGAGCACGACCGTGAACATCAAGGGGTTCGGCGGCGAGTTGTACCGCGGACCCGGAGGGCATGCGAAGCGCTTCAAGCGCGACCATCCGACAACCATCGATGCCATGGCCGACATGTTCGTCGACTATCACCAGCGTCACGACCCGCTCGGCGTATTGCGACCGGACGAAGTCGCCTTCCAGGCTGGGTGTCTCAAGGACTGGGTCCACTCGACGGCCGACCGGGTGCAGTTCGACCTCCTACCCGAGAAGTTCTATGTCGACTACCGCCTCGGGCACTGGAACGGGCCCTTGGGACAGTCCACTCCCTGGCGAATCAATGTCAATCCCCTGTTGCTCCCGGCCGTAGCCCGAAAGAACCTGCAGCTCTCGCTCGACGTGCAGAGCACCGAGCGGCTCCACTTCGAAGTCATGCGGCGTGCGGCGCCCGAACTTGTCTCGGTTCCCTTTCTCAACGACGCTTGGGCTCACGCCATCGTCGACGACTCCGAGGTCGACCTGCCGCGCGAGCCATTCCCGACTGCCGTCGAGGCATCAGGTCGTACCCTCAAGACGTGGCAGTGGAGATTTCTCGCGAGTGACAGCAAGGCGATGACGCGGTTGTTCAAGGATGCAGCCCGCGACACCGACATGGGCGGGATCTGCGACATGCGCAAGCTTCGGCGCCTCGCACGACACTCCGATCGCATCGAGAAGGTCGTGGACGCGAAGGCGCTTCTCAGCGCCGCCGTCGTCGCGCTGGCCCTTCTTGGGAGGTCTGAGCCCGTCCTCGATCTCCCCTGAAATCCGAGCCCCTGCGTAACAACCGCGACTCCGCGAGGCGGTGAGACCTGTAAAGAGTCGGTCGTTGTGTCGCGCTGCGGCGGCACCAGGTACCGGTCGTCACGCTGCGCTTGACGAGTGGTCTGCTGTCGAGCACAGTGACCGCGATCCGGCGTGTGGAGCCTGTCCAGACAGGCGTGAGGGGGCCGCCACCAGGACACACGAGCAGCCGGTTGGAGTTGGACCACACGAGGCGAGTGCTCCTCGCCTTCGGCGCGGTCGAGGCGAGCGCGTTTGTCATCTACCTGCTGCTCGGGCGGGGGATGTGGTTCTGGGCGGACGAGTGGGACTTCCTCGCCGCGCGCACCGCAGGTGACCTGGGTGATCTCTTCCATCCGCATGGCAACGCGCGCGCCTCGACGCCGCCCATCCTCGTGGACAGTTTGCTGCAGAATGTCTGGGGCCTTCACAGCTACCGGCCGTACCGGTGCTGATCATCGTGCTCCACCTCGTGTGCGCTTTCCTTGTCAGGACAGTGATGCATCGTGCGGGTGTGAGGCCCTGGTCCGCGACCGTCCTAGCGTCGCTGTTCGTCCTCTTCGGTGCAGGGGCCGCGAACATCCTGTGGGCGTTCCAGATCAGCTTCGTGGGGTCCGTAGCGTTCGGTCTGACGCATCTGCTCCTCGCTGACCACGACGGCCCCTTCGATCGGCGCGACTGGCTGGGCTTGCTCGCAGGGTTCGCGACCTTGCTGTGTCCCACACAGTGCCGCTGGGACTCCTCTACCTGTTGTGGCGGGCCACGCTCGCCCGCTCCAGCTACGACCTCGCTAGCAAAACGAACCCAGCGACGCCTAGTGGGGTCTTCCGATCCCCACCGGCACGTGATCCGTGTCTGACATGACCAGGCGGTCGCGTGTTGACAGGTTGTACGTCGCGCTCCTCTTACTCGCGGCCCTGGTATGTGTCGTGGTGTCGATCATCTATTTCACTCTCACCCCTGGAGACCTGCCGGGATTCTTGCCAGGTCATGTCAGCAAGAGCCCGAGCACCCAGCACTATTGGAAACGAGGTGCTGCGGCGCTGCTCGTCGCCCTCGCGCTGCTTGCCGTCGTCGCAATATTGGGGACTCGGATTCGTTCCACGTTCCGGCCCACGTTCTTCCAGTTGCTTGTGGGTGTCGCCGCACTCGGTCTTCTCCTGCGCGTGGCGTACGTGGTGGCGGCTCGTGAGGATCCAGTGATAGGAGACGGCCGTCACTATCACTATGTCGCCGGCTTCCTTGCAGATGGCAAAGGCTTCATCTCTCCCGGCTGGTACCTGAGGTTCGGAACGGCGAGACCTGACGCGCTCCATTCACCGGCGTGGCCGTTGTTGCTTAGTCTGCCGACCCGGCTCGGGTTGCGTACGTACCTTGAGCAGCAGTTCTTTGCCTGCATGATCGGTGCGACCACGATCGTCACGGTGGGCTTGATCGGACGGCGCCTGGCAGGAGCCCGCGCCGGTCTAATTGCGGCGGCCCTCGCGGCGTTGTACCCGAACTTCTGGCGGTTCGAGCGGGAGCTGAGGTCGGAGACGCTGGTTCTGTTGGGGTCGGCGGTGGCGATCCTTCTCGCGTTCCGTTTTCGCGAGCGCCCGAGCCTCGGTCGAGCAGCGGCGCTCGGCTCGGTCTGTGGCGTTCTCGCCCTTATCCGCGGCGAGCAGGTCTTGCTCTTCGGGCTGCTGCTCATCCCGCTTGTTCTTCTCACACGCGGTCCAGCCTGGCCTCGTCGTGTCGGCTGGCTGGCCGTGGCCAGCATGGTGGGGGTGGCAGTCATCGTGCCATGGGCTGCCTACAACACAGCGAGGTTCGCGGAGCCGGTCTTTCTAAGCACCGAGTTGGGTGTCACGCTGCACATCGCCAATACCCCCACGACTTATCGAGGTGAAAGACTCGGATACGCCGACTATGACTTTGCGCACCTGCGGAGATGGAAACTTTCAGTCTTTGGCGCACGCGAATCGCGCCCCGTCGACGACTCGACCTTGGACCTGGAGTTGAGGCGAGAGAGTCTGAACTTTGTACGCAACCACCTCAGCCGTGTTCCCGTAGTCGTCCTCGCCCGTGAAGGGCGAACATGGGGCCTGTTTCGGCCGTTCCAGCAGATGGAGATCGAAGTGCTCGATACCATGGGCGTCGGGCCCTCGGGCAAACGCGTCTACCGGTTCTCCTTCTTCGCGTTCTGGTTGTTGGCTCCCGCCGCGGCAGCCGGCGCGCTCATCCTGCGGCGGCGCAACGTGACGCTAATCCCGCTTATGGCGCCCATCCTGACAGTGATAACTGCCGCGGCGCTCACGTACGGCTTCACGCGCCTCCGCGCTTCGGCGGAGGTATCGATCGTCCTGCTCAGCGCCGTGACCATCGCTGCAGCCCTCCGGCGCCTCCGAACAGCCTTAGCGCCTAGCCGACGAGACGCAAGTAGCGGGCCGAGCTTCGAAGGCCTGGGACCGTCATCGTCGTCGCACTCCCGCTCAAGCCTTCGGGCATTGGAAGTTCTCGAGACCACAGCGAGGCTCACTTGATGACGAGGAAGCACCTCCGGTCGCCTCTCTCGTACAGGGTCATGCGGATGGTCGGCGGCACTACGCGATGGCCGCGCACCGCGACATCGATCAGCGTTGCCAGATGACAACGCGCGCGGCGTCGAACGCCACAGACCGTTCCACCGTGAAGCCTATCTGCACACGGTACAAGCCGAGCGTGTACAGCCACTTTTCGGGTGCGCCGCCGGTGGCCGCATGGATGATGACTCGATCTGCTCCCTGCAGGACTCTCTCAATCTGTCCGGCAACGCGATCAGGATTGAACAGTGAATCGAAGTAACTCACTCGCCGATCGTGAGATTCGGGTGCGAAGCCGACCGATCGCGACGGTTGTTCACGCAAGCTGAGCGCGTAGTCGGAGTCGAGGGCAAAGGCGTAGCGCCCGCCGGGGAGCACGAAGACCACATCGCGCTTCCCTAGCTCGGACTCGACGAAGCGCGTCGCCGACTTCGAGCCCGGAAACGGATACTGGGGTGCGTCGCGGCCCAACGCCGTCGTCACGACCGCGATCGCGACCCCGAACGCGACTGCGTCGAACGCAATTCGAAGGGGCGAACGGCTCGCGATTCGATGCCGGCCCAGCTGGAGAATCGCCGCCAACCCAAAAGCCATGACGGGCACGAGCCACAGCGTCACCCGCCCGCCGTTGCCGGGCGCGCCGACCTTCGGCCCGAAGGGGACCTTGTCGACGACCGCGGCAGCGAAAGCGATCAGAGCAAGCAAGAGCAGAAAGCGGGCACGAACGGCGTTTCGCCCGACGCGAGCCATGACCAGTAGCCCCACGCCGGCGGCAAGGACACATAAGGTCGCCCACCACGGCGGGCCACCGGGGAACACGATGGCCACCCGAGTGAGATGCTCGACCACCTCACCCCCGAACCGGACGGGATTGAGATCGAAGTCGAGAAATCCGTCGAGCTGCCGCTTCCAGTAGGTTCCGACGATCTGCGCGTCGTACGTGCGGTGTACGGCGGCCACGAACACCGCGCTGGTCACGAGCTGCGCGCCCACGGCGAGGACGCGCACCGTTCGGTCGGAACGGGAGTGCAGCACGAGGACGACCCCGGCGACGGCCGTGGCAATGAGCGCGAACACACTCACCGACCCGACGACGGCTGCACCGGCGAACCAGGCAACCCCGGATTGCCAGCGCCACGATCTCCTCGCGAGGACCGGCACCAGGAGGGCGAGGCCCAGCACGACGAGCAGGTCGAGCGTGTAGGTCTTCACCCGCTCTGAATAGATGATGTCCATCTCGCTTGCGACGAGGGCAGCGCCGAGGAGCGCGCTGATCGATCGGGCGAACCCGAGCCGGCACAGCACCATGTACAACGCCGGCGGACTGAGCGTCCCGGCAATGAGCGCAAGATAGGGCAACCGCAGCGAGTCCTCGCCCGTCAACGGCCACCAGGCTCTCAACAGCAGCGTGAAGCCAGGGTGGTCGAAGCTGACGGTCAACAATTGCGAGAGCGACCCCTTCACGGCACCGAGGGATGGCGCGGCGTCGTCGTGCCACAAGCCGTTGTCCGGGAGGCCGCGTCGACGGAGGACGAACGCTGTCACCGTCAGCGCGGCCGCGATGAGAAGGTCAGGCGCAGCAGGTCGCCAACGCAGCGTCGCGCGGATGTCACGTTGTACCGACGACTCGGTGGAGACCGTGGTGCTCGTTGGCAGACCTCCGGTGCGCCCCAGCCCGCGTCAGGATGACACGCGCTCAAGGCGTATCACAGCGGTGATTCGCCGGGGCGACAAAACAACGCGAAACAGACCTACATTGAATGACAGGTCACGCACCTGGTCTGTATGGTCCGAAACCGTGAATGCAGGCGGCGTTGGCAAATTTCCGGCATTGTGCGTTCTGGCCGGCCTTGCGTCGTTGGTCATGCCCATCGCCTGGCCAGCCTCGGCCGGCCTGACGAATTCCGCGGCACGGCCGAGCGTCGTGCTCATCGTCACTGACGACCAGCGCGGGGACTCTGTCGACCAGATGCCCCAGCTCGATTCGTCGCAGGAGTGGGCGCGCTTCTCCAACGCCTTCGTCGACGAGCCGCAGTGCTGTCCGTCACGGGCCAGCATCTTCACCGGCCGCTACCCGCAGAACACCGGTGTGGAAACGCTGCGCGACGGCGCCGACATGAACGAGAAGCGCACGGTCGCGACGATGCTGCACCAGGCCGGGTATCGAACGGCGCACTACGGCAAGTACCTCAACGGCTATCCCCTCGGACGAGGCCTGTACGTCCCACCCGGATGGGACGACTTCGTCGCCAGCGTCGGCGCCGGCGACTACTACAACTACACGCTGGCCGAGAACCGGCATACGGTGTCGTACGGCCCTGAGCCGAAGGACTACAAGACCGACGTGCTCGCCGGGATGGCTCGCCGCTTCATCAGGTCGACGAAGGAGTCACAGCCGTTCTTCGTCTACCTGGCGTTCAACGCGCCCCATCTCGACTCGGCCGGGCAGGTCGTCCCTGCGACTCAAGACCAAGGCAGCTGCGCGGGTGACGCGTTCGAGCAACCACCCAACTTCAACTCCCGCGATACGGCGGGTGAACCGCCCTGGATGGCCGCCGAGAAGCCCAAGGACGTAGCCAACATGCGGCGCCAACGAGCGGCGACCTGCGAGACGCTCCACGGAGTCGACAACGCCATCACGTCGATCGTCGCCGAACTCGAGCAAGCAGGTCGCCTGAGCAACACGTTCCTGGCCGTCACCTCCGACAACGGGTACGCCTTCGGCGAGCACCGGCTGACGGGAAAGGGCGACCTCTACGAGGCGTCGGTCCGGGTACCGCTGCTCGTACGGGGTCCCGACGTTCGACCGCAGACGATCGATCGGCTCACCAGCAACGTGGATCTCGTTCCCACGATCCTCGAGTGGGCGAAGGTCCGTCCTCCCCGCCGTTTCGTCGACGGGACTTCGTTCGGGGGAACGCTTCGAGGCGACCCTGGTCAACGTGAGCCTCAGGAGGTATTGCTGCGGGGCTGCCGCACCCAGCGGGGACGAGACGCGCCGTGCGGCGGCTACCCGAGCGACATGGGGTTCAACTGGGGTCTACGCACCGCGACGCACAAGTACGTCGAATACCCGGACGGCTACGTCCAGCTCTTCGACCTGACGACGGATCCCTGGGAGCTCACGAACCTGGCGTCTGACCCTGGGCAGGCGCAGCTCATCACGGACCTGCACGCCCGGCTGTCACGACTCAAGGGCACGTAGCGGGGTTGCGCCTGAAGGTGCTCCCGCTCCCTTCATCTCCGACCTCGTGGCGCGGTGGTCGACGGAGGCGCGGTCGTCGCTGGGGCGGATCCGTCCGCGGGAACTGCGCCTGATGGCGGAGCCTGCAGCGCGAGACCGTTGTTGGCAGGGACGACCCAGAACTTGATCTGGCCGGACTCGATGCCTCGAAGGAGCACGTAGTCCTCACCCGAGATGTTCAACGCCGTGATTGCCTCGGCCTCGGCCTGTCGCTGCTGGATCTCGTTCTGCTTCGTGAGGACCTGGACCTCTGACGTCCGGTTGTCCTGGAAGGCCTTGGCCACATCCTTCGGAACGTCGGCCTTCTTGATGACGAAGATCGGCTCCGAGCACTTGCCGCCCGCCTTGAACGTCGGACCGCAGAAGTAGTCCCCGCCAAGGGCGTTCACGAGCCGCTCTTTGAGCGATCGTTGCACTTCGGTCTGGATCTGGACCAGCAAGTCGGCGTTCGCGTAGATGTCGGCAACGTCATAGCGGCGCGTCTCCGCCTGGAGCGCATTTTCGATCTGTTGGCGGAAGGTGTCCTGAATCAGCCGCGTCCATCCGGAGGACGTGTACGCCTGGTACTTCAGGCCGAGTTGCTCGTGGAAGTCGCGCAAGCGGTCGCTGTCGAGCTTGAAATACACGGCGACCTGATACTCAACCGGCACGCGATCACGCGACGGAGCGATGATCGAGTCGGCCCCCTTCGTGGACCCCTGACCCTTCACCTTGCTGACGATGTAATTCCGCTGGTCGGCGGGGTACAGATAGAGCTTGTCGAACCATCCGTTGAAGAACAGGCCGGTGCCGGGCTCGACGGTGCGCTGGAAGTGCACGCCCTCGATCGGACCGTCTCCATAGCTGATGCCGAATTTGTCTCGCGGCGTCTTCTTGAAGGCCCCGGCTGCGACTGGCAGGAGCGCGATGACGAGGATCGGAACCAGAATGAGAACGAGGATCACCAAGCCGCGCCGCTTCAGCGGGAGGCGGAGCGGTATCTTCGACCCGTCACCGATTCGGGGCAACCGCAGGCGACGCTTCTTCGCCGCAGGCTCGGTCGGTGCCGCGCCGAGGACATCCTCTTCCTGTTCGAGTTCGGGCGCCGAGGACGCCTCTGATGAACTCCCAGCTCCGCTCGTCGGTTGTCCGTCGTCCGCGTCCCGAGTTGTGTCATCGGCCATCGTTCACTGCCCTCCCGTCGGAAGTGTTGAACGCGTCACTCGTCGTCCAGGCCCTCGCTGCTCGCCTCGAGCCGGCAGAACCGCAGGTATTGCCTGATCACGTCTTCAGGATCGCCGTACTCGATGACCTTGCCTTGGTGGAGCCACAGGCAACTCGATGCCATCGTCTTGAGCACACGCATCGCGTGGCTCACCAGCACGATCGTCCGGCCGGAGCTGCACAGCTCTTTCATCTTCCCCGCGACGCGCTCCTTGAACTTGCTGTCGCCGCCGGCAAGCGCCTCGTCGATGAGCAGGATCTCCGGGTCGAGATGCGCGGCAAGCGCGAAGCTGAGCCGCATCGACATGCCGGATGAATATGTTCGCATCGGGAAGTCGATGTATTCCCCGAGTTGGGCGAACTCGGCAACCGAGCCTGTCAGGTCGCCGATGCGGTCGTCGGGGAACCCCATCGCCAGCGCGCCGAGCTCGATGTTGGTGCGACCGGTGAGCTGGCGATTGAATCCGATCCCCGCCGTGAGGAGAGCCGAGATCTCACCGCGCACGACGATACGGCCTGCCGTCGGCGGAATGATGCCGGCGATCGCTCGCAGCAGCGTGGACTTTCCGGCGCCGTTCCGGCCGAGAACGCCCAGGACCGATCCCTGCGGGACGGTCGCCGAAACGCCGCGCAGGGCTGGAACCAACCGAGTCGAGCCCGCGCCTTGGCGAAAGTTCGAAAACCCATCGCGCAATGTTGTCGTCAGCCGGACCTCCCTGCGCACTTGGTACGAGGCGGAGATGTTCTCAACCGAGATCGCAACGGTCTCGGGCAGGACGTCCGTCTCAGACGTGGAGGCCGAAAGCTCGTTCATGCGAGAGGAACAGACCGGCACCGAGCACCAGGAACAGCACAGCCCAGATGAGGGATCCGGCGAGTTGTCCGAACGTTGGTACGCCGCCGCCCACGACCGCCTGGTATGCGGCGAACACGGGGTACAACGGGTTGAATGCCATTGCAGTCCTGATCCCGGGCGGGAGCAGAGAGATCGGGTACAAGATCGGCGTGATGAAGAACAACACGCGCAGGAGGTAGCTCAAGAACTGCGTGATATCGCGCATGTACACCGTCAGCGCGGCGAACAGCAGTGCCAAACCGAGGTTCAGCATCGTATGCAAGAGGAGCAGCGTCGGCAGGAACACGACTCCGGTACCGATTGGCCTCCCGGCAACAATGTGGATCACGAGGTACACGACACCGGCCGGCGCGAGCTCCAGGAGCCCCTTGTAGACGGAGCTGATCGGCAACAGCGCCCGCGGGAAAGTAGAGTTCAGCAACAGTCCGCGACCACCAATGACAGAACGAGCACCATCGTTCAATGAGGTCCGCGTGAACGTGAAGAGGAAGATTCCGCTGATCAGCAGCGTCATCTGGTAGGCGGAGCCACGCCCACCCTGGCCGCCACGCAGGATCTGGATCAGGAAGAAGTAGATCGCGGCCTGGAACAGCGGATCGAGCACCGACCAGAGCTGACCGATGACCATGCTGGAGCGCTTGCCCTGGATCTCGGTTCGGGCCAGCGTCTTCACGAACCGCCGTCGGTCCCACAGGTCGTGGAGATACGGGTTCAGCGGTGGCAGTTTCACCGCGTGGGGCTCGAAGACGTATTCGACTCCGCTGAGCTCGCTCGCTCCCGGGGCCGTGGCCGTCGAGCTGCTCATC
>Ga0126312_10003515_pt1 | contig 10585 bp, 11 predicted proteins | sample Plot104A_FD_92537 | JGI IMG/M metagenome (GOLD analysis project Ga0126312, IMG submission 92537) | Serpentine soil microbial communities from UC McLaughlin Reserve, CA, USA - Plot104A | ecosystem: Environmental > Terrestrial > Soil > Grasslands | place: USA: UC McLaughlin Reserve, Lake County...
GGGAGATCGCACCGACTTCGCAAGCACTGCAGGTGGCGTTTTCTCGCCTTTTTCGAGAGCCGATGCTTTCTGAAAGTACGTCCTTTGGTAGCAGGTGGGGTATTTATGAGATGAGTTCTACTCCCGCAAGCTACGCAGGCGCAATTACCAGGTATGGGAATATACGGGACCGCCACCGAGAGTTAAGAGGTACCGCTACGGTGGCGAGTGGAAGGCGAAAATTAAATACCACGCCGACAAGTTGGAGCGAGTGACGTATGAGTACGAGCCACAACCAAGCGTGGACGCTCCCGGCGGCGAAGCCTTATTGGAGGACCTTGAACGATACCGGGGTAAGCGGGCGAGGAGTTCCGTAGAACAATATTAGAAAAAAGTTCCGTCTTGCGCGAAATGTCCGGATTTCGCTACGTTTAGGAATAGTAGAAGGCTAACAATCACACCCACAGAGCAAAGGAGGTTGAACTGTGCGCTGATAGCGATTTAGGCATGAGCGGATGAAAGTGTACGTAGTGCTGCGAAGAGAGCAGCACGAGGATTACCCCCGAAAAAGGAAGGAAAGACAACAATGGCATTAGTAAGAGACCCGGAAGCACCATACGGCGTGTGTGGCTGTGATGGCTGCAACAAGCCCTTGACCGTGAGGGAAGCCGCAGCAAATGAGATTGGTTATGTGTTTCATGCTCTGCTTGAAGACCTGCATGAAGATGCAGCGAATTCAAGCGACCAGGAACACTACCTTGTACATCTCGTGGCGAAGAATCTCGCCGGAGCACTGGAAGCAGCCGAAGCACTGCTTGAGTTGCAGGAAGACGACAAAGAGTAAGACCTACTTGAAATTGTATGTGTGGGTGCATTCGTGTGCCCACACACCTTACATAAATCAAACCAGAAGGATAAATCCGAATGAAGAACGTTAATACTAACGATGTCAAAAACGCTGCCAAGCACTACCGTGATGTACTTGGATTCAATGTCATACCCCTCAAAGCGCGTAGTAAGGTCGCGGCACTACCCAAGAACCATCCCTACCTCTACCGACGAGCAACCAACGAAGAGTTTGAATCGTTTGCGTCTAGGAACGTCGGGACAGTAACTGGAGAAGTGTCAGGCATCATCGTCGTGGATGAAGACGAAAGAGGTGCTTTAGAGGCGCAGGGCTGGAAAGTGCCTGTAACCGCCACGGTGAAGACCGCCAAAGGCTACCACTACTACTTCAAGCACCCAGGATTCAGGGTCAGGAATCGCACTGGTAAGGGTGCTTTGGCTCCGGGCGTAGAACTGAAAGGCGATGGCGGCTACGTGGTGGTAGCACCGCCGAGCATCATACAGATGACGGTAAATGAGAAAGGCATCAACTGGCCAGACGAGCACACTTACGAGTGGGCTGTGAAACCAGAAGACGTAGGCGTAGCCTTCTGTCCAGCGTGGCTCTTGGATGAGCTACAAAAGCAACCCGAGCGCACCTCCAGTGTGGATTTGACCGCTCCGATAGAAGACGGCGAGCGCAACACCGAACTTACCAGACGAGCAGGAAAGCTTACGAGGGTGCTCGACTTGCAGACCACGCGCGAAGTTCTGCACTTCATCAACGAGAGGTATTGCCGCACTCCCCTACCAGCTGACGAGGTTGATGGCATCACTTTATAGACAACGCAGATAAGGAACCTTTAGACGTAGGTGTACTTACGTCAGACGTGGAATCGGAAGAAGTTAGATGGCTCTGGGGCAGGCGCATACCCCTAGGAAAGCTCACTCTCTTGGAAGGCGACCCAGATTTCGGCAAGAGCATGATTACAATGGACTTGGCAGCCAGGGTAACGACTGGTTCAGCCATGCCCCATGAACCCCTTGACTATGTTGAACCTCTTGACACTCTTGAACCGCTTGACCTTCTTGGCGGTGTCGTAATTCTCAATGCGGAGGATGGTTTGGGCGATACCATCAGGCCACGTTTAGAAGCAGCGGGAGCCGACCTTACCAAAGTGCTTGCCCTCCCACCCATGATGGACGATGAGAACATCATCTCCATACCTAATGACATACCCCTCATCGAGAAAGCCATCGAGAGGGTAAGTGCACGGATGCTAATTATTGACCCGCTTTCGGCTTTCATGCGAGGCGACCCGAATAAAGATAGTGAAGTACGTAAAGCTTTAACACCGTTGGCTAAGATGGCTGAAGATAAGGATGTTGCGGTGCTGGTGGTTAGGCACTTCAATAAGAACATTGATACCAGAGCGTTGTATCGTGGTGGTGGCAGCATCGGCATCATGGGTGCTGCACGGTCAGCTTTGGCAGTTGCTCCACACCCTAACGACGAAGAACTCAGGGTACTGGTGCCACAGAAAGCAAACCTATCCAAGAAGGCACCAAGCCTTGCCTACACCATACTTACAGCCGAGAACGGTGCTGCTCGTATCGAATGGAAAGGAACAGTTGACCTCAACGCTGATGAATTACTCAACGTAAATCAGGGAGAGTTAGCACGTGCCAAGCTGTGGATTACCGACCAGTTGAAGAACGGTCCTGTACCGGCAAGTGATATTGAGGAGGCGGCGAAAGAGGCCGACATAAGCACTAGCACCTTGAAACGTGCTAAGGATAAGCTCCCCGTACAATCCAAGAAAGACGGTCCCGACGGCTCCTGGCGTTGGCATCTCGAAGAAGGCCAAGAGGTTCAAGAAGGTCAAGAGTGTCAAGATGTTCAAGAGAGCCAAGAAGGCGATGATGAGGAAAGCGATTGTGAATGTGAGGGTCGTGGGTGCCTACATTGCTTGACCCAGGAATTGCCGTTCGATACCGCTTGAAGGACTAACCATAGAATCTACGTATATCCCTTAACGTAGACCACCGCTTCCATTGCTTTCGTCCCCGCTCTCTGGTCAGCTGCTTAATGCGAGCCATGAAGTACGCATCAACGTATTCCCGCCGCGGAAGGTCCAGCGTCGGTGGGTGCAAACTTTGCCCTTGTAAATTCTCGGAAGTTCGCATGCAGTATTGTGCATAGCCTCGGTCCTTTACGAGCCTTAACGGAACCCTCAGCGGCGGTTAACAACCTCACACAGCCAGGGTGTTAAGGTCTCGGTAACCGCGGGTTTCGGCCAGGACATCCCCCCTCCGTCCTGGCCGGACCTTCGCGCCAAGGAGAACGGATGTACGAGCCGATTACCGTGGAGATTGACACAGCAGATTACGGCGACGGTACTTACCGTTCACACAACATCAAGTTTACCGGACGGCTAGTGCAGCTCATCGAAAATGGATACACCACCATGCGGCTCTACGAGTGGGTGGACCGGGGCCGCTTGGTCTACCTGGTCTACGTAGCCGAGGAGAAGCCTGGGCGGCTTCCCCGACGCACCCTTTACCCGTTCGTCAACACCCACTTGGCCAGGGCCACGCCCACGAAGGGATACACCGCAGAGGAAGTTTCTCAGGCGTACCCGGAGTTCGCCAACGTACCTGGAGTTCGCCAACCCCGACCAGGTAGGCCTCACACCCGAATACGATAGCGACTTCCAGTAGTAGTCGGGTCGGTGAAGAGCCCGGCGACGGCCCACCCAGTACCGAAACCGACTGCTCCTAAGATGACGAACCGCATCACACTCGTTGCTCTCATGGTTTCCTGCCTCTCGATTTCTTACCGCACTCGTGAGGGCTGCTGGGTCTGACGTGACCCCGCTCGGAAGATAGCGTAGGCTCCCTATATCGCCCAGGTCACCCACTAGGATGAGCGCTATGCCAACGAGAGACATAAGGGAAGTTAACGCACCTAGACCGTAGCGCTCCCACGCACCTGGGCCGTAGAGTTCTCTCTGTAGGGCGTGAAGGGCAGCTATGGCTGCCATTGCGCCTAGCAGCAACAGGACGAAGAACACGGTACTGATGTTCTCAATAATCATCCCTCCAGGAATGACACGCTCCGGGGGAATGCCCTCTTCCCTAAAGGCAGGGTCCAAAGGGGTAACATCCTTGGGGACCAATAGCCTTACCAAGGGTGGTGCAAGAAGACCCTGCACGGCGTAAGAAGTGCCACTTACCATGCCTGCCAGCCCGCCCAAGCGGATGAGGCTGGTACGCTTCATGTTCTTCTCATTTTCCCTTTACTCTGTAAGTTTACACCGTAAGTCTAGAGCCTTGTGTCGAACGTTCTCAAGAGGTTTCAGACGAAATCTTCAGTAGACTACTGGCCGGTCCTAGCAAGGCTTAATCCCTTTCCACTCATAGCGTGAAGCACCACTTTCAAGACTACCCCCTACCACTTGGGATTTTTTTCGCCCCCCGGCCATCTACTCGGCTCCGATTAATGGGAACAAGCAGGCAAAGGCAGCTATACTGTTAAACGAGGGTGTCTGGTGCACCATCGCAGATAACAATTCTGAGTATTCCGCATAGATAAGCCGCATACAGCCAGATACGGCTTGATGTAGTGGTGCCTGTGCTGTATGTGTATGACTGTTACACTAGTACGTGGTGTTCACTAGATTAATGAATAATGCCCTTGCCTGCGAGGTTCGTTTTCGGGATAGATTAAGTACAGCAAAGCAGGCTCCTACTCTGGATGTACAATGGCGTTGGTGGTCGCTGTTGTGATGTAGGTGTAAGGATTTCACACGACGCACAGGATTACCCACTGTTGCGGCCACCATCTACAACTCTCTATACGAAGGCACCTAAACCGGCACTATGAGACAATGGCCCGACCTGGCGTGCCATCTCCTATAACCTTTCTGGTTAAACTTCCATGTCTCTGTGTGGCATGTCAGGTTATCGAATACAGCATGTTGTGTGAGGCTAAAATGTGCCATTCGACATATTGTGGGCGGTGTTGGATTGTGGATAATCAGCGTACCTGCTGGTCACATGCACCATCCTCCCACGACTCACACATCTGGTAATAGAGTCAGTGGCCAGCAGGTTCTCCTACGCCAGCCACAGCACGCACCTCTCACGACACAGATATACTTGGAATCCTTGCCAGAGTGGCAGATTCTAAGCTTTCCCTTCAATTACTCCTCCATACGTGTGTATGCGATGACGTACGGGTATTTGTTCTGGTCATCGTGATTTACAGTGTTGTAGTACCTCAGGCCATCCGCCGTAGCGGCATAGGCTGCATTGCCTTTTACGAAGCTCTTCCCATCTTCAGTGAAGACGTAGAAGCTTACATCGGTTCCTCTAGGATGCTTTGCTCTGGCAATGGTCTCGTAGTCTTCCACAGTCTGTGCATCGGTTACCACCACAGCGCTATACATGGTGAGTTCCGACGTGCAAGACGGGCATGATGGATGAGTAGTGACCTCTTCTCTAACCTCGTGTGCGGGCACCCACGGTTGCAGCACCAAACTACCGCTCCGGTCAGCACCAGTAGCCCCACAGCCGCTAACAAGAGAAGTATCCTATTCATTTATCCACCTCCTTCCAAATCGTTTACCCAATCCAACCCTCACCGCCCAACCATTCCTCTGGTCGATGATGAAGGCGTTTGCTGTGCCCCTTAAATGGTTCGTCTTGGTATCTGCACAGCGTAGGATGTTGGGAGGGTAGCAGAACCGTTTGACGGTCACACAAAGGATTGCCGCCTAGGTCCGCGCTCTTCCTAGGCGGCAGTCAATTTTGCTTGGCAGAGTACTTACGAACCTGCTAGATGCTCCTACGCAAAAGGGCCAAACTCACAACACCAGAGCCGAGCAGCAATACAGCGGCAATAAGGCTTAACCCACTCACACTAATGGGGCCACCAGTACCTGCAAGTGCTGTAGCTGAGGCCGTGGGGCTTGCAGTTGCAGTAGCGGTCGGACTAGCCGTAGCTGTTGCAGTGGGGCTGACAGTAGCAGTAGCGGTAGCGGTGGGGCTAGCCGTGGCAGTGGCAGTAGGGCTAGCCGTAGCGGTTGCAGTTGCTGTCGCTGTAGAGGTGGCAGTCATGGCACTACCACCTGGCAACTCTTCGCAAGCTATGCCGTCATTGTCGGCATCCAATCCATAGGGGTCACCCGCCAAGAGGAATCCTTGGGCCTCCGCCTGAGTTGCGAAATCTGCGCAGTCATAGAGGTCTTGCGCCACAGCAGCAGGCGTAAACACCAAGGCAACCACCAAAGATAATGAGGTTAACAACAATAGCCTTCTCATGAATCCTCCTTACATCCGGTCCACAATCGGCTCCATGAGAGCAGACTGCAATGAATCGCGGATGAATTGGCGATGAATTGACAGCGATTTCTTCCAAAATAGCCGCAGATTCGACTTTTAATGGGTTCATCTGACAGAAATTTTGACGGTACTGGAAAGCGAATGCCGGTATAGCTGCGTTCAATCGCCCCAGCCCTTAATCCCCGCACTCCCATAGCCGATGCCACCCCTGTCAAGCACCCCCTCCGCACTTGGGAAAAACTATCCCCCTGGCCTACCAAACACCCTTGCTGAACGGTCGGAGTGAGAGCTAGCGGATATGCTCTTGAATCGAGTTCTTGCGTACACATGCGGCATCGCAATGCCGAGTATTCCTTTTATCTAGGCCAGATTCAGCTATATTCACCAGTAAAGTGGATTTAGGTGTAACACAGTCACACTAGCGCAGCTACATCTCCCTACGCCTTCTCGCCTATGACCTCGAACCCTATGCCGATGGAACATCGGGACCGGGACACATGCAGCTAACATCTCCTAGTATGTCACTATCGCGTTACCGTTAGAGTCCGAATCTTGGGCGACCAGGGAACCACCCTCGTAGACCTGGATAGTGGTCTGCGCGTGGTACGCATCCGTTATAGCGCTAACTGATAGCCCGGAGTTCTCGGGGATATCCCGCTCGAAGGTCTTGGTTCCGACTATCTCCTCGTTCACCGCCCAGTTGAAGCTATCGTCGTAGATAGATACATCAGCGGGCTTGTTGGAGCTGATGACTATCTTGACGTGCTTGGTGTTCGCGTTGGCGTTCGCGCTAGCTGATGCGGTGGCCGAAGGTGTCGCAGACGCGGTGGCAGTAGCGCCAGCAAAGAGGTCATACTCGGCCTGGGTAAGGTCATGCTTCCAGCTACCGTTCTCCAAGATAAACTGCGTAACGCGCTCAGAGTTAGAACCGTCTGGTAAGGTAACGGTCAGATTAACCTCTGCCGTCGAATCGTCCACCATATTAATCGAGTTGACGCTATAACTTGCTGTGTCACTCTCCAGGGCGGTATTGGCAGCTACCCACTCGTCGTCAGTAAACTGGCTCCGAGCGTACGAGCTTAGCTCGTTGTAGGTATAGCTGTAGTTTCCGGTCGCCGCCGCCGCGTAGTAGGCTTGCGTCGCAGCGCGGGCAGCGTCCTCAGTGCTCTCGGTATCCTGCGTAGGTTGCTCGGCGGTCTTGTCGTTGACCTTCTGCTCCAACTCGGCTAGGCGTTGGTTGAGCTTTACCTCCTCCTCCTTGCTCATGCCCTTGTTTACTACGACCGTCTTGGGTTTCTGGCTACCTGCCTGGTCTTTCTTCGGGTCACCACTCTGCTCGGAACACCCCACTACCAAAATTGCTGCCGCTACCATCGTTACTGTCACAATCTTCTTCATGTTTCATCCTTCAGTAGGTCGTCCGCCTTTACACCGAGTGCATGCGCTATCTTGTGAGCTTGTAGACGCTTAACGCGTTCTTGTCCCCTTCCCTAGCCAGCAGACGACCAAGGAGGACATTTTTGTGCAACGTCCTGTACTAGGCGACCCTGGCTTCCTGCGCTAAAGGTCCTGTAGGTCCACGCTCGACAATGGCTGAGTTCTTGAGGAAGAAGCCTAATACAATCGCTCCGACCATCGGGACAAACCAGACAACGGCAAGTATCACGATTACAATTCCAATGCCGATGGCAGCACCCGCAACCTCTGCACCCGAACTTGTGTCTGTCCCAGCCGCCGCACTTATGGCCGAAATGCTGATAGCAACCATCAGGATTGTCCAAGTAAGGGCGAAGTTCTTGAGCAGATTCCACACCAATCCACCTTCGCGAACCTCATTAACCTTGAGCGGTCGCTTAGCGAGATAGATTGGCACAACTATGACACCAAGCAAGAATGTGCCTATTGTCCACAGAATGGTCTTTGCTGCACCCAGCTTACGTCTGCTTGCATCGAAAGCCACCCATAACGTGAGAAGCCCAAAGATTATTATGTACCACATGTCTACCTCCTCCCTTTCACCGAGTGTTACGGTTAATGCTCGGCACTCCTATAGGAACTCTGTATTAGATATGCACGTTTACAGGCATTGAAATACACGTTTACAGAAACTCAATGACTGGTGCAGGAGGCAACACGAGGTATTTCGCTTACGTTAAGTAAAGCTGAGGGTGTTCCGGCCCTTGCATCCGTACTCGCTGAGCATCCTTGAAGGTGCCGTACTGTGGAGGCAGCTACTTAGAATGCCTCGTCTAAGGTCTTAGCTTTCATCAGACGGTCGTAGGACGTGTACCGTGGGCCTTGCGGAGCTTTTACTTTCCCCTTCGGCACAAGTCGTACAGGGTGGTCTAGCTTCCTAGCAGGTTCGGTGAAGGTTACTACGTATTTGCCGGTATTCTGCCAAGGCTCGATGCCGTTAGGTGCTACGTCAGCCACGTGCATAATGGCAGAAATCGGCTTAACACGGTATGCGGCTATGTACTTAATCTTGGGAATCATGCTGGTGTGCAACCTAATTTGCCACCAGCGGTTCTCACCCATGAAAACCTCGTTGAATCCTTCATCCCTCGCTGGAACCACAATCGTGTCTATCTCTGACGTATCCACCGTGGGACCCGGTGACTCCCCTATCCCCTCTACCCCGCCTGGGGCGGTAGAGGAAATGTCGCCCAGTAAAGGCTCAAACTCGTAGATGCGCTCCCCTGCATCGTTTCGGTAACGGGTCAAAGTCAGGACTTCGACACCGAACTTAAATCTGCTCACTAACAGGGTTGCGAGGTCCTCGTCAAGCTCATCGATGATGACGAGAGCCTGGAACTCGTTCCGGTAAATCATCTGTTCTAGCAAGAAGTCTATATTCTCGAAGCCGTTCTTCTTAGCGTAGGCTTCGCAGGATTGCCATGCGCTCAAGTCTGCTTCGAGCGCCCCTTTCACCACGTTCTTGACCTTTTGTGGGGTTGCCTTGAAGGACAAAGACATCTGAAGGATTTGAACCGCTATATGCCTCAAAGGGTCGTGCTTACCAAGCTCATTCTCGACCACCCACAGAATGGGTTGCTTTGGGCTCGACAGGTCGACCAAGTAAGCGTCGGGCACATTCTTGGTTCCGCCTTTGGCACCGATGAGTTTCTTGACATCCAGATATATACGGCTCTTACCAAACAACGCAGAGCGTACCATCTTAATGGCCTGCTCTAGGTCTGCCTCTGTCTTGAAAGGCTCCTCAAAGTAGCTATCTTGCGGTGTCCAGAGCATCCCTCTCCCCTACGACCGTAACTTAGGCGGTACAGAAATCATTATAGGCGTACGAGTGGATTGAAGGAACGTGGGATGCAGTTAGAATCTAGTCTCTGCATGCATCTCTTAATCCCCGTAGCTTACGTATATCCTTGAGCCTCCTTTTGCTTGAATCCGAAAATCTGCCGTCAAGGACCCCCGGGCCTTCACCGAATGCAGAGAGCTTAATGGTCATCAGCATCCGCAAACACCTGCCACTTTATCCGATGCTGGGACCCCTATGGGATTTTTCGACTCCCCCGGCCCTCTACACCACTCCGATTAATGTACTGAGTAAGATAAGGTAGCTATGCTGTTTAAATGAGGGTGTCTGCTGCACCATCGCAGATAACAATTCTGAATATTCCGCATAGATAAGCCGAATGTACCCAGATACAGCATGCTGGAGTGGTGCCTATGCTGTATGTGTATGATTGTTACAGTACTACGTGCTGTTCACTAGATTAATGAACAATGCCCCCTGATATACATTGCCGCACCCTCACCCTAGTGCATGGCCCTCTCACATCTCTCTGCGCCTTCTCGCCTCAAGGTAAGCAGCCTCAGTCATAGCTAGTGCCGTACTCAATCGCGTAACCAACTCACGATAGTTGTTATCGTCTAATATCCCCTTAGAGCGCATGAGGTTGAGTGATGCACGTAGCCTCTGTCCTGCTTCTTTGGTGTTGTCCTGTATCTCATCCAATACCGACTCATCTGCCATGCCCAGAGTATATCTCGCAACACCTTGCTCACACTAGCAACAATCACATGCCCATAAGCCAGTCGCTTATAATGACGCTGGTGGCCGCTGGTTCATGTAGGTAAGGATTGAGCACGACGCACAGGATTACCCACTGTTGCGGCCACCACCTATCACATCTCAGGCTTCCTGCGTCAACCAAGAAGGTAGCGAGGCCGACAGCCCCCTCCTATCACCGCCGACCCCAAATCGACGGACTGACCTCTCACTGCGTAAGTAGACCTGTCCGTCTTGTAACAACTAATACCACATTACCACGATGGGCACAGTGTTACAGGACACTATGTGCTTCAGAATACATACCCTGGCGTTGTGGCATGATATCTTACCAGCAATCTAATCCTAGTCTCATTTCCCCCTCCTGGCTAGGATTAGATTTTTTGAAACCCTCAGAACGCA
>Ga0126312_10003516_pt1 | contig 10585 bp, 11 predicted proteins | sample Plot104A_FD_92537 | JGI IMG/M metagenome (GOLD analysis project Ga0126312, IMG submission 92537) | Serpentine soil microbial communities from UC McLaughlin Reserve, CA, USA - Plot104A | ecosystem: Environmental > Terrestrial > Soil > Grasslands | place: USA: UC McLaughlin Reserve, Lake County...
GATATAGAAAATAAAACTTGTACCTGTCCTGATTTTAATTTTAGACAAAACAAATGTAAACATATTGTTGCTACAGAATTGTACTTATTTTAAAATCTTCTATTAAAAATAAATAATCAAAAAAGCTATTGATAGTTATGTATTGAAAAAATAGGTACTGAAGGAAATTGTCTCTATTGTTCAAAAAGTTATTCTGGTATAGCCATGATGAGAAGACATCTTGAATCCTGTGAGAAAAGGAAAAATTTTTACCTAGAAATGAATAAAAAAATAAAAAATTTATCACAGTCAAATAATATTGTTTTTCTTTTAAATATCTCTTCAAAATATTATCCTGAATACTGGATGTTTGTTGAAGTTGACGGTAGGAGTAAACTCAAGGTTATAGATAATTTCTTGAGAGATACATGGCTTGAATGCTGTGGTCATTTGAGCTCTTTTACTATTAAAGGTACAAGATACGAAAGTCAGCTAGATCCATTTCCATTTCCAGATCCTTTCTTCAATGAAAACAGCAAAACAATGGAACAAAGTACAAGCAATATATTTCAACCTGGAATGAATATTGACTATGTATACGATTATGGAAGCAGCACTGAACTTGTATTAAAGGTTATTTCTGATATACCTGGAAAAATAAGTGGAAAAGAAAAGGTAAAACTTGTTGCAAGAAATAATGAACTTGTTTTCAAATGTACAAGATGTAAAAAAGAAATTGCTACAAAGATCTGTGCAGTCTGTATCCATGAAAAGGATAGAAATAGAGCATCATTCTGTAATAATTGTGTAAACCTTCATAGATGTGGAGAGAAAATGGCATTACCAATAGTAAATTCTCCACGATCAGGAGAATGTGGTTATACTGGTTAGAAAAATCATTATCTTTATTCGAAACTATCTATATATCATTAAGAGATATCAATAATTTATCTCCTGTCATGTATGCTTGTTATAAATTATAAAATTGATATTATTACACCTAATGCAAATTATCATACAACCTATCGAAAAAGATATCGATAACAATATTTTAAAATTATTATATGATTCTATATCAGCAGAATTTGATAATGTTATTGTTGCTCCAACGTTAAAAATAGATATTCAAAACTTTATTGACAGAAGAAAAAATCAGTTAGGTCCACTGATCTATTACATTGGATTTTAGAGTCAAGCCAACTAAAAAAGAAATGAAAATTCTATCTATCTGTGATAAAGATGCATATTCAGATAATTTGAATTTTGTATTTGGTAAAGCCAATTTAGGAGGACAAGTTGCTGTAATATATCTTCCTAGATTAAGACCGGAATTTTATGATCTTGGTTTTATCTATTTAAATAGATCTTGAAGATTAACAAAAATATGACTCCACGAGTTCAGCGCCGGGAGTGGGACTCGAACCCACGAGTCCAAGAGGACATCAGCTAGCACGTCAATTTAAATTTCCTGATCTCGAGGCTGACCCCTTTTAAGGTCATTTGACTTACCTAGCTTGGGTACCCCGGCAATCCATTAAAATATTTCTTTAAGCTTATATTTTAATATCTATTAATAAATAATTCACTTTATAGTAATGCCTTCTAAGTGTTTATTGCTTTATTGCATTTTTATTCATTATTTTCAAATAGACAATATGTTTATTATATCTGGATAAGACATATTAACTTAAATTTATTTTATTACAATATATAATATAAGCCAAAATAACAAATAATAAACAAAAATTGTATGATTTGATAAGGCAAGGATGGCGCTATCATTATTAAAAGACAAAAATCTACAAAAAATTCTTTTAGAGATTGGATATGATTCACTTTATCCAATTCAAGAACAAGCTATTTCTAATGGGCTTTTAAAAGGCAAAAACTTACTTATCACATCTCCTACTGCCAGTGGGAAGACACTCATAGCAATTATGGCTGCTCTAAAGAAAATAGATAAAAAAGAGAAAGTGATCTATATGACACCTCTTAGATCTCTAGCAACTGAAAAATATCATGATTTTTTAGAATTAAACTCTATTAATTTTGTTAACAATAAAAATTTAACAACTGTTACTAAAAATACAAATATTGAAAAAGATTCTTTATTAAAAAAGAAAAAAGGAGACAAAAAGAAAAATATTATTGTAAAACTTGCAATGGGGAATTATGATTCCCCCGGCAATGATCTTCTTAATGCAGATATAGTAATTTTAACTAATGAAAAATTGGATGCATTAATTAGAAATGACAGTGAATTATTATCCAATGTAGGATTATTTGTTATAGATGAAGTTCACGTGATAGGAGACAAAGATCGTGGTCCAACTCTTGAGATGATGTTAACAAAAATTAAGAAGTTTTATCAAGAAGCCCAAATCCTAGCATTAAGCGCTACAGTTTCCAATTCCAAAGATATATCTGAATGGTTAGATTGTAAATTAATAGAGAATAATTGGAGACCAACTGAACTTCTTGAAGGTGTATATGATAATGGTAAAGTACGTATGAATAATAATACCAGTATAAAAATAAAAACTTACTATAATTTTCATTCTATCCCTGTTGCAATTGCAATTGATTCTTTGGAAAGTGGAGGTCAAGCTATAATTTTTGCTGAGACTCGGAAGCGTGCTGTATCACTTGCTACAAAGTCTGTCGAGGGTGTTTTTAGATTATTAGATAAAGATCAAAAAGAAAGAGCTCAAAAATTATCACTACGGATATCAAAAATTTCCGATGATACTGATATTACTAAAAATCTTATCAGTCTAGTGTCAAAAGGTGTAGGTTTTCATCATGCAGGATTGAATCAATCCATACGAGAAATAATTGAAGATTCATTTAAACAAGGAACAATCAAATTATTAGTTGCAACTCCAACCTTAGCAGCTGGAGTAAATCTACCAGCACGAAGAGTAGTTTTATCAAGTATTTTAAGATATGACTATGATATTGGAACAAATATTCCAATTAGTATTTTAGAATACAAACAATTTTGTGGTAGAGCAGGAAGACCAAAATATGATACCTTTGGAGAGGCCATAATTATACCAGAATCTGGTATGAATTCTGAAGAATTATATGATCATTATATACTTGGAACTCCAGAACCTGTTAATTCAAAACTTTTTAATGAAAAGGCCTTATGCTTTCATATCCTCAGTACTATTTCTACTATTCCAGGTATGAAAAAATCGGAATTATATAATTTATTTTTAAATACATTGTTTGCCCAAGATTATAGAAACTCTACCATAATTTTTAAAATAGATATTGCACTAGAATCCCTTGAGAAATGGGATCTTATTAAATCAAAAAACGAGAGGTATATTTCAACTGATTTTGGAAAAAAAACTTCTATTTTGTATATAGATCCTCTTACAGCTATAGAATTTAAAAATGCATTAGATAGATTAAATGAAATAAATATAAATGAATCGTTAAAGACAATAACTCAAAGTACACAAAATAAATACGATAATCTCATTATAAAATTTTTACATCTTATCTCTGAATGTTCAGACTTTTATCCAAAGCTTTCATTAAGAAAGAAGGATATGGATTATTTTTATGAATTTGTCAATAAATATGTTGATGAAGATTTATTATTTGACCTAAATGAATATAATTGTTCAAGGAGCTTTTTGGCTCTATACGAATGGATTAATGAGAGTAGTGAAAGAAATCTAAGTGATAGACTAGGAGTTGAACCTGGTGATATGCATAGAATTGTGGAATCGTCAGATTGGCTATTATATGCATTATATGAGTTTGCTAAATTATTCAATAGGGATGATATTCTTGAAACTTTATTCAATCTACGAACTAGGACAAAATATGGAGTTAAACAAGAATTACTTTCGCTAATTAAGTTAGAAGGTGTAGGAAGAATACGAGCCAGAGCACTATATGATGCTGGGTTTGTTGATATTCAAATATTGAAATCTACTCCTGAATTAACTATATCTAACATATCTAAAATTGGACCGTCAATTGCAAAAAAAATCAAAAGACAATTAACAAGATCATCAAGTTAAGACCATTTACTTATATTGTGAAAATAAATTTTTTATGCGTTTAGTAAAAATATACATATAATAATGAAAACAAACTAGTGGCTAACTATATGATATTTTCTGACGTCAATTCACTTATTATGGTATTTATTTATGGAGTATTTGCCTCTGCTATTTCGTTTCTGACTGTTTATTTTGCTATGCCAAAAGCAATTACATCTTTACGAGAAAAAGGTAGTATAGTACAAGATTATCATAAACCTGAAAGACCAACAATTCCAAGACCCGCAGGTCCAATTTTAATAATAGGAATTACAATATCGTTAATAGTAATTTATCTCTTAACATTCAATGAAAAAAGTCTTGCTATCCTACTTACCACAATTATTGCCTTCTTAGTAGGCTATATAGATGATAGAAAAGTAATGCCAGGTTGGTTCAAACCTGTTGCATTAGTGATTTCTGCTTTGCCGATTCTAATATTAGGAGCATATGATACTAATCTAAATCTTGTATTTGGTAATGCTTTTATTCCGCTTTTATATATACCACTTATTCTAATAGCTATTCCTGTAATTGGAAATACTATTAATTCTATTGATGTACTGAATGGTGTAGCTAGCGGTTTTATATTAATTGCCTGTATTCCTTTGATAATTAGTGTCTATATATTTGGAAGTATAGAAGTCTTTTTAGCATCGCTTTCTTTATTTTTTGGAACTATTGCTTTTTACAAATTTCACAAATTTCCAAGTAAAATATTTCCTGGAGATTCAGGTACTTTGCTGTTAGGTGCAATGTACGGAGCAATAGCCATAACAGGCAAATCAGAACTTATTGCAATTATTGCATTACTTCCTGCAATATTTAACTCGTTTCTATTTCTTTCTAGTGTAAAAAAGATAGTTGAACATAGAAAAATCACAGCAAGACCTACATTTTTAACTGATGATTTTAAATTAGGTGCATCTAAAGATAAAAAAGCTCCAATTACACTCTTAAGACTACTTTTAGTTGATGGCCCACTTTCAGAAAATGAACTAGTTAACAAAATCTTTAAACTTGCAATTTTCTCATCGATTTTAGCATTGATTTCAATTGTTATTCAATATTATTTTGTCATGGGTGGAAGAATTTAAATGTCTAATCTATTTTTGCTTATTGGAGTAATTTGGTGTACACTTTTAGCAATATCTGCCTTTTTAGTAATTTTTATTGCACCAATCGATATTGTAATTTTTAATAACAGATTAGATTTGTATATTACGTCGATATTACAGGCTACAATAGCTATAACGATAGTATTAATATTAATAGTTTTCTTGAATTATTTAAAGAAACTTTACATTCAAAAAAAATTAAATATATAGTAATCTACTTTTATTATATTATTATTTCAATAAATTAAAATCCTAATTGTATTAAAGCTTATTATAATGGACCTTTTAGATGCGAATTTATCAAATACTGATGCAGAATATATTGTCAATTTATGGAAGGCTTTTTGTAGATCTAGAAAAGCACTATCTTTAGAATACAATACTACTGATGCAGTTATTAATAAATGGAATAATCGATTTTTTAATATTTCTTCAGTTGAACAGATTAAAAAATATGTAAAAGAAAACATCACAGTCGAAGGTCATGTTTTAGATGATCCATTCTAATTCTTTTATTCAGATGGTGTAAAACTGTTTTTTTCTGCTACGTACGCTGATTTTATTTTTGAATATCCTCTATCTTCTAAAAATAACCAATTTTTTCTACAAATAACACAAGTTATTTTTTTATCAATAGGTAAAAATTCAAGCTCATAATGACTGCAACGTATTTGATATTCCAATTTCATAGCTTCCATTTCTTTTATTGTGTCGATATGCCTGACAGAGTTTTCTGTCAACGTAAATTCATCATTCTATATCTTGTAATAAGGTTAATATCACTTTATCTATATACTTTTATTTACATCTACTAAGTTATTTTTTTGTATTGTCTTTTAAAAAATAATTATTAAATAGATATGTGTTGTTACTAATTAAAAATTCTCTATCACTTCATTTCATTTCTATTAGTAACGGCATAATCTAATTAAATTTTAATAAATAGACAAATAGATACGGATATTTTTATCATTAATTCCTATTCTTATCAATATAGTTTATCAATATTATTTTGTGATTTTAAACTAATTAGTCTTAATAAGTTTTGTTTATAGCCAATAAGATCTTAGTTTTAGCGAATAAAAGTATATTTGTACTTTAACCTTTTATATTATAGTCGTAAATTTATACGATTCTTTGTAGATAGAAACAAACAAAATTTATTGCATAAATATTATACTATTTTAATGCAATGATAAAAAATTACAATAAATCTATATATGAAATGAAGAAATTGAATGTTTTTGTTTATACCTTTCCTTAATTTCAGATTATTTTTTATATAATTTAACTTTTATTGTATATTGTTAATTATAAAAAATTATGGAAAATAGTAAATCTTTATCGTTGTGTGTCCTCTGCTTTTTTAGATTTTAGCATTTTTATCCATAAATAAATATAAAACTAATTTTAATTGCTTAATGTTGACATGTCTATTATTCCAAATTTCTCGGTTTTATGGTTACAACGGAAAATCAACAGAACACAAAATTCTTAAAATAGATAAATATACTATATATAAAATCTAATTTTTTTTCTATTTTTATTTTAACGAAAATATCCATAGCAAAATTAAATAATTAAGCTGTGTATTAAATAATTATGAAAATTATAGTCCCTAGCATTTTACTTATTGCAATACTTCTCTCCTCCTCTTTATCTGTATTTATTAATGCAAATGCACAGTTGAAACCAAATGCTCTAATCTCACCTACTTGTGGTGATGCTACGGGATATGGGATGAATTTACATATAAACGGATTTGAACCTGATAGTATTGTTGGTTGGAAATTAATTCAACCAGAAACGCAAACAACTTCAGAATTTGGTTATTTTTCAACAAATAGTACAGGTGGTTTTTCTGAATCTGTATATATTGAAGAAGGAAAATTAGCTGAGGGAAAATACAATATTCAATTCTTTGACGATGCTAATACAGATGGTAATCCTGATGCAGGCAAAAACGAATTTATTGTATCTATGTCAGTTCCATGTGAAAAATAGTAAGATAATATTAACTAACGATTGATACTATATCAATTCTAAGATAAAAGTAGTGTCTTGTTCAACTCCAATAATTAAATTATTATTTATTGTATTTATCTAACCTTTAACAATAAGTTATTAATTCATTAATTACTATATCATTATCTAATGTTATGATAACTATTCTTTAAAATTCACTCAATCGTCAAACTCATGTTATATTGATGATTTTGTAATTGATTTTTGCTAATTGGATATAATGGGATTTATACCAAAGTAACAATAAAGTTCACTTCATTACCACTATCACCTATTTTGTAATTTTGTATTTTTATTAAAATCTGTACATAATGTATCAAAATTTAAAATGATATAGTATGAAAAATATATGTTACTTAAAAATGTTAATAAAAATTTTTTTGATTAATTAAACTTTATGAATTTATGTTTTTTACATGGATCGGGATATAAGGGGCCAACATCATAATTTCTTTCATACATACAAATATTATACAAAAATTTTATTAAATTTACGATGAATTCACCTTTTAGTTGAATATAACTTTTATTTTTTATTCAAAATTAATGAATATAAAGAAAATTTAGCATCCAATAAAAAATAAATTAGTAAAATCTGATAACTTGATTTATTTGTAGAATTATTAGTAAGAATAGAATGGGCTCGTTATATTGCTTAAAATTGTTGTCTTCTATTTTTAGCTTGGATAATAACAAAATTAAAAAAAATTATATAATTTTTGGTAAAAGTTAATAGGATTACATTTTTTCACTATAAGAAATTGTTTTCAAATTAGGTGCCCCATTATAAGTATTTTTTCACTATCAAAATTTTTATCAACAGATTTCTCTATAATGAAATTGTCTTTAATTAAACCGTCGTTAGCATAAAATTTTCCAACAAGATTTTTTCCATTATTTGTAACTTCTAAATCCAAAAAACCATAGTCTTCAAATTGTTGTATGGTAAAATAAGATTGATCATCCAATTCGTGTAGATCTCTTCCACCAGTACCAACTATGGCAAAAATTGTACCTGGAGAATCAACGTATATATCTTCCCTTTCTACTTCGTTTTCATTATCTAATACTGCACTTTGTACTATTGTTGGGTTTGAAGGATTCTCATTATTATAAATTAAAGGATATGTTCTTTGATAGTTATGTACATGTCCTTGTAATACCAAATCTACACCATAATCAGTAAAAAGAGTATGATAAATATCTCTCAATGATTCTAAACCTTCATGATTTGTTTTTGAAGTATACATAGGTTGATGATAGTAAACAATTACCCAATCAATGGAAGAATCTGCTTTTGTTTTTATTAAGTCTTGGTTGATAAATTCGTATTGTTCGGATCCAATTTCATAAGGTGTTTCTGTGGAGATAGAGATAAAATGTACATTATTATAATCAAAAGAATAATACTGTTTTTCAAGATTAGTATAGTCCATATATTGTTTTAATAATGATTTATCTTCAAATTCATGATTGCCAAAAGAAATTTTAATTTTTTTAGAATCTATTCCTTCAGTAATAGCTTTCCAACATTGCGCATTTTTCTCATAAGAATAATCTCCTAATCCAAGCATTATTTCAGGATCTGTTTTTAAGATATTAAGAGTAGTTGTTTTTGCCTCTTTATTACAACTCCAATCTCCTACTGCTACAAAATTGAAATCATGGCTATGGTTAATATCTGTATAATCATTCTTTGTAGCCTCTAACTTATCTACATCTTCAATGATCAAAGAATCACTATTAATATCTTCAGCATACAATAATTTAGGAGAAAAATTACTTACCATACTTATTATCATGGTAAAACAAAGTATTGAACTAAACATTGTTTTTGTAGTGTTTATCATTAAACATCTCTAATGTAATATAGTAAATAGATGATAAAAGTGACATGATCATAGATCACTTATCAATACAAATCTCTTTAGTCACATAAAGTAATATATAGTAAATATAGATACTAAATATAAAAAAATAAAATAATTACTACTTTAATTGTTATATAAAATTCATTTTAACATTTTGTAATTTTATAGAGTTAATATGAATTACTTATCCTATTTATAATTGTAAAAAAATAAAGATAACAATAAGAAAAGTAACATATTTGTTATTATTCACTTCATAACCAATTGGCCACTATTGAACCATTGTTTAAATTCATCAAATTTAAGTTTATTATTCTTATTCTCTTCTGGCATCAAATCAAGTTGAAGAAGGATATAGTTAATTTTTTTTATTGATTTACTATAAGCATCTATATTATCATTTTCTACTATTCTCATAGAATCTTTACGTAAATTATCGGGAAGATTATTCCACCATTCTTCAAAAGTTCTTTTTTCTTTTTGCATAATGTCAATTATTTTTTATAACTTTAAAATTTGGTTATTATAAAAGTTGTATCTCTATATTGATTTTCTATGGTATTTAGACTATATTGTTATTAATTTTTTTGAATATCCCGTAATTATATTTAAATAATATTGAATTTTTATTATATCTATATTATATAGTTCTATATTAAATATAGTGGATAGGTTAACGTAGTTTACTTTCCTATATTGTCATAGGGAGATGTATGAAAAAATGTCTAATAAACAAATTATTATTAGTATAGACAAAAAATATTATTATGATAAATACAATTGTAAATTTGCATTTTGTGAATCATGTTATTGGATTGCTACTATTTTAGTAAAAAACAAAATCAATAATATTAATCATTGTTATAATTGTAGAAAAAAGGATATACATATAGAAACAATATTAATTTAGAAATAATGTATAATATAAAATTTTTAGAGAATCTTTTGGTGTTTAACAAGGATTCTTTGAAGTAATAATTTTATAATTAACGACTTGATTTAAAGACTATATGATTGATTAATCTTGAACGTATAAAAATAAAAATAATAATCATAATAAATAATAATAATAATAATTTCTATTAAATTTTACTATGCAATAAATTCTACTACTAACTTGTATATATCTTTTAGAACTTAATCTAAAAGCTGAAAATTTATTATTACAAGAATTTAGTAAAATAAAATGCCAAATAGGAAAATAATAATAACTATATTTTCTTAAAAAAACTATAGTTCTATATAAGTCTATATCCAAACTATACGCTTCTCTTATCTATCTAAAATAGCATTAAAGGTATGGTAAAATATGTCTTCCTATGAAAATATTGCTTCTCATATTAAATTTACCAATCTCTCTAATGAAATCAATAAAGTTGATACTAAATCTAAATTGACTATAAATAATATCAATGCTGGCTTTAAGGATAAACATGTTCTTAAAGACATTAACTTAGGCATAGAAGGAAATACTGTAACTGCATTTATAGGTCCTTCTGGTTGTGGTAAAACTACGCTGATTAGATGC
>Ga0126312_10003517_pt1 | contig 10584 bp, 3 predicted proteins | sample Plot104A_FD_92537 | JGI IMG/M metagenome (GOLD analysis project Ga0126312, IMG submission 92537) | Serpentine soil microbial communities from UC McLaughlin Reserve, CA, USA - Plot104A | ecosystem: Environmental > Terrestrial > Soil > Grasslands | place: USA: UC McLaughlin Reserve, Lake County...
CAGACCACCCACCGCTTCGCCGAGCGCTTCGGCGACGCGGTCGCGCTCGTCCACTCGCGGCTCTCGGCGCGCGAGCGCTACGACGAGTGGGCCCGGCTGCGGAGCGGCGATGCGCGCGTCTGCGTCGGGCCCCGCTCGGCGGTGTTCGCACCGCTCGACGACCTGGGCCTGATAGTCGTCGACGAGGAGCACGACCCCTCCTACAAGCAGGAGGGAGATCCCCGCTACGACGCCCGCCTGGTCGCGGCCCGCCGCGCCGCGCGGGAGGGCGCGATCGTGCTCGCCGGCAGCGCCACGCCGCGGCCGGAGACGATCCGTTCCCACCGCCGGCTCGTGCTGCCCGAGCGCGTCGACGGCCGCTCGCTGCCGCCAGTCGAGCTGGTGGGCATGCTCGGGGCGGCCGGTCCGTTCCACCAGCGCACGCTCGACGAGCTGGAAGGCGTGCGCCGCCGGGGAGAGAAGGCCATCGTGCTGCTCAATCGCCGCGGCTGGTCCAATTTCCTCTCCTGCCGCACCTGCGGGCGGGTATGGAGCTGCCCCAACTGCGATGTCACGCTGGTGCTCCACCGCGCCGCCGGCGAGGTCGCCTGCCACCACTGCGGTTGGCGCGAGCCGGTTCCCAGCGCGTGTCCCGACTGCGGCTCTGCGTCCGTGGCCCGCCACGGCGCCGGCACCGAGCAGCTCGAGCGGGAGCTCGAGCCCACGGTGGCGCCATTGCCGGTCCTGCGGCTCGACTCCGACAGCGCCGGCGGCGGCGGCGTCGCGGAGGTCCTGCGCCGCTTCGAGCGCGCCCGCGGCGGCGTGCTCGTGGGGACCCAGATGGTCGCGAAGGGGCACGACTTCCCGGAGGTGACGCTCGGTGTCGTGGTGGATGCCGACGCCACCCTGCGCTTCCCGGACTTCCGGGCCGAGGAGCGCACCTTCGCGCTCGTGGCGCAGCTCGCCGGCCGGAGCGGCCGCGGCGAGCGGCGCGGGCGCGTGATCGTCCAGGCGCTCGATCCGGAGGCGCGGGCGCTGCGTCACGCTGCCGCCCACGACTCCGAGGGATTCCTGCGGGGCGAGCTCGAACGGCGTAAGGCGCTCGCCTATCCGCCCTTCGGGCACCTGATCCGGGTCGTCTGCTCCGCCATCGAGGCCGGCCCCGAGGAGCTCGCTGCAGAGGCCGTGCGGGAGCGGATCGCCGGAGCGGGCGTTCCCGCACTCGGCCCCGCGCCGTTGTTCCGTCGGCAGGGGCGCTACCGAGCCCAGCTCGTCGTCAAGTCGCAGGAGCGAGAGCGGGCGATCGCGGCCGTTCGGGCAGCGGTCGAGGCCGCCGCGGCCGACAGGTCGCTGCAGGGCGCCAACTTCGCCGTGGACGTGGACCCGCAGTAGACTCGAACTCAATGCCCGAGGAGCACGAGCTCGAGCCGGTCGAGCCCGAGGGGCCCGGCGAAGAAGCGGAGCGCCCGCAGCTCGACCCCGAGGTCGAGGCCCGTCGGGTGGCGGCGATGTCGTTCATCCGGCGGCTCGGCGACCCCGTCCTGAAGTCGAGCGCCACACCCGTGGACCGCTTCGACGATTCGTTCCAGGGCCAGGTCCAGCGGATGGCCGGGATCATGAACGACGCCCTCGGGGTCGGCCTGGCCGCGCCCCAGCTGGGGATCTCGCAGCGACTGCTCGTCTACCGCGTCGGCCCCGACGCCCCGGTGATCGTCCTGGCGAATCCCGAGATCGACTGGTCGAGCGAGGACAGCGAGGCCCTCGAGGAGGGCTGCCTGTCGATCCCCGGCATCCAGGTGGACGTGGAGCGTCCGGTGCACGTGCGGGTGCGCGCGCTGGACGAGGGGGGCGACGAGCGGCTCGTGGAGGCCTCGGGGCTGGAGGCGCGGGTCATCCAGCACGAGATGGACCACCTCGACGGCGTCCTGATCCTGGACCGCACGAGCCGCGAGCAGCGCCGCGAGGCGATGCGGGCGCTGCGGGAGCGGGAACGCGCGGCTGAGGCCGCCTAGGGTCCTCTTCCAGCGTTTGTGGCGGGGCCGGTCCGCCGTTGTCACCTTGCCGGCCGACCTTGTCGCTTGCGCTCCACTCGCTGCCTTCCGGCTCGCTCGGCCACGGTCTCCCGGCAAGGCGACACCCGCGGCCGGCCCCGAGGCGCGCCGCCAGGCAACGCTGGAAGCGCAGGTCGCGGGCGCCAGCGGCCGAAACGCTGGCGCACCCCGGGCCGATCGCGCTAGTGTGGCCCCAGGCTTTTCGCAGGCTGACTGGGGGGAATTCATGCAGGCAGCGAAGGCAAGGACGGTCAGCGGCGCGCGAAAGGCACGAGGCCGACGAACCACCTCACAGCCGAAGGGCTCGACCATCGCCGAGCGCGCGGTCGATCCGCTTGCTCTGAAGGAGCTCGTCGAGGCGCTCGACGCCGCCCGGCGCGGCGACTTCTCCGTGAGGCTCTCCAAGCGCCGAAAGGGCGTGATGGGCGAGGTCGCTGCGTCATACAACGAACTGGTCGCCTCGAACCAGCGCATGACCAGGGAGCTCGTGCGGATTGCCAGGATCATCGGGCGCGAGGGGCGGATGACCGAGCGCGCCTCTCTGCCCGGCGCGGCCGGTGGCTGGGAGACGAGCGTCGACTCGATCAACTCCTTGATCGACGACCTGGTGCGGCCCACCACCGAAGTGGGGCGCGTGCTCAACGCGGTGGCCGAGGGCGACCTGTCCCAGAAGATGGCGCTCACGATCGAGGGCCAGCCGGTGAAGGGCGAGTTCCTCCGCATCGGCACGACCGTGAACACGATGGTCGATCAGCTGTCGTCCTTCGCGGACGAGGTGACCCGCGTGGCCCGAGAGGTCGGCACCGAGGGCAAGCTCGGCGGCCAGGCGGAGGTCAAGGGCGTCTCCGGCACATGGCGCGACCTCACCGACTCGGTGAACTTCATGGCCACGAACCTGACGGACCAGGTTCGGAACATCGTCGAGGTGACCACCGCCGTCGCCAACGGCGATCTCACGCAGCAGATCACGGTCGACGTGAAGGGCGAGGTGCTCGAGCTCAAGAACACCGTCAACACGATGGTCGACCAGCTGTCCTCATTCGCGGACGAGGTGACCCGCGTCGCCCGCGAGGTCGGGACCGAGGGCAAGCTCGGGGGCCAGGCGGAGGTCAAGGGCGTATCCGGCACATGGCGAGACCTCACCGAGAACGTGAATCTCATGGCGAGCAACCTCACCGATCAGGTGCGAGGGATCGCCGACGTGACGACCGCCGTGGCCGGGGGTGACCTCTCGAAGAAGATCACGGTCGAGGCCAAGGGCGAGGTGGCGGCCCTGGCCGACACGATCAACTCGATGGTCGACACGCTCGGCGTCTTCGCGGAGCAGGTCACGACGGTGGCCCGCGAGGTGGGCACCGAGGGCAAGCTCGGCGGCCAGGCGGAGGTCCCCGGCGTGGCGGGCACCTGGAAGGACCTCACCGACTCGGTGAACTTCATGGCCGGCAACCTCACCAGCCAGGTCCGCAACATCGCCCAGATCACCACCGCCGTCGCCAACGGCGACCTGTCCCAGAAGATCACGGTCGAGGCCAAGGGCGAGGTGGCGGCCCTGGCCGACACGATCAACTCGATGGTCGACACGCTGCGCGTCTTCGCGGAGCAGGTCACGACGGTGGCCCGCGAGGTGGGTACCGAGGGCAAGCTCGGCGGCCAGGCCGAGGTTCCGGGCGCCGCGGGGACATGGCGCGACCTGACCGACAACGTGAACTTCATGGCAGGCAACCTCACCGACCAGGTCCGCAACATCATCGAGGTGACTACGGCGGTCGCCAACGGTGACCTCACGCGCGAGATCACGGTTGATGCGCAGGGCGAGATCCTCGAGCTCAAGCGCACCGTCAACACGATGGTCGACCAGCTGTCGTCGTTCGCGGACGAGGTGACCCGCGTGGCCCGCGAGGTGGGCACCGAGGGCAAGCTCGGCGGTCAGGCCGAGGTGAAGGGGATCTCGGGAACCTGGCGCGGGCTGACCGACAACGTGAACTTCATGGGCGGCAACCTCACCGACCAGGTCCGCAACATCGCCGAGGTCACGACCGCCGTCGCCAACGGCGACCTGTCGAAGAAGATCACCGTCGACGCCAAGGGCGAGATCCTCGAGCTCAAGGACACGATCAACACGATGGTCGACCAGCTGCGCGCCTTCGCGGCGGAGGTCACGCGGGTCGCGAAGGAGGTCGGCACCGAGGGCAAGCTCGGCGGGCAGGCCGAGGTCGAGGGGGTCTCGGGAACCTGGCGCGGCCTGACCGAGAACGTAAACCAGCTAGCCAGCAACCTGACCACCCAGGTCCGCAACATCGCCCAGGTCACCACCGCCGTCGCCAACGGCGACCTCTCCAAGCAGATCACGGTTGAGGCCAAGGGCGAGGTGGCGGAGCTGGCGGACACCATCAACACGATGGTCGACCAGCTGTCGTCCTTCGCGGACGAGGTCACGCGCGTGGCCCGCGAGGTGGGCACCGAGGGCAAGCTGGGCGGCCAGGCGGAGGTCAAGGGCGTGTCGGGCACCTGGCGCGACCTGACCGACAACGTGAACATGATGGCCAGCAACCTCACCGACCAGGTCCGCAACATCGCCGAGGTGACCACCGCCGTCGCGAACGGCAATCTGACCCGCGAGATCACGGTCGACGCCAAGGGCGAGATCCTGGAGCTCAAGCGGACCATCAACACGATGGTCGACCAGCTCTCCTCGTTCGCGGACGAGGTGACCCGCGTGGCCCGGGAGGTGGGCACCGAGGGCAAGCTCGGCGGCCAGGCTCAGGTGGAGGGCGTCTCGGGAACCTGGCGCGGGCTCACGGAGAACGTGAACCAGCTCGCGGGCAACCTGACCACGCAGGTGCGAGCCATCGCCGAGGTCTCCACCGCCGTGACCCAGGGCGACCTCACCCGGGCGATCGACGTCGTGGCGGAGGGCGAGGTGGCCGAGCTCAAGGACACGATCAACGAGATGATCGCCAACCTGCGCGACACCACCAAGGAGAACGCTGAGCAGGATTGGTTGAAGACCAACCTGGCCAAGATCTCCGGACTGATGCAGGGCCAGCGGGACCTGAAGACGGTCTCCTCGCTGATCATGTCGGAGCTCACCCCGACGGTCTCGGCCGAGCTGGGTGCCTTCTTCCTGTCCGAGTCCGCCGAGGACGCCGAGGACGAGCAGGAGCTGCGCCTGATCGCCAGCTATGGGTATACGGGGGACCGCCAGCTCGGAGGGCGGTTCCGCCACGGCGAAGGGCTCGTCGGCCAGGCCGCCCGCGAGAAGAAGGGCATCCTCATCACCGAGCCGCCGACCGACTACATCAAGGTCTCGTCCGGCCTCGGCGAGGCGACCCCGGCCAGCATCATCGTCTTGCCGGTGGCCTTCGAGGAGCGGGTCCTGGCCGTCATCGAGCTTGCCTCCTTCCGGCCCTTCAGCGACGTGCACCTGCAGTTCCTGGAGCAGCTCACCGAGACGATCGGCGTGAGCCTCAACACAATCATCGCGAACATGCGCACGGAGGAGCTGCTGGGGCAATCGCAGTCGCTCACCCAGGAGCTCCAGAGCCGGTCGGGGGAGCTCCAGGCCCAGCAGGAGGTGCTGCAGAAGACGAACGCGGAGCTGCAGGAGAAGGCGGCTCTCCTCAGCCAGCAGAACCGGGACATCGAAGTCAAGAACCGCGAGATCGAGATCGCCCGGCGCAACCTCGAGGACAAGGCCGAGCAGCTCGCGCTGTCCTCGAAGTACAAGTCGGAGTTCCTGGCGAACATGTCGCACGAGCTGCGAACGCCGCTCAACTCGATGCTGATCCTGTCCAAGCTCCTCTCCGACAACGAGGAAGGCATTCTCAGCGACAAGCACGTGGAGTACGCCGGCACGATCCACACGGCCGGCAGCGACCTGCTGTCGCTGATCAACGACATCCTCGACGTCTCCAAGGTCGAGGCCGGAAAGATGGAGATACGGCCGGCGCCCATCGGGCTCGAGGCCGTCCGGGACTACGTCGAGCGCGCCTTCAGACCGGTGGCGGAGGAGAAGCGACTGGGGTTCGAGGTCGCGATCGGCGACGGCCTGCCCGAGGTGATCACGACGGACGAGCAGCGGTTGCAGCAGGTGCTCAAGAACCTGCTCTCCAACGCCTTCAAGTTCACTGACGAAGGAGCGGTGACCCTGCGGGTCCAGCCGGCGGAGGACGGGCGGATCGCCTTCGCGGTGGCCGACACCGGTGTGGGGATCTCCAAGGACAAGCTGAGGCTCATCTTCGAGGCCTTCCAGCAGGGCGAGGGCGGCACGAGCCGCAAGTACGGCGGCACGGGACTCGGACTGACGATCTCGCGCGAGATCGCGCGGCTTCTGGGCGGCCAGCTCGACGTGAGCAGCAACCTCGGAGAGGGCAGCGAGTTCACCCTCTACCTACCGCTCGAGTACGTCCCGGTGGAAAGCGAGGTCATGTCGCCCACGGAGCCGGACTTCGCCGCCGTGGGGAAGGAGGCCGAGACGAACGGCCAGCCCGGGGCGGCCGAGGAGGGTCCGCCGGCCCTGGAGCACTCCCTGGTGGGCCCGGTCGAGGTGACCGACGACCGGATGGCGGTGGCGACCGGGGACCGTGTGCTGCTCGTGATCTGCTCGGACGCGGGGCGCGCCGCCGATGCAGTCGATGCGGCGCACGGTCGGGGCTTCAAGAGCCTGGTCGCCTCTCGGGCGGAGGCGGGCGTCGCCCTCGCTCACGAGTTCGCCCCCGATGCGATCGTGCTCGCCGCCGAGGGCGACGGGCAGGACGGGACGGCCGCCCTGGAGCACCTGAAGCGCCACCCCCAGACTCGGCACATCCCCGTCTACGTGGAGGCCGACCCCGCGCGTCGCCACGAGCTCCTGAAGGCGGGGGCGGCCGGGCAGCTCGACCGGCCGGCGAGCCGGGAAGCTCTCGACGCTGCTCTCGTCGAGCTCGAGGGGCTGGTCGAGCGACGGGTGAAGAGCCTGCTCGTGGTCGAGGACGACGAGCTTCAGAGGTCGAGCATCATCGACCTGATCGGAAGCGGCGACGACGTGCTGATCACGGGCGTGGGCTCGAGCGAGGCGGCTCTGGAGGAGCTGGGCGAGACGGCCTTCGACTGCATGGTGCTGGACCTGAACCTGCCACAGCTGAAGGGCTTCGAGCTGCTGGAGGTGATCAAGAAGGACGAGCAGCTGCGCGATCTGCCGGTCATCGTCTACACGGGCAAGGACCTCACCTCCCGGGAAGAGGAGGAGCTGGGGCACTACGCGGAGGCGATCATCGTCAAGGACGCGAGCTCGCCGGAGCGCCTGCTCGACGCCACCTCGCTCTACCTGCACCGCCCGGAGGCGAGGCTGTCGGCCGACAAGCGGAGGATGCTCGAGGGGCTCCGCGACGCGGACAACGTCTTCGACGGCAAGAAGATCCTGCTCGTCGACGACGACGTCCGCAACGTGTTCGCGCTCGCGAGCCTGCTCGAGAGCCGCGGGATGGAGATCCTGTTCGCCGAAAACGGACTCGACGGCATCCGGACCCTCCAGGAGAACCCCGACGTGGACCTCGTCCTGATGGACATCATGATGCCGGAGATGGATGGTTACGAGGCCACGAGCCGCATCCGCGGCATGGAGGATTTCAAGCAGCTGCCGATCGTGGCCCTCACCGCCAAGGCTATGAGGGGTGACCGGGAGAAGAGCCTGATGGCGGGCGCCTCGGACTACGTCGCCAAGCCCGTCGACAGCGATCGACTCCTATCACTCATGCGGGTCTGGCTCCACGGATGAGCCCGGCGTGACGCGGGACCGCCGAGCCAGCGTGTTGCTGGTCGACGACGAGCCCGACAACCTGGTCGCGCTGAGGGCGGTGCTCGAGCCGCTGGGGCGCGAGCTGGTCCAGGTCAGCTCGGGAGAGGAGGCGCTCAAGCTGCTGCTGAGACAGCAATTCGCGGCGATACTCCTGGACGTCAGGATGCCGGGACTGGACGGCTTCGAGACGGCCGCGCTCATCAAGCAGCGCGAGAGGACCCGGCACATCCCGATCATCTTCGTGACCGCGGTCAGCAAGGACACCGAGCACGTGTTCCGGGGTTACTCGGAGGGCGCGGTCGACTACCTCCTCAAGCCGTACGACCCCGCCGTGCTGCGGTCCAAGGTGTCCGTCTTCGTAGAGCTCTACGAGCAGGCCGCCGCGCTCGAGGAGAGCGAGGAGCGCTTCCGCACCGCCTTCGTGAACGCGCCCAGCGGCATGGCCGTCGTCGCGCCCGACGGTCGTCTCACCCAGGTCAATCGCGCGCTGGCGGAGATGGTCGGCCGCTCGCAGGCGGAGCTGGCGGGTAGTCGCTGGGAGTCGATCATCCATCCCGACGAGCGAGCCGGGGATCGTGCGGCTCTCGACGAGCTGGTCAAGGGAGAGCGCGCGCTCTATCGCGGGGAGCGGCGCTGTCTTCGCGCCGACGGGAGGGTGCGCGTGTTCACGCTAAACGTGTCCCCGATGGCGGGTCCCGGCGACCGCCCGATCCAGTTGATCGCCCAGCTCGAGGACGTGACCGAGCGCAAGCACGCGGACCGCGAGCGCGCGGAGCGGTTGCGTGAGCAGGCTGCGCGCGCGGACGCCGAGGCCGTCGCGCAGATGGTGCGCAACCTGCAGCTGATCTCGGACACCGCCCTGACGCACCTGGCCCTGGACGACCTGCTGCCCGAGCTGCTCGACCGTATCGGCGAGATCCTCGGGGCGGACGCGGTCTCGGTGCTGCTGACCGAGCCCGACGGCGACGGACTGGTTCAGCGGGCGAGCCGCGGAGGGGCAGGTGAAGACGCCGCCCGCGTCCCGCCCGGCCGGGGGGGTAGCTTGGCGGGCCGCGTGGCCCAGGAGCGTCGGCCGATCGTGATCGAGGACGCGGACGACGAGGGCGAGCTGCGTTCGCTGATCGGCGTGCCGCTGATCGCCGAGGGCGAGGTGCGCGGCGTGGTCCAGGTCGGATCGCGCGCGCCCCGTAGCTTCGACGACAACGACGCCGCGTTGCTGTCCCTGGTCGCCGATCGCGCCGCGCTCGCGATCGCCAACGCAAGCCTCTACGAGCGCGAGCACAGGATCGTGGAGACGCTCCAGCGCTCACTTCTGCCGGCGCGCTTGCCGAACCTGCCGGGGATGTCGATCGCCGCGCACTACTCGCCCGGTGGAGCGGACGTGGGTGGCGACTGGTACGACGCGATCGAGCTGGGCGGCGGAGGCGTGGGCCTGGCCATGGGCGACGTGGTTGGCCACGGGATAGAGGCCGCCTCCCTGATGGGGGAGCTCCGCAACGCCTTGCGCGCGTATGCGCTCGACGGCTTCTCTCCCGGCGACGTGCTCGCCAAGCTCAATCACCTCGTCGCGCAGATGGAGCGCAACCAGATGGCCACGCTGGTCTACGCCGTCATCGACGCGGACTGGACGCAGCTGCGCTTTGCCGGCGCCGGCCATCCACCCCCGCTGCTGGTGGGTCCGGACGGCTCTGCCGAGTACCTGTGGGATGCGCGCTCGACCCCGCTCGGCGTCGGAGGGTATGGAGGCTACGAGGAGGGCTCGGCGAGCCTGGAGGGCGGTTCGACCCTGGCCCTCTACACCGACGGCCTGGTCGAGGTCCGCGGCGAGTCCCTCACCGCGGGCCTCGACCGGCTCAAGGAGGCGGTGCTCGCGGGCCCGGGCCAGCCGCAGGCCCTCTGCGACCACGTGATCGCCTCGCTTCTCGGAAGTCGGGCGGCCAGGGACGACGTGGCGTTCCTGGCGCTCAGGACCGTCGCGCTGGCGCCGGAGCTCATCCGGCTGGACGTTCCCGCCGATCGGAACTCGCTTCGCTACGCGCGGCAAACCCTGGGGCGCTGGCTGAAGCAGGCGGGCGCAAGCCCGGCGGAGGCCCTCGAGATCCAGCTCGCCTCTCACGAGGCCTGCGCCAACGCGATCGAGCACGCCTACAAGTTCGGCGAAGCCCTGGTCGAGCTGGAGGCGCGACTGCTCGACCGGGAGGTGGTCCTCACGATCCGTGACACCGGAGGTTGGCTGGATCGAGCGCGGAACCAGCGTGGAAGGGGGATCGAGCTGATGAACGCGATGATGGACCGCGTAACCGTGAACGGCGGACCCAACGGGACGGAGGTCGAGCTGCGCCGGCGGCTCCAGTCGAGCTACTCGTCGAGCCGCTCGTATGCCGGCAGCGTGAGGAACTCGACGAGCTCGTCGCTGAGCGCCACGCTCTCGAACAGCTCGCGCGAGAGCTCCGGGCGGCCCTCGGAGTAGAACCAGTCGTCGTCGCCGATCTCCTCGCGGATCTTCTCGAGCTCGGACGACTCGAGCTCCTGCACGAGCTCCAGCGTGATCTTCCTCCCATCCTCCAGGGAGACCCCGTGGCGGATCCACTGCCAGACCTGGCTGCGGGCTATCTCCGCCGTGGCGGCGTCCTCCATGAGGCCGTAGATCCCGGCCGCTCCGTTGCCGCGCAGCCAGGAGGAGATGTACTGGATCCCGATGTTGACGTTGCTGCGCAGTCCGCGCTCGGTGATCTCCGACGCTCCGCCCGCGGACGCCGCGTCGAGCAGGTCGGCAGC
>Ga0126312_10003518_pt1 | contig 10581 bp, 10 predicted proteins | sample Plot104A_FD_92537 | JGI IMG/M metagenome (GOLD analysis project Ga0126312, IMG submission 92537) | Serpentine soil microbial communities from UC McLaughlin Reserve, CA, USA - Plot104A | ecosystem: Environmental > Terrestrial > Soil > Grasslands | place: USA: UC McLaughlin Reserve, Lake County...
ACCGCCGTGGCGATCGACTCGATCGCGGACATGCGACTGCTCTTCGACGGCATCCCGCTCGCCGAGGTCTCGACTTCGATGACGATCAACGCACCCGCCGCGCTGCTGCTCCTGCTCTCCCAGCTCGTCGCCGAGGAACAGAGAGCGAGCGGGGACGCGCTCCGCGGAACGGTGCAGAACGACATCCTCAAGGAGTACGTCGCTCGCGGGAACTACATCTTCCCGCCGCGACCCTCGATGCGGCTGACGACGGACCTCTTCGCGTACTGCGCGGAGCACATCCCGCGCTGGAACACGATCTCGATCTCCGGCTACCACATCCGCGAGGCCGGGTCGACCGCCGTCCAGGAGCTCGCTTTCACGCTCGCGAACGGGATCGCTTACTGCGAAGCTGCGGTACAGGCCGGGCTGACGCCGGACGAGTTCGGCGGCCGGCTCTCGTTCTTCTTCAACGCGCACAACCACTTCTTTCAGGAGGTGGCGAAGTTTCGGGCTGCGCGGCGCCTGTGGGCGCGCGTGATGCGCGACCGTTTCGGCGTGACGACGCCGCGTGCGCAGGCTCTTCGCTTTCACGCGCAGACCGGCGGCTCGACACTGACCGCGCAGCAACCGGAGAACAACATCGCGCGCGTCACCGTGCAGGCGCTCTCGGCCGTCTGCGGCGGCGCGCAATCGATCCACACGAATTCGTTCGACGAGGCGCTCGCGCTCCCGACCGAGCGCTCCGCCCGCATCGCGCTGAGGACACAGCAGATTCTCGCCGCGGAAGCCGGCGGCACGGACACGGCCGATCCGCTCGGCGGCTCGTACTTCATCGAAGCGCTGACGGACGAGCTCGAGTCGCGCGCGTGGGAGCTGATCGAGCGCGTGGACGAGCTGGGAGGAGCCGTGGCCGCAATCGAGCAACGGTTCGTGCAGGAGGAGATAGAGCGCTCCGCGTTCGAATGGCAGCGGGACGTCGAGGGCGGCGAGTGCGTGATCGTCGGCGTGAACGCATTCGCGGAGGACGAGCCGGAGTCGATCGAGCTCCATCGGCTCGATCCAGAGGCGGAGCGGCGGCAAATCGAGCGCACCGCACGCGTGCGCGCGGAGCGGGACGCAGAGCAGGCGCGGGCCGCTCTCGCCGCGGTCCGCGCAGCCGCGACGGACGAGACGAACATGCTGTTCCCGCTCCGCGATGCGCTGCGCGCCCACTGCACCGTCGGCGAGCTCTGTGGCGCGCTACGCGAGGAGTGGGGCTCGTACGACGCGCAGCGCACGCGTCTTTGAGCGCCGCGCTCGACTACCACCGCGCGACTGACGCCGACGCGGGGAGCACGGACGAGGACCTGGAGCGGACGCTCGACACGCACCCGATCCTGTTCAAGTCGTACGGCGACAAGGAGCGCGTATCCGTCGAGACCTCGGCCGCGGGACGGGTCCTCGGCGACGGCGCTGCCGTGCTCCGTACCGCCACGCATTTCGGCTTTCCCGGCAAACGCACCGTCCACTTCCGCGGCTACTCGAGCGCAGGTGCCCTTTACCCGGTCGAGGCCTACGTCGCGGCGCCGGACGCGCTTTACGGGTTCGACGCGCTCTCCCGCGAGCTCGTCCGGCTGCGCGACGGCGACGCTCGCGCGGACGTCGCGGCGGCGGTCGACGCGGGCGCCGACGCGTTCGTCGTCCTGACCGGAATTCACGCGCGCACGGGTTGGAAGTACAGGGAGCGTGGCTACCGCCACGTGTGGTGGGACGCGGGCACGATGCTCGCGAACGTGCTCGCGCTCGCGGCGGCGGACGACTTGCACCCGCGGCTGCACACGGCGTTCGTCGACCGCGAGCTCAACGCAGTGGTCGGCGTGGACGGCGCGACGGAGTACGCGCTTGCGGCGGTCGCCCTTGGCGAACCCGGGCCTTTCCCCGACGCCCCGAACGCGCCAAGTGACTTTCTCTTACAAGCGCCGGCAGGCCCTCGGTTCCCGCTCGCCGAAGCCGCGCACGCGGCATCGTCGCTGTTCGATGGGGAGGAGGTGCGGCGATGGCGCACCCCGCCCCAGGGCGACGAGCCGAAGCTCGACCGCGAGACGCTCGCCCGCGCGATTCGCCGCCGCCGCTCGGTGCGCGACTACGCCCCAGCGCCGCTCCCGCGCCACGACCTGGCGGAGCTGCTCGCGTGGTCGGAGGCGCCGATTCCGGCCGATGCGCCGCGGGTCGTTCGCCAGGTGGTCACCGCCGCTGCGGTCGAAGGGCTCGACTCCGGCGCGTATGACGCGCAGCTGGGGCTGCTGCGCCGGCACGACGAGGAGGAGCTCCGGCGGCAGACCGGCTTCGCCGCCATGGAGCAGGACCATCCGAGCCGCGCGGCCGTAAACGTCTTCCAGCTCGGCGACGTCGAAGCGATCGTCGCGACCCTCGGCGACCGCGGCTACCGGTGGGCGCAGCTCGAGGCGGGGATCCGTGCCGGCCGGCTCCAGATCGGCGCCTTCATGCGCAGGTGGGGCGCCGCGGCATCCACGTTCTACGACCGCGAGGTGTCGCGTCTGCTGGAGACGGACGACGATCCGCTCCTGATGGTGGCGATCGGTCGGCGCTGAGCGGTGCGCATCCTGTTCGTCTACAGCCGCGCGGCGAAGTTCGTGCGCGTCGACCTCGATCTTCTGCGCGAGCGGTGGGAGGTCGACGAGTGGGCCCAGCCCGGGCGCTTCGCGAACCCGCTCGCGGTGCTCCGCGCCGTCCGCCGCGCCGACCTCGTCTTCGGCTGGTTCGCGTCGTGGCACACCTTCTGGCCCGTGACGATCGCGTGGCTGCTCCGCAAGCCCTCGCTCCTCGTCGTCGGCGGATTCGACACCGCGAACGTCCCGCAGATCGGCTACGGCTACCAGCAGGGCGGCGCGAGGCGGCATCTTGCCCGCTGGATCATGCAGCGCGCCTCGCTGCTGATCACGAACTCGCAGTTCACCCGCGACGAGGTGTCGGCGCTCGGCATTCCGGCCGATCGTGTGGTCGTGGTGTACCACGGCTTCGAGGACCGGATCGGCGAGCTGCCCGAGAATGCGCGCGAGCCCGTGGCGCTCACGGTCTCGAACGTGGCGTGGCTCTCGCTCGAACGTAAGGGGCTTCTGCCGTTCGTCGAGGCGGCGCCGTTTGCGCCCGAGCTGCGCTTCGTCGTCGTTGGCGAGTGGCTCGACGGCGCGGTTGGTCTACTCCGAGAGGTCGGTGCCGCGAACGTCGAGTTCACGGGCCGGGTGTCCGACGACGAGCTCAACGGCTGGTACCGCCGCGCTTCGGTGTACGTCCAGGCGTCGCGGCACGAGGGATTCGGGATGACGGTCGCGGAAGCGATGCTCGCCGGCTGCATTCCCGTCGTCACCGACGCGGGCGCGCTGCCGGAGGTGGTGGGCGACGTCGGCGAACGGGTCGACGCGCCGAGGCCCGACAGCATCGGCGACGCCGTCCGCCGCGCGCACGCGGCGCCTGCCTCCGAACGTGGTCGGGCGCGCGCGCGAGTCCTGGACCGCTTCCCGCTGGATGGCCGGCGCCGCGGGCTCTTTGACGCGGTGGAGCGGCTACTCCGTTGACTCGCGGCGCAGCCGTTCGAGATCCGCGAGCCTGAGCTCGACGAGCGGGCGCACCTGGTCCTCGAGCCCCGCCGCGCGGGCGACCTCGAGCGCCTGCTCAAAGCTGGCTCTGACCTTCTCCGGATCCACCCCTTGCTTGAGGCGGTTGTCGCCGGTCACGAGGAGCTTCTGGATGTGGACGCGCGCTTCGTCAGATGTCATAGATTCAGCCAGGAACCTGTGACGTCGCACGCCCCGAAACGGTAAAAGCCTGACGCATGCTGCGGCTCGTAAAGGTCCTCATCGCCGATGACCACCCGCTGTTTGCGGAAGCGCTCCGCGTCACGCTTGCCACGGACCCGAGATTGGAGGTCGTCGGTATCGCACGCGACGGCAACGAGGCCGTCGACCTCGCACAGACTCTGGAACCCGATGTGACGTTGATGGATATCGCGATGCCCTCGATGGACGGCTTCGAAGCCACTCGGAAGCTACGCGAGCTCGATCCCAGCGCGTGCGTGCTGATGCTCACCGGTTCCAACTCGCGGCTCGACATCGACCGTGCACGGACGTCGGGAGCCGCCGGCTACGTGACGAAGGACCGGATCGCGCTCGACCTCGTCGAAGCCATCCACAACGTCGTCGACCGTTAGCGCAGCTCGAGCTCGGCTACCCTGTCGCCGCGATGCTCCAAGTTGTCGCCGTCTGGCACACGCTTACGTCGATGATCCTCGTCGGCCTCGTCCTGATGCACTCGGGACGCGATGCAGGCCTCGGCGGCATGGGCTTCACGCCCGCGTCGCAGGGCGGCACGCACATCGTCGAGCGCAACCTGACCCGGTTGACGATCGCCGTGGGAATCGTCTTCGGGATCAACACCGTCGTGCTGTACCGCATGCTCGCGTAGCGAACCGGCCTCAAACACCTGGGCTCGAGCCGACGCCGGTCACGTTGAAGTGGGCGGTCGCGATCGCCGGCGCCCGGACGCCGTAGGCGAAGCGGTCGCCGTAGAAGTCGCTTCCGTTGACGAGTGTCACCGCGCGGCTGAGGGCCGGCACGTCGCCGAGCAGGCGCGGCACCGCCACCGTGAAGCGGAGATTGACGAGGGGTTCCGCGACTCGCCCTCCACGAATGCGAAACGTGCCGTCGCGCGTCATTCCTGTCACGACGCCCTCGCGCGGGTGCACGACGCCGAGGTAGTGGAGGCGCGTGACGTAGATGCCTTCGCCGACGGCTTCCGCAAGCTCGTCGACCGACTCGGCCTCGCCGCCGCGCATCGTGAGCGCGAACGGCAACGGCCCGTACGACTGAAGGACGACCGGCGGCGCGTGCCCGGTCCCGCGCGCATCCCCGCCCGCCCGCTTCGCGGCGCGGCGGTCCCAGACGACCCCGCGGGCGATTCCGTCTTCGACGAGAGCGACGCGCTGCTTCGGCGAGCCTTCGAAGTCGAACGCGCGCGGGAGGCCGGCGGAGTCGAGCGCGTCGTCGGCGATCGAGACCTTCTCGTCGAAGACCTGTTCTCCGATGCGGCCCGAGAAGAAGCTCCGCTCCTCGAGGAGCCCGTAGGCGCCGAAGGTGTCGTACGCGAAATACTGGAGCAGCTCCGCGAGCGCGTACGGCTCGAGGACCGCGCGGTAGATGCCCGGCTCGATCCCGGCCGCTCCTCGCGTGCGTGCGGCTTTTTCTGCAGCCTCCGCCGCGCAGCCGCGGACGTCGATACCTGCGACCTTCGACGACGTCTGCGTGGCGAAGCCCGAGAACCCCTCGCCGGCCGCCAGCACGAGCACCGTCGCATCAGTCGTCGTCTGCTGCGTGCGCGACCCCGTCGTCGACGCGACGGCAACGTCCGTCGAACCGCTGGTGAAGAAGCCATACGCGGGAGTGTCCCCTGCGGCCGCGATCGCAGCATCCGCGAGCTCCGCCTGCTCGCGCGGTCCGAGCTCGACCGTCTCCGGGTCAGGCCCACGGACGGCGGGCAGCGGCGCGGGCTCCGCGAGCCCCGGGAATTCCTCGTCGATCGGAGCGCTGTCGGCCGCGTCGATCGCGCGCGCGGCGAGCTCGCGCAGCCCGTCGTCGGTCGTTCTGTTGGAGACTGCGACGCCGACGCGGCCGTCTCGAACGACCCGCAGCGTGACGACGACGTCCTCGACGAGCGTCGGCTGGTGCAGCCGTGAGCTCGCGAAGCGCGCGAGGCCGGACCGCTCCGACTGTACGAAGACGTCCGCCTCGTCCCCGGCGGCCGCGCGGAGCGCCGTCTCGGCGACGTCGAGCGCCGCGCTCACGCGTGCACGCCGACCTGCACGCCCCGGAACCGAGCCGGCGCTGCGCCGTGCGAGACGTGCGCCGACTGGCCCGGCTGGCCCTTGCCGCAGTTCGTCAGGCCTTGAAGCCGCCATGCATCGCGACCGGCGACGCCGTCCAGCGAGCTCCAGAACTCGGGCGTGATGCCCGTGTAGGTCGCGTCCCGGACGAGCCTGCCGAGCTTGCCGTCGCGGATCTCCCACGCCGCCTGCGTCCCAAACTGGAAGTTCAGGCGCTTGTCGTCGATCGACCAGCTCTTGTTCGTCTCGAGATAGAGGCCGTCGCGCACGCCGTCGATCAACTCCTCGAGCGTCCCCTCGCCGGGCTCGAGGTGCAGGTTCGTCATCCGCACGAGTGGCATCCGGCTCCAGCCGTCGGCGCGCATCGAGCCGGGAAAGCCGACCTCGCGCGATCCGATCCAGCCCACGAGCACGCCCTCGCGGACGATCGGCTGCGGAGCCGCTGGGACGCCCTCGTCGTCGAAGCCGAACGTCCCCAGGCCTTCGGGCGTCGTCGAGTCCGCGGTGATGTTCATTAGCGCCGAGCCGTAGCGAAGCGCGCCGAGGTCGGTCGGCTTGAGGAAGCTCGTGCCGGCGTAGGCGGCCTCGGAGCCGAGCACGCGGTCGAGCTCCGTCGGGTGGCCCACCGACTCGTGCACCTGGAGCTGCATCTGCTCCGCGTCGATGACGATGTCCATCACGTCGGCGCCGCACTCCGGCGCTTGTAGCAGCGCGGCCGCCTGTTCTCCCACTCGCGGCGCCTCCTGATCGAGCCCGAGGCCGAGCACGTACTCCCATCCCGCCTGCGCACTCGAGCCGCTGTGCGCGCTCGGGTAGCTGCGGATTTGCGTCACGCCGTCGGCGACCGCGGTCGCATCGATGCCGGCACCGCATTCGAGAAGCTCCTGCTCGACCTCTGCCCCCTCTGAGGTCACCAGGAGCTTGTTCTCGCGAACCGCGCGCGCGAATGCGCCCGCGACCTTTACCTCGGGCCGCGCGAGCCCCGCCTCGGCCCGCAGGCAGATGTCGATCTTGTCGCCGATCGAGACGGAGAACGGATCGATCTCGTACGCCGTTCGATACGTCGCTCGCTGCGGCTCCACCTCTGCGAGCCGACGGTGCACGCTGCCCCTGCCGGAGGCGAGGGCGAACTCGCACGCATGCAAGGCTGCCGCGCGCGCTCCCTCGGACGTGAGCCGCCGATCGCACGCGAAGCCCCAGGCGCCGCCGACGAGCACGCGGACGCCGATCCCCTCGCTCTCGACGTCGCTCAGCGAATCGACGCGGCCGTTCTTCGTCGCGACCGACTGCTCGCGCCGCAGCACCGCCCGCGCGTCGGCGTACTCGGCCCCCGCCGCCCGTGCGGCTTCCACCGCGTCTGTGCAGAGGTCCCGCAAGCGAAGGACGCTACACTGGAGGCGCTCTCAGGCGCTGGTGGCGGAATTGGTAGACGCGCTAGGTTGAGGGCCTAGTGGCCGCTTAAGGCCGTGGAGGTTCAAGTCCTCTCCAGCGCATGACTCAAAGGCCGCGTCGCGGCCTTGCGCTAGTTGCGTCCCGCGGTGCAAGCGTCCCGTCGGCTCGCTCACGCCCGGACTCACGACGCGGGACTAGCGCTTCCGCGCGCAACGCGCGGAAGCGCCATTGACTCCGTCCGAAGGAGTCTCTACTCTCCTAGCGAACACACGTTCGCAAGCGACCCTGGAGGGGACCGTGCTGACCGGAAGACAGCAGGAGATCTGGGACTTCCTCGTCGACTACGTCGACCGGCAGGGCTACCCGCCGACCGTGCGCGAGATCGGCGAGCACGTGGGGCTGGCCTCACCGTCGACCGTACACGCGCATCTCGCGAACCTCGAACGCGCGGGATACCTCAAGCGCGACCCGACGAAGCCGCGTGCGCTCGAGCTGATCGCACACCGTCGTCGCGACGCTGCGACGGTCCAGCGCGAGGACCTCGAGCAGCTCCCGCTGCTCGGCCAGATTGCCGCCGGCGGGCCGCTCCTCGCTGAGGAGCAGGTCGAGGAATACCTGAGGATGCCCGAGGAGCTGACGCGTGGCGGCGCCGATTTTCTCCTGCGCGTGAAGGGCGATTCGATGGTCGACGCCGGCATCCTCGACGGCGACATCGTGGTGGTGCGTCGGCAGCAGACGGCACAGAACGGCGACATCGTCGTCGCGCTCGCGGGCGACGACGAATCGACCGACGAGGCGACCGTGAAGACGTTCTTCCGCGAAGACGGCCGCGTGCGACTGCAGCCCGAGAATTCGGCGCTCGAGCCCATCTACGCCGCGCACGTGCAGATCCTCGGCAAGGTCGTGGGGGTGTTCCGCGCACTGTGAACGAGGTGGCGCCCCTGTACCGGAACCTGGAGCAGGAGCTGTTCGCGGTGCTGCGCGGCGCGAGCCTCGAGTGCCTCGTCTGCGGCGAGTTCCTGCTGCACGGCGACGGCGAGATCGCGTGCCGTGAATGCGGTTCGACGATGCCCGCGATGGCCGGCGAGGAGCTGCCTGTGGAGGTACCGCGAACGGCCGACGGCTCCTCCTGCTGACATACTCGCGCCTCCGTTGTCGGTCAAGGGGGTCCTCATGAAGATCATCGTGGCGGCGGTTTCGGTCCTGGCTCTTTCCGCGTTTGCATCCTCGGCGTCGGCGGCCGGGTGGAGTTCGAGCGTCGCGTTTACAAACGAGGTCGCCAGCCGGCCCGTCAAGGGCGGCGGATATCCCGTTCCGCCGGGCGAGACCGCGCCTGTTCCGGGAACGTGCCGGCTCGGGGACTACAACTCGAATCGCTCCGAGTCGTGGATTGCCGTGCAGCCCGGCTCGGAGGATCTGGTCGGCGTGTCGAAGTTCTTCTTCGAGACGTTCAGCACCTTCTATGACTTCCATCTCGGCTCGTACTCGCTGCCCGGAGGAACCCCTGGGCCGAACGCGTTCGTCACGGGCTACGACTGCGTGTCGACCGGGACGCAGGCGATGCCGCCGAGCTGGACGAACAACACCGACCCGAATGTCGACTTCGACAGCCGTGGCCGCGCATACCAGGTGACGCTGCCGTTCAACGCGTTCTGGGCGAACCTTCATCCAAACGGCGCGATCGGGGTCGTCTACAGCGACGACCTCGGCCGGTCGTGGACCGTCGGCAACGGCGGCAAGTACCTCGACTTTCTGCCGAACTCGTCCACGTTCGCGTTCGGCGACGTCGTCGACAAGCAGTGGGTTGCGGTGAATCACGTGGCGTTGAGCCCGTACCGCGACCACGTCTATGCGTTCTGGTCGACGTTCAACGGCAACACGGTCAAGATCCGGTTCGCGAAGTCGGTGGATCGCGCCGCGAGCTTCTCACCTGCAAAGACGATCTCGGCCCCCCGTGACACGGGGCCGTGCCCGACGTACGTGTACCCGTCGATCGACGCGGCCGGCACGCTGTACGTGGCCGTCGCGGCGTTTCCGTGCGCGTCGGGCTCGAGCTCGGCGACGATCTACGTCACCCGGTCGACCGATGACGGGAACACGTTCTCGCCGTGGTTCTCGACGGGGGCGGTGGCGCACGGAACGCCGGGCTGCTGCCTGCCGAACACGACCTTCCGGGACGGGATCCTCGAGCACTTCGTAGCCAGTCCGACGTACCCGGGGCACCTGTACGTCGCGTACGAAGACTTCAACGGCACGCAGTTCGACACGAAGCTGGTTCAGTCGACGGACGCGGGAATGACATGGAGCGACCCCGTCGCCGTCAACGACGCCAGCACGGTCGGCGACGGCACGGATCAGTTTCAGCCCGAGGTCGCCGTCGGCTCCGGCGGCGCAGTGGCGGTCGCGTTCTACGACCGCCGCCAGGCGTGCCCCGCCGGCGACAGCAGCATTCGGCCGCAGGACGTCGGGCGGACGAACTTCTGCATCGACGTCACTGTGCAGGCATATCGCGACGCCGGTGCTGGAGCCGCGCGCATCGGGAGCAACGTCCGGATGTCGACGTTCACGTGGGACCCCGAGCAGCCCGATCAGACCATCGGTGGTGTCGACCAGATGGCCTGCGCCGCGCACACCGACCCTTGCACCACTCGCTCCTTCATCGGCGACTACTTCGGTCTCGCGATGTCGAACACGACGGTGTACGGGCTATGGGTGTCGACGCACTATCCGTCGGGCGTGATCGCGGACGGCGGGGGGCCCGTCTACTACCAGCAGCAGATCCTTTCGAAGGTCACGCGCGCAGGCCTCGGAATCGGCTAGAGCGGGACCGCGATGCGGCGGCGCCGGCGCTCCTTCCGCCGGCGCCGCACGCCGTGGACGGCGGAGATCGGGGCTAGAATTCGCTGCGCAGGCCGGGTGATCGCGGGGTCGTGAGGCTCCGAGGAAAGTCCGGACACCACAGGGCACGACGCTGGGGAAACCCCAGGCGGCGAAAGCCGACGGAAAGTGGCACAGAAAGGAGACCGCCTCCGGCGCATGACTCTCCGGAGACGCCGGCGGTAAGGGTGAAAAGGTGGGGTAAGAGCCCACCAGCGTCGCGGTGACGCGGCGGCTTGCCAAACCCCGTCCGGTGCAAGGTGAAGCAGGTTCCGACGACGCGGCCCGCCGAGGAACCGGGTACACCGCTCGAGCGGCCGGGCAACCGGCCGCCAAGAGAGATGGTCACCCAAGACAGAATCCGGCTTACAAGGCCTGCTACGGAAAAAGCCCTGGAAACGGGGCTTTTTCTACAAACCCGATTCGCCGGAGACTCGTCAGGCTCGCCCCGCGGC
>Ga0126312_10003519_pt1 | contig 10580 bp, 5 predicted proteins | sample Plot104A_FD_92537 | JGI IMG/M metagenome (GOLD analysis project Ga0126312, IMG submission 92537) | Serpentine soil microbial communities from UC McLaughlin Reserve, CA, USA - Plot104A | ecosystem: Environmental > Terrestrial > Soil > Grasslands | place: USA: UC McLaughlin Reserve, Lake County...
ACAGCGGGCCGGGCACCGGCTTGCCGAGCGCGTCGGAGGGACGGATCGGGCGGCCGCTGTCGCTCGCCTCGCTCATCCGAGCCGAGGGCAACCTAGCCCTCGAGCGTGGTCAGCACGATCCGCTCCTGCTCGGAGCGGTGGGCCGCCGGGTAGCCCTCGGAGGGCGCGGCGCGCTCGGGGCGCCCGACGTATCCGAACTGCACACCATCTGGGACCAGCTCCGGCATCCGCCGGGTCATGATCTTCCACGCGCCGAGGTTGTGCGGCTCCTCCTGCACCCAGGTGATCCGCTTCAGGTTCGGGTAGCGGGAGATCAGCTCGCTGATCTGGTCGCTGGCGAACGGGTACAGGAGCTCCAGCCGCGCCACCGCGACCCCCTCGGCGGCCTCGCGCCGCTCCGACTCGTCGATGTCGTAGTAGACCTTGCCGCTGCACAGGACGAGCCGCTCGACCTTCTCGCGGCGCTCGGCGGCGCGCGGGTCGTCGAGCACGAACTGGAAGCCGCCCCCGGTCAGCTCGTCGAGCCCCGACGACGCCGCGGGCAGGCGCAGCAGTCCCTTCGGCGTGAACACGACGAGCGGCCGCGGCTTGGCGATCCGCGCCTGGCGACGCAGCAGATGGAAGTACTGGGCGGCGGTGGTCGGGTTTGCGATCCGCATGTTGCCCTCCGCGGCGAGCGCGATGAAGCGCTCGATCCGGGCGCTGGAGTGCTCGGGCCCGGACCCCTCGTATCCGTGCGGCAGCAGCAGCGTCAGGCGCGTGGCCTGGCCCCACTTCGACTCGCCGGACGCGATGAAGCTGTCGATGATCACCTGGCCCGCGTTGGCGAAGTCGCCGAACTGCGCCTCCCACAGGATCAGGCTGTCGTTCGAGGTCGCCGAGTACCCGTACTCGAACCCCAGGCACCCCGCCTCCGACAGCGGGCTGTTGTGGATCTCGAACGGCGCCCGCGCCTCCTCCAGGTGCTGGATCGGCACGTACCGCAGGCCGGTGTTCTCGTCGTGGAGCACCAGGTGGCGGTGGGAGAACGTCCCGCGCTCGGTGTCCTGCCCGGTGAGCCTGACGTGCGTCCCCTCGGTGAGCAGCGACGCGAAGGCCAGCGCCTCGGCGTGGCCGAAGTCGATCCCGCCCTCGCCGAAGGCGTCGGCGCGCCGCGACAGCGGCTTGCGCAGCTTGCGGTGGATCGTGAAGCTGTCCGGGACCCGAAGCAGCTCCTCGTTCAGCGTCCGGAGGCGGTCCTCGGGCACCGCGGTCTCAACCTCGGCGCTCTTCGTACGGTCGAGCTCGCTCGTCCCGGTCCCGGTCGCCGGCTCGATGTACTCGCCCGCCTCGATCCTGGTGCGGAGCTGCTTCAGCGCCTCGGCGAGCTCGTCGAGGCGGCGCTTGGAATCGGCATCCACGTCCTCCCGCATCACCACGCCCTCGCCGGCGAGCTGATCGGCGTAGATCTCGCTGACAGGCGGGTGCTGCTTGATCAGCGCCGCCATCTTGGGCTGGGTGTAGGCGGGCTCGTCGGTCTCGTTGTGCCCGTAGCGGCGGTATCCGATCAGGTCGATGACCACGTCGCGTCCCCATTCCTGCCGGTAGGCCATCGCCAGCCTGACCGCCGCGATGCAGGCCTCGACGTCGTCGGCGTTGACGTGGATGATCGGCACGTTGAACCCCTTCGCCATGTCGGCGGCGTACGGCGTCGAGCGCGCCTCCTGGGGGTCGGTGGTGAAGCCCACCTGGTTGTTGGTGATGATGTGGACCGTGCCGCCGGTGGCGTAGCCCTGAAGCGCGGACAGGTTGAGCGTCTCCGCCACCACCCCCTGGGCCGGGAACGCGGCGTCCCCGTGCAGGAGCAGCGGCACCACCACGCTCGGGTCGTGCGCGAGCTGCGGGCCCGAGTGATCGGTCTGCTCCGCCCGAGCCGCCCCGGTGACGACCGGGTCGACGAACTCCAGGTGGCTCGGGTTCGGGTACAGGCGCATCTTGATCTGGTCGCCGTTGGGGGTGGAGAGCATCCCCTCCGCGCCGTGGTGGTACTTGACGTCGCCGGTGCCGTGGTGGGGGAGCGCCGCCACCGCCTTCACCGCCTCGATCTGCTTCGCCCCCTCGAACTCCGCGAACAGGGACTCCACCGACCGGCCGAGGTTGTGGGCCAGCACGCTGAGGCGGCCGCGGTGCGCCATCCCCAGCACGACCTCGCGGGCGCCGTTGCGATGGGCCAGCGTCGCCACCTCGTCGATCATCGGGACGACGGCGTCGAGCCCCTCGATCGAGAACGTCTTCTGCCCCAGGTAGGAGCGCTGGATGAAGCGCTCGAACTGGAACACCTCGAGCAGCCGGTCGAGCAATCCACGCTTCTCCTCCTCTGACAGGGGCTGGCGGTGCCAGTTGGTCTCGATCCGCTCCCGCAGCCACACCCGCTGCTGGTGCGACGAGAGGTGCTCAATCTGGTAGGCGATCGTCCCGCAGTAGTCCTCGCGCATCCGCGGCAGGACGTCGAGCAGGGTGTTGCCGGGGCACTCGACGCGCAGGATCGAGGCCGGGACCTGCGCCATCAGCTCGGGCGTCAGGTTGAGGTTCTCCGGCTCCAGCGCGGGGTCGCCCTTCGGCTCGGCGCCGAGCGGGTCGAGGTTCGCGGCGAGGTGACCGTGGGTCCGGTACGCCTTGAGCAGCGAGGTCGCCGCCTGCACCGCCTGGAGCAGCTCGGTGCTCGGCGCCTCCTCGACCACCCGCGCCGCGGCAGGCGCCTCGAACGGCGCGGGGAGCGGCGGCGCGGAGGCCGATGCCGGGTGCGCTCCGGCGACGACCGACGCGGGGATGCCGAGCGACTCGGCAACCGATTCGTAGAACGAGTCCTCGCCCTGGAGCAACTCGTCGATCCGGCGCAGGTACGACCCCGACTCCGCGCCCTGGATGACACGGTGGTCGTACGTCGAGGTCATCGTCATCACCTTGGAGACGCCGAGCGCCTTGACCTTGTCGGCCGGCGCGTGTCGCCACTCCACCGGGTAGGCGATCGAGCCCGTGGCGATGATCGTGCCGCCGGTGGTCAGCCGCGGCACCGACGCCACCGTTCCCAGCCCGCCCGGGTTGGTGAGCGTGATGTTGGTGCCCTGGAAGTCGTCGGCGGTGAGCTTGCTCTCCCGCGTCTTTGCGATCAGCTCCTCGTAGTAGCCGTGGAAGCCCGCGAAGTCGAGCGTGTCGGCCGCCTTGATGCACGGGACCATCAGGCCGCGCGAGCCGTCCTTGCGCTCCACGTCGACCGCGATCCCGAGGTTGACGCTCGGCGCCTGGACGGAATGCGGCCTGCCGTCGCGCTGCTCGTACGTGCGGGTCATCACCCGCCACTCGGTTGCCGCGCGGACCATCGCCCATGCGACGAGGTGGGTGAAGGACACCTTCATCCCGCGGTCCTTGAGCTCGGCGTTGAGCGCCTTGCGCTTGGCGTCGAGCGTGTCGACGGCCAGCGTGCGGAAGGAGGTCGCCGTGGGGGTCGAGCGGCTGTCTTCCATCGCCTTGGCCAGCGTCGCCGCCTGTCCCCTAAGCGGTGTGGCCTCGCCCTCGGCGGGGGGCGCGGTCGGCGCCGTGGCGCCGTCGCCGCCGTCTGCGGCCGCCAGCACGTCCTCCTTCGTGACCCGTCCCCCGATCCCCGTCCCGCGCACGGTCGAGAGATCGATCCCTCGCTCGGCGGCGACCCGGCGGGCGACGGGGGAGGAGCGGCCGTTGCCCGTCGGCTGGGCGGGCGCCTCGGCCGTGGCGGGCGTCGGCTCGGAAGCGGCCGGGGCCTGCGCCGGGGCGCCGGGGGCGGAGATCTCGGCCAGGGCCTCCCCGACCTGGACGGTCTCGTCCTGACCCTTGAGGATCTTCGCGATCGTTCCGCTGGCCGGCGCCGGTACCTCGGCGTCGACCTTGTCGGTGGAGACCTCCACGACCGTGTCGCCCTCGGCGACCTCGTCGCCCTCCTGCTTGTGCCACTCGAGGATCGTTCCCTCGGTGACCGACTCGCCCATCTCGGGCATGACCAGCTGAACGGTTTGACCTGCCTCTGCCGCCGGGGCCTCTTCCGCGGGCGCCTCGGCCGGCTCACCCGCGCCGTCAGCCGAAGCGCTGTCCCCCGACGGTGCCTCCCCGGACTCCATCTCGGCGAGCGCTTCCCCCACCTGGACGGTCTCGTCCTGCTGCTTGAGGATGTTCGCGATCGTGCCGCTGGCGGGCGCGGGGACCTCGGCGTCGACCTTGTCGGTCGAGACCTCGACCACGGTCTCGCCCTCCTCGACGAACTCCCCCTCGCCCTTGTGCCACTCCAGAACGGTGCCTTCGGTCACCGATTCCCCCATCTGGGGCATCTGGATCTCGACCGTTTTCGTCTCCCGCATGTCCCCTAGTCAGTCTAGGCGAACATTCGTCCGGTCAAATCACGCGTGCGATCACGTAGACCTCGTTCGCGACCGTGTCGAAAACGTCCGGGGCGACGAAACTTCTTGCCTCGGCCTGGTGGGAGCAGAAGCCGCACCGCAGGGTGCTCGTGGCGGGCACGTGGTCCTCGATCACGACAGGCATGTTGCAGCCGGGACACACCATCGCGCCGTGCCCCAGAAGCTGGATCCCGTCGCGCACGAGGCGCCGCTCCTCACCGATGTCGCCGACCCGCACCTTGCGGGTCTCGCGGATCGGCTCGTGGCCGGACGGATCGAAGTGAAGGGCCACGGGGGAGAGTGTAGGGTCAGATCGCACAAGGCGAGGAGAGGCGCATGCCCTATTTCGTGACGGGAGCGACGGGCTTCATCGGCCGCAACCTGGTGGGCGAGCTGCTGAAGCGGGAGGGGACCGTTCACGTACTCGTCCGCGAGGGTTCCAAGGGGCGGCTCGAGGAGCTGCGCAGCCGCTGGGGCGTGGGCGAGGACCGCGTGGTCGCGGTCGTCGGGGACCTCTCTCAGCCCAGGCTCGGATGCGACGACGCGATCGCCGAGTTGCACGGCAAGGTCGACCACTTCTTCCACCTCGCGGCGATCTACGACATGACCGCGGACGCCGAGAGCCAGCGGATGTCCAACGTGGAGGGAACCAGGGGCGCGGTCGAGCTCGCGGGCGCGGTCGAGGCCGGGCGGTTCCACATGGTCAGCTCGATCGCCGCCGCCGGCCTGTACAAGGGCGTGTGGCGGGAGGACATGTTCGACGAGGCGCAGGACCTCGACACGCACCCCTACTTCCGCACAAAGCACGACTCGGAACGGGTGGTGCGCGAACAGTGCGAGCGGCCGTGGCGCGTGTACCGCCCCGGAATCGTCGTCGGGCACTCGGAGACCGGCGAGATGGACAAGATCGACGGCCCCTATTACTTCTTCAAGCTGATCCGGCGTCTGCGCAGCACGATCCCGCAGTGGATCCCGCTGATCGGGATCGAGGGCAGGAAGATCAACCTGGTCCCGGTCGACTTCGTCGCCCGGGCGATGGACCACATCGCCCACCTCGACGGCGAGGACGGCAAGGCGTTCTCGCTCACCGATCCCGCTCCGAAGACGGCGGGCGAGGTGATCGACATCTTCGCCGGCGCGGCGAATGCTCCCCAATCCGTCGCTCGCGTTCCCGCCGGCGCCCTCGACGTCGTCACGCCGTTCGTCCGCGGGGCCCTCGCCACCCTCCCGGCGGCCGACCTCGTCACCGATCGCCTGCTGTCCGACCTCGGGATCCCCCGATCGGTGCTGATGTACGTCAACTACCCGACGAGCTTCGACTCCACCGAGACTCAGCGCGCCCTCGCCGGGACCGACATCCGGGTCCCGCCGCTGGACGCCTACGCCGACAAGCTGTGGGACTACTGGGAGCGCCATCTCGACCCCGACCTGTACCGCGATCGCTCGCTGGCCGGAGCGGTCAGGGGCCGCGCCGGGGTCGTCGGCGGCGTGACCGAGGTGATCGGCCAGCAGGTGCCCGACGAGGTCCTGCGGCTCGTGCGGCGCGCCCGCGGGGTGGCCGGCCTAGACGCCGCGGTCCGGGGGAGGGTCGTGCTGATCACCGGCGCGTCGTCGGGGATCGGCCGCGCGGCGGCAGTCAAGATCGGGGCGGCGGGCGGCATCGTCTTGCTCGTCTCCCGAACGCGGGAGAACCTCGAGGCGGTCCAGGAGCAGATCGAGCTCGAGGGCGGGACGGCCCACGTCCACCCGTGCGACCTCTCCGACACCGACGACATCGACCGGATGGCGGACGAGGTACTCGCCCGGCACGGTCACGTCGACGTGCTGGTCAACAACGCCGGCAAGTCGATCCGCCGCTCGATCGCGCTCTCCTACGACCGCTTCCACGATTTCGAGCGCACGATGCAGCTCAACTACTTCGGGCCCGTGAAGCTGATGCTGAAGCTCCTGCCGAGGATGCGCGAGCGCAAGCAGGGCCACATCGTCAACATCAGCTCGATCGGCGTGCAGACGAACACGCCGCGGTTCTCGGCCTACGTCGCCTCGAAGGCGGCGCTGGACGCGTGGTCGCGGGCCGTCGCCTCGGAGATGATCGACGACGGCGTCACGATCACCACGATCCATATGCCGCTCGTGCGGACGCCGATGATCGCGCCGACCAAGCTGTACAACCGCTTCCCGACGATCACGCCCGACGAGGCGGCGGGGATGATCACCCAGGCGATCGTCCACAGGCCGAAACGGATCGCCACCCCGCTCGGCACGCTGGGCCAGCTCCTGTACGCGATCAACCCGCGGTCGATGGACTACGTGCTCAACACCGCCTACCAGCTGTTCCCCGACTCACGCGCCGCGAAGGGCGAGAAGAAGGAGCAGGCGAGGGCAAGCACCGACGAGGAGGCGTCGAGGGAGCAGGTCGCGTTCGCGTACCTGATGCGCGGCGTGCACTGGTAGGCCACTCACGACGGTGGTCGAGTAGCTGTCAGCGGCCACGCGAGAGCGACCCGCCGAGGCGGGCCGCTCGTCAACGTCAGTCAGATGTTCGATCTACCTGAAGACCAGGAACCTCAACGGGGGTGAGGTGCCGAAGTTTTGAGTCACACCGCTCTGATTGCATATGTCGTAGGCGACCGTGTCAGCGGTCACTCGCGCGGTCAGGTTGATCTCATAGGTGGGCCAGACGCTCGGCGGGGTCAGCACGACGTGGTCGCCCGCCTGCGCGCCGGGAACCGGCTCGGAGATTGTGGTGCAGCTGCTATTCGTGACGGTTCCGGGGCCATCGAGGTCGCCCTCGCCCACAACTGTGTTGCCGCTGAGCGCTTCCGCGTTGGCCGCGGTCTGGGCACTGGTAGCAGTGTTCGCCTGGTTCGCCGTGTTGGCGCTGTTCGCGGTATCGGCACGGTTCGCAGTGTCGGCGCTGCCCGCCGTGTCCGCGCTGTCTGCCGTGTCGGCGTGCGCGACCGACAGCCCCGGCGCCAGCTTCTTGATCTGCTTCCTCGCCTGCTTCTTGGCGATCTTCTTGACCTGCTTCTTCTCCTTCTTGTCCAGCTTCGCCGTCGTCGCGACCTCGGCGACCGCCGTGCCCGCCAGCGCAGCGATGAGCGCCGCCACCGCGACCAGAAGCGCTGGGGACGGGCGCGCCCGTGTCATCGATCTCATGGTGCCCTCCTTTCCCGCCAGGCCCGGTGCGAGCTCAAACCGGACTCCGGCGCGGATTGACGTTGCCTCAACAGTCGCCGACGCCGACGCAGTCCGGGAACGGTCCCGGAAGCCGAGGCGCATGTCAAGCCCGCGGGGCCGGGGATACCGTTCTCGCGATGAGCACAGGTACGGGGACCCAGCGCCCCCTCAGCCACTGGGGCTGGGGGTACGCCGACCGGGAGGCCGGCCGCGAGCAGCTCGAGGCGATGGCGCCCGCGATCCGCGAGCGGCTCGGGTTCGGCGCCGAGCACGTCGCGGAGCCGGTGCCGCTCGAGCAGATCGAGCTCCCGCCGCCACGGCTCGCCGCCCCGGACTCGCTGAGCGCGATCGTCACCGACGACCATCGCGAGCGCGTGTCGCACGCGTACGGCAAGGCGTATCGCGACGTGGTGCGTGCGTTCCGCGGCCGGATCGACAATCCGCCCGATCTGGTCGCGCGTCCCGGCGACGAGGAAGAGGTGGCGGCGGTGCTGGATTGGTGCGCCGAGGCGGGCGCCGCAGCGATCCCGTTCGGGGGCGGGACCAGCGTCGTGGGCGGGGTGGAGGCGCGGATCGGCGAGGGTTACTCGGGCGCGGTGAGCGTCGACCTGCGCCGGCTGGATCGGGTGCTCGACGTCGATGCCGCCTCGCGCGCCGCCCGGATCCAGGCGGGCGCGCTCGGCCCGGCGCTCGAGGAGCAGCTTCGACCCCACGGGCTCACGCTGCGCCACTTCCCGCAGTCGTTCGAGTTCTCCACCCTGGGCGGATGGATCGCCACCCGCTCGGGGGGCCACTTCGCGACGCTGTACACACACATCGACGACCTCGTCGAGTCCGTGCGGGCAGTGACGCCTGCGGGCGCGTGGGAGAGCCGCCGGTTGCCGGGGTCGGGCGCGGGACCGAGCCCGGACCGGCTGCTGATCGGCTCGGAGGGCATCCTCGGCGTGATCACCGAGGCGTGGGTCCGCGTGCAGGAGCGGCCGCGCTTCAAGGCGTCGGTCGGGGTCGCCTTCGACGACTTCGTCGGCGGCGCGGAGGCCGTGCGCGAGATCGCCCAGAGCGGACTCAACCCGTCGAACTGCAGGCTGTTGGATGCGGCGGAGAGCGAGCTCACGCACGCCGGCCCGCCGGGCAAGGCGCTTCTCGTGCTCGGGTTCGAGTCGGCGCATCACCCGGTCGACGCGTCGATGGACGTCGCGCTCGCCGCGGCGCACGAGCACGGCGGCGAGCCGGGCGAGGTCGCGCACAAGAGCGGGCCATCCCCCGGCGACGCGGACGCGGGAGCGGGCGCGCGTCCGTCAATGACTTCTCGCGCGCGAGCGGGAGCGGAGCAGTCGCCGGTTGATGCCTGGCGGCACGCCTTTCTGGCCGCACCGTATCTGCGCGACAACTTCATCGCCCTGGGGGTACTCAGTGACACCTTCGAGACGGCGATCACGTGGGATCGGTTCGAGGCCTTCCACCGCACCGTGATGGAGACGGCGCGGGCCGCGGTCGGCGAGCCGTCGCGGCTGAGCTGCCGGTTCACGCACGTCTACCCGGACGGGCCCGCCCCGTACTACACGGTCTTGGCGCCCGCCAGGCGGGGATCCGAGGTCGAGCAGTGGGACGAGATCAAGGCGGCGGCCTCCGAGGCCATGATCGCGGCGGGCGGCACGATCACCCACCACCACGCCGTCGGCCGCGACCACCGGCCGTGGTACGACCGCCAGCGCCCCGACCCGTTCGCGCGGGCGCTGCGGTCCGCGAAGCACGAGCTCGATCCCGCGGGCACGCTCAACCCCGGCGTACTGGTCGATCCCTAGCAGCCAGCGTTGCCGCGAGCCGCGCGACCACGGCCTCGGGCGACTCCACGAGCTGCCGCCATGTGACGCGGAGCACCGTGTAGCCCGACGCCGCGAGCGTGGCATCCCGCCGGCGGTCGCGTTCGAACGCACGGCGGTTCGAGTGGTAGGCGTACCCGTCGACCTCGAGGACCACCCGTTGCTCGGGCCAAAAGAAATCCACCTCATAGCGCCCCACTTTCGCGTTGAGGAGGGGCTGCGAGAGCTCTGCCGCGCGAAGAAGCTGCAGCATGCGGCGTTCGGCTTCCGATCGGGTCAGCGAGGGGCCGCGTTCGAGCTCGCAGATCCGCCGCAGCGCGCGGACGCCCGGGCGGCTGGGATGACGGCGAAGCTGATCCGCGATCGACCGCCGCTCGACCAGGCGACGGACCTGGCCCTCTGCCAGCGCTCGTTCGAGAACGTGAGGCCGCACCAGGGAAGCCAGGTCCAGCAACGTGCGGGCCGGGCTGGTGACCGGGATTCGATCGAGTAGGGAGACGTCTCGGCTCTCGAGTGATCCGGTTCGCCGGGCGCGGACACCGGGCCTGTTGGGCGCCCGCGACCGACATACGGTGACGTCGATCTCGCCCTGGTTCTCGTCGGCAAGCAACGCCCACATCCGGCCCGCGGTGCGATGGCTGATCACGGCGTCGGCGCCGCATGCAAGCACGGCCGCCATCTCACGCGCCCATTTCCCTGCGGCTCGGTGCCCCACCCGGTACACGCCTCGGTGAACAACGTGGAGGCGGCCGGACGCGATCCGCCACTCGATCGCCCATTTCGTTGCTCTAGCCGCCAGGAGTTGACGGCGCGAGACGACGCCATGCTGACGCGTGGCGGGCCTCGCGATCGCCCAGTCGATTCCGCCCTCGACCTGGCCGTGCCCCCGGTCAAGCGACTCCGCGTTGCTGGCACGCCCGCGGCGAGTCGATTCGCCCGGAATACCGCGGCGAATCGACTCCGCGTGATCGCGCTCGGGTCGTCGAGCGGGTTGGGCGGCCATGCTGCGGAAACCCCGGTCCTCGTTCACGGGCCCCCTCCCGGTTGACTGCGCCCACCCAGTACTCTCACCGCCGCCCCCGCCGCCCCCGCCCCCCCCCCCCCCCCCCCCCCCCCCCCCCCCCCCCCCCCCCCCCCCCCCCCCCCCCCCCCCCCCCCCCCCGCCCCCCCC
>Ga0126312_10003520_pt1 | contig 10579 bp, 12 predicted proteins | sample Plot104A_FD_92537 | JGI IMG/M metagenome (GOLD analysis project Ga0126312, IMG submission 92537) | Serpentine soil microbial communities from UC McLaughlin Reserve, CA, USA - Plot104A | ecosystem: Environmental > Terrestrial > Soil > Grasslands | place: USA: UC McLaughlin Reserve, Lake County...
ACTGCAGTTTCAGGAGATACAACATAATCACCTACTTTTAACTGTGCGAAATCTATGATTGCGCCTGCTTGTCGCAGCAAGTCTGGAATGCCACTTTTCCTTTCTCTTTCATCTATGACAATTCTGGTTGGCACGGATTATCTATGTACGAGCTATTAATTTGTCTAACGCAATTACTTTTCTAGAGCAAAAATAATAAATAATAAAATGCAAGGCTGGCTTAAGATACTCCTTTGCTTTACTTAGCCCATTCGTCTGTTGCTCCTGCTCCAAGTCCGCTACAATTAGTCAGATCTTTTCGTCTGTTCTGTGCTTTCTCCCGTCGTTAGTTAGTCTGATTGGCTTCATTAGCGCTTTGATTACCCCTGTACAAGTGGAGAATCAGTCATTGAAGCTGACCCGTTATAAATTGCCAAAAACAAAACAGCCATTGTAGCTGCAGAGACGGCTGTTTCTTTGTAAACGTTGAGCGTCTCCCTCCGCTCTCAAGAGCATTTAAAAGTTTCAGGCCTAATAATTTGTAAACGATAGCAGAGATTTTTAAAGTGAGGGCTTTATTCACTGGCCCTGAGGTCGTGTTCCAAACCCGCCGCCTCCTGGTCCACCAACGCCTTGTCCTCCCGAAGGAGTTCCAAAGCCAGGACCGGCACCAATACTACTACCACCGGCTTGCATCTGACGAATCATTGTATTAATTTTATTTTCAACTTCCTTTAGATTATCTTTTACTCTTGTTTCTTGCTTTCCTAATACAGTCAACCTTGTATTTGATAGTTCTTTCTTTTCTTCAAGTTCCTTCAGGACATCGTCTTTGTTTGTTTTTATCAAAAGAGGTCCTGCACTCTTGTAGACCGATGCATCATTGCCCTCTAGCTTTCTTAATTCATCTAGTGCTCTATCAATTTCTACTACTTCTAACTCTACCTGCTGCTTTTGCATCATAATTGCCTGCAAATTTTGCTGAAGCTGTTGTAAACGTGATAATTGTTCCCTCAACCAAGGCGGGAGCTCCTGTTGGCTCATACTACTACCATATTAAAATAAAATACGGTTATATATGCTTCCAAAATTAAGATTCCAAATTCCCTTCGGCTATACATCTATATGATGTATGAGCAAGCCGCAAGTAAGAGTTTATACTCGCTCGCAAGGACGGGATATCGTCTGATTCTATTTCTATAAACACATTTGAGTTGTCATCGTATGATACCTTAGTGTTATTATCTAAATTCGAAGGATTTACTCTCAATGTCAGACTAGATGAAGGGGTACATGAAGAAGAAAATGTCATCGGAGGCTTCAAAGCAATACTTACCGATTGAGCAATACGGCTATGCGATGACCTCCTATGCACTAGAGCAGAAATATCAGATAATGATTTAGAATGCCTACACATGAATTTAGGAGACTTAGAGCCTCCTTTTCTCTTTAGTTTAGTTTCTTTTTCTCCAAATGATAGTTGTATCTTAGCTGTGCAACTTTTTGGACTCGAAACTGTAAGCCCCTCCTGCAACCTTGTAGTTACATTTCGGGCAATGCCATATACCCGCAGCAATTCTACGGAACTGCAATGAAGCGCATTTCGGACACCGTCTTTTTTGTTTCAGTACACTATAGACTTTGCCATACCTCTTGCGTACAGTGGCTCCATATCTTACACCTAGACCCTTAAGTGCTGTCGCGCCCTTTCTCCTTCTACTAACCAGTCTTATTAGTCAACTCCTGCAATTTCGCTCTTATTTGCTCCCCTTTAATTCTTGCCGTTTCTGCTGCCTTTTTGATTTGTTCTCTTGTGAACCCTCCGGTGAAACCCTTTTGTATTGCAGCATAATCGCTGTTGGAGTTTGTAGTAATTGTAATTCTAGCATTCATACAGGCCTCTTCTTCGGCGGTTGGGTCTAAGATTATTGTATCACCAATCCGGACTTGAGTAATGGACACGGGTATAGTTGTAAGCGGCGGGTCCTGGGTTTTTCCAGTATCAACTACTTTTCCATCTTGAATTTCAAAAACAGGAAGCTTGCAGCTCAACAATGCTGAGACAACCGCATACGAAGTGGCATCCAGTAGATTTCCATCGGTATTAAGAATGCTACAGTCTACAAAAATCGTATATACAATTTTCCCTGGAACCAGAACCAGCCTATCAAGATCAAGCATCTCCGATTCCCGTATACCTCTATCTACTACTCTTGCTAACTCAATTGTTTCTTCATCGGGTGGTCCAGGTTCGATATAAGGTGAAGCAGTAGGAAGTACCTCTGCCGAAATAATTAACGCTCCTTTGTTTTCAAGTCCTTCGAAAGGTTCTCCTGTCTCTACTTTTATGCCTGCAATGACCTCTGAATCGCCCAGCTTCACTTTCGCAGAACCATTTGCCTTTTTTATAATGTCCAATTCAGCTTCAAGCGTTCTCATATCGTCTAGGGCTCTACCATCAAGTCTTTTTCCCTTTGAAATTACGTCCCACATTTGCTGTCTGCGTAAATGTTCAACTATTATGGTCGAACGCTTAGATGAGCTCATGTTATTGTTGTTCCTCCTTTACCTCCGTTTCATTACCAAAATACTTTTGCATTAATGCTTGTTTTTGAATTTCATAAACCCTCTTACAACCTTCTATTGCTGTATCAACACATTCGTTAAACTGATCTTTTGTGAGTATACCATCAAGTTGTAGTAGAGTTACCTCGTCTAGATGTGGCATATAGGCAATTGGCATGTCTGCTCCGCCTTCTTTATCTTCTGTGTCGTTTATGTCAAGCACAATCTTATCGTCTACCTTCCCCGCGGCGCACGCTGCGACTAGGTCTCGCATATTAATTCCCGCATCGGCTAATGCAACTGAGGCAGCAGATATTCCGGCACATCTGGAACCACCGTCAGCTTGCAATACTTCTACGTATACATCTATGGCAGCCCTAGGATAATCTTCCAACATTAACGCAGGTTCCAAAGCTTCACGCATCACTTTGGAGATTTCGACCTCTCTTCGTGAAGGTGCAGGATTCTTCCTTGTATCGGTGGAAAATGGAGACATATGATATCTGCAACGAAGAACGCATCTATCTGGCTGTGCCATATGTTTTGGATGCACTTCTCTTGGGCCATAGACAGCAACTATTATCTTGTTTTTGCCAAATTCTATAAAGGCAGAGCCATCAGCATTTTTTATTATACCAACAGCAATCTTCACTTCGCGAAGCTGCTCCGCAGTTCGACCATCAGTTCGCTTCCCTTGTTTATCTATCAGGCTTCTTGTCTGACTCATCAGTCAGCCTCCTCTTTGTTGTCATGTTCTTTCGATCCCTCGTCGTGTACTCCTTTTATTACAGTTCTAGTCTTTCGTGTATCGCCACTGGTAGGACTGATAGCAGAGCGCCGTTCGTCAGTCTTTCCGCTCCTTTCTTCCTGGCTACTACCTTTAGTACTGGAAGAAGGCAAAGATGCATGATCAGTTGAGGTAGGGGATGAGGATGAGTAAGCAATATGGGAATTTGGAGCAGCCGTACTTTGGTGTTCTTCTGGTATTTCCTCTGCTATCTGTACTGATGATTCTGCTTGTGAAGCTCCCGGGTCACTTGTAGTAGCTTTAATTGAAGATGCCGGCGGTTCTGATGATGCAGAGGGTGCCACAGAAGATGACGGTATTGGCTGTGGCTGCGGAGTCGTATCTGTTACATTCAAAAGCACTTTAATCCTTTGTGTTAAATTGGAAGTGTGAGCTTCGTCTTCAACCATTTTTATTGCTTTGACTGCCAGTCCTATTCCTTCCGGACTTCTGCCTGTCACCACAATGACTCCATTTTGACCTATCAGTATCCGTGTTTGGGTTGCCTGTTCAATCGTTTGAATCATCGATCCTCGCTTTCCAATAAGTCTTGGAACACGAGTTGCAGAGATTTTCAGTGATTCGCCTCGAGGTATTTTGCCCAAATCTCTATCCTGGACAGTGAGCATCGGATCTCTGGTTCTATCAAACGCGATAATCCTTGCCGTGATTAAGTCACCTGTCGCTAACTCTCTATTCATGTCATCCCGTGCTGGAGAAAAGTCCCTTCCAAACACATCCTGTGCAGGCAGGTGAGCCGAGAAGCAGGAATTTATGTCTACATCCCATGAAAGAGAAGAACGATCAACAATTTTACCTATTACAATGTCATTTACTCTAGGGATATACACTCCTGACAACGGTATAACCTTAATTCCATCTCTTCCGGCCTCTGCAATCCCAATTCGTGTTGAAATAATAGAATCTCCAATCCTAATTACATTCATCAAAGGCCTAAAATTGCCATCGACTATTTTATCGCCAGGGATTACATACTTTCTTTTAAATTCTTGCATCCTTTACGTCATCAACACCTCATAATATCTATATAGATTCTGGTAATGATGAGCAAAGGACACATCATGGTCCAAAATGGATTTTTTCATTTGTTCTATCTATCCTTGAGCTCAGTAACATCAGACTTATATTCTAAGTGTCAAGTATACAGGGTTTTGTTTAAATAGATATGACTCAGGGGTTTTAAGCCTCAGTTATTTGTGCGGACCCTTTCGTGGCTGAACCTATTCTGTCCACCAGAGTACCCTTAGTTCCTGCGTTTACCTCTATAACTGCTTTGAGTGAGCCATCAGAAAGCCATTGTTCATTCTTGAAATTGCCTATACTTTTCAATACGCTGTATGATTGGGCTGCAAATTGAGGTGGAATAGTTATAGTTAAGACAGCAACCTCTGACTTTAGTGGCAAGACTTTTCTGAGAGCATCAATTACCTGCTTGGCCTGATCTTCTGCCCTTTTGTATGGGTCAATGACTATTCTTGCATCGTTTATTGCGGATTCAATTCGTACTGGAGGATGGGGGATATGAGTCTTGGGATCCACAAAATTCCTGCTAATAAATTGAACAATTTGCTTTTTTTTCTCCTCAACCATTCTGCGACGCTGATCGGTGGTAAGAGCTAGCTCTCCTCTGGCAAGGATTTGCTTTGCAATATCACTTGTATCTTTTGTCTTGAAATGTTTTGCCAACTTCTCGCTAGATGCTCTGGAGCCTTTATTTGCGTCAGAATATATCTCATCTGATACCAATACACTTGAAAAATCAGTTCTTTTACCAGTCTTATACTCTAATGCAGGATCAGGTTTTACTAAAATCTCGAATTTATCACCATCTATTGTCAGACGAACGGTGCTAGTTTTAGCATCCACCATTGACTTTACCAGGTCAATCTTTGTAATAAATTTTGTATATTATTTAGTTTCTGGACGTTGATTGCTTACCTATAGTTTGTTGACGTGCTAATTCCTTCTAATTCTAATTTCTAATGAGTCTAGAACAATTCTGAAAGGTGAAAAAATTGAAATAAGAAAGAGAATAAAAAGAAAAGAAAGGACTTTTTGTACCTTTCGTTACTTCTGTCTACTTCACTTTTTCAGCATTTATTCCGTTACGTATGCTCTTTCTCCGTGCTGTGACAAGTCGAGTCCAACTTCTTCTTCTTTAGGGGTAACCCTGATCCCTCCAGGCCATACCAAGTCCATTACTTTTACTATAAGCGCTGTTATACCCAGAGCCCATGCCAGCGCTGCAAATGCACCAACTGCATTCTCGTATAGCTGTGCTGGGTTTCCAAATGCAAGTCCATTGTCTCCCCACGGTGTAAATCTGTGCTCAGCAAATATTCCTGTCAAAAGGGCTCCTGCAAGACCCCCGATTCCATGGACACCCCACGTGTCAAGCGCATCGTCCCATTTCCTCTTGTTCTTGAACATTACTGCTGCATAGCATGCAACTCCAGCCACAATACCTACTATTATTGCAGACATTGGAGACACAAATCCAGAGGCAGGGGTGATTGCTACAAGTCCAGCCACTGCACCTGATGCAGCTCCTACAGTTGATGGTCTGCCAGTATGAGCCCAGGATACTAAAGCCCAAGTTACTGCTGCCAACCCTGTGGCAACTTGGGTAGCTACAAACGCACTTGTGGCATTTGTTGCTGCTGCTGCTGCAGAACCAGCGTTAAAGCCAAACCATCCTACCCATAGCAGAGCTGCTCCAAGAACTACCATCCCTACATTGTGAGGCTCCATTGGGACCTTTCCATAGCCAAGCCTGCGTCCTAGCATAAGGGCTAGAATAAGTCCGGACCAACCAGAGGTAATATGGATTACAGTTCCACCTGCAAAGTCAAGTGAGCCTAGACACCCAGTCCACCCAAACCCACAATAGCCTGTATTCATACCATAGTTGTCTGGGCCGGTAATTTCCCAAGTCCAGTGAGCAGCAAAGTCATAAACAAAAGTTGCCCAAATAACAATGAAAATTATAAAGGCGCTGAACTTCATTCTTTCTACCATGGACGCAACAATTAATGCCGGTGTGATTATTGCGAACATCATTTGGAATATCATGTAAGTCTGATGTGGAATAGTGGTTCCGTCGATACCTCCATATGCAATCGATGGAACATCATGTAGCACATTATTCAAACCAGCCCAATCAAGTGTACCTATAAAGCCATAACCGCCGGCATCTGGCCCGAAGGCTAAGCTATATCCCCACAGCACCCACTGAATTGCGATTACACCTGTGGTTATGAACACCATATGAAGTGTACTGACAGCGTTCTTTTGTCTCGACAAGCCACCATAGAAAACTGCCAAGCCAGCCGGTGTCATCATCAACACTAGCGCCGACGATGTTAACATCCAGGCATTATCACCATGGTCTATAGCACAAGGTATCAAATACCCTTCTGCAGTTTTATTATAACTTCCGTCCTCATTTTGTTCAAAGCAATGATATATTACTGCTGGCTCTCCTTCTCTATAGTCTGTGGCGTTGACACTTTCTGGAAGATGGAATGCAGCCACTTCATTTGGCACAAAATTGATCGAAAATAATGCAGCAAAGCCTCCAAGCAGAGCTAAAGTAAATAGAGCTGATCTGTCCATAAATGTTTATCAGCAGGTAATCTGCTGCTGGCCATATAAATAATATTATATATTGTCAGCCAGATTGAATGTAATATTATACCATACCTATATAGAGGATATTATCACGATATAGCATTAGAGGGATATAATCACATTTTTAATGGCTTAGATTAGTTTATTAAAAAATAGCTTTATTGAACTATTTACCTATAGAGACGGCAATATAGTCAGCTGGCGTAAAGTTAAAGTTGTTGTAATCATTTTATCAATTCCTTACCTTCTTTGTACTTTTGTTCTCAAAAGGTTATTGATTTTCTCAGTACATTTTTAGGACGCTTTGATTAAATCCTCCAGGGTATTGAATTCTCCTTCAGTTGAGCTTCTTGAAAAAGATAATGAGAGAATAAGTGTCAAGTTTAAGAATATTCCAAGAGAATACGTAAACGCCCTGAGAAGGCTTGCAATTAGCGAAGTTCCCACCTTGGCGATAGATGATGTCGTTATGATAGATAATTCCTCTGTAGTCCATGACGAAGCCGTGGCACATAGACTTGGCATGATTCCGCTACATACAGATCTAAAGCGGTTCGTGATGCCACATGATTGTGACTGCAGAAGCACATTAGGATGTTCCAAATGCAGGGTGTTACTAGTGTTGGATGCAGAAGCAATAGAGAGAACAAGAATAGTAACTTCTGGAGAGATTAAATCTGAAGATGAGGAGGTAAAACCTGTTAGCAATGAGATTCCCATTCTTACACTTGCCCCAGGCCAAAAGATAAAATTCGAAGCCTATGCAAGATTGGGAAATGGCAAAAGTCATGCGAAATGGCAACCAACTTCTGCCGCCATTGTTAAGGATGGAGAGAATGAAAATGAATCTATTCTCATAATTGAAACTAACCTAGCATTAAAGCCAGATGAAGTGATTCTGGCAGCTTCTGATATGCTAAATGCAAAGATCAAGGGTTTTAACCATACAATTCACAACCTTAGAACACGACGGGAAAGTAAAGGCACTTAAGTTCTCATAAAAATATTAGTTTAAGTTATAATAAAGACTGAGGCCAGCTGAGAAAAAAGCAAGCAGACATTAAGAGAAATGCTAGTTCAGCTAAAGGTATTTATACCACACAAAGTAGTTGGGTAAGTTTATTTTGGGGCAGTAGGTGACTGATTACTCGAGAAATTAAATAGGAGAGACTGAAGAAGTGTTTGCTAACTCACTAATTCAAAATAACATTTGGACTGTTCGTAGAGCTTTTAAAAAGAATAAGGCTCCGATTTGGCGAGCATTAGAACGAGAGCTATCACGCCCACGAAAGAACAGAAGAGAAGTTAATATCGGTACCTTGGCAGACAAGACAGGCGACGGCCAAGTGGTTGTTATTCCTGGCAAAATATTGGGCTCTGGAGAAATAGGCCACAAATTGACGGTGTGCGCGGTCACAATATCACAATCTGCAGCAAAAAAAATTACAGCATGCGGAGGTAAGCTTGTAAGTCTGAGTGACTTGGCAGAACAATATCCGGATGGTAAAGGGGTGCGTGTGATTGGCTAAAAGTCAGCAACAACAACGACAACAAAGTCAAACCACGACTTCGCAGAAAGGGCATAGAAATGAGGTAATAGTTGACGCAACAGATTGCATTGCTGGGAGGGTATGCTCGCATATTTCAAAATTGTTACTTGAAGGAAATAGAGTTTCAGTTGTTAACTCAGAAAATGCAATGCTATCAGGGAATAGGTACATGACAATAGACCTCTACAAAAGATATTTGGAAATAAACTCGGTAACTAATCCTATTCATGGTCCGTTCCATCCTAGAAGGCCAGATACCATACTAACAAGAATGATAAGAGGAATGGTTCCCAAAACAAAGACAAGCGGTATTGAAGCTTTCAAACGTTTGAGGGTTTATATCGGCATCCCCGAGGAATTGAAAAATAAAAAGGCGGAATCTTTTGAAGATGCCAAGATTACTAGAGCTCCGTCAAAATATATTTCAGTTGGGGAAGTTGCGAAACAAATTGGGTGGAATGGAGTATTGAGGAAGGAAACCGATCAACAACCAAAACAAAAGCAGCAACTAGAAACACAAAGGGATAAAAAGTCAGAAACTGAAAACAAATTGGACCAAAAGGGCTAAAACTCAGGTTAGGCCGCAAGAAGTAAATATAGAGAGGGATAATAAGTGAGAAAGAATGAATAAAATAGATCTCTACCCTGCACAGAGAAAAACTTGTCGAGCATTGGCTACAATTTCTAAAGGAAACGGCAAGGTACGGATTAATAATGTCCCTGCTGAAATTTTGGAACCCAAAATAGCTAAAGAAATGGTATTAACTCCTATCAATCTTCTTGGAGACGTTAGAAACCGGGTAGACATTAATGTTAAGGTTCAAGGTGGGGGATTTATGGGTCAAGCATTCGCCTCTGCAGTTGCAATTTCGAGGGCTTTAACGGGCGAAGGAAAGGGAGGAAGGGATCCCAAAGATCATCCTTTAACCAAGTCAGTAAGGGAAGAGGTCAGGAGGAAAATTATGGAATTTGATAGGCATCTTCTGTCAGGAGACCCAAGGCAGACAGAATCCAAGAAGTTTGGGGGACCTGGCGCTCGACGTAGAAAACAAAAATCGTACCGTTAGATACAACTCCTTTTCACTTTTAGAGACCGATAGAGTATTTCTGCCAACCAACCATACCTGTATTTTATTGAATACTAATCATTACTATTTGTTCTGTAAAACTCTAACCATATCCTTATAGCGAATATGAGGTATTTCTCTTTTCATCTAACTAACTGTTCCTTTTTGCCGCCTCACTAGAAGGAAGGTAATATTCGGTAAGTTTTTTTCCATAACATCGTCCGCACAAGTTTCCTGAAATTTTCCATTGTTCCATGGGTGTATACAAAATCGTAATTTTACCATTGCAAAGAATGCATTTTTGTTTGTTGCCACGTTTGCTCATATAAGCGATACTTTGAATCCAGAGTTGAAATAAAAGTCTTGTCGTATTAGCGTAAAGTAATCAAGGGAGACAAGCGCAGTCACAATAACTGGTTAATTTTTTCTCTTTCCCTCATAAAAGAAGCCCTCCTCCAGTTTATAGTGACTATTGCTTGATTTCCTATTATAGAAGAAATTAATATAGGGTAGCTTTAAACAAAATATTACATTGGGTTCTACTGGGAAAGTTGCTTTGATTGCTATTTTGGGCTTAGGAGTAATTACAGGGATTCTATCTTATTACATTTTTGGTATAGTAGCGCCAGAGCCTGGAGTAATGCCTCGCGCGTCAAGAGAACCACCAACTGAGGGTGCGGCCTCGACTCCAGCAGCATCGCCTGCAACAGGCGACGGTGGAGATTCTGAAGGCAATGAGTCACAGACCGCAACAACTACTTCTCCTGGGGGCCCGACTACAGTTGCAGGTCCACCAGCTGCAACTCTCAATATACCTCAAGGTGCATCAGTACAAGGAAATCCTTCCTATGAACCTAATCCACTTACAGTTAAGGTGGGAGATACTATAGCAGTGAATAATGAAGATACAACCCCACACACTGTTACAAATGGTAAAGATGCTACTGATCCTAATATGGGAAAGCTATTTGATACAAGCA
>Ga0126312_10003521_pt1 | contig 10578 bp, 9 predicted proteins | sample Plot104A_FD_92537 | JGI IMG/M metagenome (GOLD analysis project Ga0126312, IMG submission 92537) | Serpentine soil microbial communities from UC McLaughlin Reserve, CA, USA - Plot104A | ecosystem: Environmental > Terrestrial > Soil > Grasslands | place: USA: UC McLaughlin Reserve, Lake County...
CCCGGGACGTCCCGAACCTCCTGGTGGCCGGGCGCTGCCTGTCGGCCGACCACGACGCGCTCGCCTCGATCCGGGTGATGGGCCCGAGCCTCGCCCTCGGGCAGGCAGCCGGCACCGCCGCGGCGCTGGCGGCACGCGACGGCGTTCCCGTCGCCGAGGTCGCGGTGGACGAGCTCCAGGCATCATTGGCGAAGCAAGGGGCAGTCCTGTGACGAACCTCGCCGATGTGCTGCTCGCGCCCGCACAAGGGACGCCCGACGCGATCGCGGTGCGGGCCGGGCCGGACGTCATCACGTACCGAGAGCTGGAGTCGCGCGCGGCGCGTGTTGCGGGCGCGCTCCGTGCCGAGGGCGTCGACCCGGGCGATCGCGTCACGATCGAAGGTCACAATACGATCGCGTTCGTTGCTTCGTACATCGGGGCGCTGCGCGTCGGAGCAGTCGCGGTACCGCTGAACCCGTACGCACCCGATCCGGAGCTCGACCGCGAGCTCGCGACAGTCGAGCCCGCTGTCGTGCTCGGCCCGCCGCTCGAGGGCACCGGCGACGCCGAGCCGGCTGCCACCGTGCCGCGCGAGGATTCGGACGTCGCGGTGCTGCTGTTCACCGCGGGCACGGCGGGCGCGCCGAAAGCAGCCATGCTCACGCACGGCAACCTGGCATCCAATATCCGTCAGGTGCTCGATCATCCGGGCCTCGCGTTGAACGCCGGCGACGTGAGCCTCGGGGTATTGCCGCTCTTCCACGTGTTCGGGCTCAACGCGGTGCTGGGCATCGGCCTCGCCGCCGGCGCGTGCACCGTCCTGCTCGATCACTTCGACGCCGCCGCCGCGGTGCGGGAAGTGCGCGACCACCAGGTGTCGGTCGTCGCCGGTGTCCCTGCCATGTATCACGCCTTCCTCGAGCTCGACGACGTCGCCGCGCCGGCCGGGGCATTCGAGTCCGTGCGCCTGGCGGTGTCGGGCGCCGCGCCACTCGACGGAGAGGTGCTCGACGGGATGCGCAAGCGCTTCAGCGTCGTCGTGCACGAGGGCTACGGGCTCACCGAGGCGGCTCCGATCGTGACCACGTCGGTGATCGGGCGCGGGGAGCCGGCCGCGGGGTCGATCGGACCAGCGCTCCCGGGCGTCGAGGTGCGCCTCGTCGACGCCGACGGCGGCGACGTGCTCCCGGGCGACCCGGGCGAGATCTGGGTCCGCGGCCCCAACGTGTTCCCCGGTTACTGGCACGACCCCGATGCCACCGCCCGTGCCCTCACTGACGACGGGTGGCTCCGCACCGGCGACGTGGCGGTCAGCGACGACGACGGTGAGCTCAGCCTCGTCGACCGGGCCAAGGACCTCGTGATCGTGTCCGGCTTCAACGTCTATCCGGCCGAGGTCGAGGAGGCGTTACTAGAGCATCCCGACGTCGCCGAGGCCGCGGTCGTGGGCGAGCCCGATCCCCGCACCGGTGAGGCCGTCGTGGCGTTCGTCGTCCCCGAGCCGGGCGCCCGACCGGACCCGGCCGCGCTGCTCGCTCACTGCGCCCGTTCCCTGGCCCGGTACAAGTGCCCGACCCGGGTGGCGATCGTCGACGCGCTGCCCCGGTCGTTCGCCGGCAAGGTCCTCCGGCGCGAGCTGCGTCCCTGAGCCGCGCCGTCCCCGCCCGGCCGGGACTTTGAGAACGATTGCACAAGCGCGGGTATCCTCGATCAACGCCCCGGGGAATCGCCCGGGGGCGCGGAGGCGGCGGCGTTGCCGGCCGTCTCCGCAGAGCCGGAGCTTGCGACGGCGCCAAGATACGGGAAAAGGCAGGAAGCAACGCAGTGCCCTCCGCCCGAAGAATCCCCGAGGCGACGGTGGCCCGCCTGCCCCTCTACTACCGGGCCCTGCTCGAGACCGCCGACCAGCACGTCGGCACCGTCTCGTCCGAGCGCCTCGCCGCCCTGGCGGGCGTGAACGCGGCGAAAGTGCGCAAGGACCTGTCCTACCTCGGCTCCTATGGGACCCGGGGCGTCGGGTACGACGTCGAGTTCCTCCTCCACCAGATCTCCCGCGAGCTCGGGCTGACCCACGACTGGCCCGTCGTGATCGTCGGCGTCGGCAACCTCGGCCATGCGCTCGCCAACTACCGAGGATTCGGCGCCCGCGGCTTCCAGATCGTCGCCCTCGTCGACGCCGATCCGGCCAAGGTCGGAACCCGGGTCGGCGGCCTGTCGGTCGCCGCGCTCGACGACCTCCCCCGCGTCGTCTCCGAGTGCGCCATCGCGATCGGGATCATCGCCACTCCGGCCGGCGCCGCGCAGGAGGTCGCCGACCGCCTCGTCGACGCGGGCGTGACCTCGATCCTCAACTTCGCGCCCGCCGTCGTCAGCGTGCCGGCCGGCGTGTCCCTCCGAAAGGTCGACCTCGCGATCGAGCTCCAGATCCTGTCCTTCTACCAGCAGCGCAAGGTGCCGGGCATCGACGGGCAGCGCGGCGACCTGCCGCGCGCCGCGGAAGGCGTCGGGTGACGACGGCGCGGCGCTCGCTGCTCGGCTACCCGGTCAACCTTGTCGTCGCCGGGCGCCGCTGCGTGGTGGTGGGGGCGGGACGGATCGCAGCGCGCAAGGTCGACGGGCTGCTCGCGGCGGACGCCGACGTGCACGTCGTGGCGCCGGGTCTCGGTGACCAGGTCCGGGCGTGGCGCGACGAGGGCCGCATCACGGCCGCCGAGCGCTCGTTCGAGCCCGAAGACCTCGACGGCGCGTGGCTGGCGACCGCCGCCACCGACGACCCCGCCGTGAACCACGCCGTCTTCGAGGCCGGCGAAGCTCGGGGCGTATGGGTCAACGCGGCCGACGACCCCGACAACTGCTCGTTCACGCTCATGTCGGTCATCCGGCGTGGGGACCTCGTCGTCACGGTCGGCACGGGCGGGCGCAGTCCGGCGCTGGCGACGTGGCTCAAGGAGCGGATCACCGCCGAGATCGGTCCCGAGTACGAGACCCTGGTGGAGCTGCTCGCGGACGCCCGGAATGCGATGCAAGCCGACGGGCGTTCTACCGAGGACGCCGATTGGAAACGGGCTCTCGATTCCGGCATGCTCGACCTCATTCGCGCCGGCCGGGTGGATGACGCCAAGGAGCTGCTGCGGTCGTGTCTCTCGTCGTCATTGGCCTGAACCACCGCACGACCCCGGTCGAGCTCCTCGAGCGGATGGCCGTGCCATCGCCCGAGCTGCCCAAGGCGCTGCACACCCTCGAGCGCAGCGAGAACCTTGCCGAGGTTGCGGTGCTCTCCACGTGCAACCGCACCGAGGTCTACGCGCGCTGCACGCGCTTCCACCCCGCGGTGGAGGACGTCCGCAACTTCCTCACCGACCAGTCGTCCCTCGATCCCGACACGATCAGTGACCACCTGTACACGTACCACGACGACGCCGCGGTCGCCCACCTGTTCGGCGTGGCGGCCGGCGTCGACTCGATGATCGTCGGTGAAGGCGAGATCCTCGGCCAGGTGCGCGAGGCATGGCAGACCGCCGAGCACGAGTCGATGATCGGACCGCTCGTGTCGCGCGTCTTCCGCCAGGCGGTGGAGGTCGGCAAACGCGCCCGGACCGAGACGGCCATCGGCCGGCACGCGGTGTCCGTGTCGTCGGCAGCCGTCACGGTGGCCGGCGAGCGGCTCGGCGGTCTCGAAGGACGGCGGGTGCTCGTGGTCGGCGCCGGCGATGTCGGCGCCGCCATGGCGATCGCGCTGAACGGCGCCGGCGTGAGCGACATCGTGGTCGCCAACCGCTCACCCGAGCGCGGTGCCGAGCTCGCGGCGCGCGTCGGGGGCCGTGCGATCGGCCTCGACGGTGTCATCGATAACCTGATCGAGACGGACGTGCTGCTGGCCTCGACGGGCGCGTCCGACGTCCTGCTGGAGCGGGGCGAGATCGAGGCGGCGATGTCGCGCCGCGGCGATCGGGCCCTTTTGATCGTCGACATCGCGGTGCCGCGCAACGTGGACCCCGGGGTGGGTCAGGTCTTCGGCGTCACGCTGCTCGACATCGATGACCTCAAGGCGTTCGCGGAGCAATCCCTCGAGCAGCGGCGGCAGGAGATCGGCAAGGTGCGCGACATCATCACCGAGGAGCTCGATCGCTTCCGGCTCGAGCGCTCGGCCCGTGAGGTGGCGCCGCTGGTGTCGTCGCTGCGCGCCCGGGCCGAGGAGCTGCGCGCCGCCGAGCTGGCGCGGTTCCGTTCCCGCCTGGCCGCTCTCGATCCCGCTACGCAGGAAGCGGTCGACGCGCTCACCCGCGGTCTCGTGAACAAGCTCCTGCACGACCCGACGGTGCGCGTCAAGGATGCCGCCGGCACGGCGCAAGGCGACGCGTACGCCGACGCGCTCGCGGCACTGTTCGGCCTCGAGAACACCTCCGAACCTGTCGATCCGTCCGCCGACGGGCCCGCGGAGGCGCGCGGCTTTGCCGACCGCCGGAGCAGGAGCCCGAACTCGCGAGGGCGACAGGCTGGGTCCTAGATGCCGCCGCTGCGGGTGGCGACGCGCGGCAGCGCGCTGGCCCGCTGGCAAGCCGAGCGGGTCGTCGGGCTGCTCGGCGTCGAAGCGGAGTACGTGATCGTGTCCACCCGGGGCGACGAACGCCGGGACGTCCCCATCCACGCCATGGGCGGAACCGGCGTGTTCGTGAAGGAGGTCGAGCAGGCGGTGCTCGACGGCCGGGCCGAGGTCGCGGTGCACTCGGCCAAGGACCTCCCGGCCGAGACCGCGCCCGAACTCGTGCTGGCCGCCCTGCCCGAGCGGGGTGACCCTCGCGACGCGCTCGTCGGGCGGCCGCTCGACGAGATCCCGACGGGCGGGCGCGTCGGCACCGGATCGGTGCGGCGGAGGGCGCAGCTGGCGGCGCTGCGGCCCGACCTGGGGTTCGCGGAGCTGCGCGGCAACATCCCGACCCGGCTCGAGAAGGCGGCCGGTTTCGACGCCGTCGTGCTGGCGGCGGCGGCGCTCGACCGTCTCGGGCTCGCGGAGCGCATCGCCGAGCGCGTGGATCCCTCGGTCGTGCTGCCCCAAGTCGCGCAGGGCGCGCTGGCGGTCGAGTGCCGCGCCGACGACGACGGGACCCGCGAGCTCCTCGGCGGCGTCGACGACGCCGCGGTGCGCGCCGCTGTCACCGCCGAACGCGCATACCTCTCCGAGCTCGGCGGCGGCTGCAACCTCCCGTGCGGCGCGCTGGCCGAAGTCGACGGCGACGGCGTGCTGCGCCTCGAGGCGCTGCTGGCGTCGCTCGACGGACGCATCACCCTGCGGGCACGCGTCGACGGCCGCGATCCGGTCGCGGTCGGCGCCGAGGCGGCGCGCCGTCTCGTCGACGAGGAAGGCGGCCGCCTCGTGCTCGACGACGAACTGACTTTGGCGTCGCAGGACCCGGATGCTTCGGCCTCAGCGACGCCAAAACGTTGAGGAGACTTGCTCCGTGACCGTGTCTCTCGTCGGTGCCGGGCCGGGTGACCCGGGATTGCTCACCGTGCGCGGCGCCGAGGTGCTCGGGCGCGCCGACGTCGTCGTCTACGACCGGCTCGTGCACCCGTCGCTCTTGGAGCTCGTGCCACCCGACGCCGAGCGCATCTACGTCGGGAAGACGCCCGGCCGAGCCGAGATCGAACAGGCCGACATCAACGCGCTCCTCGTCGAGCACGGACGCGCCGGGCGCGCCGTCGTCCGGCTCAAGGGCGGCGACCCGTTCGTGTTCGGGCGCGGCGGCGAGGAGGCCGAAGCGCTGTCGGCGTCAGGTGTGGCGTTCGAGGTCGTGCCCGGCATCACGAGCGCGATCGGCGCGCCGGCGTACGCCGGCATCCCGGTCACGCACCGCGGCGCCTCGACCCACTTCACCGTTGTTACCGGGCACGAGGATCCCGCGAAGGACAGCGCCGACGTCGATTGGGAGGCGCTGGCGAAGGCGGGAGGCACGCTCGTGATCCTCATGGGCGCGGGGCGCGTCGGCGACATCGCGGCGCGCCTCGTCGCCGGCGGCCGGTCGCCCGAGACGCCGGTGGCGGCGGTGCGCAACGGCACCCGTGCCGATCAGGGCACCGTGCGGGCGACGCTGGCCACGATCGCCGAAGCCGGCGTCCGGGCGCCGGCGGCGATCGTCGTAGGCGAGGTCGCCGGCCTCGACCTCGCATGGTTCGAGACCCGGCCGCTGTTCGGCCGCTCGGTGGTCGTAACTCGTGCGCGCGAGCAGGCGAGCGAGCTGCGCCACCGCCTCGAGGGGCTCGGCGCCGACGTGATCGAGCTCCCGGCGATCGCGATCGAGCCCCTCGCGTTCGACGTGCCCGACCTGGATGGCTACGTCTGGCTCGTCTTCACGTCGGCGAACGGCGTGGCTGCGTTCTTCGATCGCGGCCTCTCGCCTGCCGGGCTCGACGCCCGCGCCCTTGCCGGCCTCCGGCTCGCCGCCATCGGGCCGGGCACCGCCGCCACCCTCGCCGAGCGCGGGTTGCGCACCGACCTGCTGCCCGAGCGGTTCGTGGCCGAGTCGCTGTTGGAGGCGTTCCCGGCGCCGGCGGCCGAGGGCGAGTGCGTGCTGCTCGCCCGGGCCGAGCACGCGCGTGACGTGCTTCCAGCCGGCCTGTCGGAGCGCGGCTACGCCGTCGACGTGCTGCCGGTCTACCGAACCGTGACCGCGACGCCGGATGCGGACGTGCTCGACCGCGTGCGCCGAGGCGAGGTCGACGCGCTCACGTTCACGTCGTCGTCGACGGTGACGAACCTGTGCGACCTGCTCGGCGACGTTCCCGCGCCGCAGCCACTCGTGGCGTCGATCGGGCCGGTCACCTCGAAGACGCTGCTGGAACGCGGCCTGCGCGTCGACGTCGAGGCGACCGAGCACACGATCGACGGCCTCGTCGACGCGCTCCTAGGCGCACTTCGCGTTCCGGGCCGCGGTTAGGCCGTTTCCCAGCGAGGCCGGCGCGCACGTCGGCGGCGCCGGCGGTGTCGGCGGTGGGGTGGTGCCGAGCAGCATGCCCATCAGCCGATCGGCGAGCCACACGGCGCCGTCACCGTCGAAGTGGAACCCGTCGAGGTCGCGGGGGCGGATGCCGGGCCCCACCTCGGCGGGGCACGTCGTGCTGGTCGGGCACTGCAGGATCGTCGGCAGGTCGATGAGCGACACCTTGTCGGCGTGTTGCCGCGCGTACGTACGCAGCAACCGGGCCAGCTCGGCGAGACGCGAGTCACCGTCCACGTTCTGCAAGCCGCGGAAGCTCGGGTACGCATTTGGCGCTACCGGGAGGAACACGAGCCGCGCGCCGCCCGCCGTCAGACGGCCGACGGCCGCGTCGATATGAGCGAGGATCGCCTTGTTGCCGGCGATCGTCCCGAAGTGCGCGAGCTGCCCGTCCAGCTCCCGGTTGGGCCACGACTCCCATCCGCTCAGCCACACGACGGTGTCGGGCCGCTGGCGCGCGAGCAGCGTGCCCTGCATCGACGAGCTGATGCCGGCGCACTGGCTCGTGTCGCCGAAGTAGTCGATGTAGGGCCTCCCGTCGTCCAACTTCGGTGACCCGTCGATGACGCCGCATCCGATGCGGGCGGCAGATTGGACCTCGACTCCGCGCGCGGCAGCGGCGTCCCGCAGGAACGGGTAGATGGTCTCCGCCGTCGAGTCGCCCACGAGCAGGATGCGTTGCGGTGGCGGAGGTGCCTGCGACGGCGTGGCTGCGAAAGCCGGGTGCGCCTGTGCGACGACGAGCGTCACGCAGGACAGCAACAGCCCGAAGCGGACGACCATCAGGCGGGAGCGTAGGCCCCCATTCGAAGTCGGACGGCGCGAGTCGGGCGGTACCCTTGCTGCTGAGGCGGCGGCTTGGCCGACCGCCGGAGCACGAGCCCGAGCTTGCGAGGGCGACAAAGGAGCATTCGTGGCGTTCCCCGAGCATCGGTCGCGGCGGCTGCGTCGTACGCCGGCATTGCGCCGGCTCGTCGGTGAGACACGAGTCGACGTCGACGATCTGGTCGCGCCGCTCTTCGTGAAGGAAGGGATCGACGCTCCCGAACCCGTGGCGTCGATGCCGGGCGTGCTCCAGCACACCCAGGAGAGCCTGCGCAAGGAGGTGCGGGCGCTCGCCGACCTCGGGATCCCCGCGGTGGTGCTCTTCGGTGTGCCGGCGGCGAAAGACTCGACCGGGTCGGGTGCCGACACTCCCGACGGCGTGGTGCAGGTGGCGTTGCGCTCACTGCGCGATGAGGTCGGTGACGACCTCGTGCTCATCGCCGACAACTGCCTCGACGAGTACACCGACCACGGTCACTGCGGCGTCCTCACCGCGGACGGTGAGGTGGACAACGACGCCACCATCGAGCGGTACGCCGAGATCGCCGTCTCGCAGGCCGACGCCGGCGCCGACGTGGTTGCGCCGTCCGGGATGATGGATGGGCAGGTCGGCGCCATCCGCGCCGCGCTCGATTCGGCCTCGCACAGCGGCACGGCGATCCTCGCTTACTCGGCGAAGTACGCCTCGGCGTTGTACGGTCCCTTCCGCGACGCCGCCGAGTGCGCGCCGCAGTTCGGCGATCGCCGCGGCTACCAGATGGACCCGCGCAACGCGCGGGAGGCCGTCGACGAGACGTCCCTCGACGTCGCCGAGGGCGCCGACATGGTCATGGTGAAGCCGGCGCTCGCCTACCTCGACGTCATCAGCGCGGTGCGCGACTCGTTCGACGTCCCCGTCGGCGCGTTCCACGTCAGCGGCGAGTACGCCATGGTGAAAGCGGCGGCGCAACTCGGCTGGCTCGACGGCGACTCGGTCGCGTTCGAGCACCTGGTCGCGATCAAGCGGGCCGGCGCCGACTTCGTGCTGACCTATCTCGCGCGCGAGGCCGCCGAGCGGCTCCGCAGCATGGCAGGCGCGTGAAAGGGGCACCTGCGGCAGGGGCCGGGGTTTCCCCGGCCCCGGATCGAGACGATGGTTTGCTGGAGCACGTGCGTAAGCACGTGCGACCAGAGAGCTAGTGGCCGAGTCGCTCTTCGACCGCGCGCTGGCGCGCATCCCGGGCGGCGTGAGCTCGCCCGTTCGCGCGTTCGGCGCCGTGGGCGGGGAGCCGTTCTTCGTCGCCCGGGGTGAGGGCGCGTACCTGGTCGACACCGAGGGACGGCGGTACATCGATTACGTGCAGTCCTGGGGGGCGTCGATCCTCGGGCACGCGCATCCGAAGGTGGTCGAAGCCGTGCAGCGCGCCGCGTCTGACGGGACGTCGTACGGCGCGCCTACGGCACGCGAAGTGGAGTTGGCCGAGACGATCTGCGCGCGGGTGCCGTCCGTCGAGAAGGTGCGCCTCGTCTCTTCGGGAACCGAAGCAGCCATGACCGCCGTACGCCTCGCGCGCGGCGCGACCGGCCGGGCGAAGATCGTCAAGTTCGCCGGGTGCTACCACGGTCATCTCGACGCCCTGCTCGTCGCGGCGGGGAGCGGCGTCGCGACGTTCGGTCTGCCTGGGAGCGTAGGGGTCACCGAAGGCACCGTCGCCGACACGGTGGCCGTGCCGTACAACGACGCGGCCGCGGCGGATGAGGTGTTCGCGCGGCACGGCGACGAGGTGGCCGCGGTGCTCGTCGAGCCGGTGGCGGCGAACATGGGCCTCGTCCCGGCCGACGACGGCTTCCTCGCCGGGCTCCGCCGGCGTTGCGACGAGCACGGCGCCCTGCTGGTGTTCGACGAGGTGATCACCGGCTTCCGGGTCGGGCCCGCCGGCGCCCAGGGGGTGCTCGGCGTGACGCCCGACCTCTCGCTGTTCGGAAAGGTCGTCGGCGGCGGGCTCCCGCTCGCCGCCGTCGGCGGACGAGCCGAGCTGATGGACGAGCTGGCGCCGGTCGGTCCCGTGTACCAGGCCGGCACCCTGTCCGGGAACCCGCTCGCCACCGCCGCCGGACTCGCCGCGCTGTCGCTGCTCGACGACGACGCCTACGCGCGCCTCGACGGGATCGCGGCCCGCCTCGCCGACGGGCTCGGCGCCGTGTTCGACGCCGCCGGCGTCACTGGGCAGGTGCCGCGGGCGCACACTCTCGTCGGGCTGTTCTTCGCCGACCATCCGGTGCGCGACTACGACGGTGCGCACGCCGCGAACCGCAAGGCGTACGCGTCGTTCTTCCACGGCCTTCTCGATCGCGGGGTGTACTTCGCGCCGAGCGGCTACGAAGTGCTGTTCCCGAGCCTCGCCCACGGCGACGCGGAGCTCGCGGACACGCTCGCCGCCGCCACCGAAGCGGCGAACGCGCTGACAAGCTGAGCACGGCGCGGCGTTCGGGGTGGTCTGACCGGTTTCAGGCGGTGGACGCGCGCGCCGCCTTGGCCCATGATCCCCAGGGCAGCCCGCGACGGATCGAGGCCGATGTGAACGGCGGGGCGCGCGTCTTGATCGTCGACGACCACGTCATGCTGCGCGAATCGATGCGCGTCGCCTTGGAGCTCGCCGGCAACGACGTCATCGGCGAGGCCGGCGACGGGAACGAAGCGCTCCGGCTCGTCGACGAGCTCCGTCCGTCGGTGGTCCTGATGGACGTGACACTTCCCGGCCTCGACGGCATCGAGGTCACGCGGCGACTCTGTGCG
>Ga0126312_10003522_pt1 | contig 10578 bp, 13 predicted proteins | sample Plot104A_FD_92537 | JGI IMG/M metagenome (GOLD analysis project Ga0126312, IMG submission 92537) | Serpentine soil microbial communities from UC McLaughlin Reserve, CA, USA - Plot104A | ecosystem: Environmental > Terrestrial > Soil > Grasslands | place: USA: UC McLaughlin Reserve, Lake County...
CGGCTCCGACTACTTCGAGGATCTCGCCCGCGTCCACGCCTCTCTCGGCCTGGATATGCCGCTTGAAGGCGTCCGCGCGTTCGCTAGCCTCTCCCCCATAAAGGAGAAGGAGCTGGTCGTCGTCGGGGACGACCCCAGAGACGCTTCCCTGAGCCGCGCGGTCGGTGCCCTGCTGCAAGGCTACGTAGACGACCTCGGCGTCCGTGCCTTCAACGTCGCCTTCTACATGCCCCCACTCGGTCATGCGCGGGAGGACTGGGCTGACTTCCCTACGGTCGTATACATCGTGGACCGCGGAGATCCGGCGAATCGTACCTCGGATATGGGGGCGATGGAGCTCTACGCAGCCTCCGTCGTCGCCTCCGACCCCTTCCGGGTCGCCGAAGCGCTGCGCGAGCGAGGTTCAGACCCGCGGTAGAGGTTATACGGCCGGCGGTGGATGAAAGTGCCCGGCGAGAAAGCCTACTCGGGTAACTCGACGCGGTCCCCTACCTTCACGCCCCTTCTCTCGAAGAAGCCCCGGTTTACTTCGAGAGCGTACTGGGCGGGGTCGGCGGAGACGTAGCTGGGCGGTTCATCGTCGAGGGGTCTCATATTTTGGATGTCTACGATACGCCTCTCCGAGTCGATGAAGGCAATGGAGAGCGGTATCAGGGTGTTCCTCATCCAGAAAGAGAGCTCCTGTTCTTCCTCGTAGACGAAGAGCATGCCCCTGTCTCGACCGAGCGCCGTCCTGTGCATGAGGCCCCTCATATGCTCGAAAGGGCCGTCGGCTATCTCGACCAGCACCTCTACCCTTTCCCCCCCCGAGGCGTCAATTACCACCGTACGCAGACCCGGCGGACGCGAAGTGGTCTCTTCTGTTTGCACGGGGCGATCGGAGCCGGAAGACCGCGAGGTGTTCTGTGAGCGGGCGTCCTGGTCGGCCTGGGTGCTGCCGCAGCCGGCCAGGAGCAGGGCGAGGATGACAATGATCGTCAAGGTCTTCACCGGAGAACGAACTCTATTCGTTTGTTCAGGCGGCCCTTGCTCTTGTGGCCCGTGATCTCCATCCCCCCTACCTCGCGCGTGTTGGCGACGTGGGTACCACCGTCGGCCTGCGTGTCGAGGCCCTCTATCTCCACGATCCGAATCTGCCGCACCCGCTCCGGCACCAGGTTGACCTGGGTGCGGATGAGGTCGGGGTTGGCGAGCGCCCTCTCGCGCTCCAGCTCGTAGACCCTTACGGGACGTTCTTCGGCGAGAGCCGCGTTCGTCAGTCGTTCGATCTCACCGAGGACCTCGGCGATCCACTCCCCCGGAAAAGAGAAATCTATCCTCGCGCGGTCCGCGCGCATCTGGCCGCCCGTGACCCTGGCGTCGAAGTTACGCCAGATCACACCGGAGAGGACATGCAACGCCGTGTGGTATCGCATGTGGGCGAACCGCCGCGCCCAGTCGAGCGCACCCTTCAGATCCCGCACCGTGTGAGGAATCGGCCTATCCGTGATGTGGACGACCTCTCCGTCCTCACGCCTCACGTCCACGACATTGGCATCGATAGGACCGATGCCAAGCGATCCTTTGTCCGGCGGCTGGCCTCCACCACCAGGATAGAAGGCAGTCCTGTCCAGTATCAGCTCCCGGCCTTCGTGCTTCACGACGCGGGCTTGGAACTCCTCTATGTAGGAATCTCTCAGAAAGAGCTCTTCGGTCATCTCAGCTAGTCAGCATTTCAGCACGCTGCTTCGCGGCTGTTGGCAAATCAGCCGGTTGGTGGACGTGGCCTGAGGCGTAGAAGGATCTCCAAGGGTCGCTACCGAGCACGGGGATAGCGTACTACAGGCTGAATTGCTGACAAGCTGAAGAGCTGACAAGCTTTCAAAGCGGGAGGGTTCCCCGTTCGTGGTTTCGGAAGGTGGCGACCTCGCGGTAGCCGACGTCATGTACGAGCGTGAGGCTCGTGTCGTAGCCCATCGCGACCTCATCCGGGGCGTGGGCGTCGGAGGAGAGGACGATCGGAACTCCCCTCCTGTGGAACATCTCGAGGAAGCCTCTGGAAGGATAGACCTCGCCTATGGGTTTTCTGAGTCCCGCGGCGTTCACATCGACGACGACGCCGGACTCGGCGACGGCGTCGGCGGTCTCCTCCAGGATCGGTGTGATGTCCCTGTCCGGGAAGTGGCGGAAGATCTTTATGAGGTCGGGGTGACCGAGGATCTCGAACCGCCCGGAGAGCGCGGCCATGCGCACGTTCGCGTAGTAAGCCGCGTAAAGGTCGTAGGTCTCGTACTTGTCGTAGATCCTCTGGTTCGCAGCCCTGTCTACCTCCTCGTTGTCCACCCTGTGTACGCTGCCGATGATGTAATCGTAAGGGAGGGCCGTGGCGTCGTTGTCCATCCGCTCCTCGGCGCCGGGCACGAAGTCGATCTCGATCCCGAGCCGCAGCTCCACGTCGTGCGAGAGCTCGCGGGCCTCCTGGAAGGCGGCGAGATCTATCTCTTCTAGGTAGCGGTCGTGCTCGGTGATACCCATCTGGCTGACGCCCCGCTCTTTGGCGACCTCGCAGTACTTCAGTATGTTCTCCACGGTCATCGGACGGTCGCCGTGGGCTATGACGTGCAGGTGGTAGTCGATCAAAGGCTACTCTCCAGAAGTCGTTACTATCGACCTCGCTATCTTATAAGATTGTCGTCATGTTTATCCGCCTGAGGCCCAGAAGTGAACCGCATTGTTCGGAAGAATAGCCTACGGCGCAACGGCGGCGCTCACGGTGGCCGTGGTGGCCGCGGAGCTCTTGCACGCCCCGACGCTCTTGATCTTCGCCTGCTCCGCCCTGGCCCTGATCGGGCTGGCGTGGGTCCTCGGGCAGGCCACCGAGTCGCTCGGCCATCACGCGGGCCCGCGCATCGGCGGCATCCTCAACGCCACCTTCGGCAACGCCGCGGAGCTCATAATAACCATCTTCGCCCTCTCCGCAGGACTCACGACCGTGGTGAAGGCTTCGATCATCGGTTCGGTCATCGGCAACGTGCTGCTCGTGCTAGGGGCGAGCATCCTCCTGGGAGGCCTCAAGAACGGCATCCAAAGCTTCTCGGCCGAGATCGCGGGCATTAACGCCTCGATGCTGGCCATCGTGGCCGCCGCCCTCTCTCTGCCAACTATATTCGCCGTCACCAGCCCTGGCCCGAGTCCGACCACCCTGAGCATCGAGGTAGCCGTAGTGATGTTCGTGCTCTACATCTTGTACCTGGCCTACATCCTCCGCAGCCCAGGAGACAGCGCGGAGCGCGAGGGGGGAGCCCCGTTCGGTAGGATGGCTTCGCTAGTGCTGCTGTTCGTGGCGACGGCGGCCGTCGCCTACGTCTCGGAAGTGTTCGTCGGGGCCATCGAGCCCCTGACCGAGAACTACGGGATCTCCGAGCTCTTCGTCGGGGTCATCCTCGTCCCAATAGTGGGTAACATCGCCGAGCATGTCGTGGGCGTCCAGATCGCCTACAAGAACGACATGGACTTCTCGATGGGCATCTCCCTCGGCTCCTCCATCCAGGTCGCCCTGCTCGTCACTCCTATCCTCGTCTTCCTGGGACCCCTTCTCGGCAGCCCCCTGCGCCTGATCTTCACCCCCCTGGAACTCGCCGCCCTCGGCGCCGCCGTGATCGTAACAGGCTTCGTCGCCCTGGACGGTAAGTCCAACTGGCTGGAAGGCGCGATGCTCTGCGGCGTCTACGTTATCGCCGCCCTGGCCTTCTTCTTTTCGACGTAAGCAGGTGTCAGGTTAGAGCCTTCAGGTACTCTGGGCTGCCGCGGCCCGCAGAGCCTTCTCAATGCCTACAACTGTGTGCTCCCAACGCGGCAGGCGAGAGGCGCGGCGGCCTGCGGCGGCGGACATCTTCGTTCTGAGCGTGGGATCCCTGAGTAGGAGATCCAGGGCCGCAGAGAGCGCGTGCATATCGTCCGGCTGGACCAGAACCGCAGCGTCCCGGCCGACGAGATCAGGGACCGGGCCGATGTCACAGGCTACTATAGGCAACCCGAAGGAGAGCGCCTCGGCGTAGACGATCCCGTATCCCTCATAGCGCGAGGGCAAGACGAAGAGATCTGCCGCCGCGTAGGAGGCGCTTAGCGACTCGTCGTCCACGCGTCCGGAGACGAGGATGGAGCCCTGCGGTGCGGCGCCGATGGCCGTTCTGACCAGGGCCGCGTAATCAGGGTCCGCATCAGTCTCCCCGACAAGTTCGAGCACCGCATCCTTACGCTCGTCCAGCGCCCACGCTTCGACCAGGGTCAGTATCCCTTTGCGTGGTATCCACTGCGCGACGCAGAGGGCGCGTAAAGGACCGTCCCCCCTGGCGTGGGATCCATCGCCGGCCGAGACGCCGTCGAAGCCCGGCGGCACGACGTGGATACGTTCGGGAGAGACACCCCGGTCCTGAAGCACGTTCCTTCCGTGGTCGCTCACGGCGACTACCAGATCCGCGCGTAGCAGGAGATTCTCGTAGTCCTGCTCGCGGGCTACGGACTCTGGTCCTGACTCGCCGCCGGCGACGCTCGGCAGTTCGTGGACCAGCGCTACGACGGGCCTCCAGGTCAGCCAGCGATCCAGGTGCGGGGCGACGGCGATGCGGGCCAGGGCGTCGACTACTATAGTGTCGAACCTGGAGGGATTGAACGTAGAGCCGAGTCCTGGGGCGGCGGTTCGTTGCTCATCAGGCGATGCTCCACCGGCCACGACCTCTTCGATCTCGAGACCCCTCTGGCGCAGGCCGGAGATCACTCGTGCGTTGTACAGGTAGCCGCCGGTGTTGCGACCCGTATCCCCCACCGTGATGAAAGCGACGCGCACGAGGATCCCTCAGGAGAGCGCGTCTTCGCGGGCGGCGTAGGCGTCGGGGGACTCCCAGATGCGTACCGTGAGCGAGTCGAGTCCCCGGCCGCGGAGAGATTTTGCCAGCTTCTCCCAGCAGTAGGAGGCCACCGCCTCGGCGGTCGTGTTGACTTCCGCCAGGCCGGGGACCTCGTTCAGGTCCCGATAGTGCATGGAGCCGACCAGATCCTCCACGGCCCCGCCCAGTTCACCGATATCGTAGAGCGTGCCGTCGCCTCCTAGATGCTGGCCGCGCAAGATCACCTCCATCCTGTAGGTGTGTCCGTGCCTGCGGGTCGCGGGTCCGAAGTCCCCGACGAGCCTGTGCGCAGCCTCGAACCTCGCGCCGACGTAGATCTCATACATCCTGGCCTCCTCGGAGTCCCTCGTAGGTAAAGATCACCTGCAGCGTCTCTTCCGGTCTCTCGTCGAGGAACAGATAAGCCTCAGGCGCTTCCTCGAAAGGGATGCGGTGGGAGATGAGTTCTCTCAAGTTCAGCCGGTCCAGGAGGCCGAGGACCGTGTCCATACGCCGGTCCCGGTCCCAGCGTGGCGCGAGCTCCGGGTTCGCGCGGCCGACCTGCGAGGAACGGAGTCTCACTCTTCCCCGGTGGAAATGTCCCCCGAGCGCGAGCTTGAGGGGCTTGGTCCCGTACCAGGAAGCCACGACGACCGTCCCCTCGACCGCCACGGCATCTATCGCGCTCTGCAAGGCAACCCCGGAACCGCTGGCCTCGATAGCGAAGTCAGCCCCCCGCCCGCCCGTGACCCCTGAGACATATTCGTTCACCCTTTCTGGACCGAACGCACCGTCCGCGCCAGCGGCGAGCGCCAGTCTGCGGCGTTTTTCGAGAGGGTCGACTACGAGCACCCGTTCCGCGCCGGCGAGCTTCAGGAGCAGGGCCACAAGGAGGCCGACGACGCCCTGGCCGAAGATCAGGGCCGTCTCACCGAGTCGCACGGGCGTATCGTGGACGACGTTCAGGGCGGTCTCGAGGTTGGCGGCGAACACACCGACTTCGGGGTCGAGGTCGTCGGGGAGCCGCTCAGGCATGCGTGCGGGGACGAGCAAGACGTGCTGGTGCGGATGGTGGAAGAAGACGGGATCTCCTGGGGCGAGGTGGTCGACGCCGGATCCTGTGTCGAGGACATGCCCTGCGGCGGCGTACCCGTATTTGATGGGGAATGCATAGCTCCCTGCGAGGGTGGGCAGGTCCAGTCGGAGATCCCGCGGGACCTCGCCGCGGTAGACGAGCATCTCCGTGCCCGCGCTCACGGCCGAGGCGAGGGTCTCGACGCGTACCTCTCCGGGTCCAGGAGGCGGTACCGTCTCCCGGCGAAACTCCGCCATGCGTGGGGCGGTAAACCAGAGGGCCCTGGCTTTCAGTTCATGTCCGATCCGGGACGCCATCAGCGTATTCGACGCGTCCGCTGAGGATCAGATCCACCCCGCAAGGTTCCACCGTGGCGTCGGCGAGCGTGAGAGATTGGGACAGATCATGGATACCGAGGTCGCCGATGGCTTCTATGCCGCTACCCAGGATCTTGGGCGCAACGCACACGGCCAACCGGTCGACCAACCCGGCTTTGAAGAAGCTCGTGATCAAGGTTGCCCCTCCCTCGACCATCACCGACCCTATGCCTGACGCTACCAGCTCCGCGAGCAGGGCCGTGAGGTCGACACGACCGTCGAGGTCGGACGGCAGCTCGAGCACGGTAGCACCCAGAGAGAGGGCTCTCTCGCGGTGTTCTACGGGCGCGCGGTCCGTGACGGCGAGCACCGTTCCCGAGGCCGCGCCGTCGGCTAGCACGGCGGCGTCAGGGGGTGTGCGCAGGGTACTGTCTACGACCACGCGCAGGGGGCTCGACCCTGGGACGTGGCGCACTGTCAGGCGGGGGTCGTCATTGCGTACGGTGCCTGCGCCGACGATCACGGCAGCGTGGGCGGCGCGCATCTCGTGGGCGAAGCGCAGGGATGCGGGGCAGCTGATCCACTTGGATTCCCCCGTCGCTGTCGCCACGCGCCCGTCGAGCGTCTGCGCGTAGCTCACGGTGACGGAAGGCCGGATCGGGGCGTCTCCGCCGGCCGAGGGGTGCTGCTCCTCTCCTATCATGAAGCCCCGTTCGCCTGGCCACCGGCGGGCCGTTCCTCAGGCCAGGTTCCGGACAAGACCGAGGCAGGGAAGCGGTGTCTCATCTTCTCCCCTTTCGTCAGCAGGTACCTTACTCTACTATAGCTGACTTTTCTCACTAACCGCATACGTGTCATGCCGGTCACTACGTTCTGGCATACTGATTCGGATGGAAGGGAGCGCAAAGAAGCGGTGAGCGAGGATCGCATACTTCTTACGGACATGGTCTTTCACGGCCGCCACGGAACCCTGCAGGCCGAACATGAGCTTGGTCAGCCATTCGTCGTGAGCGTCGAGCTGCGCCTCGACCTGCGACCTGCGGGCACCGCCGACGACCTGACGAAGACCGTAGACTACAGCAAGGTCCACAGCATGGCACGTGACATCGTCGAGGGACCGCCCGTGCAGCTGACCGAGACCCTGGCAGAGAGGATCGCCGCAGCGACGCTCGATGAACACCCCGAGGTCGAAACCGTAAAGGTGAGGGTCGCCAAGCCTCACGTCCGGCTCGGCGACACCGTACTCGCCGGCTCGGCCGTCGAGATCGTGCGTCGCCGTGAAGCCAGACCGGGGAGCTAGACTACAGAACGTGGGGTATCCTGATAGCGGTAGCCGAACCGCACCTGCGGCCCATACGTACTAACAGATGACGTGGAGACACCCTGACCATCGTCAGGGCCAAGCGGAAGGGTGGCACACCTGGTGGCGAAAGGGCTCGCGGATACCGCCTTACCTGGCGTCGAAGGCACATCTGGGATCACGGGGAAGCGCTTTGGATAGCGTCTCTCAACTGCCGGCCGAGTTCCCCGCTCCTTCGGGGAGCGACGATCGCCTCGAACGTCTCACGAAGGTGTGTGTGGACGACCTCATCTCCGCCTTCGGCCTGGGGGGCGTTAGCCGCGGGCGCGGGGTAATGGAGTCTATCTCGCGTGTACCGGCCCGGCGTCTGGCGCGCCAAATCCTGACCTACGACACAATAGTCGGCGAGTCGGGGCTCGGAACGGGGGGTGCGTGGGCCCTAAAGAGGCTGTCCCGCAACGCGAGAATCGAGGGTCAGGAGAACGTGCCGCGGGGCGGGCCGCTGCTCCTAGTCTCCAACCATCCCGGCCTCGCAGACGCCGTCGCCCTCTTCGCTGCGACACCGAGAGATGACCTGCGTGTGATCGCCGCCGACCGTCCCTTGCTCGATGCCCTACCGAATACTTCACGTTATCTTCTGCCCGTCGCGGAGACCTCCGCGGGACTCTCAGGGGTCGCACGGGTGGCGGCCAGGCACCTGCGGGGTGGCGGCGCCGTGCTCACGTTCCCCGGAGGCAGGATCGAACCCGACCCGGCGGTCTTGCCCGGCGCCGTCGAAGCCCTGGATCACTGGTCCTCGAGCGCCGACCTCTTCGCGCGCCTCGCGCCAGGGCTCGCGGTCGTCCCTGCGGTGGTCAGCGGTGTGATCTCTCCTTCGGCCTTGCGCAACCCCCTTATCCACCTGCGGCGCCGCAGGCGAGACCGCGAGTGGCTCGCTGCAACGTTCCAGCTGCTCATCCCGGCCCTGCGCAACGTTGAAGCCAGGGTCGAGTTCGGACGCGCCATATATACGGAACCAGGAACCGCCGTTGGTGACGCGGTGATCGAGGAGATGCGGCGGCTGATGGAGATCCCGGAGCCGGTGTGACGTTGGACGCCTGGCGTAGCCGCTCGCCGCTCGTATTCCTGTTCGTCGCAGTGTTCGTGGACATGATCGGGTACGGCATCGTGGTCCCCTTGTTGCCCTTCTACGCAGAGCTGTACGCTTCCGGCGCATTACTTGTCGGCCTGCTCGGCTCCCTCTACGCCGCGATGCAGTTCGCCGGTGGTCCTATCCTCGGCGGGCTCTCGGACCGCTGCGGGAGGCGCCCGGTCCTCCTGCTCTGCCTGTTCGGGGCCTCGCTCGCCTACCTGCTGCTCAGCCTCGCCCAGACGCTAACCGTCCTAATTCTCGCCGTCGTCCTGGGCGGCGCCACGGGCGGCACGCTGGCGACCGCCCAGGCGTACATTGCGGACAACACGTCAAAAGACGACAGGGCGCGAGGGATGGGCCTGATCGGGGCCGCCTTCGGCCTGGGCCTCATGGCCGGACCAGCCCTCGGCGGCCTCCTCAGCCTCCACTCGCTGAGCGCGCCGGCCCTCTTCGCATCAGCTCTTGCCCTGACCAACTTCGCCTTCGGCTACCTGACCCTCCCCGAATCCCTCGCGTCCCATCTGCGCAAGAGGGTCCCTCTCGTGCGACTCGACCCTATCTCCCAACTGGCCCACATAATGAAGATGAGCAACGTTCGTGTCTTGCTCACGGCGGTGCTGCTGCTCAACCTCGCTCTCGCCGGGCTCGTGAATAATTTCTCCCTCTTTTCCCACGTCCGGTTCGGGTGGGGGACCACGTCAAACGCCTTCTTCTTTGCTTTCGTAGGAATGTGCGCAGTCGTTACGCAAGGATTCCTGATCGGACGCCTCCAGCCGCGCTTTGGGGAGGGCAGGCTCCTCGTCGGAGGGCTCACCCTGGTCTCCCTCAACCTCGTCTTCGTGGCGCTGGTCCCTTCCGGCGTCCTGCTCTACCCGGTCGTCGGACTCCTGGCGCTCGGGATGGGACTCGCCATCCCGAGCCTCACCGCTCTCATCTCCAACCGGACCCCGGCCGAAGTACAGGGCAGGCTCATGGGCGGTCTGCAGGCGATCCTCAGCCTCGCCTTGATCCTCGGTCCCGCCCTCACCGGTCTCGCCTTCGACTACGTCGGCATCCCCGCACCGTACCTCGTCGGAGGAACTCTCGCCTTACTCGCCCTGATCTTCTCCGGCGCAGGCCTGCTGCCAGAACGGAGGACCAGGGTTGTGCAGAGGACGTGAAGATGAGCGCATCGTTTGGAGAGCGGTAAGCCTATGGCGTCTACCGACGTCTCCGCGAGCAACCCGTTGCTGAGGGTAGGGGTGATCACCCTGACGATCGGGACGGCCCTGATCCACCTTTACCTCGGCCTCCAGGGCCTCCCGCTCTTCGTCCTGAACGGGTTCGGGTACCTGGGCCTGCTGGCAGCGCTGACGCTGCCTCTACCCTATCTCTCTGACTACAGGAGCCTCACGCGTTGGGTCCTCCTCGGCTACACGGCGCTGACGATCTTCCTCTGGATACTGGTCGGTGCGTGCAACCCTATCGGGTACGCCGACAAGATCATCGAGCTCGCCCTCGTAGCACTTCTCCTGCTGGAAGCCCGCAGGTCGCAGCGTTGATGGGTTTCGATGTTCTTAAGGACAAATTGTGCCTGACTACCTCCATCATCAAAGGCCGCATCCGTCGCAACCAGGACGAAGGGTCAGGAACTGTGTTGCAGTTGGGCAGAGTCCAGTTGGTCCTGCTGGTTGCCACGCCGAGCCGCAATCGCATCGGCGATGTGAGCAGCATCTCGTCCCACACCGTGGATCTGTTCTGATGAGACCGCGTAGAGGAACTTGAGGCCCAGAAAATAGAGCCCGGGCTCGGACTCGACGATGCCACGGTGATAAACCGGCGCTTGGGGGCCGAGTACCGGGAGATCGATCCAGGAGAACCCTGGATGGAATCCGGTGCACCAGACCACG
>Ga0126312_10003524_pt1 | contig 10570 bp, 11 predicted proteins | sample Plot104A_FD_92537 | JGI IMG/M metagenome (GOLD analysis project Ga0126312, IMG submission 92537) | Serpentine soil microbial communities from UC McLaughlin Reserve, CA, USA - Plot104A | ecosystem: Environmental > Terrestrial > Soil > Grasslands | place: USA: UC McLaughlin Reserve, Lake County...
CGCTGCTCGGGGTCGGTGATCTCCTCGGCCCGGCCGCTCAGCTTCGCGTTCCCGGGCCAGGCGGGCGGGTCCTCGGAGCCGCTGTGCAGCGCGAAGCGCGGATCGCGCTGCAGGTCCCGGGCCTTGCGGGCGCGGGGCATCGAGCCAAACCACAGGTCGCCGTCCGCGTAGAAGACCTCGGTGCCGCTGATGCGGGGTGAGCCGTCGGCGCGGAGCGTCGCGATCGTCTTGTGCACGAACGCGTCCAGGCGCTCGCGCAGGCGTGCGGCGAACTCGGGCGCCTCATCCTCGATGTCCTGCCAGCGGGCCACGGCGCGACATCCTAGGTCCGGGGGCGACGGCCGCCGCGATCTGGCTGGCGCCGGTCAGGCCGCCGAGCAGCACTGCCGCCCTAGCCGCCGAAGGCACCGCGCAGGTCGATCGCGCGGCTCGAGGGCACGGCGATCGTCGGGCAGATCGTGGTGACGCGATACGCGACGGCCAGCGGCTCGCGGCCGTAGACGGCTAAGCGCAGGGCGATCCAGCTGCGGTCGCCGCCGCGCGGGTCGGCGGCGAAGCTCGCCTCCGCGCGGGTCACGAAGCACGCCTCGCCGGGCTGGGCCTGGAGGGCCACGCTGCAGGTCACCGCCGCGGCGCCGAGGTCGGCGGTCACGTACGGGTGCGAGTCGGGCAGGAAGAACGCGGAGTCCTCGTTGAGGTACGTCTGGGTAAACGCCACGGCCGCGCCGCTCGTGTCGGGCGGCTCGCCGTACCAGGCGGTACCCGAGTAGTCCGTGCGCCGCACCTGCGTACCGGTCTCGGCGTCGCTGACGAGCGTGTCGATGCGCGGCTGGGGGATCGGCTGCGGCATGGCTCAGAGCATCTTCTCGAACCAGTAGTCGGCGTGCGGCTCGTCGTTGAAGGGGGCGATCTCGCGGTAGCCGGACGAGCGGTACAGCGAGGTGGCCTCGCCGAGCTCGCGGATGGTCTCAAGCCGCAGCACCCGTTCGCCGCGCGCGCGGGCGTGCCCCTCGATCTCGGTGAGCAGGCGGCGCCCGACGCCGAGACCGCGCGTGTGCCGCGCCACCCACATGCGCTTGATCTCGGCGGGCGCGCGCTCGTCCAGCTTCTTCAGCGCTGCACAGCCGATCGGCTCGCCGCGTAGACGGGCGATCAGCAGCAGCCCGTGCGGCTCGGTCAGCTCCTCGGGATCGGCCGAGATCGTGACGGCGGGGTCGAAGCCGCCCTCGACGCGCTCGTCGAGCTCGGCGAAGTACGCCGTGATGCAGAACCGCGCGTCGACGCTGCGCGGGTCCCCGATGGCGACCTCGACCAGGCCGGCGGTCAGCAGCCGCTCGACCTGGCCCATCGCGTCGACGAGGCGGGTCCGCTGCGCGTCACTGAGCGGGCTGAGGAGCGACCAGGCGAGGTCGTCGCTCCGCTCGTCGATCAGCTGCCGCTCGGCCCGGCCCTCCTTCGTCAGGCGCGCCGTGCGTACGCGCTTGTCGGCCGGGTCGCGGCCGACCGAGATCAGACCATCGGCCTCGAGCGAGCGAAGCAGCCGGCTCAGATAGCCCGAGTCGAGGTCCAGCCGCGTGCGCAGCGATCGCACGTCGGTGCCCTCGTCGCCGATCTCCCACATCACGCGCGAGGCGCCGAGCGGACGCCCGCGCCCGAGGTACTCGTCCTGGAGCACGCCGAGCCGCTGGGTGACGGTGCGGTTGAAGGAGCGAACGGTCCGAACGGCGGCCCGGTCCATTCTCTGACTCTAGTCAGAGGTCCGATGGCGCGCCACTAAACCTCAGGTACGCCGCCCAAAAGTCTGGCGTTGCCTGGGGCCGGTACTCAACGCACGCTCGGAGTCATGACCCCACGCATCCCCCCCAAAATCAAGAAGGGCGCTGCGCTCGTGGCGCTGGCCGCCGGGACGCTCATGGCGTCCGTCCCCCAGGCGCACGCGGCAGCGGGCGCGCTCGACCCCACGTTCTCCGGCGACGGGATTCAGCTCCTGCCCGCGGCCAGGGGGCCGGTCGGGTTCCTGGCCCAGCCGGACGGCAAGGTCGTCTGGGTGACCGAGGGTAAGTTCTCAGCCATCCGCCAGAACGCCGACGGCGCGCTCGACCGCAGCTTCGGCGGCGACGGTGTCGCCGGCGTCCGGGTCGACGGCGCCCAGGCGGAGGTCTTCGGTGCGCTGCAGCCGGACGGCAAGATCGTGCTCGTCGGCGGGATCGGCCCGAACGGGAGCTCCACCGTCGCGGTCGCCCGCCTCAACCCGAATGGGTCGCCGGACCCGACGTTCGACCCGGGCGGTCCCGACGGCGACGGCAAGAAGGTCTACACCGATCCGAACATCACCACCGTCGACGGCTTCGTCGTGCAGCCCGACGGAAAGATCACCATCGTCGGCAACACCTTCTCGGGCTGGCACGTCACCCGGCTGAGCGCCACAGGCGTCGTCGACAACACGCAGTGGGAGTTCGCGAACTTCCCGGGCGGTGTGCAGCCCGCAGCGACGGCGCTGACGCCGGACGGCAAGCTCGTGGTCGCGGGCTCCGCTACGCAGAGCGGCGACGCCGACTTCGCGGTGGCGCGGTACACGCTCGACGGCAAGCTCGACAAGACGTTCAATACCACCGGCATGGCCACCGTCGGGTCCGACGACCTCAGCGAGGTGACGACGGCGGTGAAGGTCCAGCCCGACCGCAGCATCATCGTTGCGGGCAACGGCGACGACAGCGAGACCGCGACCGTGGTGCGGCGGATCACCGAGGACGGCAAGCTCGACACCTCGTTCGGCCAGGGCGGGGCGGCCATCCCGGACTTCACCGGCGACGACGCCCCAGCGGGGTTGGCCCTGCAGGGCGACGGCAAGGTCCTCGTGGCGGCGCAGATGGCTCCCGGCCTCGGGTACGGCGCCGCCCGCCTCGACTCAGGTGGCGCGCTCGACCCGAGCTTCGGCGACGGCGGCCGGGTCGAGGTGGAGTTCGAATCCATTGCGCTGCCGACCGCCGCGGGTCTCGACTCGGCCGGGCGGTTCGTGATCGGCGGCGTGACGGTGGTGAAGGGCGTCTCGACCCAGGCCCTGGCGATCCGCCTCCAGGCCGATCCGCCGCCCGTCACGGACACCGGAGGCCAGGCTCAGCCGGGCACGGGCGGAGCGAGCGATGGCCCTGCGACGCAGCAGCCGGACACGCAGCAGCCCGACACGCGGAACGACCAGCCGCCGCCGCGCCCGCGCTGCGCCGGCAAGGTCGCGACGATCGTCGGCACGCCAGGCAAGGATCGTCTGCGCGGAACGGCGCGTGCCGATGTGATCGTGGCCCTGGGCGGCAACGACGTGGTCACCGGTCTGAAGGGCAACGACGTGGTTTGCGGCGGCGCCGGCAACGACGTCCTCTCCGGCGGCCCCGGGCGCGACGTCCTGCGCGGCGAGGCCGGCAACGACAAGCTGATCGGCGGCCCCGGCCGCGACAAGCTGATCGGCGGCCCCGGCCGCGATCAGATCAGGCAGTAGCCGGCGACGGGGCGTGGCCCGTCGCCGGCTACGCCCCCTGGTTCGCTGTCCAGCATCGCCATCTGCGCTGCTGGGTAGCGCTCGCCGGCTGCGGCGTCCGGCGGTACGGCGCGCTCGATCCGCTCGAGGTCCTCATCCGAGAGCTCGAGATCGAGCGCGCCGAGTGCCTCGTGAAGCCGCTCGCGGCGACGCGCGCCGACCAGCGGCCCACGTGCCTAACCTCAACCACGTCGCTGCGCCGCGGGGCTGGTCGAGGTTGCGCATGCCGCGCCCGTGCCCGCCTTCACATGCCCACGAACGCCCCGCCCCAGCGGCGCAGGTCGCTCGCCACGGCGCGGAAGTCCTCCAGGGCGTCGGCCGTCGCGGCCGGGAACGCCAGCTCGCCCGCGCCGCCGCCCCGCATCAGCGCCGCGTGGCCGATCCGCACGCCGCCCAGGCGGTAGGTCGGCGGCCGCAGCCGGCGGTGCAGCACCAGCTCGATCCCCCGGTCGCCGCGGGCGATCTCGCCGAGTGCCCGGTTCTGGCCGCGGCCGTACGCGTCCAGGGCCGGCTCGGCCTCGTCGCCCGCCAGCGCCCAGCGCGGCTCGTGCGCCTCGAAGCCGTGCGCGGCCACCACGTCGAGCAGGATCTCGTAGCCCGCGCGCATGAGGTCGAACGGGTGCGTCCGGATCGGCGGCGCGGGCATGCCGCCGATTATCGACCGCTGCGGCTAGGGCAGCTCGACGTGGACGGCATCGCCCGCCAGGGGCACGAGGCCGGCGGCGCGGAGCTCGGCAGCCGAGATCACGCCCTGAATGGGCCGGCCGCCGATCGTCACGTCACAGGCCCGGCCGCTCTGGTGCCGTGACTTGCCGGGCGGGGCGACCGGGAACGGGTTGTTGGCCCGGTTGTCCCACAGGCGCTGCTGCTCGGCGATCGTGCGCAGGCCGCTGGTCACGTGGAACTTCATGCCCTTCTTCGCGGCCAGCGCCTCCAGCTTGGCCAGGATCTCCGGCGACGCGTCCAGGTCGCCGTCGAGGTGTGGATAGGAGCCCGGGGCGGCCTTGCCGAACGCAGGAGCCGCGCCGGCCGCTGCGCCCGTGGGCGCGCCGGCGCTCGGATCGCCTGTCGTCGAGCCCGCCATCGCGCTCTGCAGCTGCGTCGCGAACGAGGTCGAGTCATCCCCCGACGGCGCGGCGGGCGTACTCGGAGGGGCGGGCTGAACGGGCGCCAGAGCGCCCTGGATCTCGCTGATGCGGGCGAGCACCGACTGGAGGGACATCCGTTAATGCATCGGAAGCGACGCCGATACCCTTAGCCCTCGAATGCCTTCGAAGCGACAGATCGACGTCGGCGGCGTGAAGATCGGCGGCGGAGCGCCCGTCGCGGTCCAGTCGATGACGAAGACCGAGACCGCCGACTACGACGCCACGCTGCGCCAGATCCGTGCGGTCGCCGACGCCGGGGGCGACATCATCCGCTGCGCCGTACCGCGCGACAAGGACGTGGACTCGCTGGCCCGGCTCGTCCAAGTCTCGCCGATCCCGATCATCGCGGACATCCACTTCAACTACACGCTGGCGCTGAAGGCGATCGACGCGGGCGCCCACTGCATCCGCATCAACCCCGGCAACATCGGTGGCCACGAGAAGACCGGCGTCGTCGTCGACAAGGCCAGGGCCGCCGGCGTGCCGATCCGGATCGGGGTCAACTCGGGCTCGCTGCCCAAGCACCTGCACGAGCTGGAGCGCGAGAACTCGGTCGAGGCGCTGGTCCAGGCCGCGGTCGAGTACGTCGAGCTGATGCACCGCCTGGACTTCTACAACTTCAAGGTCTCGATCAAGTCCACAAGCGTGCCCAACACCATCGCCTCCAACCGGCTCCTGAGCGAGCGCATAGACCACCCGCTTCACCTGGGCATCACCGAGGCCGGCACGAAGTGGACCGGCTCGATCAAGTCCGCGGTCGGCCTGGGCACGCTGCTGGCCGACGGGGTCGGCGACACGATCCGGATCTCGCTCTCGACCTTCCACGCGGAGGAGGAGGTCAAGGTCGCCTGGGAGATCCTCAAATCGCTCAAGCTGCGCCAGCGGGGCCCGGAGCTCATCGCCTGCCCGACCTGCGGCCGACTGCAGTTCGACATGGACACCGTGGTGGCGGAGATCGAGCAGCGGCTCGAGTCCTACCACGACCACATCGAGGTCGCGATCCTCGGCTGTGCGGTCAACGGCATCGGCGAGGCCTCGCACGCCGACTTCGGGATCACCGGAGCCAAGAACGAAGGGCTGATCTTCGCCCACGGCAAGCCGCTGCGGAAGGTCCCGCAGGAGCGCCTGGTCGACGAGCTGTTCGTCGAGATCGACAAGTCGATCGACCGCGGCGCGATCGAGGTCGACGAGCACAAGGCCGCCGAGGGCGCCGCCTGGCTCGAGAAGATCGAGAACGAGAACGCGGGCGAGCTCACGCCGGAGCGCCTGGCCAAGCTCGAGGCCGAGCAGGCCCGGGCGGAGGCGAACGGCAACGGCCACACGGTCGAGCTGCCCACGGCGTCGAAGAAGAAGCTGGACGAGACGGTCTCGCCCACGGCAGGCCGCCGCTTCACGCGGGCGTGATCGGCTTCCCGAACCCCGTCAACGAGAAGGCCGCTCGCGTGGTCGCCGCCGGGGTGGTCCTCATGGCGGTGACCGCGATCGCGTTCGAGCTCGAGTGGCTGCTGATCGTCATCGCGCTGGGATTCCTGGCGCGCGTGCTCACCGGCCCGAAGCTCAGCGTGCTCGGACAGGTGGCCACCAAGGTGGTCGCGCCGCGCCTCGGCGAGCCGAAGTACGTGCCCGGCCCGCCCAAGCGCTTCGCCCAGGCGATGGGGCTGACGATGTCGACAGCGGCGGTCGTCCTCTACTTCGTGTTCGACGCGCCCGCCGCGGCGTGGGTGGTCACCGGGGTGCTGGCCGGCGCCGCCACGCTCGAGTCGGTAGTCGGGCTGTGCCTCGGCTGCAAGGTGTTCGCCGTGCTGATGCGCGCCGGCCTCGTTCCCGAGGCCACCTGCGAGCGCTGCGTGAACTTGACGGCATAGGCTTCCGGCGGCAATGACCCGCCTCAGCCAGTTCCTGCTACCGACCGTCAAGGAGGCGCCCGCCGACGCCGAGGCGCTGTCGCACAAGCTGCTGGTGCGGGCCGGGCTCGCGCGCCAGCTCGGCGCCGGCATGTGGACCTACCTGCCGGCCGGCTGGAAGGCCCACCGCAAGGCCGAGCAGATCATCCGCGAGGAGCTCGACGCGATCGGCGGCCAGGAGATGCTGATGCCGGTCCTCCAGCCCGCGGAGCTGTGGCGCCAGAGCGGGCGCTACGACATCGACGAGCTGTTCAAGCTCAAGGACCGCAAGGGCGCCGACCACGTGCTGGCCATGACCCACGAGGAGGCCGTGACCTTCCACGTCGCGCGCGAGGTCCGCTCGTACCGGGACCTGCCGCTGATCCTCTACCACCTGCAGACCAAGGAGCGCGACGAGCCGCGCCCGCGCGCGGGCCTCCTGCGCACCCGCGAGTTCATCATGAAGGACTCGTACACGTTCGACCGCGACGAGGAGGGCCTCGCGCGGCAGTACGACCTGCACATAGTGGCCTACGACCGGATCTTCGACCGGGCTGGGCTCGAGTGGTACCGGGTCGAGTCGGACGTGGGGGTGATGGGCGGGCTGGGCGCGCACGAGTACATGGCGCCCTGCGCCGCGGGCGAGAACGACGTCGCGCTGACGAGCTCGGGCTACGCCGCCAACGTCGAGGTGGCCAGCGCCGCGCCGCAGGCGGTGGACGGGCTGCCCGAGGCGCTCGACGCGCCCGAGCCGGTCGACACGCCGGGCGCGACCACGATCGACGCGGTCACCGGCATGCTGGGCGTGCCCGCGGGCGCGCTCATCAAGGCCTTTCCGGTGATCGTGGGCGACGACTCGAAGCCTGTGCTTGCTCTGGTCCGCGGCGACCACCGGGTCAACGAGATCAAGCTCCAGAACGCCTTGCGCGCGCCCGCGCGGCCCGCCCAGGAGGAGGAGGTGCGCGACCTGTTCGGCACGCACCCCGGCTACATCGGGCCCGTGGGCACGGGCGTCGAGATCCTGGCCGACGAGGCGCTGCGCGGGCTGCACGGCATGGTGGCCGGCGCCAACGAGCCCGACCGCCACGTGCGCGGCGTCGAGCCCGGCCGCGACTTCGACCCGAGCTGGGGCGACATCCGCTCGGTGGAGCCCGGCGACACCGATCCGGCGGGCGGCGAGATCCGCATCGAGAAGGCCATCGAAGTAGGCAACATCTTCAAGCTGGGGACGCGCTACTCGGAGCCGCTGCGCGCCACCTACCTCGACGAGGACGGCAAGGAGAAGCTGATCTGGATGGGCTCGTACGGCATCGGGCCGGCGCGCATCCTGGCCGCGGCCGTCGAGCAGAACGCCGACGAGGCGGGCATCTCCTGGCCGCGCTCGCTCGCCCCGTTCGACGTCGAGGTCGTCACGCTGGCCAAGCCCGGCGAGCCCGCCCGCGAGGTGGCCGACCGCCTGTACGGCGAGCTGCGGCGCGAGGGCCTGCAGGTCCTCTACGACGAGCGGAGTGCCAGCGCCGGCGAGAAGTTCGCCGACGCCGAGCTGCTCGGCGTGCCGCTGCGGCTCACAGTGGGCAAGCGCGGCATCGAGGCGGGCGAGGTCGAGGCCCAGATCCGGCGCGGCCGGGAGAAGCGGTCGCTGCCGCTCGACGGCGCGGCGGGCGCCGCCGCGGAGCTGTGGCGCGAGCTCGCCTGACCACCCGCCGCCTGCTCGGCCTGGACCGCTCCGGCGGCCCGCCGCCCGAGACCACGCGCGGCCAGCCGCTCAACCCGTGGACGATCCCGAACGCGATCGGGTTCGTCCGCCTGGCGCTGATCCCGGTGTTCCTCGTGATCGCGCTGAACTCCGGCGACGGGCGCGAGGCGACGGCGTCGATCATCTACGCGGTCGTGGGCGGCACCGACTACCTGGACGGCATGGCGGCGCGCATCACCGGCCAGTACTCGCGGCTCGGCGCGCTGCTCGACCCGCTGACCGACCGCGCGCTCGTGATCTCCGGGGTCATCGTCTGCTGGCACTTCGAGCTGCTGCCGCGGTGGGCGCTGGCCCTGCTGGCCGCCCGCGAGGCGCTGATGCTCGTGCTGACCGAGCTGGCTCTACGTCACAACCTCGACCTGAACATCAACATGCTGGGGCGCTGGGCCGTGTGGCCGACGATGTTCTCGCTGTTCCTGGCCATGGTCTCGGTCACCTGGGTGGCCGACGCGCTGCTCTACCTGGGGCTGGCGATGACGCTCGGCGCCACGGTGATCTACTTCCGCGACGGCATACGCGAGCTACGCAAGGGCGATTCGTCCAGACCCTCAACTTCTCATTGAGCCTGAGCACGGAGCCGGGCTATACTCGCCGCCCGCTCACTACGGCAAGGGACTTCATTCGCATGGACACGTTTCCGGATCTCGGCGCGCTCAGCGACGAGGAGCTCAAGGAGCTGATCGATCAGCTGACCACCGAGGAGCAGGAGGTCAGCTATCAGCGCCGGATCCTGCACGGGAAGATCGACATCCTGCGGGCCGAGCTGGTCAACCGTCTGCGGAAGAAGCGCGAGGAGGGCGAGGCCGTCATCACCGGCGCCGACGTGCAGCAGCTCACCGACATCCTCGCCGGCAAGGGGATGCCGAACGACGCCGAGCCCGACGCCCCGCAGAACGCCCAGTAGGACAGCGGGGGCCACGCGTCATGCACTGCCCCGAATGCGGGTTCGTCAACACCGAGGGCGCCAACTACTGCCAGAAGTGCGGCGCGTTCCTGGGCGGAACCGGATCGTCGGACGACACCACGATCGCCTACACGGTGGGCGACACCGGCGAGCTGCAGCCCGTCGACCTCGACCGGATCTCCGGCGAGGGCGCGACGCTGGTGATCCGCGCCGGCGGCGGCCGGGCGGGCGAGACGTTCTCGGTGGCGGGCGACCAGATGCGGATCGGGCGCAGCCCCGACGCCGAGGTCTTCCTGGACGACGTGACCGTTTCGCGCAACCACGCGCTGCTGGTGCGCCGCAACGACGGGCTCTACGTGGACGACCTGGGCTCGCTCAACGGGACCTACGTGAACCGCCACCGGATCGAGTCGCACAAGCTCGTCGACGGGGACGAGCTGCAGGTGGGCAAGTACAAGCTGACCTATCTCGAGGGATGAGCATGGAGATCGAGATGCCGGAGCGCATCGAGGACACCCGGGTTTCCCAGCCGGCGCAGCCGGAGCAGACGGCCCCGCCCGAGCCGTCGCCGCCGGTCCCGGAGCCGGTGCCCGCGCCGCTTGCCCCCAGCGGGGGCGGGGAGGCCGACGCCGCGCCCCAGCAGCCGCCGGTCAAGTCGCTGACGATCGGCGCGGTCTGCAAGTCGCTCGAGCGCGAGTTCCCCGACATCTCCATATCGAAGATCCGCTACCTCGAGGACCAGAAGCTGCTGACGCCGCGCCGGACCCGCGGCGGCTACCGCCTCTACACGCCGACCGACGTCGACCGGCTGCGCACGATCCTCCGCCTCCAGCGCGACGAGTTCCTGCCGCTGCGGGTCATCCGCCAGGAGCTGGCCGCGGGCCGTGCCGACCGCGAGGTGTCGAAGCGCCAGCAGGGGCAGGGACCCGACCCGCGCGCCCTGCGCCGGGCCAGCGTCACCGTGCGCGACAAGGACGCGCCGCTGTACCGGCTGGCGGACGTGCTGGAGGAGACGGGCGCCGAGGCGAGCCTCGTCCGCGAGCTCGAGGACTACGGCGTCATCAAGGGCGAGCGCCGCGACGGCGAGCAGTTCTACGACGACACCGAGAAGGAGATCATCCGCGCGGTGGCCGAGCTGGCCCGGTTCGGCGTCGGGGGCCGCAACCTGCGGGTGTTCCGCACCTCGGCGGACCGCGAGGCCGCGCTGCTCGAGCAGATCCTGGCCCCGGCGCTGCGCTCGCGGAACCCCGAGCGGCGGCGCGAGGCGGTCGAGGCCCTGGAGAACCTGGCCGCGACCGCATCGCACCTGAAGTACCTGCTGCTGGTGCGGGACCTGCGGCGCATCAC
>Ga0126312_10003525_pt1 | contig 10569 bp, 7 predicted proteins | sample Plot104A_FD_92537 | JGI IMG/M metagenome (GOLD analysis project Ga0126312, IMG submission 92537) | Serpentine soil microbial communities from UC McLaughlin Reserve, CA, USA - Plot104A | ecosystem: Environmental > Terrestrial > Soil > Grasslands | place: USA: UC McLaughlin Reserve, Lake County...
CGGTCAAGTGTTATGGCAGTTGGAGGCAGAGCGGCGGGTGCGGGGTGCTGAGCGGTGTGGTCGTGTAGTGGACTTGGGTGTGGAACGCCATGGCTGACGGTGAAGAAGTGCAACGCAGAAGCGACAATGCGAAGCGCGCCTCGGCGTTGAGTCAGGGCTCTTCCTAGACTTCTGCTGGCACGGTGCGGGCCTGGCTGACCCTATGCAGCGTGCTGGCGCACTGCTGGCGGTCGTAGTCGCCAGCGCCGTCGCCCCGGCAGCTCCAAATGCTGTTTGACGCTGTCGCCGCAGGCCAGCCGCTACATCCCTACGTCCCGGCGTAGCCAATAAAGTTCCGGTAAGGGCGGACGCACCTGGGGGCTCGGTTCACAAGGCGAGGTTCGCCACCTACGTCGGTCATGACACCGCCGGCACGCACGGTGGTGCGCCATACTGCCCAGCGGTCGCTGGTCTACCGGCAGGCAGGCTCGTAGCGTCGGCGGGGCAGCAACTCCTCCCACTCATCCCTGGTTAGCGGGCCGCCCGCGATCGTGCAGGCGCGCTGCTTCCAACGGTCGGGGTCGACGTCCCACACCAGGCCGGTGCCGTCGCCGTAGAAGACCACCAGGTCGGTACCGCCGGGGTCGAACGCAAGGACGGTCCACTGGTCGGGGCCGGGGTGGTCGGGGCCGGGGAGGGCGACGCCGAGCTGGCGCTGGGAGGCCAGGTCCCACAGGCGGACCGTGCCGTCGGTGGCGGCGGTGGCCAGCGTCCGGCCCCCGGGGTCGAAGCGGACCGCCACGACGTAGGTGGGGTGGCGCAGCCGGCCCACCAGCCTCCCGCTGGCCACCTCCCACAGTGTCGTGAACCGTTCGCCCGACCCGGCCGCGGCGAGCAGGGCGCCGTCCGGGGAGAAGGCCACGGCGCTCACAAACTCCGGGTCCGCCGCCACCGTCCGCACCTGCGCCCGGTCGGCGACCCGCCACAGGACCACCGTCCCGCCGCCACCGGCCGTGGCCACCATGGTGCCGTCCGGGCTCCAGGCCGCCGCCGTGTCGCTGGGCTCGTCGTCGCCGGGGTGCCGGAGCTCGAGCAGCTGCGCCCCGGTGTGCGCATCCCAGACAATGGCCCGCCGGTCGTTGCCTGCGGTCAGGATCCTCTTGCCCTCCGGGTCGAAGGCGAGGCTGACGAAGCCATCGTCGTGGCCGCCCGTCATGCGCCGCGTGAGGGTGCCGGACGCGGCGTCGACCAGGACGGGGGCGGCATGGGCGCGCTCGCCGCCAAGGGCCAGGGTCCTGCCATCCGGGGCGAACGCGATGGCCCCGATCCGGCCGATCCCGGGCGCGAACGACCCCCTGACCTTCGTGGGCGCGCGGAGTTCCCGGAGGCTGACCCGGTCACCCGCCGGGCCGTCGGGCGTGGCGATGACCGACCCGTCGGGGCTGACCGCCATGGTGATCTCGGTAGGTCCGGGCACCGAGAACGGCCGCCCGAGCCGGCCGGCGCCGTCGAGGTCCCAGGCGATCACGCTCCGGGTCGCCGCGGCGTAGAGCGTGCGCCCGTCGGGGCTGAACTGGAGGTCTGCGAACCTGCCCTCGCCGCCCTGGAACGTCTCGCGCACCTGCCCGGAGGCGACGTCCCGGACGATCACTCGGCGGTCGCCGCCACCGGTGGCCAGCATCGTCCCGTCGGCGCTGAACGCGGCCCCGCCGATGGGCGACTGGTGGCGCCCGGTCGTGCCTCTGAACCGCCCGGTCGCCAGGTCCAGGAGCTGGACCGTCCCATCCTCGGCGCCGAGCGCGACGGTCCGCCCATCCGGGCTCAGCGCAGCGGCCATGGGCCCCGTCCGCGGTGGCTTGCGGGGCAGGCGGCGGACGGGCTGCAGGGTCCCCGGCGCGACCTGGACGACCTCGGCGCCGTTGACGACCACCAAGCGCGTGCCGTCGGGGGTGGCAGCGAAGGCGTCGGCGCTGCGGTTGGAGACGGTGACCGGCCCGGCCAGCCGCCTGCCGGTGCCGACGTCCCAGCGAGACAGGACGGCACGGGCGACGCCGGACTCGGGGCGGTCGTCGAAGGAGAGGGTGACCAGGATCCGCTGGTCGGGCGAGAAGCTAACCCAGCCGTCGGGGAGGCCCGTCCGTAGCTCGTGCCGCAGCGTCGCGCTCCGGACGTCCCAGAGCTGGACCAGGCCGCCCTCCTGGAGGGCGACGGCCAGCAGCGACCCGTCGGGGCTGAGCGCGAGGTCGTTGACCCCCGCCTGGGCCTGGAAGCCGCCAGGGAGGGGCCGTCTGGACCCGACGTCGAACACCGCCATCCGGCCGTTGAAGTCGCCCATCGCCAGCAGCCGCCCGTCGGCGCTCAGGCTGAGCCGCCCGATGCCGTCCAGGTGCGCGCGCATGACGGCGGTCGCGGCTGGGTTGCGCAGCAGCGCGGCCAGCAGGTCCCCGCGGCGTTCCAGCGTGTCGTCGATGGCGACGGCCTGGCTGGCCAGCAGGACCGAGCGGTCGATCTCGTCCTCGGTCTGGGCCAGGGCCCCAAGGCGCCCTGCGTCGGCGACCAGCGCCTGGCGTTCGGCCCGGCCGCGCAGGGTCAGCGCCAACCCGCCGGCAATCAGAGCCAGGACCAGCACCACGGCCAGGCCGGCCAGCAGCCCGCGCAGCCGGCGGCTGGTGCGCGCCTCCTGTTCGGCGCGGCGGCGGGCCTCGGCGACCTCGCGCTCGGCGACCGCGCGGCCAGCGTCCAGGAACCCCCGCTCCAGCTGATTGAGGTCGGCGTCGTGGTCGCCGGCCCAGTCCAGGGCGCCGGTCAGCCGCACCCCCCGGTACAGCTCCCCCGGATCCCGGCCGGACTGGTCCCACTCCCGCGCCGCCGCGATGAGGTGGCGATGCAGCGCCCGGCCCTGGACGTCCTCCTCCAGCCAGCCGCGCAGCCGCGGCCACTCGCGCAGTAGCGCCTCGTGGGCCACCTCCACGGCGTCCTTGGTCTTGGTCACCAGCCGCTGGTCGGCCAACGCCTCCAGCACCCTCAGGACGCGCTGGTCCTGGCTGGTGGTGAACTCCTGCAGGGGCACCCGGCGGCGGACCACCGCCTCGCCCTCGCCCGGCCCGGCCAGCCGCAGCAGCACCCGACGGGCCACCGCCTGCTGGTCAGGCTCCAGCCCGAGCCAGGCGCGCTCGGCCAGCCGGGCGACCGCCCCGCGCACCCCACCGGCCTGCCGGTAGGCAGCCACGGTCAGGGTCCGGCCCTGGCGGTGCTGCCAGCCCTCCAGCAGCGCACACGACAGCAACGGCAGCCCACCCGGCTCCTCGGCAACCTCGCCGATCATGGCCTCGGCCAGCCCTGGCTCCAGCCGCAGCCCGGCCCGGCGGGCCGGCAGCTGGATCGCCCGGCGCAGCTCGTCTGTGTCCATGGGGCCGACCAGGACGTGGTTGGCGGCCAGCAGGCCGGCCAGGCTGGGCTCGGCGGCGCAGTGGCCGTAGTAGTCGGCCCGCACCGCCACCACCACGCTCACCTGCCCGTCGGTCGCCTGGGCGGCCTCGACCAGCGCAGTGAGGAACGCCGCCCGCTCGGCCTCGTCCCGGCAGGCGGTGAAGACCTCCTCGAACTGGTCGACCACCAGCACCAGGCGCCCGGGCGCACCGGTGGCGGCCGCCAGCACCAAGTTGGCGGCACCTCGCCCGGGCGCGGGGCTGTCGCCGGCTCTGCTGGCGTCGCCGGTCGCGGCCCCTTCGTCACCGTTGGCCAGGGCAGTGGCGGCCGGGCCGCCGGCGCCGAGCGCCAGACCGAGCTCGACCATTGGCTGCTCGCCGGGCAGCACGAGCAGCTGTCGCCAGCGGCCGCTGCCGGGCAGCACGCCCTCGGCCAGCGCCGGCAGCAGCCCGGCTCGGACAAGCGAGGACTTGCCGCTGCCCGATGGGCCCACCACGCCGACCAGGCCGGCGCCGACCAGGTGGGTGACCAACTCGGCGACCAGCCGCTCCCGCCCGAAAAAGAACTCGGCATCTTCGGCTTCGTAGCGGGCCAGGCCCTTGTAAGGGCAGACCACCGCCGCTGGCCGCTCGTCGGCCTCTTCCTGGCCGGGTGGGCCCTCGCCGGCCAGCCGCGCGACCTGCTGGCTGTGCTCGCGCAGCTCCTGCAGGTCGACCAGGTCGTTGGCGAGCTCGGCCTGGACCAGCCGGAGCTGGCCACGGCTGCTGGCCGTCCGGCCGGCCGCCTCCTCGACCAGGTGGGCCGCCTGCGCCTGGGCGCGGTTGCCAGCCGCCTGATGGACCAGCGGCGGCACGCCCCCGGTGGCCTCCAGCACCGCGCCGGCGGCCGCCCGTGCCGCCTGCTCGCCCTCGTACAGGGCTAGGACCTGGGCGACCTCGTCCTGACCGAGGGGGCCCAGCCGCCGCCACGCCGCGCCGCTGGGGTCCAGCCGCGCAATCAACGCGGCAGGCCCCGACGATGCCGCCTCGTCCCGGTAGGCGCCCAGCACCAGCAGCCGCCGGGTGGCGGCGGTGGCCACCACCGCGGTCAGTGCCTCCAGTGCCGTCGCCTGGACCAGGTGCAGGTCGTCCAGGACCAGCAGCACCGCGGCGCCCGCCGGGTCGGCCAGCAGCCCGGCCAGCCCTCCACCGAAGGCTGCCGGGGACCGCTGGACGCCGGGCACATCCCTCGGGGACGCGCCCACCCCGGCCAGTGCCTGCGTGAACGGCTGCAACGGGTCATTCGGCTCTGGCGTGCAGCGCCCGTACAGGATCCGGCCGCCCTCGTCGTGGACCTCTCGGGCGACTTCGGCGGCCAGCCGGGTCTTACCCATGCCCGGCCCGCCGGCCAGCAAGACCATCCCGCCGCGGCCGTGGGCTGCTCGGGTCCAGGCGGCCCGCAGCCAGGCCAGCTCGGCCGCCCGGCCCACAAATGGCGGCCCCACCGGCTCCAGCGCCTCCGGCAGCGGCGCGCTCGGGGCCGCCTCAGCCGTCGGCGGCAGGTCCAGCCCCGGGCCCTGGGCCAGGATCGCCGCATGCAGCCGGCGCAGCTCTGTCCCCGGGTCGATGCCCAGCTCCTCTACCAGGACCGACCGGGCCCGCTGGTAGGCCAACAGCGCATCGGCCTGCCGACCAGAGCGGTACAACGCCAGCAGCAGTCGCGTCCACAGCCCCTCCCGCAGCGGCTGCTCACGGACCAGCCCCTCCAGCTCGGCCACCAGCTCCCGGTGCCGCCCCAGCCGCAAGTCAGCCTCGACACGATCCTCCACAGCAGCCAGCCGCAACTCGGCCAGCCGGTCAGCCTCGGCCACCGCGAATTCGCTGTCCAGGAACTCCTCGAAGGCCTGCCCCCGCCATAGTCCGAGCGCCTCGCGCAGCAACGACCCTGCGGCGTCGGCCTCACCGCCGGTAAGGGCATGGCGCGCCTGGGCGGTCAGCTCCTCAAAGTGCGCCACATCCAGCGCTCCCGATGCCACTCGCAGCAGATAGCCCGGCTGGCGGGTGACCAGCACCTCGCCGGCAGCGCCACGGACACGGCCCGGCTCCAGCACACGCCGCAAGCGCTTGACGTGCGACTGCAGGGTCTTGGCCGCAGTCAGTGGCGGCTCCTCACCCCACAACCCCCGGATGAGGGCCTCCACCGACACGACCTGGTTAGGTCGTACCAACAGCAGGGCCAGCAGCAGGCGTTCCTTCGGCCCCCCCAACACCACCGGGCCGTCGTCGACCTCCACCTCCAGCGGCCCGAGCACCCGAAACCGCATGCCGTGAGCGTAGTCCTCCACCCAACCGCCGGAAAGAGCCAAACGGCCTTATGGACCGGCGCTGCCACCAGGCTGCCACCCGGCTACCACCGCCCCGCCACCGGCACGACCGACGCTGCCTTGCACAACGACCGCTGCCACCAGCGAAGCACCGTCCAAGAGAGGAGGTCGCCATGCAGCCCGGTCCGCCGACGCAGGAGGGCAACGCGCGCCGTCGGCTGCGGACGGTGCTGGTGTGGGGCGGCGTAGTCCTGCTGGCTGCCGTGGCCCTGGCCCTGGCCCTGGTCATCGCCAGCCTGGCCCTGGAGCTGGGCTCATAGCCGGCACCGCCCCAACGTCGCCGATCCAGTTCACCCCGCCGGGTGTCCACTCAAGGCCGTAGTAGGCAGCCGGTCGGAGCGCAATGGCCCGCAAAGCAACAGGCCAAAAGGAAGGAGAGGAGGCCCCTCATGAGGCGCCGAGCAGGGCTCACCATCACCGTGCTGATCCTGACCGCTGCAGCGTTGCTGGTCGTCGCACCAGTGGCGGGAGCCGCTCCACCTGAAACCTGGACGGTCGTCCTCCACAACGTCACGACATCGCAGTCCTTCCCCGACGACATCTGCGGTCTCCGCGCCACCACCGAAACGTTGACAAACACCACGGAAGTGCAGCACCTCACGGCGAACGGCGACGGCAGCTTCCACTTCGTCGACTTCGAGACCGGCATCCTCTTCGTCGACTACGTCGACCCGGCGATCCCGGACGAGACCAGACGGCGGACCGAGGCCTTCGAGATCAACCTCACACCCGGCGGAACCTACACGGAGACCACCACCTTCCGGGACGCCGGCGCCGTACTCCAGATCCGCTCCACCTACCACCTCACCGTGGTGGACGGCACGCCGAAGGTGGAGCACTTCGTTGGGTTCGTCAGAGGCTGTCCATGACCCGCGTCCCGATAGGGAACGCTCCCGTTGCCACCCCGTCAGGGCCTGAGCTTCTCGTTCCAGGCCCACGGACTCCGCCTAGCAGGGCGAGCTGGGATGAGCCTCCAGCCAAGGAGCGTGCTTGTCTGGGGGTTGTGGCTGGTCACCTTCGGGCGCCTGGCCGCCGGCCTGGTGATGGTCCGTCCGCTCACCATGCGGGTGCTGGCCGCTGGGCGCCGTTGAGGCGGTGACCTTTTCTCTCGGCTTTGCCACCGTCGGGCTGGTCCTCACCTTGCGGCGACCGGCCAACCCGATCGGCAAGCTGTACGCGGGCGCTGGCCTGGTTGGCTCCTGACGACACCATTGGCCCTTGGGTCGACCAGCTGGTCGCCGACCACCGCCCGTCGCACCTGCGGAAGCCGCCAGAGACGCATCCACCGTGAACCGGCGTCGACACAGCCTGCTGCCATCAGCTCCACGACGAAGGAGCAGAGGACCATGTGCAAACTGGAAGGAATGTATGTCCTGGCGCCAAGAGCCAGGCTCAGGACGCTGGTGCTTCTGTGCGCGCTGCTGCTCCTGGCGGCCGCGTGTTCGGGAGGCGGCAGCGGCGCACCGAGTGCCACCACCAGACCGCTACCCGCGTCCCTGGCCGCCGCCAAGGGCTGGCTCGCCTACTCCACCTTCATCGGCGACAACGACCGCATCCACCTGACGCGGGTGGACGGCTCACAGGACCACCAAGCCTTCACCGAGCTGCCGGGAGAATCCATCCGGGCCGACTTCTCGCATGACGGCCAGCTGGCCTTCGAGCACCGGCCCCCCAACGACACTCACAATGTCTACGTCGCCAACGCCGACGGCAGCGGCGCCCGCGTCATCGCCAAGTGCGTGTGGACCAAATGCTCGCGGGACTTCCCGGCCTGGTCGCCGGACAGCAAGTACCTGGCGACCACTACCGACCTGGGCAAGCCCGATCTCGCACGGGACCGCCCTCCGCCGGAGTTCGCGATCGGCATCATCGACGTCAAGACGCAGCAGGTCCGGTACATCGTCAAGCACCCATCGCGCCAGTGGCAGCCGCAGCTTCCGCGATGGTCCCCGGATGGGCGCAAGCTGGTGTTCTACGGCTGGCGTGCCGCCAAGGACCGCCCGTTCGAGGAGAGCCCTGACGCCGAAGCGGCCGTTTTCGTCGTCAACGTCGACGGCAGCGGACTCAAGCAGCTCACGCCCTGGAAGCTGCGGTGCGGAGACCCCGACTGGTCACCAGACGGCTCCACGATCATCTGCACCACCCACCCGGCCGGCGACTTCGACATCGGCCAGGGCGAGATCTACGCCATGAAGCCGGACGGCAGCGAGCTCCGCGCCCTGACCAAGTACGGGCCGAGCGGACCGCGCGCCGGGCATCCGCGCTTCACCCCTAATGGCAAGGCGATCCTGTATGTGCGTGCCGCCACCCAGGACTGGAAGGCGCCGCCGCGGCAGATCTACGCGCTGGATCTGGCCACCGGTCAGGAGCTGCCGGTCCTGACCAAAAGGGACATCTACACCCGGCCAGTGCTGCAACCGTAGAGCCGCACGGCTCGCCAGCACGGGCACTGCCGGGATGGGCTGGCCAGCGGCGACCGAGGCTCGGCTGGGGCACTGGAGGCCGCCTGAGATGCATCCGCCATGAACTCGGCGTCGGCACAGCTTGCTGCCGTCAGCTCCATGACGAAGGAGGCAGAGGATCATGTTCAAACTGGAAGGAAGGTATGCCCTGGCGTCACGAGCCAGGCTCAGGACAGCGCTGGTTCTGTGTGCGCGGCTGCTCCTCGCCGCTATGCTCGTCGCTCTGGGGCTGTTTGCGCTGCCCACCAGCGCGTTCGCGCAGGCCACGATCGAGCAGGTCTCGATCCCGTACACCGAAGGCCCGTACCCAGTGGACGACACCTGCCTGGGGTTTGGAGTCGTCGGCGTCCTGACAGGAGGCGGGACCATCACGGGGCAGGTGGTCGAGACCGACACCGGCTTCCACTTTTCGGGGACGGACACGTTCGCGGCCAGAATCGATTTCCCCGACGGGACCTACATCCTTGACTCACAGCGCATCCCCATCACCGCCAATGAAAACCCACTCACAGGGCAGGTGACCTTCGGCGGCACCGCCCTTGGAAAGGCTACGATTTATGACGCCAGCGGCACGGTGATTGGCTACGGCATGTTTAATGCTCGCTTCCGCACAACCATCGTTACTGGAACGGTGGTCGTGGAGCTCGACGTGGGTATCGGCCGTTGCCGCTGGGTAGGGTAATAACCGCTTTGCTTCAGTGGTCTGCCCTGCCGAATGCCGTGGCAACGCCACTCGATGTCGCCTGCTGCCACGCCGGGTGAAGCGGCTTGCCAACGAGGCAAGTGGTCACCCTCGACGCGAGGCCGCCGTGTTCACCGTCAACGTGGACGGCAGTGGGCTGAAGCCGCTCACCCCGTGGACGCTGCGGGTTCGGGCGGGGCAGGCCGCCTGACACCTCGCAACTACAACCACCCCGATGGGGCTGCCGCGCCCACCCGGTAGCCCCATCGCCTTGCCGGCGACGGGTTGACCGCATACGTTGCAGTTTGGAGCCTCGGACGAGCCGTTATCCCGCTGTCGGGAGCAGCGCCGTTACAGAGGATAACTTGGCCCTCGACGTTCGCGGATCACCAGGGAAAACAGCGGTCCGCATGGCGCTCACTTCAAGATTGCTGATAAGGATGAAGTCGGAGGTTCAAGTCCTCCCAGGCCCACCAACCATTCCCGCAGGTCACAGCGTTGCCGGCAGCGAGCCGGGCACGCTCGCCGCCGGCTTGGGCCGCGCTGGGGCCGCACCCCCACCCCCGCCGGCACCCCCCTGGCCCTCCGGGCCCCGCCCACCCGGGCGTCAGCCTCGGCCACGACCACCCACCGTGGTCGCCCCCCCAGCCCGAGGACGGCCGCCACGCGGCCGGTGCAGCCACCTCGCGCTGCAACCTGCCCCCCGTGCCCACCGCGCAGCCGCCCGCCACGGGCGCTCCGCACGCCGGCCCGGGCCTGCCTGATCGCTCAGCGGGCAAGCGCGGCCGCCCCGGCCCGTACCCAACTCGGCGGCCCGGGACCGCCACCGACCCCCCTGACCAACCCGACTTCGGCAGCGTCGCCCGCGTCTCGGCTCCGCGACCGTCGGTCGAGCCGTCGACGGCCCGGCCGCCACCGGGGCCTCCACCCGTCCCGGTGGTCAGGGTCGCCCGGCCACTCGACCCGGGTCCCCACCGCCACCGCCTGAGCATGGGAGGAGACGGACGCGTCCGGACCGACGAGGGCAGACACCAGACGGCTGGACACCGCACGGGATGGACAGCGGACAGCGGACGGCTGGACACCGGACGGGTGGACAGCAGCCGGCCGACCGCCGGACCCTCTGGACGACCAGCCCAGGTGACCGGACAGCGGACGGCTGGACAGCCGGATCCCGGACGCCGAGACCGGATGGGTGGACACCGCCTGCTGGACAGCGGCGACCGATGCCGTGGCGTGCCTGCTGGCCGGGTCGACCACGGCGACGACGCCCAACCGCTCGAGACCGGCTGGAGGCTGCTCCGGGCAGGCGTCGTCTGGGCGAGCAACCACCAGGACCGCTCCACAGCAAGGACGCTGAGGGCAGCCACGCTGCTACCGACGGGTCTGGCCACCGCCGCGACCGTCAGCTGCCGGTGGTAGGCCGCCGTCCAGCTGGCGCCTCGGCGCACTGCCCTCCTCGGATAAATGCGGGTCGAGCGTAGAGCGGGCGGCATACGTTCAAGTGTTATGGCGAGCGGATATGCGGGCGGGTGCTGTGGCGGGGTTTGAATGGTGCCGATATGCGTTGAGCATGGAGTAACTGAACTGAAGGCGTTGACATGGAGCTCGCGAGGCCCCGTTGCTGGCGGGGAGCGGCTCTGCTACTCGCTGAG
>Ga0126312_10003526_pt1 | contig 10569 bp, 9 predicted proteins | sample Plot104A_FD_92537 | JGI IMG/M metagenome (GOLD analysis project Ga0126312, IMG submission 92537) | Serpentine soil microbial communities from UC McLaughlin Reserve, CA, USA - Plot104A | ecosystem: Environmental > Terrestrial > Soil > Grasslands | place: USA: UC McLaughlin Reserve, Lake County...
CGTGCTCAGCAACGTCGAAGGAATCATGACCGCCGACAAGCTTGCGGACACGGTCGACGCGATCGCCGCCATCCAGCTTCCCGACGGCAACATCCCCTGGGTGCCGGGTCACCACACCGACCCCTGGAACCTGGTCGAGGCGGCCATGGCGCTCGACGTGGGCGGCCGTCACACCGAAGCCGAACGCGCGTACGAATGGCTCCGGAGCCGGCAGCGACCGGACGGCGCGTGGCACGCGTACTACGTCGGCGACGCCGTGAAGGATCCGACGCTCGACACGAACGTCACGGCCTACATCGCGAACGGCGCGTGGCACCACTACCTGTCGACACGCGACCGGCGCTTCCTCGACGACTTCTGGCCCGTGGTCGAGCGCGCCATCGACTACGTGCTCGACTACCAGACCGAGACTGGCGAAGTGGCGTGGCGGGGCGACGACCCCGACGACGGCGCCCTGCTCACCGGGTCGTCCAGCGTCCACGCCAGCTTGCGTTGCGCGATCGCCATCGCGGAGCACCTCGGCCACGAGCGCCCCGACTGGGAGCTGTCACTCGGCTCCCTCGCGATCGCGGTCGCGCACCGGTCCGACGTGTTCCTCGACAAGGCGCGCTGGGCGATGGACTGGTACTACCCGATCCTCGGTGGCGTCCTCCGCGGCCACGCCGCCCACGCGCGCGTGGCGTCGGGATGGAAGACGTTCGTGGTCGAAGGCCGGGGAGCGCGCTGCGTCTCCGACCGCCCGTGGGTCACGGCCGCCGAGACGTGCGAGCTGGTGATGGCGCTCGACGCCATCGGCGCGCACCACGAGGCGCACGATCTGTTCGAGTCGGTGCAGTTCCTGCGGGCTGACGGCGGCGGCTACTGGACCGGCGCCAACTTCGAGGGCGGCGCGTTCGACGGCGACGGCCAGCTGTATCCCGTCGAGCAGCCCACCTGGAACTCGGCCGCCGTCGTGCTCGCCGCCCACGCGCTGGCCGGTCACGCGCCGACGGCGGGCCTGTTCCGCGGCGAGGGCCTGCCCCTCGGCCTCTCCCCCGCCGAGCTCCTGGCAGCCGGCGCCGAGATCGAAGCCGAGATGGCCCGCGACCGGCGGGACTAGCTAGCTCACGTCCGGCGCAGCACGCGGAGGCTGCCGGTCGTCGAGTCCGGTGTGAACACGCCCGAGGCGACGGCGCGCTTCCACACCTCGAACGGCGCCTGCCCGCCGTCGCGCGGGTCCTCGAACACGTCGTGGAAGACGAGCGCGCCGTCCGCCGCGACGTGCGGTGACCAGGCCTCGTAGTCGGCGAGCACCACGTCGAGGGCGTGGCCGCCGTCGACGAACACGAGGCCCAGCGGCGTGCGCCAGTGCGCGGCGATCGTGGGCGAATCGCCGACGACGGCGACCACGGCGTCCTCGAGCCCGGCGCGCTCGATCGTGCGGCGGAAGAACGGCAGCGTGTCCATGCGTGCGGTCGCGGGATCGACGAGCTCGGGGTCGTGGTGCTCCCACCCGGCCTGGTTCTCCTCCGAGCCCCGGTGGTGGTCGACGCTGAACAGCACGGTGCCGGCGGCGCGCGCCGCCGCGCCCAGGTACACGGCCGACTTGCCGCAGTAGCTGCCGACCTCGAGGAGGGGCGCGAGGGACGCCGCGTCGCGGCCGGCGGCGTGGAGCGCGAGCCCCTCGTCGTCGGGCATGAACCCCTTGGCGGCGCGCGCGACCTCGAGGAGGCGGGCGTCCATCCTCAGATGACGGGGTCTTCGCGGTGGCGGCCGAACACGTCGGCCAGGGCGCCGACGATCTCACCCACGGTCGCGTGCGTCGACACCGCGTCGACGAGCCCGGGCATGAGGTTGACGTCGGGCTCGGCGGCGTCGGCCCGGATGCGGGCGAGGGCGGCGTCGACCGCGGCGTCGTCGCGATCGCCCTTCACCCGGGCGAGGCGCTTCAGCTGGGTCTCCTCCACCTCGGGCCCGATGCGCAGGATCTCAGGTTGCTGGTCGCCGCCTTGCGTGGCGACGTTCACCCCCACGACGAGATGGCGGCCGTCGTTGAGCTTGCGCTCGAGCTCATAGGCGGACTCGGCGATCTCGCCCTGGAACCAGCCCGACTCGATGGCGCGGAACACGCCTTCGAGGAGCGAGCCGTCGCCGAGCCGGTCCAGGTGGTCGAACACGGCCTCGGCGTGGCGCTCCATCTCGTCCGTGAGCTCCTCGACGAACCACGAGCCGCCGAGCGGGTCGGCCACGTTCGGGACACGGGTCTCGTTGGCGATCACCTGCTGGGTCCGCAGCGCCAGGCGGGCGGCGTTGTCGGTCGGGAGGGCGAGCACCTCGTCCATCGAGTTCGTGTGGAGGCTCTGCGTGCCGCCGAGGACGCCGGCGAGCGCCTCGATGGCGGTGCGGACGACGTTGACCTCCGGCTGCTGCGCGGTCAGCGACACCCCTGCGGTCTGGGTGTGGAACCGGAGCTGGAGCGAGCGCTCGGCCCGGGCGCCGTACCGGTCGCGCATCCACCGGGCCCAGATGCGACGCGCCGCCCGGTACTTGGCGATCTCCTCGAAGAAGTCGATGTGCGCGTTGAAGAAGAAGGACAGCCTGGGCGCGAACTCGTCGACCGCGATGCCCGCCGCCGTCCCCGCCTCGACGTACGCGAACCCGTTCGCCAGCGTGAACGCGAGCTCCTGGGCGGCGGTGCTCCCGGCCTCCCGGATGTGGTACCCGGACACCGAGATCGGGTGCCAGCGCGGCATCTCCGCGGTGCAGAAGCGCATCGTGTCGGCAACGATCCGCATCGACGGGCGGGGCGGGAAGATGAACTCCTTCTGCGCCTGGTACTCCTTGAGGATGTCGTTCTGCAGGGTGCCGCCGAGCTCACGCCTGGACGCGCCGCCGCGCTCGGCCACCGCGATGTACATCGCCAGCAGGATGGCTGCCGGCGAGTTGATCGTCATCGACGTCGTGACCTTCGCGAGGTCGATCTCGCGGTAGAGGTCCTCCATGTCGGCGAGCGTGTCGACGGCGACGCCGCACTTGCCGACCTCGCCGACGGCGAGCGGGTCGTCCGAATCGCGCCCCATGAGGGTCGGCAGGTCGAACGCGGTCGACAGCCCGTCGCCGCCCGCGGCCAACAGGTCCCGGAACCGCCGGTTGGTGTCGGGCGCGATGCCGAAGCCCGCGAACATGCGCATCGTCCAGAGCTTCGACCGGTACATCGACGCGTACGGCCCGCGCGTGTAGGGCCACTCCCCGGGGAACTCCCCGTCGTCTGGTCCGTACACCGGCGCCACCGGGACGCCCGACATGGTGTCGAAGTCGGCGTCGCGCCGCCCGGCGTGCTCGAACGCCGCCTGCCAGCGGTCACGTGCCGTCGTCACCGCGTCAACGGTACCGCCCGTCGCCATTTGGACGAGGCGTTGGTAACAGGAGGGATGCGAGGGGCACGAATCGTGGCAAGCGGCTCCCGGGTGGGCCGGAAGCGGTCCCGGGTACAGTCCGACGCGAGCCCGCCCGCCCCGAGGAGATCCCGGCAATGGAGCAGCGCCAGGCACCCGACCGCAACCTCGCCATGGAGCTGGCCCGCGTGACCGAGGCGGCCGCCCTCGCCGCCGGGCGCTGGATGGGTCGAGGCGACAAGGAGTCGGCCGATCAGGCCGCCGTGGACGCCATGCGGCTCGTGGTCAACAACGTCTCCATGGACGGTGTCGTCGTCATCGGTGAGGGCGAGAAGGACGAGGCGCCGATGCTCTACAACGGCGAGCAGATCGGTGCCGGTGGCCCACCGTGCGACATCGCCGTCGACCCCATCGACGGGACCACGCTCACCGCCCTCGGCCGCCCCAATGCCATCGCCGTGATCGCCCTCTCGGAGCGGGGAACGATGTTCGACCCCGGGCCGTGCGTGTACATGGAGAAGATCGCCGTGGGACCCGAGGCGGCTGAGGCGATCGACCTGGACGCGCCGGTCACGCACAACCTCCAGGCGGTGGCGAAGGCGCTCGGCGAAGACGTCGACGACGTGACTGCCGTGATCCTCGACCGCCCCCGCCACGAAGACATCATCAAGGAGTGCCGCGAGGCCGGCGCCCGGATCCGCCTCATCCCCGACGGCGACGTCGCCGGCGCGATCTCGGCCGCCTGGCCGGAGAGCGGCGCCAACGTGCTGTTCGGCATCGGCGGCACCCCCGAGGGCGTCATCGCCGCCTGCGCGTTGAAATGCATCGGCGGCGCTCTTCACGGCCGGCTCTGGCCCCGCGACGACGACGAGCGCCGCGCCGCCGCCGACGCCGGCTACGACCTCAGCCGCGTGCTCACCACCGACGATCTCGTCTCGGGTGACGACGTGTTCTTCTCGGCGACGGGCGTGACGGACGGGGAGCTGCTCAAGGGCGTCCGCTACTGGGGTGACGGCGCCGGAACGCAGTCGCTGGTGATGCGGTCGAAGTCGGGGACGATCCGCACGATCGACTCCCGCCACCGCTGGCACAAGCTCATGCGCTACTCGTCGCTGAAGTTCGACTAGCTCAGCCCTTGCCGCCCAACCGAGGCCAGACCCGTCGGGGCGTGACGCTGTAGTTGTAGATGGACCAGCCGATCGCCCGCTGCGTGCGGGCAGCACGCACAAACCCGGGATAGTCCTGAACCGTGGCTGCGTCGCCCAGGCCACCGATCGCGTGCACGGGCGCGTCGGCCCGGCCGAGGTTCGCCCGGAGCCGACGAATGTTCTCATCGGTGTACCGGAACCCGTCCCGGTACCCGGATGCTGCGTTCCGGTTGGTCCAGTACGACATCGGAAGCCACACGTCGTAGAGGCCGGCGAGCTCGCGCCACGGGAAGTCGGGCCAGAAGTCGGCGTTGACCACCTCGAGCAGCACCGGCTCGAGCACGATAGCCCCGATCGGATGGTTCGGTGCGAGCGCTCGGACGCGCTGCGAGAGGTCGATGAGCGACGTGCTGCGGGCCGCGGCGTCGGCAACGTCACCACGGAACTCGATGTCGAGGGCGAGCCCGTCGAAGTGTTCTCCGCCGGAGCGGAAGTTGAGCAGGCCACGGATGTGCCGCAGATCGGCATCGAGGTCGTCGAAGTGCGGAAGATACCAAGCGACGACGCGCAGCCGTGCTTCGTGGGCGCGCTGGAGGAACTGGCCCAAGAGCTTCGGCGCGACCGTGGCACCCGGTATGCGGGAGTCGTCCTGCGCCGACTGCAGGTAGAGCGTCTTCACGCCGCGATCCTTCATGGTGTCGACGTCAGACGGCGTCACCGCAGGTTTCCGGTGCGGTTTCTGCAGCGCCGGCACGTACTCGTACACGTCGACCCACGTGCCGAGACCTCGGTAGGCCGCGAGGTCGTTCCGGTTCAGGGCGCTCGGCGCCGCGTTCGCAGTGCCGACCCACGCTGGGGAAGCGACCGTCATGACGAGGACCACCGGGAGGAACCGGCGCATACGACTCACGGTACGCGCGCCCCGCTCTCGTGACGGCGTCAGCTGCCCACTCAATAAGTGGGTACTTGACGCCAGAACACGGACTACGCGCGCTCGACGGCTCCCGCCACGTCGAGACGGGTGGTCGCGCGCAGGAGGGCAGCCTGGGCGTCCTCGTCGTCGGGGTCCCCGCTCAGTCGCTCCTCGGCACGTTGCCGGGCGCGCCGGGCCCGCTCGACATCGATCTGCTCGGCCAGCTCGGCCACGTCGGAGAGGACGATCACGCGGTCGTTCGCCACTTCGACGAACCCGCCGTGGACGGCGACGGCCTGCTCGCCCCGCTCGGGCAGCAGACTCCGAACGACGCCGATCCCGAGCGCGCCGAGGAACGGGACGTGTCCGGGGAGGAACGCGATCTCACCTTCCGAGGTCCGGCACACGAGCATGTCGGCCTCGCCGCTGTACAGGACCCGTTCGGGCGAGACGACCTCGACGGTGAGTGGCACGGTCGCTCAGCCCTCTTGGAGTGTCTTGGCCTTCGCCAGCACGCTCTCGACGCCACCGACGTTGAAGAACGCCTGCTCCGGCACCTCGTCGAGCTCACCGTTCACGAGCGCCTCGAAGCTCTGGACCGTCTCCTCGATGGGCACGTATACGCCCTTGACACCCGTGAACTTCTCGCCCACGAAGAACGGCTGCGACAGGAACCGCTGGACCTTCCGGGCGCGGGAGACGACGACCTTGTCGTCCTCGGACAGCTCGTCGATGCCGAGGATGGCGATGATGTCCTGCAGCTCGTTGAACCGCTGCAGCACCTCCTGCACCCGGCGGGCGCAGTTGTAGTGCCGCTCGCCGATGATCTCGGGCGCGAGGATCGTCGAGGATGAGGACAGCGGGTCGACCGCGGGGTAGATGCCGAGCGCGGCGATCTGCCGACTCAGCTCGGTCGTGGCGTCGAGGTGGGCGAACGTCGTGAACGGCGCCGGGTCGGTGTAGTCGTCGGCGGGCACGTACACGGCCTGTAGCGACGTGATCGAGTGACCCTTCGTCGACGTGATGCGTTCCTGGAGCTCGCCCATCTCGTCGGCCAGTGTCGGCTGGTAGCCCACCGCCGACGGCATCCGGCCGAGCAGCGTCGACACCTCCGACCCCGCTTGCACGAACCGGAAGATGTTGTCGACGAACAGCAGGACGTCCTGGTTCTTCACGTCCCGGAAGTACTCGGCCACTGTCAGTGCCGCCAGTCCCACGCGCAGGCGCACCCCGGGCGGCTCGTCCATCTGCCCGAAGATCAGCGCCGCCTTGTCGATGACGCCGGACTCCTGCATCTCGAGCCACAGGTCGGTGCCCTCGCGCGTGCGCTCCCCCACTCCTGCGAACACCGACACCCCGCCGTGCTGGGTCGCGACGCGGTTGATCATCTCGAGGATGATGATCGTCTTCCCGACGCCGGCGCCGCCGAACATGCCGATCTTGCCGCCCCGGACGTACGGCTCGAGCAGGTCGATGACCTTGATGCCGGTCTCGAACATCTCGCTGCGCGGCTCGAGCTCGCGGAACGGCGGGGGCTCGCGGTGGATGTCCCAGCGCTCGTCGATCCCGGTGAGCTGATCGGCGGTGACGTCGAGCGGCTCGCCGAGCACGTTGAGCACGTGCCCGAGGACGCCGTCACCGACCGGCATCTGCAGACCATGACCTGTGTTGCGCACGGTCGTGCCGCGGCGAAGCCCGTCGGTGGGCTTCATGCAGATGGCCCGCACCCGGTTCTCGCCGATCTGCTGGGCGACCTCGGCGACGATGCGAATGGTGTCGCCCTCGAGCTCGATCTCCATCTCGAGGGCGAAGTTGATCTCGGGGACGCCGTCGGGCGGGAACTCGACGTCGACGACCGGGCCGGCGATGGCGACGACGCGCCCGTCCTTCAGCTCGGTGCCGGCGCGCTCCTCGGCGGTCATGGTCATCGGGAGTACTCCTTCGCTGTCTCGGTGCTCACTCTGCGCCTACGCGGACTCGGAGGTCCTCGCCGAACGGCTCCTCCGCGCCCTCCTGCCCGGCGTGGCGGAGCGCCTCGGCGCCACCGACGATCTCGGTGATCTCGGTGGTGATGGCGTCCTGTCGGGCCCGGTTCATCACGCGCGTGAGGCTCACGATGAGCTCGTCGGCGTTGTCGCTCGCGGCCTTCATCGCCCGCTGGCGGGCGGCGTGCTCGGACGCCGCCGCGTTGAGCAGCGCCGCGAACACACGTGCCTCGACGTACCGCGGCAGGAGCCGTTCCAGGATCTCCCCCGGACCGGGCTCGAACTCGTACGCCGCGCGCGGCCCTCCGGCCTCGCGCGCGCGCTCGTCCTCTTCGCGAACGACCTCGCGCTCCAGCGGCATGAGCGGGCGGACGACGACCTCCTGGCTCCCGACGGTGACGAAACGGGTGTAGATGACCTGCACCATGTCAATGCCCCCGTCGAGGAACGGGTCGCGCACGGCGGCGGCGATGCGGCGGGCGTCCTCGTACGACGGTTGATCGCTGAAGCCCGTGAAGGAAGCCTCCACCGGCAGGCCGCGGTAGCGGAAGTAGCTCTCGCCCTTGCGGCCGACCACGTAGACCGACGACTCGCGTCCTATCTCTCGATGCTCCTCGAACTCACCCTCGGCGGCGCGCAGCACCGATGAGTTGTACGCGCCGCAGAGTCCGCGGTCGGCGGTGATCACGATGTGACCGACGCGGCGGATCTCAGGCCGCGGCACCAGGAGAGGGCTCTGGACGGCACCGCCGGCATCGGCGAGGTCGTGCACGACCTCCGTGATCTGGTCGCTGTACGGGACCGCCGCCTCGACGCGCGCTTGCGCCCGCACGATCCGGCTGGCGGCGATGAGCTCCATGGCGCGCGTGATCTTCTTGGTCGACTGCACGCTCCGGATGCGTCTGCGGAGGATGCGCTCCTGACCGCCGGCCATATCCCTCTTACCTCGATCCCTCGGTCACTCCGTTGCCAAGGTCTTGTCGGACTCGGGCTCGCCGAGAGCCTCGCCTTCCAGGGCTTCCATCGTGGTGTCGCCCTCGACGCCGCCGGACGGCTGGAACATCGACTTGAAGTCGTCGACGGCCTGCTTCAGCTCGGCTTCTTCCGGGAGCTGCCCGGTGTCTCGGATCGCAGCAAGCAGGTCCGCCTGACGGGTACGGAAGAAGTCGTGGAGCTCGCTCTCGAAGCGCCGGACGTCCTCGACCGGGAGGTCGTCGAGGTAGCCGTTGGTACCGGCGAAGATCGAGATGACCTGCAGCTCCACCGGCATCGGGGCGTTCAGCGGCTGCTTGAGCAACTCCGTGAGCCGGTAGCCACGATCGAGCTGGGCCTGCGACACCCGGTCGAGCTCGGATCCGAACGTCGCGAACGCCTCGAGGTCACGGAACTGGGCGAGGTCGATCTTGAGCGTCCCGGCCACCGACTTCATCGCCTTGATCTGCGCGTCCCCGCCGACGCGTGACACCGAGATGCCGACGTCGACCGCGGGCCGCACACCCGCCCGGAACAGGTCCTCGACGACATAGATCTGCCCGTCGGTGATCGAGATCACGTTCGTCGGGATGTAGGCGGAGATGTCGCCCGCCTTCGTCTCGATGATCGGCAGCGCGGTGAGCGATCCGGCGCCGCGCTCCTCACTGAGCTTGGCAGCGCGTTCCAGCAGCCGGGAGTGGAGGTAGAACACGTCACCCGGATACGCCTCGCGACCGGGCGGGCGGCGGAGCAACAGCGACAACTGCCGGTACGACTCGGCTTGCTTGGAAAGGTCGTCGTACACGACGAGCGCCGCCGAACCGTCGTCCATCCAGAACTGGCCGAGCGCGCATCCCGCGTACGGAGCCAGGTACTTGAACACCGCCGGGTCGGCGGCCGGCGCGTTGACCACGACCGTGTACTCCATGGCGCCATGCGATTCGAGGGTTGCCACGGTCTGGGCGACCGTGGAGCCCTTCTGGCCGACGGCCACGTAGATGCACTTCACGCCCTGGCCGCGCTGGTTGAGGATCGTGTCGACGGCGACGGTTGTCTTCCCGGTCTTGCGGTCGCCGATGATCAGCTCACGCTGACCCCGTCCGATCGGGGTCATCGCGTCGATGGCCTTGATCCCCGTCTGCAGCGGCTCGTGCACGGGCCGGCGGGCGACGATGCCCGGCGCCTGGATCTCGAGGCGGCGGTACGTCTCGGTGTTGATCGGGCCCTTGCCGTCGATGGGCTGCCCGAGCGCGTTGACGACGCGGCCCAACATGACGTCGCCCACCGGGACCGACAGGATCCGTCCCGTCTCCTGGACCGTGTGGCCCTCTTCGACGTCCTCGGCTTCACCGAGCACGACGGCGCCGATCGAGTCCTCGTCGAGGTTCAACGCCAGGCCGAGCGTGCCGCCTTCGAACTCGAGCAGCTCGTTGACCGCCGTCTGCGGCAGCCCTGACACCCGCGCGATCCCGTCACCGACCTCGAGGACACGTCCGACCCGCGCCTTCTCGAGCGTGGTGCTGAAACCGCCGACGTGCTTCCGCAGCGCCTCCGCGATCTGGTCGGCGTTGATGGACAACTCAGCCATTACATGCGTTCCTTCAGTTGATCCAGCCGGTGGCGCACGGAACCGTCGATCACCGTGTCGCCGATGCGGGCCACGACACCGCCGAGCACGTTCGGGTCGACGACCACTTTCACCTCGACCTGCTTGCCGGTGGCGTCGCTCAGCGCCTTCGCCAACCGGTCACGAAGGCGCTCGTCCAGCGGCACGGCGGCGCGCACCTCGGCGACCTCGTGCTTGCGCTCTTCGGCGGAAAGCTCCAGGAATCGGTCGACGACCGCCGGCAGCTCGCCGGCCCGCTCGGCGCCGACCGCCATCGACACCAGTCCCACGCTGACGGGGAGCGCGGTACCGCCCATGAGCTCCTCGACGATCGCGACGCGCCGTTCGGCCGGGACGGTGCGGTCGCCCAGTGCCATGCGGAGGTCGTCGTTGGCGTCGAGGGCGCGAGCGAAGCGGAAGAGGTCGTCCTCGATCGCTCCGCCCTGCTTCTCGGCCCGCGCGACCTCGAGGAACGCCTGGGAGTACGCCTCGACGCGATCCGCTTCCGCCATGCCTGCTACCGGCTCCCGTTCCCGTTCCCGACTTGGCCGATGTAGCTCTCCACCAACGC
>Ga0126312_10003527_pt1 | contig 10569 bp, 6 predicted proteins | sample Plot104A_FD_92537 | JGI IMG/M metagenome (GOLD analysis project Ga0126312, IMG submission 92537) | Serpentine soil microbial communities from UC McLaughlin Reserve, CA, USA - Plot104A | ecosystem: Environmental > Terrestrial > Soil > Grasslands | place: USA: UC McLaughlin Reserve, Lake County...
AGCCGAGCCTGTACGAGGCAGTGAGGCTGGCCGGCAGGGCCGACCCGCTCGCCGAGCCGACCGACATCCCGCCCGGCGGCCCGTCGCCCTCGATCGCGAGGCGCTTCGGGGACGACCGTCAGGCGATGCTCCCGTACTACGACCGCCGCAACGACACGAGCGGCGAGAAGTACTACCTGTTCGCGCCGGGCTCCGGCCCGACGCGCGAGCTGCTCGAGGGGCCGGCACCAAGCTGCAAGGAGCTGCTCTCGGAGTACACCGACCGGGCCGAGCGGCGCGCGGGCGGCACACGCGCCCCGCCGGCGAGCAGCGAGTGTCGCGCCGAGCTGGCCAGGCTCGGGAGCGCCGGCCCGCCCGCGGGCAGCACCGTGCTCAAGGTCCCGCGCGGGATCGTCGTCGTGCAGGCCCAGCGGCCCGACCGCGCCCCCAGGAACCTCAAGGTCTCGCAGTACTGGGTGCTCGAGGACGACTCGGAGCTCTCGGGCGCCGACGTGCGAAACCCGGAGCAGAATTTCGACCCGCGCACGAACGAGCCGGTGGTCGCGATGGAGTTCACCGACGAGGGCCGGCGGGCGTTCGAGCAGGTCACCAAGCGGATCGCCCAGCGCGGCTCGGAGACGCTGCTCCCGCCGGGCACACCGCCCGAAGCCGCCTTCCAGCGCTTCGCGATCACGCTCGACAACCAGGTGATCTCGCTGGCCACGATCAACTTCCGCGAGAACCCCGAGGGCATCGACGGGCGCACGGGCGCCCAGATCACCGGCATCGGCAGCATCGAGGAGACCCAGGACCTCTCGAACAGCCTGCGGATCGGCGCACTGCCGATCGACCTGGCACTGATCTCGAACACCCAGATCTCGGCGACGCTCGGTCAGCAGGCGCTCGACCAGGGCCTGCTCGCCGCCGGGGCGGGCCTGCTGCTCGTCTTGCTCTTCCTCGCGGTCTTCTACCGCGTGCTCGGCGGGGTCGCGGGGCTCGCGCTCATCACCTACGCGGTGCTCCTGTTCGCGCTCGTCAAGCTGATCCCGATCACGCTCACTCTCCCGGGGCTGGCGGGCCTGATCCTTACGCTCGGCGTGGCGGCGGACGCCAACATCGTCATCTTCGAGCGCGTCAAGGAGGAGGCGCGGGCGGGGGCGTCCGTCCCGCGCGCGCTCGCCGCCGGCTACGGCAAGGCGCTGCGGACGATCGCTGACGCCAACGTGGTGACGATCGGCGTCGCGTTCATTCTGTTCATGATCGCCACGGGCGGGGTCAAGGGCTTCGCCCTCACGCTCGGCGTCGGCACGCTCGTGTCGCTCTTCACCGCGGTGCTCGCGACGTCGGCGATGCTCGGGTCGCTCGGGCGCACGCGGCTCCTGCGCTCGCGCCACGCGCTCGGCGCGGGGGGCGAGGGCCGCCCGTGGCGCTTCGACTTCATGGGCGCGTCCAAGTGGTTCTTCTCGATGTCGGGCGTCATCCTCGCCGCGGGGGCGATCGCGATCGCCGGGCTCGGGATCAACTTCGGGATCGACTTCGAGGGCGGCACGCGCATCCAGACGCCGCTCGAGCGCCCCGCGAGCGTCGACCAGGTGAGGCGCGCGCTGCCGCCGGGCCTCCGCGACGCCAAGGTGCAGACGATCAGGGACCCCGAGCTCGGCGAGCACGTGGTCCAGATCTCGACCTCGAGCCTGCGGCCGGGTCAGGAGGAGCAGGTGCAGACCGCGCTCGACCGCTCGTTCGCCGTCGACCGCGCCGAGTTCTCGACGAGCTCGATCGGCCCGACCTTCGGCGCGCAGATCGCCCGCACCGCGGCGATCGCGATCGTCGCCTCGCTCCTCCTGATCTCGATCTACATCGGCTTGCGCTTCGAGTTCAAGTACGCCGTCCCGGTGCTGATCGCGCTCGCCCACGATCTGCTGATCACGGCGGGCGTGTACGCGCTCACCGAGCGCGAGGTCACGACCTCGACGGTCGCCGCGCTGCTGACCATCCTCGGCTACTCGCTGTACGACACGATCATCGTCTTCGACCGCATTCGCGAGAACGCGCCACGCATGCCGCGTGCCACCTTCTCGCAGGTCGTCAACCGCTCGATGTCCGAGGTGCTGACCCGCTCGCTCGTCACGAGCTTCTCGACGCTGCTGCCGATCACCGCGCTGATGCTGTTCGGCGGCGAGACGCTCCAGGACTTCGGCTTCGCCCTGCTCGTGGGCGTGGCCTCGGGGACGTACTCGTCGGTGTTCATCGCCTCGCCGGTGCTCACGGCGTGGAAGGAGCGCGAGCCTGTCTACCGCCGCCGCCGCGAGATCGTGATGGAGGACCATGGAGGGGTCGTCCCCGCGTACGCCAGCGCGTCGCTCCCCGGCGACGGAGGCGCGCCGCGGCCCGGCGCCGCGCGCGCCGGGGAACGCGCCGACTCGCGGGCTCAGACGGGCACGGGGGCGGGCGCAGGCGCCCGCGGTCGCGGGCGAGCGGCCGTCGGACCGGGCGAGGGCGACGGCGCGCCGCCCGACGGGGCCCAGTCCCGCGCCGCGCCCACGGGCATACCGACCGCCGAGACCGAGGGCCGGGAGGCCGGCCGCGGCGAGGGCGAGCCGCGGAGCTCCGCACCCGAGGCGGACGACGGCGCGCGCGAGGGCGAGACGACCCCCGCGCGCGGGGATGGCGCCGCGGGCGCGGGCAACGACGCCGCCGCTCGCCGGGCCCGCAACCGCCGCGCGCGCAGGAGGCACGGCCGCCGATGAGCCTTCTCGTGTGGACGATGATGGCGATCGCCGTGTGGCACTTCACGGTGTTCGTGCCCGACCGCTTCTGGGGCGGGATCGTCGGAGCGTTCGTCGCGTCGATCATCGGCGCGATCGTGTTCGGGTTGATCGTCGCCGGGTTCTCCATCCCGGGCGACTCGGAGACGAACATCGCCCAAGCCCTGATCGCCATTCCGGGCTCGGCGCTCGGGCTCGCGGCCTGCTACGCGTACGGCGTGCGGACCGAGACGGCGAGCTAGGGCGCGGGGCTAGCGGCCTCCCCGGCCAACGCCGCCTCGAGCTGCTCGGCCTGGGCCTCGGCGAGCTCGCGGACCGCGGCGCCGGCGCCGGCGCCGTCGTGCTCGGCGATCGCCCGAGTGATCTCGCCGTACCGCGAGGCGAGCGACTGCGGCGCGTCGACGATCCCGTGGAACAGGTCGGCGTGCTCGAAGTACAGCTCGCGGATCGAGTTCATCACGAGCACGAAGACGAGATTCCCCGACGCATCCACGAGCTCGGCGAAGAACGCGAAATCGAGCGCCTGCGCCGCCGCAGGCGCGTCGGCTCCGGCGATCGCCGCGGCGAGCTCGTGCAGCCGCTCGACCTGCGCGTCGTCCCGGCGGGCCGCCGCCAGGCGCCCCGCCTCGGAGAGCATCGACGCACGCGCCTCCATCACCGCGCGCAGGGCGTCGCGGTCGAGCGCGCCGCTGCGAACGAGCACGAGCGCGATCACGTCGAGCCCGCCCTGCGCACGCCAGTCGGTCACGCGCATCGCGTCGCCCTGGCGGGACTCGACGAGCCGCAGCTGCTCGAGCCGCTTGAGCGCCTCGCGCACCGAGGTCATGTTCACGTCGAGGTCGGCAACGAGCTGGCGCTGGGTCGGGAGCTTCTCGCCCGGCTCGTAACGTCCGGAGAGAACGGCGTCGGCGAGGGCGCGAAAGACGCGGTCGGAGACGGCGGGGCGCGACTCGCTCGAGGTCACCCCACATAGCGTACTGTCGCCGTGGTATTGTTCCGAACAATGCTTCTTCCCCGTCTCTGTCGCTTCGCCCGTAGAGGAGGCCGACCGTGAGCACCGCCGCCGACTCGCCCCGCCCATCGCGAACCGAGAGACTCCGCGCCTCGCCGCCGCTCGCGCGCTCGACGCTCGTCGACCGCGCGCTGCGGGTGTCGCCGCGCGCCCCCGTGCTCGTGTTCGGGCCGGCGATCGTCGCGCTCGCCGCGCTGACGATCGGGCGGATGCCGGGCCTCGCCGCGCTCGCGTGGGCGGTGGGCGGCGTCCTATTCTGGACGCTGACCGAGTACGTGCTCCATCGCTTCGTGCTGCATCTCGAGCCGGAGCACGGGCCCGGCGCCAAGCTCCACTGGATGTTCCACGGCGCGCATCACGAGCACCCGAACAACCCGCACTTCGTGGTCGCCCCGCCGGTGGTGAGCGTTCCGCTCGGCGCGCTCTTCTGCCTCGCCTTCTTCCTCGCGCTCGGTGCGCCGGCATGGCTTCCGTTCGCCGCGGGCTTCATGGCGGGTTATCTGGCCTACGACGTGATCCACTACATCCTCCACCAGGGGCGCCCGGGCTCGCGGCTCGGGCGGCGCCTGCGCGAGCAGCACATGCGCCACCACTTCCAGGATGGGACACGCAGATTCGGGGTCACGACGCCGCTGTGGGACCACGTGTTCAGGACCGCCGGGCCGCGCCGGCGGAGACCGCTGGGCTCTCCGGGGGCCCACACCGGCGCTTGACCGAGCGCCGGGCGGAGCGGCGCATCGCGATCGCCGCTCCGCGCCAGGCGTACTTCGACGCGCCCGTCGACTACGAGTCGATGTCCGCGTGGCAGCGCGCGGTGCGCCGGTGCGAGGTGGTCTCGCGCGACGAGCGGGGGAGGGGGCGGGAGGTCGACTGGGAGATCGACGCGAAGCTGCGCTCGATCTCCTACCGGCTGCGGTACGAGTACGAGGAGCCGAACCGAATCGCCTTCGGGCTCGTGCACGGCGACGTGCAGGACGTCGAGGGCACGTACTCGCTCGCGCCCGACGCGGCCGGCGGGACGGCGGTGACGCTGTCGCTGAGGGTGCGACCGGGCGTGCCGGTGCCGGGACCGCTCGGGCGGATCCTCGATCGCGTCCTCCTGCGCGGGGTGCTCGACGACCTCAAGCAGTGGGTCGAGGGCGACTAGCAGGGAGGGGAGAGGCCGGCCGTTCCGTCCGCTTCGGAGAGCAGGATGCTTCGGATGCGCTGCTCCTCGATACGTTGGGACTGTCAGCCCTACTCCGGGGCGGCGGCGGCCGCGCTCGAGCGCGAGCTCGGCGTCTCGGGCACGGTGGCGTCCATCCTCGTGCGCCGCGGCCACTCGACGCCGGCGGCGGCGGAGCGGTTCCTGCGCGCCGAGGAGCGCCACGATCCGTTCGCCTTCTCTGGGATCGGAGAGGCGTGCGCGCTCGTCCTCGACCACGTGGCCCGCGGATCGCGGATCGTCGTCCACGGCGACTACGACGTCGACGGGGTCGCCTCCGCCGCCCTGCTCGTGCGCGCGCTGCGACGCCTCGGCGCCGACCCCGCCTGGCACCTGCCGAGCCGCTTCGAGGGCGGGTACGGCCTCTCGACTCCGACTGTCGAGGCGCTCGCGCGGTCGGGCACCGCGCTCCTGATCGCCGTCGACTGCGGGATCACCTCGGTGCGTGAGATCGATACCGCGCGCACGCTCGGGATCGATGCCGTGGTGGTCGACCACCACCGGCCCGGCGAGCGGCTGCCCGACTGCCCGATCGTCCACCCGGCGGTGAGCCGCTACCCGTTCGGCGAGCTGTGCGCCGCCGGGGTGGCGCTCAAGCTCGCACAGGCGCTCGACGCCACCGCGGGTGAGGATCCGGCGCGCGCCGAGCGCGAGGACCTCGACCTGGTCGCGCTCGCCACCGTGGCCGACCTGGTCCCGCTGCTCGGTGAGAACCGCCGCCTCGTGCGCTCGGGCCTGCGCGCGCTCGCCCGCACCGACAGGCCGGGCCTGCGCGCGCTGATGGTGGCCGCGAGCCTCGCCCCGGGCGGGCTCGACGCCCACGCCGTCGGCTTTCGCCTCGCGCCCCGACTCAACGCCGCCGGCCGTCTCGGCCGGCCCGACAGCGCGCTCGAGCTCCTGCTCACCGACGACACCGCTCGAGCCGAGGAGGTCGCCGCGGAGCTCGACCTGCTCAACCGCGAGCGGCGCGCGGCCGAGGAGCGCATCCTCGTCGCCGCCGAGGCCGCACGTGCGGAGGCGCCCGAGGCGCCGGCGTTCGTGCTCGCCGGCGAGGGTTGGAGCCCGGGGGTGATCGGCATCGTCGCGTCGCGCATGGTCGACCGCCACGGACGCCCGTGCGTGCTCGTCGCGCTCGACGGCGACCGCGGCACTGGCTCGGGCCGGAGCATCCCCGCCTACGACCTGCACGCCGCGTTCACCGCGTGCGCCGGTCACCTGCGCCGCTACGGAGGCCACCGCGCGGCCGCCGGCCTCGAGCTCGACGCCACGGCGCTCGAGGCGTTCCGGCGCGACTTCCTCGGGCACGCGCGCGCCACGCTCTCGCCCGAGGACCTCGTCCCGGTCGAGGCCGTGGACGCGGTCGTGCCGGCGGCTGCGCTCGGTCTCCCGCTCGCCGAGGAGCTCGAGCGCCTGGGGCCGTTCGGTCAGGGCAGTCCGCGGCCGACGCTGCTCGTGCCCGCCGCGCGCATGCGCGACGTGCGCGGGCTCGGCAGCGAGGACGAGCACGCCGCGCTCACCCTCTCGAGCGGCGGAGCGCGGGCGCGGGTCGTTGCCTTCGGGAGCACCCCCGGCTCGCTGCGGGCCTGCGTCGAGCGCCCGCACGAGGTGGCAGCGCGGCTCGAGCTCAACGAGTGGAACGGCGTCGTCGAGCCGCGGCTCCTCCTGCGCGCTCTGCGCGAGAGCGAGGCGGGCGAGTGCGAGGTGATCGGCGAGGAAGAGTCGCTGTGGGAGGCGATCGAGCGCGAGCTAGGTCCCCGGCTGTCGCTCGCCGCCGAGGCCGCCGCACGGCCGCGCGCGCTCTACGACCGTCGGGGGGAGGGCTTCGCCGGAACGGTCGGCGACCTGGTCTCCCGCGGCGAGCGGGTGCTCGTGGTGTGCGCCGACGTACCGCGCCGGAGGCCGGCGATCGAGGAGGTCGTCGGCGGGCTCGGGCGCTCGCTGCGCGGCGCTCGCCGCGAGGGGGAGCCGCTCGCGCTCGTAGCGTGGGGGGCGCTCGAGCGCGACCCCGGCCTCGCCCGCCCGTTCCCGCACGTGGTCGCGCTCGACCCCCCGAACGATCCACACGGCGAGCGGCTGCTCGTCACCGGCTCGGGCCCGGACGCCCGCGCGCAGGGGACGACCGCGCACGCGTGCTGGGGTCGACCGGAGGTCGACTTCGCCCGGCGCGCCGCGCACGCGCACCTCGACCTGCGCCCGCCGCTGGCCTCCGCCTACCGCGCCCTTCGCGAGCAGGGGGAGCGGGTGGCCGCCGAGGCGCTCGAGCGCGCTCTGCGCGGAGAGGGCTCACATCCACGCGACGCGTCGACGTGCGCGCGCCTCCTGCGCGTGCTCGTTGAGCTCGAGCTCCTGAGCTACACCCCGCGCGCCGAGGGCGGCCCGGCGTGCCGGCTCGCCCTCACCCGGCGTACGGAGCTCGACCGCTCGGCCACCTACCGCGACTCGTTGGCCCGGCTCGACGGGGCGCGGCGCTACCTCGATCAGCTCGCGCTCCGCCCCCGCCTCGAGCCGCTGCCCGAGGCGCCGGCCGCCCTCGACGAGGCCGATGAGCAGCCGGCCGCGGCGGGCGCCGACGTGGCACGAGCCGCGGCCTGACGGGCGCGCACGGAGCGAGTCAGAACGGCTCCGGGAGCCGCCGCCGCGGGTAGACTCGAGTCGATGGCGAACGCCCGCGACACCAAAGGCTCGAAGCGCTCGAGCGACGCCGATGGGCGCCGCGGCGGCCGCCGACGCGGTCGCGGGAGCGCGGTGGCGACGGCCGAGGCCGCGCCGCAGGCGACGCGCCCGGGCGCCGAGACGGAGGCGGCGGACGGCGCCCCGGGCTCGGGCAACGGCTCCCGGTCCCCGGCGGGCACGGCGACGGCGACCGCGCGCGAGGTCGTCCACGCGCACGAGCTGAGCGCCGACGAGCGGCGCCTGCTGGACGACCTGTTCGCGGTCATCGCCGAACACGCCGACGACTCGCCGCAGGCCATCGACCGCGACGCGGTCGCGCGCGCGTTCGCCTTCGCCTGCGAGCACCACGCCGACCAGCGCCGGCGCTCGGGCGAGCACTTCATCACCCACCCGGTCGGCGTGGCCAAGATCTGCGCCGAGCTGCGCTCCGATACGCCGACGGTGTGCGCGGCGCTCCTGCACGACACGGTCGAGGACACGAGCGCCTCGCTCGACGAGGTCCACGCCGAGTTCGGCGACGAGGTCGGGCGGCTCGTCGACGGCGTCACCAAGCTCGCCGGCATCACCTTCCAGTCGAACGACGACCGCCAGGCCGAGAACTACCGCAAGATGATGCTGGCGATGGCCCAGGACCTCCGGGTCATCCTCGTCAAGCTCGCCGACCGCCTGCACAACATGCGCACGATCGACGCGCTGCCGAAGCACAAGCAGCAGGAGAAGGCCAAGGAGACGCTCGACATCTTCGCGCCGCTCGCGCACCGGCTCGGCATCCACGCGATCAAGTGGGAGCTCGAGGACCTCGCCTTCCAGACGCTCCACCCGCGCAAGTACAAGGACATCAAGGCGCTCGTTAACCAGCAGCGCGCCGAGCGCGAGGGCTACGTCGACCGGGCCGGCCACTACCTCCAGAAGGAGCTCGAGGACGTGGGCATCGACGCCGACATCTCGGGCCGCGCCAAGCACTTCTACTCGATCTACGTGAAGATGACCCGCAAGGGGCGCGAGTTCAACGAGATCTACGACCTCACCGCGATGAGGGTGATCGTGGGCTCGGTCAAGGACTGCTACGGCGCGATCGGCGTCATCCACTCGCTGTGGAAGCCGTTGCCCGGTCGCTTCAAGGACTGGGTGGCGATGCCCAAGTTCAACGGCTACCAGGCCCTCCACACGACGGTGATCGGGCCCGAGGGCCGGCCGCTCGAGATCCAAATCCGCACGCTCGACATGCACGCGACCGCCGAGTACGGGGTGGCCGCGCACTGGATGTACAAGGACACGGGGCCCGACGGCCGCGCCCCCGGCGAGCGCGTCGAGTGGCTGCGGCGCCTCGTCGACTGGCAGGACGAGCTCTCCGATCCCCAGGAGTTCGCCGAGACGCTCAAGGCCGACCTGTTCGAGGACGAGGTGTTCGTGTTCACCCCCAAGGGCGAGGTCAAGTCGCTCGCCGCCGGGGCGACGCCGCTCGACTTCGCCTATGCCGTCCACACCGACGTCGGGCACCGCTGCGTAGGCGCCAAGGTCAACGGCAAGATCGTCCCGCTCCACTACGAGCTCCAGTCGGGCGACATCGTCGAGGTGCTCACCTCGAAGGGCGAGCGGGGGCCCTCGCGCGACTGGCTGTCGCTCGCCAAGACGACACGCGCGCAGTCGAAGATCCGCGCTTGGTTCAAGCGCGAGCGGCGCGAGGACTCCGAGCGCTCCGGCCGCGAGTCGCCCCAGGAGCACCTGCGCCGCGCCGGCCTGCCCTCCCAGAAGATGGCGGGCTCGCCGCTGCTCGCCGACGTCATCCGCGAGATGGGCTTCCGCAAGGGCGAGGACTTCTACATCGCGCTCGGCCAGTCGAAGATCTCGGCCAACGTCGTCGTCAACAAGCTGCTCCAGCGGCTCAAGCAGGGCGAGGCGGCCGACGAGGAGCCGCGCGGGGCGAGCGACCTCGTCCAGCCCGCGCGCCGCGGCTCCGCCAAGCCCACGAGCTCGTCGAGCGGCCTCGGGATCAAGGTCGACGGGATCGACGACGTCATGGTGCGGCTCGCCAAATGCTGCCGGCCCGTGCCCGGCGACCCGATCGTCGGCTACATCTCGCTCGGGAAGGGGATCACGATCCACCACGAGGACTGCGCCAACGCGCGTGCCCTCGCCCGTACGCCCGAGCGGTTCGCCAAGGTCGAGTGGGAGGGGGAGGGGGCGACCTCGTTCCGCGCCGAGGTGCAGGTCAACGGCTACGACCGCCACCGCATGCTCGAGGACCTCTCGCGGACGTTCTCCGAGGCCGGCGTGAACATCGTCGAGGCGCGCTGCGTGACCGAGCACCCGATGGTCAAGAACCGCTTCGTCGTCGAGGTGGGGGACACGCAGACGCTCAAGACGTGCGTCCAGCGGCTGCGGAACGTGGACTCGGTGTTCGACGCCTACCGGGTCACGCCGACCGGGTGAGCGCCCTCAGGCCACGACCGCCAGCCCGCCCGGCCTGACCGCGAACGCCACCTCGTCGCGCTCGCCGAGGTAGTCGCCGTCGACCTCGAGCGGGAACGGCGCGTCGCCCGCGGCGCTCACGCGCGCCTCACTCACGCCGGCGAACCCGTCGACCTGTCGCGCGCGCTGGACGGTCCTCGCGCGGGCCGAGAAGATGCGCGGGACCAGCGTGGGCAGCTCGAGCGCGGTGGCGCGCTTGAGCACGGCGAGCGAGATCGAGCCCTGCTCCAGTCCGGCGCCCTCGCAGATCCGGATCGGCCGCCCGCCGAAGAAGGTGAAGGGGTCGCCGTTCTGGACGATCACGGTCACCCCCTCGACCGAGCGGCCGTCCGCCTCCACCCGCACGCGCGGCGGGTTCACGAGGTAGTGGCGCATGAAGGTGGTGACGGCCGAGTAGGTGAAGTACCACTCGCGCATGCTCGCCTTGAGGTGCGGCCGGCTGTCGACGCGCTCGACCACGCTGG
>Ga0126312_10003528_pt1 | contig 10569 bp, 14 predicted proteins | sample Plot104A_FD_92537 | JGI IMG/M metagenome (GOLD analysis project Ga0126312, IMG submission 92537) | Serpentine soil microbial communities from UC McLaughlin Reserve, CA, USA - Plot104A | ecosystem: Environmental > Terrestrial > Soil > Grasslands | place: USA: UC McLaughlin Reserve, Lake County...
GAGTGTCCAGAGCGCCCTATTGTGTCCGACATTTTGGATGATGACCGACGCGCCTCAGAAGTCATCCGGAGGATGAAAAGCCTTTGAAAAAGGCTCCAGGCGAACAGAAGCAATTCGATCTCAATGAAGTCGTGCAGGAGACAGTCAGATGTTTTCGGCGCTGGCCGTAGGTCGCAGATTTACGATAGCTACCCTCATCACTTCGGACGCCCTTCCAATCCTTGGTGATCGCATTCAAATTCAACAGGTCATTCTGAACCTTGTAATGAACGGGATCGATGCGATGAAGGATAGGCTGGCCGAAAGCCGTCAGATCAACATTCGGACCGCGCGCGTCGAGAATTTGGCCCAGCTATCCGTGTCTGATCGCGGCTCGGGCATTCCCGAAGACAAATTTGAAAGAGGTCTTCGAGCCGTTCTACACCAGCAAGGCGGAGGGTATGGGAATGGGACTTTCCATCGCTCGCACCATTATCGAGGCGCGGAAGGGGCAGATATCGGCAAAGAATCGAGACCGCGGCGGCGCGACATTTCGGATCAGGCTTCCTCTTGTCCGGTGATCCGTGGCGCGACCCATACAAAGCAGACCCGACTTCCGTTGATGGCACTTTTGAGACCTGCCGAGGGACACTGAGGAATGTCTGTTCTTCGGGGTAGACCGGAAGTGATCGGCGCACAAAGCAGTAGCGAAGCCCAAGGCGACCACATGCACGGCGGAAAGCATGGCCAAGACCATAAGCGGGATGCAGGCAATGCCTTATAGCCCGGCCAGAATGGCCATGGACAAGGAGATGGCGGCGGTCAACGCGGAAATGAGCAAGGGCGACATGCGAGCGGCTTGCTACGCGAACGTCCAGAAGATGGCGGGGAAGTGAAACCGGAAATCTAATCGCTCAGCCGCGCTGCTACGCTGGGCGGGGGGCTTTTTCCTGGGCCGCTCTTGGAGATGCCGACCTTGGGCGTGGTCCGCACATTGTGCAAGCTGCCACGTTCGTTGACCGTTCCAATCCAGTGGTCTGTTTTGAATCTGGCCAAAGAAACGGCCCCAGCGGAGGGGGAAGCTGAGGCCGTCTCCGCGTGAGTGCCGGGGCGGCCAGGCACCCTAACTTAACGCTGCGACTCGTCCTCTAATTGCCGGAGTCGTTCGATTTGCATTCTGAAGCTCGTGGGTAACTCTCGATCTACTTTGAGCGACGCCCATAGCCTTTCGCCAATCTCTCGAACGATCGCACGGCTATGTGAGGAATCGATGTCAATCGGGTTTCGCATGACGGTTCTCCGGATTTACGCAAAACCGAACAAGCCCCAAGCTCGACTGCTTTCCCTTACAAAGACCAAACGGAGGCCGAGGCCGTCGCCTTTGGCTATCGTGCGCGAGCGCTTGTTTTTGAACAGCGAGTCCGAAGACTTTTGGCTATCCGCGACATGCGCCGTTTCGTTTGACGGCGGGCGACGGTCTGTTAACACCAATTCCCCGGTGCAAACTTTCGTTCCCGGTTTAATTAACAGCCGTTCAGGTTTCTTTAGGGAACCGGGGAACTAGTTCGGCGGCTGTAGTTCGCTCGTAAGCCAGCCCTTTGCCGCATCCGATTTCAGCGGATCGGGGCGCGCAATCCACACACTGCATGATGCGCTTGCCTTTGCCGCCGGAGGCCGCGCTAGGATCATGGTGGCCCTGCAAGTGGCACAAGTCTCGCGTCGCCCTTTGCTCATGCGATAATTCTGCCCGTAGGTCCGCCGTTCGGTTCGAATAGGGCACTTGTCACCATCAAATTGGGACGGCCATAAGGACGATTTGCGGAACAATCTGGCATTAAGCAGGCACCTAACGGAATTACTTTGTGTCTTGGTCCCGGGTTTTGACGAACCGATATTGCTTCCGAACGGTCGCAAGCTGCGCACGCTGCGCGAAGCCATCGACTGGTTGGCGAAAGAAATTCCGAAGTCGGAACACACGATGGAAAAATTGCAGACCGCAGCGCATTGCGTGACGCAAGCTGCGGAGCGCGGTGGTCCGATGATTTTCGCCCAGATGGGAAGATGGGCGATTGAGCGGTATCGCACTGCGGCGGCACGCAGCCACGTCGGAAATCAATCTTTCCAAGGCCTCTGTGTCCATTGCCACTTTGGTGGAATGGCGGCATGATTGCTGAATGGGCAGCGGGCCAATTAAATCGATAGTACCTGACTTGTTTTCGATGCCACATCGAGAACATGCTGCACTGCCGCCCAATCCACCAATACCAACTGCCGATAGCGCCGCTTCATCGCCACCACATGTCCTGCCAAGCAATTTGCCCGCTGCGATCAAGCATCTAAGCGACCAAGAACTCGATCAGCTGCAAGCTGCGGTCACGACGGAGCTGCAGCGGCGGGGTAAGAGGCCTCCTTCCCCGGAGAAGACTAAGCGGGCTGAAGCAACCGCTGTTTCTCTGACACCTACCAAGTTGAACGCAGTCCGCGCAGCCTTCAAAGCGGGCGTTAGGCCCTCAAAAATTGCCAAGCAGTTCGGAATTCCTCAATCCGGAAGCTGATTGCCAGCGAGGGAATGAAGAAGCGGAGCGAATAAAAAAACAAGAATAGCAGACCCAGGAGACGATCGATGTCCGACGATGCTTTACTTGATCATGCAGCGCGGCTTATTGCCGACGCTCGTATCGCTTGCCTCAAACTGGCGATTCCTCCCGAGGAAATTGCCAGAGGCGGGTCAGATTATTTGGCAGTTGGAGGTGGTCTCAATGTCCGTGATGTTAATCGGCGACGGCCGCGTTTACACGGTCGAAGAGTTTGGCCTCACGTTCACGAACCGGTTTGCCTTGTCATCGCGTCCGAGGTCCAGCTCAGTCGGCCGCACCGGCACTCGTAAATGTGAAACGTTTGCCCGGTGCGCGTATCGAGGATGGCTCTCCACAGATCAAACCGTTCCCCACACTTCGGGCAGCATGACTGTCCTTCGATGCTGCGCTCATGGTCACTCCAGCGTAGCGGCGCGGCCCGCGCGTTTACTGCTTGTTAAAACCCTCCGGTCACCTTTATCGACGGCATCGTTTAGCGGTGCGCAACAAGGGAGACCGCAACCACCCCGCTCTCTGCCCGTGCCGAGACGCAACCTCGGCACGGGCATCAGGGCGCGATCATTTGACCGACGACGAAACCCTCACCCTTTGGCGTCACCGTGATCGGCGGCAATGACGACTACCTCGGGCTTTACCTTCACACGGCCGGACTACGTAGCTAGCGAAGGGCCGTCGCGGTGACGGGCTGACGAATCTGGGTACATGTCGTCAGCAGAAGCAGGGACTGGCTGCATTGCCAGTCACCCAGCTCCGCCACCGACACCACTTTCGGTGCGGCCACCCTGAGAAACGCCGCGAAGGCGAGCGTAAACGTTGCGATAACGAGCGCGCGCCTTTTGCTGGACCATTGTGTGCCCGCCATTGCCGTCGCTCCTGTTAGAAGAGCGCGAGAATAGCTGTGGGCAAGCCTTTCGTTTGTGATCTAGTTCATAACTTTGCAAAAGAAAAAAGTATCCGCGACTTGGCCGACGAACTGGCGGCTTAACGGTTGCACCGATCAGCGCACACTAAACCCTCACGGAAGCCGACATCGCGAAGCTATGCCGAGCGAAGCACCGAAGCTCCGGCCGGGCCCGGCGGATAAAACCGGGTGCCTGGCGACCCGCGACCGGGGTGGCATCAGAGAATATCCGACGCTGTCCCGTCGCGGCCCGACCAGCTTCTCCTATTCCCTCAACTCTTGAACGACGTAGATGGTGATCTCAAGCCTCTCAACGTTATCGACCACCTGGCGAACCTGATCTTCGTCGGCGCCATTGAGTCAAGGACATCCTGTGGCTGAGGCTGCTGTTCATCGTCGGTTCGCTCACCGTCATTCCGTACTACCTGTTGCGAACGGATGATCCAATGAGGCGAGTTAGCGGCAAGAACCGTTTTACTCGCAGAAGCGATGAGGCAAGTTTGCTAGTAGGTGTTAATCCACCGAGCAAGCACCTGCCAACGCATCGCTTAGGCTGATATTATCCAGTGAGATCGATGTATTTACGAACACTAAAGGGGCTTGCTGGTTCGGTCTGTGATTTTGAGCCAAGTGGCCCTTTCGTGCGATCAATGATCGCAGCCCGGTCGTAAGTTCCTCAGAAATCAGGGCTGGACATTCATTGCAGATGAAACAATTTGACCATTCGGGCTTTAGTTCCGCGGAGATAGCCCGTGAACCGGATTCTCAAACCCGTTACTTACGTTCTGGCTGCCGTGTATTTCCTAGTGGACGCGGTTTTCATCACCGTGGCCAAGCCGGTGTCGGACTGGCTTTCTAAGCACTTGGTGCTCAGGAAATTGCGGTTCTGGATCAGATCGCTCCGGCCCTACCCCTCGCTCGCGCTGTTTTCGGTTCCTGTGATCATTTTGGAACCTGTTAAACCGGTAGCAGCCTATCTGGCCGCTACGGGCCAAATCATGAGCAGCGCTCTGACGTTGATTGTCGGCGAGCTTCTCAAGCTTGTGCTAATCGAGCGTCTATTCAGTCTCACCCGGGATAAATTGATGAAGATTCCGGCATTCGCTTGGGCATACACCAAGTTCCAACAAGCCAAAGCCTGGCTGCAGGCCACCGAAGCTTGGCGAGCCATACGGGCGCTGAGCAGGGCCGCTCGCAATTACGTCGCGCAGGTGAAGCGATCCGGTATTGTGCAGTTTGGTCGGTCTTAAGGATTTAGCCGGAGCCCTTCTCTTGTCTTCACCCGTTTATGGGCTGTATCAAGGGCGGGTGCAGTCATTGGCGGGGTTGCCGGTTCAATCGTTGGTCACGGTAAAACTGGGTGCCGCTGCCAGTTGCGTGGTCGGTCACCATGAAGCCAACAAGAGGACCGCCCCACAAACTACGGGTCAGACCAGACTTACACGTGAGTCCTGAATTCTATCGCAATACCGTTCTCGTATGATAATAGCACAATCGACTGACTGACGATACACGATGTCGGGACGGAGAGTGCTTAGATCGTGGTCTTCTTAGCAGCGTCCACGCCAGCTGAAGCGATGCTGCTAGTAATCTTCTTAAACTGGTCGGTGGCCGCCCCGAACTGGTCGCGCATAAACTCTGATTGAAGTTCCATGACTTCATTTATGCTTTTGGCATGCATCAATTTACGCGCATGTTCGAATTGGGCTTTCAGACTCGCTTCCGCGATCGCAAGTGCCTGTTTGGCCACTTCAGTCATCGGCCCTGGCACCGTGGCAACGGACTTGGTGGCCGACTCGATAAAAGATGAGATAGCCTTCTCGGCCTGATCAACACTTTTTTCTGCAAATTCGCGAACCTGCGGCGGCACTTCCATGGTCATTTTGGGGTCCATCATCGGGTACGTCCTCCGTCTTGAAACTGCGAACCTACAATTTTGTTTCTAGCATACCATCGGTTATGCGGGGTTACTTACTTCATGCAAGCAAAAGGCATCCAACATCATAACCTATGCGTCCGATACCTTCTATTACGGTAAAGTCATTGATGTCATTGATGCTGGCCACGACAAGGTGATTCGCTCGCTCCAGCGTCCTGTGAGGTCTCAAAGACCTCGTTGAGGTGAACCGCCGAGGTGCCCCCTGAGGTTGGAGCGCCTGTTTTCTTGGCTTCACTCATCGGGCGGATGAGGTGAGAGGTGGCGCGCCGGAATTCACTTATCAACGCGGAGATGCTGTTCAGACAACCGGGACCACTTGAGTGCGCAACGTAACTTTTGTAAATCCTGTGACGAGACTGCCATGCTCCGCAAGCCAATTGTAGGCGTCTTCGGTGGTGGGAATACTGCCACGGATGTCCAGGATGCCGCCAACTTTCTGGGATACGCAACTGCCGTCAGCGGCGCGGTTTTGCTGACTGGAGGCCTGCCAGCGCCGGGAGAAGGCGTAAAAAACGTTGCGATGCGTGGAGCCAGGTGTGCGGCAAAGGACGGTAAAGTGCTCGCGCGGCTAATTGGAGTTCTGACCTCAAAGGACGAGGGCGAGTCGCTCGAGAATATCCAATGTCGTTATCAGCGGTTGATCAAAACAAAGCTGACAAACTACCAACGCAATCCGGTTAACGGCTTTACTCCGGACGCGGTCGTAGTTCTGGGGGGTGAAGCGGGTACCTTGGCAGAGCTCGCGTTCGCCCTGGCTGCAAAAAGACCATGTTATTTTGCTGGATCGACGGAACCCCTGCGAGAGTTCTTGAGAACGAAGCGTGCCAAAGTCGAAGCAGTCATTCAAACGGGGCTCGACCAATATCGGACGTTCGAGGCGCGTGCCCTAACCGTGAAAGGCATTGCCGATAACTTGGATGAATACCTCCGCGGCAAGTCGGACGATCTTACATTGCCCGTCGATTTGAGCGGCGCTGAGACATTAGTAAATAAAATCGTGCAAGAGATCGATGGTCGTGGCGTTAGAAGCGGTAGATCGGGATTTCCGGGTGTTCCAGGTGTACTGAGCAAGCAATGTTTCGAGGACTGGCTCGACGTCATGCCTTAGCAACGGTCCGCGCTGAGGCAACGGCAAATCGTTTTGATGATCCTGAGATCGCATTATGGGGTCAGTTCGCCGACTGATAAGAAAATTCGTCTTTCCTTATCAGTTGCCGGTCTTGTCGGGTCGCGAAGCCCATTCCATAGCTCCGCGTGAGAAAACAACGTTCGTTCGCGAACGGAACTTCGTGCACTACGCGACGCGGTCAGGGAAAAGTGCTTTCAGTCTCAGGTGGAAAATGTCCGCAAACTTCTCAAAACCCGCCCGAGTGGGGTGAAGTTCGTTGTGCCACGAGCTAGGTTGCGGCGCCAACGTGCCCTGACCGTTGATGAACGTGACCGTCGGGCCAACTAAAGACGTCAACATGGCGGCGAATTGCTGAAGCATGGCCTTGACGACCGCCTGTCTCACCGCAAGCGTCGGAAATTTGCGTAGATCGAATGTGGGCTGGAGCCACGGACCAAAACCGCAGATCCCGCGGCCATCGGGGATTGCGAAATCATAGGCTTGGAAGACCATTTGGGTGCTAGGGCTCAGCTCGTCGCGCAGCGCGATCAAGTCTTCGTATCCGGCGCGCACCAGCGCCAGAGCGGCGTCAAACCGCGCCTGGTTAATGTGACTGGCCGGTGGCATGGCCGGATTCCAATCCTTGATCCAGAGGGCCATCGGGTTGTCGACAATATCGTTTCCGCCGCCCGAAAAAAGCAGCACATCCCATGGTCCTCCCGCTGGGCAGCCACCGGTCAGGTACTCCGTAAGGACCGCGCGCTCCTCGACGCCGAGCATATAGCGAACCTCATCACCCGCTTTCGCCAGATTTAAGATCGGGACGCCGAGCCGGTCCTCGAGACGTGGGATAATGCCACCATGAAAAAAAGGGACCGGGTAGTCGAACCAGGAATCTCCCTCGGCAAAAATCTGCAACGGGGCGAACGATCCGCCGCCTTTCGCCGTCGGCTCGCCGTCCTCTGCCTCGACGCGTTTCGGCCGCGGCCGCCGGGCGCCGCGCCGTTTCATGATCTCCATGGTGGCTTTGTATTCGCGAACGCGGCGCGCGCGCTCGTCACGCCGTTCCTTCCTTAATTTTTCGCGCTCGGCGCCGACAGCCGCAGGCGATGCTGGCGGTGCTGCGGTTTTGCGAACGGCCCGCAACGCCAGCTTTGGTTGTTTTGCCTGTACCAGAGCCTTGGCTTCATCGAGGGTGACGGGGCCAGTAGCTGGAGCAATTGGCTTGGTGCGCGTCTTCGGACGAGTCTTGGCGCGTGCCTTCACCGAAGCTGCCTTCTTAGCCCTTTTGCGTTTTGCTGCGCGTGCCATCTGCTTCTCCTCCGTTTGAATGTGTCAGAGTTTGATGCGACAGAACAATTCGCTTACGCCAGTATCTCGATCCGCTCAGCGAGCAACGTATAGCCGACGATGAAGCCGTCGCACTTCACACGTTTTCCCAAGTACTTTTCGAGCGAACGGTCGCCGAAGCTCGGCCCATCCTTGCGCCTGAGGACCAGGCGGCGGTCGGCCGTTTCCAGCCAAATCGCCTCTCGCTCACTCTTGCTGCCTTTGCCGAACGGGCCACGCGCCACAACGCCGATCAGATTATCGACCCTCTTGGGACTCTCGTCGCTGCTGCCCACTACTTTTCCAAATAAATTCGATAACCGACGATCCGGCCGCTGACTTCCTTCGCCACGGCCGCGACACTGGAAGCATTTTTCGGCCGGAACACGGCAACGTAGTAGCGGGCTGCCACCGGAACAGCCTTGCTGCCGCGCTGACGCGCCCCTTTTGGCGTCTTGACGTCGAATGCCACAAATTCTCTTTTGGTTCCTATTCCCGCCTCGCGCGCGATATTGCGGAGCGCTTTGCGCACCGTCGCTGACTTGCGAACTTTGGTGGCCTTCCGCGACGCAGTCGGCTTGGTTTCCTGCAGCATCTCGCCCGTCGCACGCAACTTCGCGCGGCGTTCGCGCCGCGCCTGGCGTTCACTCTCATCCGTGTCGACGCCCTTTAGGACGTTGGTCGCACTGGGAACTCTCGCCGGATGAATCGAAGGGTCGCCAAGCAGGTTGAACTGCGCGAGAGTCTTTAAGTCCATCGGATCGAGCTCCGCCGTCTGCGCAACGAATTGCTGCCGAGCCAAGAGCGCGGCACGGCCAAGCGATGCCCCATCAAGTATGGCTAGTAGGAAGTACTGGGTGATGAGATCGGCCGCACCATTGCCGTCAGCGGGACCGTAAGCGATCGTGCTGCTGCCGAAGTAACCGTGGGCGCCCTGAATGAGGTAGCGCTGGCAAATTGGCAGCGGGAGGGCCAGGGTGATCGAGTCGTACAGCTGCGCACCGTAGCAGCACTCGACCGCAGCCACGGTCCCGCGACTGATCTTCTTTGCGATGCTATTGCTGGTGAGCGATACGGGCTGTGAATTGCCCTTCTCGCCATAGAAATTCGGATCGGACGAACCGCCATGGCAGTTGATGAAATGTGCGAGCGGCGCCAAGCGGCCGACCGGATACCTCGGCCCGCCCGGCGGCGCGAGCGTAAGCGCGCCAGAGTTGCCGAAAATGTTGAAGAGGCTCAGCTCCGTTGACTTGCGCCACGATTGCGTCGACAAGCCAAAATACTTGCCGAAATCGGTAACGTCGCGTGACTTGTGTTTCTCCGCGATCTTGAGCAGAGAAAGCAGATGTGAAGGCGAGCCTGATTTCTTTGTCAAATCCGGTAGCCGTCCGACGACGCGGGTCGGTCCCTTGAACGTTGCGATGTCGCGCGAGTACGGCGCATCACACGCATAAGGCAAGTCGCCGTACGCATACTCATCCGGATCATCCTCAGGTGGAGCGTACGCTGGGTTTGACGTGTTCTGGTGCGGTACGAAGTCGGGCGCGCCCAAGATCATCAAATATTCCGGATTCTCGGCTCGGAAAATTGCGTCGATCGCCTCCTTGTTCTCGCGCACATTGGTGGGGATGGTCACGGCGTGGCCCTTGAAATTCCTCATCGCGACCGCATCGTCGAGATACACTAGCCGACTCTTGATGCCGCGCTTCGCATCAGCGGCGATCAAGGCTATGACTGCGGTCCTGATCTTCGCGACGCCGACGCTGCCATACTTTGCCGTCAGCGCAGCACGATTGCTAACAATGATTTTGTCCATGGAGTTCGTCCTTGATGATCGCAGAAAAAGTCAATGCATGGCTTGAGCCGTCTCAAGGATCTGCAAACGTTGTCGTCCGTCTTTGAGACGACAAGATTATACTACCACAAGATGCGGCCTGCAGGGTTTGCTTGTCGATGACACCGGAACAGCGCCACGGTGTACATTTTCGCCTCGCCTGGGGGCCGCCATTGAGCCTCCGCGTTTTTCGCCAAGGTGGGCTGCCCGATGCCCTCAAGCCTCTTAAGAAAGCTCTTATTGGCTCCTCATCGAGTTGTTCGGCCTGACGCCGGAACTCCGTAGAAGCCTCAAGAAGTCCTTTCGAACGCCGTCGTTGGAAATTGATCGCCGCCAGCCGTTCAGCACGCTTGACTTGCTCGCAGAGATGCAACGGAAATTTCGAGTGCAGTACACCGCGATGTCGAAGTCACCGATGCCGGAGAACATCGGCCGGTAGTCTCGCAAGCTTTTTGCTCGGCTCTGCCGGTAGCCTACACCAGAGTGTCGTCGGCGCAGTGGAAGCCGTTCGCGTCGCTGGTTTTGGACGCGGCCTACGAAGCCACGATATTGGCCGCTGTTCTGAACAGGCAGCGCGGAGCATCGAACGTTGTCCTGCTCACACTTCTCGGCGGAGGTCTTTGGCAACGACGATAATTGGATTTACGGGACCATACGACGGGCGCTAAGGATGATGTGGGGTTTCGAACTTGATGCGAGGCTCGTTAGCTATGGAACTCCGTCGGGGGAGATCCTGCAAATAGCAGAGGAATTCGAATAAACTTCAGATGCTGGCGTCAGGTCTACACCACGGCCCCCAAATGTGACCAATGAGGGCGTGTTGAATACATGGGTAGCGCCGGGATATCCGACCACCTCGAAATTGGTCTTGCCTGTGATCGC
>Ga0126312_10003529_pt1 | contig 10568 bp, 9 predicted proteins | sample Plot104A_FD_92537 | JGI IMG/M metagenome (GOLD analysis project Ga0126312, IMG submission 92537) | Serpentine soil microbial communities from UC McLaughlin Reserve, CA, USA - Plot104A | ecosystem: Environmental > Terrestrial > Soil > Grasslands | place: USA: UC McLaughlin Reserve, Lake County...
GCTCAAGGGGAAGGTCAAGTTCACGTTCGCCGACGGAACCGAGGAGATGTACGAGACGGGCGAGGCCTACCACGCCCCGCCTGGGCACACGCCGACTCTGTACGCGGGCACCGAGATCGTCGATTCAGCCCGACCGAGCCGCTGCAGCAGACGATCGAAGTCGTCACCCGGAACATGGAGGCCGCCTCGGCCTAACAGGCCGCCGTCTTTACGCCGCAGCCTTTCTCGGCTGCAGTTGCGCGTCGGGCCGCTGCTCGGACCGCCACCCGCGCAGGTGTTAGAGTCGAGCAGTTAAGTCCTGTGGGCCTTCGGGTTCGCAGGACTTGGCATTTTGCGGAGCCCGGAGATCGACCCCCTCCTTCTCAGGGAACGACTCAGCAACTGGTCGCAACCGACGGCAACGGTTTTCGCTTGTCTGAGCCGTCTCGTGGCCCTTCCATTTGCGACCGGTTGCCACGGTTTGCGACCGCCGGGCTCCATAAAGGCTCCATCGTTAGTTGTCTAGATTGGCTACGAAGCGTAGAGCGCGGTACGTCACATCACGGGAGGGCGTGACGCAGCGGGTCGCGGGAGGGCGGCCGAGGCTCGGAGCGAGTGCCGCGGGCGCCGTTGCCCTGGCGGCGCGGACGCGAAGCGCCGGCGACCGTGCTCGCGCTCGCGGTCGCAGTCCCGGCCCTGCTCGCCTTCGGCACGAAGCTGCCGCTCTACGAGCACGTGTACGAGGCGCTGTCGCCGTTTCGCTACTCGGGCGTGCCGGAGCGGCTGATGCCGATCGCCGTCCTCGCCCTCGCGGGGCTGACGGCGGTCGCGACCGAGAAGATCCGGAGACCGGCGCTCGTCGCGGCTGTTCGCGGTCGCCGTCGCGCTCGACCTCCGCGTCCAAGTCTCCGAGCCGTCGCCGCCGCCGCTGTCTGGACGAGACTTCGTGGACGACCGGCATCGGACGCAGAAGTCTCCTCCTTTGCGAAGGAAGTTGCGTTGTTGCCTGGGTTGAGTCCATGTGACGATCGTCGTATCTTTGGTCACAGTTGAGAACCGACAAGGATGCGCTCACGGCGCGTAGGAGGAAGGGGAGCAGCATGCGCAGAGGGATGATGGTCTTGGTGGCCATTGGCACGGTCCTCGGTCTGATCGGGGGAGTGGCCCTGGCCACGCCGGTCATCGGAGCCAGCGCAGAGACGGCCCGGGGACCGCTCGTGGACCGGCCGCTAGACGTGAACTGGCATTTCGCACCTGGGGTCAAGGTCAAGCTCCAGACCCAGGGGCCGATCGAGGTGGCATATCAGCGGATCACCATTGCCCCCGGAGGAACGCTCGGCTGGCACAGCCATCCGGGGCCTACGGTGGTCACGGTGTTTCAGGGGACCCTGAGCTTCTACCACGCCGAGGACTGCACCAGTGAGATCGAGTACGCCACGGGGCAGTCGTTCTCGAACATGCCCGATGAGATCCACCTGGCCCGCAACGAGGGCACCTCGCCTGTGGTGGTGTTCGCGTCCTACTACCTGATGCAGAGCTCGCCGCCGGCGCCGCTGCGGATCGACCAGCCGTCGCCGGGGACCGGCTGCCCGCAATAGGCCGAGCGTCTTTCGATCATCCAAGGGCTGGGGTGCTCCCGGAGCGCCCCAGCCGCTGGTAGCCGCATGCTCTCGGAGCACTCGACCCGGGAGCTCCATAACCGCGCCACACCCATCGGCCAGCACCGGCTATGGGGTCTTGCAGACGCTCTGACGGACTCGAACTGTCGACCCCGTGGGGTTCAGAAACTCTGTCAGTCTCCGGGAGTTATTCATCAAACTCGATCCGCCGTAGACTCGGTTTCGCCGGCTATCAGGGGTTGATCAGCCGAGACCGACTCTGGGCGGCTTGGCGGACGGATCGAGCGCGTTTTGACGTCGACCCGGCGGATCTGGTATTCGCGCGCGCGCGTGAAACGTACTTAAGGCGTATCGAAAGATAGGACGCGCGGAGGGGTGTGACGTCGGGTGTATCTAGATTGATCGCCTGTCAGGCCGCGCGTTCGTATTCGTGGATCAGCCCGCCGAGCAGGTCCCTGCGGTTTAGCTGCGCATAGGCTGGCGCTCGGAGCGGTGATGGATTTCTGTCTGCCTGCTCGGGTGGACAAAGTGCGAGTGCCCGATGCGGCCGATGCTGGTTGTAATGGCGCGCATAGACGCGAAGCACGTGTTCGAGTTGGCGGCGGCTGAAGATGAGCAGCCGGTCGAGGCACTCGCGACGGACGCTGCCGACCCAGCGCTCGGCGTGTGCGTTCGCGTTCGGTGCCCGGACGGGGGTGCGGATCACCGCGATCCCTTCGCTTCGAAAGACGTGATCGCAGCCGCCGCTGAACTTGGCGTCGCGGTCATGGATCAGGAAGCGCAGCGGCTGCCCGCGACCGTCGAGCGCCATCAGTAAGTTGCGCGCCTGTTGAGCGACCCAGGCGCCGGTCGGGTTCGGCGTGCTGGCGACGAACTCGATCCGGCGGCTCTCCAGCGAGATGAAGAAGAGCACGTAGATCGGTTTCAACCACGCCGTCTCGACGGTGAAGAAATCACAGGCGAGCGTCGTCGCTGCCTGTTGACGGAGGAAGTCTCGCCAGGAGAGCTCGTCTCGCTGCGGCGCGGGTGGCAGCCCGTGCCGGGCGAGGATCGTTCGCACCGAGGTCGCCGACACGGAGATGCCGAGGCTCTGCAGTTCGCCGACGATCCGTCGGTAGCCCCAGGCCGGATTCTCGCGTGCGAGTCGCAGAACAAGCGCTTGGAGGCGACGATCGAGCGCCGGCCGCCCCGGCCGCCGGTGCAGGTAAGTCCAGCGCCGTCTGACCAGCTGACGGTGCCAGCGCAGGAGCGTCGTCGGGCTCACCGACAGGCTTGTCCAGGCGCTCCGTGGCAGCGCCCGCGCAAGCGCGGCGAGCAGCGCTCGATCCCCCGGCCGGAGCCGCGCTCGCCGCGGCTGCCGGCGCAGAATTGCCAGCTCATGTCGCAGCAAGAGAATCTCGAGTTCCTTCGACCGCTCCGATTTGCACAGCAGCACGACCAGCTGAACCACCCGGCAGAGCGCCAGATACACGAACGACCAGACCACGCACACCTCCGGAATCAGGGAACGCCGAAGCTATCGATGTCCGTGCCGATGCTGCTCCCCGACCGCGCACCGGGTTTCTGAGCCCTACGCGCTCCTTCAAGACGACTTCGATGCGGGCCAAGCGGGAGCCGCAAGCGCTCTCTGCTCACTTGCCGCCGAGTTATTCTTGACCTTCGGCGGGTGGCTCGGCGGCACCCTCGCATTCGTCCACGGCGAGCGCGTCCTCGGCCTACCAACCGAGCCGGCGACACGCGCCGCCGTGCCTCACGGCGTTGAACGTGAGCCGATCCGGAGCTCGACGCCCCGAGGGACGATAAGCACGTCTCCCGCTCGCGCCGCTCACCAACGACTCCACGCGGCGCGGGCATGGACCTTTAGGGGCCTAGCCGTCGCAACCCGAAACGGTAGGACGACTTGGGCGTACTTGTAAGTGCGGCGGGACAGGCCCGTTTCAGGCATGTACCGCGGGAAGGGCGACTCCGGGGCGCCCTTCCCGCGTTGGGCTCCGTTCAGGTGAGTGCGGCGCAGAACGCCTCCCGCTCCTCGTCGACCCAGTCGAGCGGTGGATTGCCGTGAAAGACCGACGGCTCCGGCGGCACGATCGACTCTCGTTCATATCCCGCGAACACAGTGACTGTCCGTCCACCGGGGAGTTTGTACTTCGCGAACAGACCCCGGTCGGTGAAGACGATCTCGGGGCTCGCCGTCTCCACGAAGCGGGCCGTCCGCACCAACGTGTGACCGTTGCCGGTCGCCGTGCCCACGGAAACCATGTGAGCGACGGCGCGCGGCGGGTTGGCGAAGAAGAAAATCGTCCCGGTCCACTCGATGTCGATGGTCACGTCGAACTCGCACCGTGTTCCGGCCGGTAGCTCGCGGTGCTCCGTAAAGCTGAACGTGCAGATTTCCGGCCCGGGAACGTCGAACGGCGGCTCCTCCGGACAGCGGTTCGGCGGTCCACCGGCGCTTGCAGGTCCTCCCGTGTCGGCGGCGACGGCGATCGCCGCGAGAACCGTTAGCAGGAGCAAGAAAGGTTTCATCAGGGCCTCCTGACTCGGTCGGCGTTTTCCTGTCTGTGGTCCAACTGCGTCGGCGAGACCTCTCGTGGCTGCGGGACGGCCCGCACCGCCGAGCCCCTGGTGTCGACGCGAGCAGCGTCGACGCGAGCACCGCGACAGCGCTGACTCGTACGAGCCGTCCTCGGAGAGGGTGTTCGCCGGGCATGCCACAACGCTGCGCGCTCGGCATCTCAAGAACCTCTCAACCCGCTCTCGACGCCGTCTCGGAACGGTGCTAGCGTCGGCTGCACGAGCCCGAAAGGAGGCCTGTGGAATTCCGACTTCTGGGACCGGTCGAAGTCCTCAGGTCGGGCAGCGCGGTCGCGCTCGGTGGCGGGAAACCGCGCGCATTGCTGGCGCTTCTCCTGATTCATCGCAACGAGCTCGTCTCGCGCGACACGCTGATCGAAGCGCTGTGGCCGGATCGTCCTCCGGGTACTGCGGCACACAGCCTCGACGTCCAGATCTCACGGCTCCGAAAGGCATTCGCGCCGGAGGAGTTGATTAAGACCCGGAGCGGAGGCTACGTCCTCGACGTCGACCCGGAGCAGGTCGACGTTCATCGGTTCGAGCAGCTCCTCGAGCGGGGCAGGCAGCAGTCGGCCGACGGCAAGCACGCGGACGCGCTCGCGACGCTCGAGGGCGCCCTCGAGCTCTGGCGCGGGCCGCCACTTGCCGACCTCGCCTATGAGGACTTCGCGCCCACGGAGATCGAGCGCCTGAACGAATTGCGGCTCCTCGCGACGGAGGAGCGGATCGAGGCCGAGCTCGCGCTCGGGCAGCACGACACGCTCGTCCCGGAGCTCGAGGGGCTGATCGCGAAGCACGGGCTGCGCGAGCGGCTCCGCGGTCAGCTGATGCTCGCCCTCTACCGCTCAGGGCGTCACGCCGAAGCGCTCCGCGTGTACGCGGACGCGCGTAAGCGGCTCATCGAGGACCTCGGCATGGAGCCGAGCCGGCAACTTCGCGAGCTCGAACAGGCGATGCTGCGACAGGATGCGGCGCTCGACCTCCCGCGGCCGGTCTTCGCGAGGAGACCTCGGGCAGTCTTCGGCGCCTTGGCGCTGGCGCTCGCCGCCGCGGTGACGGCAGCGGTCGTCGCAGTGACGCAGGGTGGGACGGAATCCGCTCGTGCACTCGCGGCGGCGGATTCGACGGTCCTCCTCAACGCAAACGGTGGTGAGGTCGCACACGAAGTGTCGCTGCGGGACACCGAGTTGGTGCGATTCGGCGCGGGATCGCTCTGGAGCGTCTCCTCGGACGGACAGCTCGCGCGGATCGATCCGCGAACCGGGGCGGTGGTCGCCACCATCGGCCTCGGCGTTGAGCCGAGCGGGATAGCGTTTGGCGCGGGATCCCTGTGGCTGACCGGCAAGCACTCGCCGACGGTGTTTCGCATCGACCCGTCGGTGAACGAGATCGTCGACCGCTATTCGCTCCCGATGGATGGAGTCGAGACGGACCTGACCGGGGAGATCGCAATCGGGGCGGGCTCCGTCTGGGTCGGCCACGGTGCCTACAACCCCGGTGCCTGGCTCGAGCGCGTCGACACGGAGACCGGGCGCGTGCAACGGCGCTTTTCCATCCTCGGCGGCGATGTCGATCACGTCGCCTTCGGCGAGGGCGGGCTCTGGGTCGCAAGCACGTCGTCGGGGGAGCTGCGGAAGATCGACCCGCGAACAAGTCAGGTGGTGCTGACACGATCGCTCCAGTCGGAGCTGTGCTGCGTCGCCGTCGGTGGCGGGTACGTGTGGGCGGCCACCAACCCGAGCGGAGACGTCTGGAAGCTCACGAGTCGCGGGAAGGTCCTTCGCACGATCGAGCTCTCTTCCGCCGTCAAGCGAGTGACCTACGCAGACGGGGCTCTCTGGGCGACGCTTGGCGGGAGCGGCACGGTCGCCCGGATCGACCCGACCACCGATGCCGTTCGTCGCTACCACGTCGGTCACTCGCTCACCGGCGTCGGCGTACACAACGGCCTCGTCGCCGTGGGCGTCCGGGAGAGCGCAGAGGATGCGACCGCGGATCTCGAGGGCGACATCGTGTGGGTGGGACGGAAGAGCAGTACGCTCTTCGACAGCGGGGCCGCAACCGATCCTGCGTTTACGGCCCCGACCTGGGACGCACCGCAGATGCAGTTTCACTTTGCGACCTGCGCAAGGCTCCTCAATTACGCCGATGCCGAGGGCGAGGCCGGCACGAAGCTCGTCCCGGAGGTCGCCGAACGCCTGCCGCAGGTCTCGCAGGGTGGTCGGAAGTACACGTTCGAGATCCGTCCGGGCTTCCGGTTCTCACCTCCGTCGAACGAGGAGGTGACGGCCGAGTCGTTCCGGCATGCGATCGAGCGAGCCCTCTCACCCAAGTTCGACTACGTCGTGCCCCAGGCGCTGAACATCGTCGGCGTCGATCAGTACCGCGCCGGCAAGACCGCGCACATCTCCGGCCTTTCCGTAGAGGGGAGAAGGTTCGTCGTCCGGCTCATGGAGGCGGCGCCAGACTTTCCGTGGTTCGCTGCGCAGAGCTGCGCCGTTCCGCGCGAGACACCGGTCGCCCCGAACGGTGTGCAGACGCCGGTTCCGTCGGCAGGGCCGTACTACCTCGCCGAGCACGCCGACTGGTTCGCGGTCCTGAGGCGAAACCCGAACTACGGTGGCAGACGCCCACAGCATCTGGGCGCGATCGTCTTCAAGTTCAGCATCGCTCCAGGGCTCGCTGCTTCGCAGATCGCGAACGGCGCCCTCGACTACTTCCTAGATTCCCAGAATCCGACGTTGACGCCGGACACGGCTGCCGCAAGAGCGGTAGGGGATCGATACCGCCTGACGCCGAGTTCCAGCGCGGGCATGCACTTCTTCGCGTTCAACGTCGATCGGCCGCTCTTCGCGAACATTCGCATGCGCCGGGCGGTTCAGTACGCGCTCGACCGCATCGCCCTTGCCAAGGCGGGGGACGCCGTCGGAATTCCGGCGACGCGGTTGCTCTCGCCAAGCGTCCCCGGATACGACGCGACGCCGCTGTATCCGCTGCGAGGGGACGTCCGACGGGCGCGAAAACTCGCCCTCGGCGAACGGACTCGGGCGGTCATTTACACCTGGGACGATCCTCCGTACACCGCCGCCTTCAACCGTCTCTTGCGCGAGCAGCTCGGAGCGATCGGGATCCGCGCGAGCGTGCTCCGGATCGATCAGGCGAAAGGGTTCGAGATTGCAAAGGCGCGGCGGGCGGATCTCACCTGGGGCGGTTTGAACGCAAACACGGGCGACCCAGGCGCCTATTTGCAGCCGCTGGCGTACCTTCCGCCTGAGTACTCGACCGAGCTCAGCCGCGTTCAGCTGCTCGCTTCGCCGGAGCGCGAACGCGCGGCGGCGTCCCTCGCACGACGAATCGATCGGGATTCGATGTTCGCTGTCTACGCGATCGACGCGATGCCCGAGCTCGTATCGCAACGACTTGGCTGCCTCGTGCACCATCCGGTCTACGCGGGCGTCGATCTCGCCGCGGTCTGCATACGGAACGACAACGACTGACGCTGCCTCCAGAAGGCGCCGAGACCCAGCGCCATTCTCGTGCCTGCGGCGGCACGGAGTTTTCTGGCGGTTCAAGACAAAAACGGATACCGCCGGGGCGGCCGCAGCGTGACATCGCTCTGGACTGGCGTCTTGGCGGGCTATGTATGCGCGATCGCGGCGAGAAGGTCCTCTCGTGTCGGAGGCTTGGCGACCAGCGCGTCCGCCCCTGCCTCGCGCGCCTTCTGAAGCATCGCCGCGTCGTCGACACCCGTCGTTACGACGATCCGCGCGGTCGACCCGAGTTCTCTCAGGCGCCGGATCGCCTCGACGCCGTTCACGACCGGCATGTTCAGGTCCATGAGGATGATGTCGGGGTTGAGGGAGGCCGCCATCGTGAGAGCCTCCCTTCCGTGGCGAGCTCTGCCGGCCACGGTGATTCCCGGCTCCGATCCCAGGATGGCCTGAAGCAACAGCGCCGCGTTGTCCTCGTCTTCGACGACGAGGACCCGCAATGGAGTGCGGCTACCGGGGAAACGCATCGGCGATGAGGGGGATAAGCGGGTGGTCCGGCCCGCGTGCAGGTGCCGGCGCTCGCGGGTTGCGACGAGGCGGTGTCGCTCGCTTGAGTGCAGCAGCATCATCCGCGCCCAGCCGGAGCAGGAAGGCGGCCATGCTCGCGACAGCTTCGTCAAGAGGGATGGCGCAGCGCACGGTTGCAACGACGGTCGCGGCGGCTGCCGCGTACGAGTCAGTGTCGACCTCGCCGGGAGGATCGGGCTCGAGTTCCCCGACTGGCTCCACCTCGTAGACGTCGCCGCCTCCAGCTCCGGGTGCCAGGGCTGCGTACACGGCAGCATCGGCGGGATCGGACGTCAGATAGACGCGGTCGGCGCGGCAGTGCTCGTCGTCGTAGTCGGCGCAGGAGCGCGCACCGGTTAACGAGGGCGGCAAGAGCGTCTGCCCCGGCACGAAGCCGCGTATCCCTCCGTGGTACAGCTTGAGAGACGGTCGCATCGTGGCTGGCAGTTTCGAGACCTTCCCGCCTCGGGTCCGTTCGACTCGCGTCTACCCCGTAGGGTGCACAAACTCAGCTGCGTGACGAATCCAGTGGATTTGCAGCGGGTTCGAATAAGTGCACCCCACGCGGCTAGTTCTAGGCTCGGCCTACAAACTCCAAAGCCGACGAAGAAGGGGCGCCGACCCGACGCCCCTTCTTCGCTTGTTTCCTTCAGTCGGCTGTCAGCGAACCCGGAGGGTGTTGCTGGGCGCGGCCACGTAACAAGCTCCTGCCTGCGTCTGCGGCAGGAACACGCGGAGCCGCCAGCCGCGGCGGATCCGCGCCCGGAAGCGCGCCGTGGTGACGACCGTGCCGGCCGTCGGGGTCGTCGACGCGCCGAGCCTGACCCGCTTCAGCGTCGCCCACGTCCGGACGGCGGCGCGGTAACGCTGGAGGAAGAGCGTCTTGCCGGTGAACGACTGCGCCGCGGTCACCCGCGCGGTGAAGCGCGAGCCAACGCGGCTGAGGCGGATTGCCGGCCTCACCTTGACCGTCACCGTGCCGCTGTTGTTCGTCCGCCAGCGGGCCTGGTAGACGGTGTTGATCGTCGGCTTGACGACGAACGTCCAATTTCCGCCGGCGGCCGTCGTCGCGGCGCCGACCCTCGTGAACGCAGTCTTGCCGCACTCTTGGCCGTTAACGACGACGGACTCGCCCGCCGCCTGGCTCGAGACGATGCCGGAAAGGGTCAGCGGCGCGAGGAACGTGGCCGTCGGGCGCGAGGCCGCGAGGGTCACGGACGCTCGGGCCCCCGTCACCGTCACGGTTCCGCGGAAGGCGTTGGCCTGCTGCGACGGATCGCGGTAGTTGAACCGCCCTCCGGCGCGGAAGGTGCACGTGCCGCTCGCGCCGGGCTGGATCGTCAGGGTGCACGACGTCCCGTTGAAAACGACCTGGTGAGCGACCGTATCGGTGTTCCGCCACGTCACCGTGTCGCCGGAAGCGATGGTGACGTCCGCCGGCACGAACCCCGTACGGGTGATCGAGACGGCCCTGTCGGCGGCAGTGGCGGATCCGAGCGCGGTGAGGGCCAGAGCCGCCGCGACCGCAATGAAGAGTCTTCGCATTGATATTCCTCCTGTGAGCGTTCTCTCGGTCACAGGACCTGCCCGAAGCGGCCAAAAAGTACCTGCTAATAACGAAATTCTTACGCGCTCCCCTTCCTTTCCTTACGCCCGCAGCGTCCGCTCGGCACGGCTCGACAACGGCCCGCCGCCGCGAAGTGTCCGAGAGAACACGCACAACAGCAGCAGGCCTCTTCGGAAAAGGCCCGTTGTCCGTTTCAGCACGCCCGGCCGAAAGAGCCGCTAGCGCCTACCGGCGTTCGTCATAGGCTCGAAGAGGGGGCTGGCTCGGCGGCAAGTGACCATGGCATTCGGCTCACCCCGGCCCCACCGGCTGTAGACCGGGCGGTAACGTGTGTGTCCGAGACTTCTGTGGCCCGCGTCTACCGCTTTCTGCTCATGCTTCCGAACGGCGAAGCGACTGATCCTCCCGCGTTTTTGACCGAGCAGCCGGACTGGAAGCCAGGCGATGTGTTCGTTGCAGCCAGCGGGCGCTCATTCCGGATTTTGGATACGGACGCCGAGATCGAAGTCGCCGGGATGGTTCTCTTCGACGCAATCTGGACGGTGGAACCATTCGAGGAGTAGATATGCCCGTCGGCAAGCGAGCGACCTAGGCGTTCGACTGCCCCAGCCCTTGAGATACGCTCGGCCGAGCGGTTCGGTCCCAGCCGACAGATGGGAGGACCGAATGGGAAGCTTCGTCTAGCGGCTCGAGCTCCAAGACGAGACACCGGCTGACCAGACTGCGTTCCGCACGGAAGTGCCGACGTGGCGCCGAGGCGACACCATCCCA
>Ga0126312_10003530_pt1 | contig 10568 bp, 11 predicted proteins | sample Plot104A_FD_92537 | JGI IMG/M metagenome (GOLD analysis project Ga0126312, IMG submission 92537) | Serpentine soil microbial communities from UC McLaughlin Reserve, CA, USA - Plot104A | ecosystem: Environmental > Terrestrial > Soil > Grasslands | place: USA: UC McLaughlin Reserve, Lake County...
CCGGATCCCACAGATCTAACGCGCTGATTTAAGCGCGCCGTAACAGCGCGACTCCTACGCTGATTAGGTGGCTGTGCTGCTCGGCATCGCATTCCTGGCCGGGGTGATCACGGCGATCTCGCCGTGCGTTCTGCCGGTGCTGCCGATTCTGCTCGCCGGCGGCGCTAGCGGCCGACGGCCCTATGCGATTATCGCCGGGCTCGTCGGCAGCTTCACCGTCTTCACCGTTGCCGGCGCTTCGCTTCTCGACGCCCTCGGCCTACCGGACGACTTCCTGCGCGATCTGGCGATCGCGCTGCTGCTCCTTCTCGCCGCCACGCTGCTCTTCCCGCCCCTCGCCGGCTTGGTCGAGCGCCCCTTCCTCTTCCTGACGAGGAGGCGGGCAAGCTCCGACAGCAACGGGCTCGTGCTCGGCGCGAGCCTCGGCCTGGTCTTCGTGCCCTGCGCAGGCCCGGTACTCGCCGCTGTTACCGCCCTCTCTGCGACGGGCGACATCGGCTTCCGCACGTTCACGGTCACCTTCGCCTACGCGCTCGGGGCCGCCCTTCCGATGCTGGCGATCGCGATCACCGGCGGGAGACTGGGCGGAATTCGCCGCCATGCGGAGACTACGCGCCGCGTCGCCGGGGCGGTGATCGGCGCCACCGCCGTCGCGATCGCGCTCGGCGCCGACCAGCGTTTCGCCACCGCCGTGCCCGGTTACACCGAGGCGCTGCAGGAGCGGGTCGAACGGAACGACACCGCCCGCCGGGAGCTCCGCGAGCTAAGCGGAGCAGAAGGGTCGACCGAGAACGCCTCGGTTGCCCCGGAGGTGCGCGGAATTGCGCAGTGGATCAATTCGGAGCCGCTGACCCTCCGGCAGCTGCGCGGACAGGTTGTCCTGATCGACTTCTGGACGTACTCCTGCATCAACTGCCTGCGAACGCTGCCGCACGTGAAGGCCTGGGACGAGGCCTACCGCGACGACGGCCTCACGATCATCGGAGTCCATTCCCCGGAATTCGCATTCGAGCGGGTTCCCGGCAACGTACGTACTGCCGTCCGCAAGCTCGGCATCCGGTACCCGGTCGCACTGGACAACGACTTCGCGACCTGGAGGGCGTATGCGAACGAGTACTGGCCGGCGAAGTACCTGATCGACCGGACCGGCCGCGTGCGCTACTACCACTTCGGCGAGGGCGAGTACGACCGCACCGAGGCCTTGATCCGGCGGTATCTCGGCGAGGACGTGACCGGGGATGCGCCAGGCATTGCCGACGAGACGCCGACGGCGCGGACGACCCCTGAGTCCTACCTCGGCTACGCCCGCCTCGATCGCTTCGCCGGGGGACGGATCGCGGCCGGCGTCGAGACGGGCTATCGCTTCCCGGCCCGGCCTCTCGGTCAGGACGAGTTGGCGTACTCGGGGCGGATTCGCGTCGAGCCGGAACGGATCGTTGCCGGCAGCAACGCGCGGCTGCGTCTCCAGTTTCTCGCACGCGAGATCAACCTGGTGCTCGGCGGCCGGGGCTTCGTGGAGGTCTTGGTCGACGGCCGCCGTCAGGCGACGGTCAAGGTCAGCGGCGAGCCACGGCTGTACACGCTGCTCGAGCTCCCCCGGCTCAGCGACGGCCTGCTCGAGCTGCGCTTCTCGACCGGGCTTGCCGCGTATGCCTTTACCTTTGGTTAGACCCCAGGCAGCGTGAAGGAGACGCGCGCGCCGCCCCCCGGCCGGTTCTCGGCCCAGATCCGACCACCCTGCGCCTCGACGAGGCCGCGAGCGATTGCAAGGCCCAGCCCGCCGCCGTCGGCTGAACGCGCCCGATCGCCGCGCCAGAAACGGTCAAACATCGGTTGGAGCGCTTCCTGCGCGATGCCTTCACCTGTGTCTTCGACCGACACTCGGACCTCCGGGTGATCGGACTCGACGCGAACGGCGACCGAACCGTCGGTCGGCGTATGACGCAGGGCGTTTGTCAGGAGGTTGAAAAGGACCCGCTCGACCTGGTCGGGCGCGCACCGAGCGGCTGCACCGTTGCCCAGATGCGCCTCGAGCCGCACTTGCCTCGCTTCTGCTTCTGCCTCCAACCCCCGTAGGCAGGCTTCCACCACAGGTGTGAGCGGCGCGTCTCGCAGCTCGAGCGTGAGCACGCCGGCGTCGATGCGGGCGAGCTCGAACAGATCGTCGATCAGTAGGCCGAGCCTCCGAACCTGCTCGCGCATGGCGGGCAGATAGCGCTCCGGCTCCGCGAGGCCGTCTTCGAGCGCCTCGAGCATCGCTTGAAGCGACGCGAGCGGCGTACGGAGATCGTGGCTCGCCCAAGCGACGAGCTGCCGTCTCGCGTCGAAGATCCGCTCGAGGTTCGCCGCCGTCTCGTTGAGTGACTGTGCGAGCTCACGCAACTCGCGAACGCCGTCCAGCTTTGCCCGAGCAGCGAGATCACCTCGTGCGAGCGCCACTGAGGTGCGACGCAGCTCGCGGATCGGCCGGTCGATGCTTCGTGCGAGCAGGCCCGCCGCCGCCAGCGCGGCCGTGGACGACGCGGCGGCGACGGCCATGATCGTCAGGTCGTGGCCTGACTGGAACATGACGAGGCCGGAGAGCACGACCGCAGCCAGGGGGAGGAGCACGGCGACGAGCGCCAGCCCAACGAGTTGGAGTCGCAGACTCGGCGCCTTCTGGACGATCACGGCGGCTAGGAGCCCGGCGCCGAGCGTCGCGACCGCCACGAGAACGGCGAAGAGGATCACGGCGAGAAGCGGTAGCCGACGCCCCAGACCGTGTCCAGGTACCGAGGCTGGGATGGATCGTCCTCGATCTTCTCGCGCAGGCGCCGGATGTGGACGGTCACAGTGCCGGTATCGAGAGCCGCGGAGTAACCCCACACACTGCTCATGAGCTGCTCACGGGAGAAGACGTGGGTTGGGTGGCTCGCGAGGAAGTGGAGGAGGTCGAACTCCTTCGCCGTCAACTGCAGCGGCTCGGCGCCCTTTCGTACCGCGCGCGAGCTCGGGTCGAGCTCGAGCTCCCCGAAAGAGATTGGTTCAGCGCGGGTACCGTCTGATTCCGCGCGTCGGAGCACGCTTCGGACCCTCGCGACCAGCTCGCGCGGAGAGAACGGCTTCGTGACGTAGTCGTCGGCGCCGAGCTCGAGGCCGACGATTCGGTCGGCCTCCTCCCCGCGGGCGGTGAGCATGATCACCGGCAAGGCCGAGTTGGATCTGATCCAGCGACACAGCGCCAACCCATCGGTCCCGGGAAGCATCAGGTCGAGGACGACGAGGCTCGGAGCATGGCGCTCGACGAGCTCCTTGGCCCGAAGACCGTCCGCAGCCTCGAGGGTGCGATAGCCCTCGCGCTCGAGATAGCGCACGACGACGTCGCGGACGATCGGCTCGTCGTCCACGACCAAGACGGTGGTCATGCCTTCAATTGTGCGTCCCGCATGTTGCGAAGGTCTTAACTGGGCGTGATTACAGGGCCACGGCGCCGCGCGCACAGTCGCGGAAGTAGCGCGTCGTCACTGCTCGGCACGCCGCACGCCTGCCCTCCCGGTACGCGTGAAAGCCGCCGATGATCGTCCCGATCCCCTCGAAGCAGTAGCCGCGGAACTGCTGCGCGGCCGACTCGCAGAGCACCTTCGCTCGCCGCGGGCTCGCGTCGTTCGACGTGATGTCCCGGGCGGCGCCGTAGATGCACTCGCGGGTCATGTCGCCGGCGAGCCCACAGAGCTCGAGGATCCTCGGGACGTTCTGCCGGCTGTTGCCGGAGGCATCACGCCCGAGTGACTGGAAACAGGTCGCAACCCAGCCGCGATCGCTCCTCCTGCACGTCGCGACGGTCTTGGCCCAGTCGTAGCCATTTGCTTCGAGGATCCGCGAGGTGACCATCAGGTAGCAGTAGAGCTTGTACTTCTCGGCGATCGTGTTGCACGGGTAGATCAGGTCGTTGTCGCGGAGCCACCGTGACTTGATCCCGTACGACGAGGACACGTTCTCCATGAAGACACCTGCCTCGCAGGAGTCTGCATCCCACGCTGTCTCGAGCCCGTCGCAGACCTTCAGCGATCCCGGCAGGTCGTAACCGGTGTGGATCATCAGACCGTGGCCCAGTCCGTGGACGCACTGGTAGGCGAGAAAGCTCGTGCGGCGGATGTCTGGGTCCTTGCAGATCTCGCGGGAGCGCGCCGGCAGTTGCGCGCGCGAGCTGCCGATGAAAGAGCGTTCGACGACGCCGTGGTAGTAGCCGGACCAGCACGTCGCGCGTCCGTTGGCGAGGGCCTGCGCGACGCTGCCGTCGTAGTGCTCGAGCGACGCGGCGCCGATGGTGTGCGCGATCCGGTGGCAATCCGCCTCGATCGGCTGATCGGCCATCTTGTTCTCGAACAGGTCGAGCGCCTGCTTCGGGCCCTCGCGGTAGGCGATATTGCCGAACGCCTGGCGGCGGCAGTCGGTGTCGAGGCAGCCCTCTAGCCGGGTTCCGTCAGGGCGAAAGGGCCGACAACCGACCCCCCGCTTCCACCTGTCGCGGAGCCGCCCTCGGTCACGTACCGAGCGACGTCCTCGATCTCCTGCTCGCTCAGCTCGTCCTTGAACGCGGGCATCCCGCCGCCGCCGTTCGTGATCTGCTGGACGGCTCGGTCGAAGGTGGTGCCGGTCTCGTCGAGGTTCGGCCCGACCGTTCCGCTGGACCCTGCGGGCGAGAACGTATGGCACCCGCCGCAGCCGTTCTCGGCGAACACCTGTGCGCCCGCCCCGCCCTCGGTCCCGTCGCCGTCGCCGTCGCCGCCTCCGCAACCTGCGAGCATGCCGACGAGCAGAAGCAGGAGCAAACGAAGCTTCACGCCGTCAAAGGGTACTGATCGCTCCGGGAGACTGTTGGGGCGGGGGTACGATGGGTTTATGGTCGTCCGGGCCGACACGAAGCTCGATGCCCGCGCTCTGCGCGCCGATTTCCCGATCCTTGCGCAGGAGATCAACGGAAAGCCGCTCGCCTACCTCGACTCCGCGGTCACCGCGCAGAAGCCGCGTCAGATGCTCGAGGCGATGGCGCAGTTCTACGAGACCTCGTACGCCAACGTGCACCGCGGCGTGTACGCACTCGCCGAACGGGCGACGGAGGGATTCGAAGGAGCGAGGGAGAAGGTTGCGCGCTTCGTCAACGCCCCGTCCTCTCGCGAGGTGATCTTCACCCGCAACGCGACCGAGGCGCTGAACCTCGTCGCCTACGCATGGGGTCTGACGAACCTGCGCCCGGGCGACCTCGTCGTCGTCAGCGAGCTCGAGCATCACTCGAACTTCGTCCCCTGGCAGTACATCGCCAAGCGCACCGGCGCCGGCTTCCGGATGATTCCGCTCACCGAGGGTGGAGAGCTCGATCTCGAGACGCTGGACGGGTTCGCTGCAGAGGGCGAAATCAAAGTCGTGGCGACGAATCTGGTCTCGAACGCGCTCGGGACGATCAACCCCGTCGAGCGGCTGTCGGCCTGGGCCCACGATCAGGGCGCGATCATGGTCGTCGACGCGGCGCAGGGCGCGCCCCATCGCGCGATCGACGTGCAGGCGCTTGGCTGCGACTTCCTCGCCTTTTCCGCACACAAGATGTGCGGCCCGAGTGGGGTCGGAGCCTTGTGGGGACGGCGCGGGCTGCTCGAGCAGATGGAGCCGTTCAACCTGGGCGGGCACATGATCAAGAAGGTCCAGTTCGAGGAGACGACCTGGGGCGAGCTTCCGCACAAGTTCGAGGCCGGGACGTCGCCGATCGCCGAGGCAGTCGGCTTCGGCGCCGCCGTCGACTATCTGAACGCGATTGGCCTCGACGCGATCGAGCAGCACGAGCACGAGCTGCTGAGCCATGCGCTCGAACGGCTCGGCGAAGTGCCGGGGATCCTGCTGTACGGCCCGCCGGCCGACCGGCGCGCCGGGATCGTGAGCTTCAACATGGACGGCGTCCACCCGCACGACGTCGCCCAGGTCCTCGACTGGGAGGGCGTCGCGATCCGCGCGGGACATCACTGTTGCCAGCCGCTGATGCAGCGCCTCGGCGTAGCGGCCACGAACCGGGCGAGCTTCTACCTCTACACCGTGCCGGAGGAGATCGACCGGTTGGCCGAGGGTTTGCACCGCGTCCGGAAGGTGTTCGGCTAGCGATGGACGACCTCTACCGGGAAGTCATCCTCGACCACTACAAAAACCCACGGGGGCACGGGGTGATCGAGGACGCCGATGCCTCGGCGGAGGGCGTGAACCCGCTTTGCGGCGACGAGGTCTCCATCTACGTCGCCTTCGACGAGGACGGCGAGACGATCGACGAGGTCAAGTTCGCAGGCCGGGGCTGCGCGATCAGCCAGGCGGCGACGTCGATGCTGACCGAGATGGTCCAAGGCCGCACGGCGACCGAGGTCAGCGAGCTGTCGAAGGAAGAGCTGCTCGAGGAGATCGGGATCCCGAACATGTCGCCGATCCGGATCAAGTGCGCGCTGCTCGGGCTCGGCGTCCTAAAGGTCGCGCTCCACCGCGCGAAGGGGACACCTCTCCCGGAGGAGTGGGCGGGGCTCGACGAAGAGTTCCAGGTCCGGTAATTGGCCTTAGTGGATGTGGCTCCGGTGGATGAGCTCCCGCCGGGGTCGGTGAAGATCGTTCGAGCCGGCCAGGTCGCGGTGGGCGTCTACAACCTCGACGGCGAGTACTACGCAATCGAGGATCGCTGCTCCCACGACGACGGCCCGCTGGCCGAGGGTGACTTCGATCCCGATGACGCCGTGGTTGTCTGTCCGCGCCATGGGTCGCGCTTCGACATCCGCACCGGCCGCCCGCTGACGCTCCCGGCGTACCAACCCGTGGAGACCTTCCCGGTCGTCGTCGAGGCCGGCTGGGTGAAGGTGGAGCTCAGCTAGTGCTCGACGACCGCGTCCGCGCTGTACTCGCGCGTCTCGAGGCGGAGGACGCCGACGAGCGAGAGCGCGGCGTGCCGTCGGCGCAGCGGTCGCGCCAGGTGGCGCGAACGACCGGTCAGTTTCTGTTCGCGTTGGTGGCGCCGCAAACGGACTGCGAGGTACTCGAGCTCGGCGGCTCGCGCGGCTACTCGACCATCTGGCTCGCGGCCGGAGTCCGCCATCTCGGCGGCCGCGTCCTCTCGCTCGAGGCCGATCCCGCCAAGTGCGAGGCGTGGCGGCGGAGTCTCGCCGAAGCCGGCCTCGAGGCCACTGCCGAGCTGATCGAGGGCGACGCCTTCGAATCGCTGCTCGCGATCGACGACGTCTTCGACCTCGTCTTCATCGACGCGGAGAAGGAGGACTACGAAGCCCTCTTCGACCTCGCCCGGCCGAAGGTCGAACCGGGCGCCCTGTTCGTCGCCGACAACGTGCTCTCGCATGCGGAGACGCTGGGGGACTACTCACGCCACCGGCAGGCGGATCCGACGCTGGAGTCGGTAACCGTTCCGCTCGACCGCGGTCTCGAGCTTTCCGCCGTCCTGAGGTAGTCGCTACAGTTCGCCTACCGCGGAAAGGAGGTGGTCCGGTAGTGAAATCTTCAAGTACGGGCAGTGGAGGTACCAGCGGGTAGGGGCGTGTCCCCGAGACCTGAAGGGAACCGCCTAGCCAGCGTGGGGGACGTCGCGCTACGCGCCGCCGGCCGAGGGCCGAGCAGGTAAGCGCCTCTACCAAATCCACCGCTGGTATTGGACTGGGGGCCGCTGGACACAGCGGCCCCCTTTCTTTCCTCCCGCCTTGGCCGCCGCCGGCTCCCGCCGGGCGGAGCCCGGTTCCGCCGACGGCTGACGGCGCTGGCGGCACGGTGCCTTCCGGGCCCGTGCTATCGCACTGTGCCCTACGGCCCCGCACCACCAGCACCGCCCCAGGACGCGAGGATTGAGAGAACGCTATGGCAGTGGTAATTGCAAACCAGCTCCGAAAGGACATCGCGGGAGATCCGCTCTTCGACGGCGTCTCGTTCAAGGTCGAGCGCCGCGACCGGCTCTCGCTCGCCGGGCCGAACGGCGCCGGCAAGACGACCCTGCTCCGGATGCTTGCGGGCGAGCTCGGCGTCGATGGCGGCGAGCTCGCGTTCTCGAAGGGGACGCGCGTCGCCCTGCACGACCAGCGGCCTCCTCTCGATCGTGAACTGACGCTGCGCGAGTACGTGCTCTCCGGCGCCGCCGACCTGATCGCGCTGGAGGAGGAGCTGCGCGAGCTCGAAGGCGCGATGGCGGCCGGCCGCCACGACCCGTCGACGCTCGACCGCTACGCCCAGGTGCAGGCTCGGCTCGAACACGCCGGCGGCTACGCCTGGCGGGAACGTACGGCGGCAGTAATCCGCGGACTGGGCTTCGCGGACGCCGATCTCGATCGCTCGCTGGATTCCTTCTCCGGCGGCGAGCTCACTCGTTCCTCGCTCGCACGCTCGCTGGCCGGCGATCCCGATCTGCTCCTGCTCGACGAGCCGACGAACCACCTCGACGTCGAGAGCATCGAGTGGCTCGAGCGAGAGCTGCAGTCTCTGGACGCAGGCGTGGTCCTCGTCGCACACGACCGTTGGTTCCTCGAATCGGTCACGAACGCCGTGCTGGAGCTGGCCGGCGGCCGGTCGCTCTACTACGCCGGCCCGTGGCACAAGTGGCGGCTGGAGAAGGCCGCCCGTGCACAGCAGGCTGCGAAGACGATCGGCCGGCTCGACGAGGACATCGCGCGGCTCGAGCGCTTCGTGGCTCGCTTTCGGTACAAGAAGAGCAAGGCCAAGCAGGCGCAGGCCAAGTTGACTCACATCGGCCGGCTCGAAGGCGAGCGTGGCCGCTCGGCGTCCGAGCTCGAGAATCTGACGCGCGGACAGCGCTCGCTCGGCTTCGATTTCCTGAAGCCGGCGCGGAGCGGCCGAACTGTCATCGAGGCAGAGGAGCTGGCGATCTCGGCCGGCGACAAGGAGCTGCTCGACCGCGTCTCGTTTGCACTGGAGCGCGAGGAGCACGTGGCCCTGGTCGGCCCCAACGGCTCAGGGAAGACGACGCTTCTCGAGACGATCCTCGGCCGGCGCGAGCCGCAAGCCGGCACCGTTCGCCTCGGCTACGGCGTCGAAGCGGCGTACTTCTCCCAGCATGAGATCGAGCTGGACGAGCGCGGCAGCGTGCTCGACTGCGTCCAGCGCGCGACTTCACTGCCGCGGCCCCAGGCCCAGTCGCTGCTCGGGCGATTCCTGTTTTCAGGCTGGCAGGAGCACGACAAGGCCGTCGCCGTGCTGTCGGGTGGGGAGCGGCGGCGGCTGGCGCTCGCGATCGTCGTCGCCTCCGGCGCGAACCTGCTGGTGCTCGACGAGCCCACGAACCATCTGGATCTCGAGAGCCGGGAAGCGCTCGAGGCGGCGCTCGAGGCGTTCCCGGGGACGGTGCTGCTCATCTCGCACGACCGGGCGCTGATCGATGCGGTCGCCCAGCGGACCCTGGCGATCGAGGGTCACTCGCTCCGCTCCTACGGAGGCGGCTGGGCCGAGCTCGTCCGCCGCCGCGAGGAGCGTCAGCGCGCCGAGGAGCCGCCGCCGAAGGTGAAGAAGAAGGCCAAAGCTCAGCCGCCGAAGCCTGTTGGTCCCACGCCGCTCGAGGTGGTCGAGGCCGAGATCGCGCGCCAGGAAGAAGCTGTCGCCGAGCTCGAGCGGCGGCTTGCCGACGACTGGGGCAACGTCGAGCTGCTCGCGGCGCACCGAGCCGCGCGCGACCAACTGCAGCAGCTGATCGCCCGCTGGGAGCAGCTCTTCGAGCGATCCCCGACTTAGTCCACCAGGGTCGCGATCAGCGCCTCGGCGACGACCTTCAGAGGTTTGCCCGAGAGCTGACTTGCCCTGCGCAGCCGCGCGAAGGCCTCCTGCTCCGTCAGGGCCTCACGCTCCATCAGCAGACCTTTCGCCCGCTCGATCGCCTTGCGGGCCGCGAGTGCCTCGGCAAGCGAGTCGGCCTCATCGCGAAGCGCCGAGAGCTCCTCGTGGCGGGCGCGGGCGGTTGCGATCGCGGGCAGCAGGTCGCTCTCGCGGAACGGTTTGACGAGGTAGCCGAAGACGCCGGCCTCGACGGCGCGCGCGACCAGCTCGTCCTGGCCGTACGCCGTCAGCATCACGATCGGGATGGGACGCTCTTCGAGGATCCGCTTGGCCGCCTCGATGCCGTCGAGGCGGGGCATCTTGACGTCGAGGATCGCGAGGTCGGGCTCGTGTTCCTGGACGAGCTGGATCGCCTCCGCACCGTCGCGTGCCTCCGCACAGACCTCGTGGCCGGCCTCCTCGAGCAGCGTTCGGAGGTCGAGCCTGATGATCGTCTCGTCCTCGGCGATCAGGATTCTCACGCCGGGAACGAGACCTCGACGCGAAGCCCGCCGTTCGACTGCAGGGCGAGCATGCCGCGGAGCTCGTCGCGTACGAGCGCACCGACGATCGAGAGGCCCGTGCCCGTCGGCTCGCCTTCTACGCCGACCCCGTCGTCCGCGATCGCGAGGATGACTCGGCCGTTTCGTCGCGCCAGCTGCACGGTGATCGTCTCGCCGCCGTGCTCGAGCGCGTTCTGGAGAAGCTCGCTGAAGACCAGTGCGAGCGCGGTCGCCTGGTCTCCC
>Ga0126312_10003531_pt1 | contig 10566 bp, 9 predicted proteins | sample Plot104A_FD_92537 | JGI IMG/M metagenome (GOLD analysis project Ga0126312, IMG submission 92537) | Serpentine soil microbial communities from UC McLaughlin Reserve, CA, USA - Plot104A | ecosystem: Environmental > Terrestrial > Soil > Grasslands | place: USA: UC McLaughlin Reserve, Lake County...
CGCTCCAGGAGCTTCTCGACCAGATGGCGGCCGATGAAGCCGGTCGCGCCCGTCACGAAGTAGCTCACCGAGTTCTCCTTCTCAGACCCGTCATGGGTCCCGGACACTAACCGTCAGCGCACGCGCACGCCGACGGTGCGGCTGACGCCCGTCTCGTACGGGAAGCCGGCCGCGCGGCGGATCCGGGCGCGGAACACGAAGCGGCGGCCGCTGGAGCCCGCCGAGCGGAACGTGTAGCGCCCGCGGAACGTGCCGCGGCGGGTCGACGTCGTGTCGGCGAAGGTCGAGAAGCGCCGCGCACCGCGCAGCTTGCCCTGCAGCACGATCGGGACGCCGGCCCGGCGCACGCCCTTCAGGCGGCCCGTGATGCGCACGCTGCGGCCGACCCGTGCGACGCGCGGGCGCACGCGCAGGGTGCCGGCGGCGCGCGCCTTCAGCGTCAGGTAGCCGTTGGCCGCGAAGCGCACGTCGTTGGCCCGCGCGCGCCAGGCGAGCTGGAGCTGGCGCGAGGCCTTGGCGCGCACGGTCACGCGGAAGGAGCCGTCGGAGCGGGTGCGGATGCCCTTGCGGTCGATCGCGCCGGCGCCCTGGGGCAGGTCGCGCGTGAGCAGGCGCAGCTCGGCGCCCGCGATCGGGTTGCCGTCGGCGTTGATCAGCCGCCCGCGGACGCCGATCCTGCGGTTGAAGCGGACGGTCTGGCGCTTGCGCCTGGTGTTGGCGAAGCGCAGGATCACGCGCGCCGGCTCGCGCACGTTGGAGCCGTTGGCGGCGCCGCGATCGGACGGCGTGGCGACGTTGACCGGGAAGGGGCCCCGGTCGACGTAGTTGCCGCCCGCGTCGGTGACGCGCACGAGCAGGTTGCGGTTGCCGACCTGCAGCGAGCTCGGGCGGATCGTCTCCCCGCCGAGGTCGGGGCACGGCTTCGCGAGCCGGTAGGAGCAGGTGGCGCCCTTGTCGGTGCGCTGCTCGCCGGCCTCGTAGGTCGGGCCGACGTCGTAGCTCTCCGACGCGACGACCCGCGGGCCGGCCGGGTTGGTGAGGTCGAAGATCTCGAGCTTCTCGATGCCCGCGTTGTCTGCCGCCGAGACCGTCACGGGGTCCGAGCCGTCGCGCGGGCCGCCCGCCATCAGGCCGGACGCTTCGACCGTGAAGCTCGCAGGCGGCGTCGGGTCGGAGACGGTGACCCGCGCCCCGTAGAAGACGTTGTAGACGCGCCCACCGGGGCCGAGTTCGCATGGTGCGGTGTTGCGGCGGTAGCACCCGACGCGCAGCAGCAGCTGGCGCGAGTCGTTGCGGTAGGCGGCCAGCGCGGGGAAGCTCGCCCGCGTGACCGTCCCGCGCGCCAGGTGCGCCTCGTTCGCCGGATAGCCGTACCAGCTGCGCTGCGCGTTGAGGCGGTTGCGCGTCGCGTCCTCGTAGTCGCCGGCGCCGGCGAACACGACCGAGCCGAGCTGGTAGAGCGTGAAGTAGGGGCGCGTGCCGGAGACGACGGGGTTCTTGTAGTCGAGCTGGCGCGAGAGCGAGAAGTTCGTGATCGCGGTGCCGGGCGGGCTCGTGAACGTGAGCCCGGCGACCGCGCCCGCCGCGGAGCGCCGGCCGGCGTCGACGCGGATGCCGATCAGCGTGCCGGCCGTCGCGCAGGCGGTGTCGGTGACGATGCCCGGGCTCGCCAGCGCGCTCCACGAGCGGTTGTCGAAGACGGTCGCTCCCGAGTTGCAGAAGTGGACGTCGTAGGTTCCGGCGTGGGCGGGGGAGGCGAGCGCGAGGGCAGCGGCCGGCGGCGCGAGGGCCGCGAGCAGGCGCCTCAACGAACCCTCACCTCGGCGACGCGCGAGTAGCCGCCCCAGTAGGCATAGCCGCTGTCGCGCTCGATCTTGATCCGGAACTGGAACGTGCGCCCGCGCGAGGCGGGGTCGCGGAACCGGTAGCGGACGCGGAAGCGGCCGTCCCGGCCGATCGTGCCGTCGGCGAACGTGCGGAAGCGGCCGCGCTTGCCGGCACGGCCCTGGGCGACGATGTCGACGCTGCGCCGCGGCCGCTTGCCGGCGAGCCGGCCGTAGAGCTTGACCCGCTGGCCGACGCGCACGCTGCGCGGGCTCGGGTTCAGCGTCGAGGTGGCGCGCGCCAGCAGCGTCACGTAGCCGTTGGCGGCGTAGCGGACGTCGTTGACGTGCGAGGTCCAGGCGAACTGGTAGAGGCGCGAGGCGTAGGCGGTCGCGCGGTAGGCGAACCGGCCCTCGCCGTCCGTCGTGACGAAGCTGCGCAGCTTGGCGTCGTCGTCGTCGATGTCGCGCGTGAGCACCGCGACGCGGGCGTTGGTGATCGGCTGGCCGGCCGAGTTGAGCAGCTGGCCGGCGACGTCGGCCTTGGACAGGTAGCCGATCGTGCGCCGCGTGCCGCGGTTGCCGCGCGTGAAGCGGGCGGTGATCGTGGCGGTCTCGGTGGCGTTGCCGCCGTTGAGCGCGCCCCGGTCGGACGGGGTCACGACCTCGGCCTCGTACGGGCCGCGGTCGACGATGTTCCCGCCCGTGTCGGTGGCCCGCACGATCAGCTTGCGACGCCCGGCCTGCAGCGAGGTCGGGCGCAGCGTCTCGCCGTAGGAGAGCTGCGGGCAGGGCGAGCTGAAGCGGTAGTTGCAGCTCGCGCCGCGGTCGGTCTGGACGCCGCCGCCGTCGGCGTAGTAGTCCTCGGACCCGACGACGGCGGGCGCGCCGGTGACGTCGATGATCTCGACCCGGCGGATGCCGGACGGGTCGATCACCTTCACGCGCACAGGGTCCGAGCCGGCCACCTGGCCGCCGCGCAGCAGCCCGGAGGCGTCGACCGTGAGGTCTCTGGGCGCGGTGGGGTCGTTGACGTCGATCTCGGCGCCGCGGATGTTGTTGGCGATGTGGGCGGCGCCGGTGGAGCTGCAGGGCGTGCCCCGCTGGGTGCAGCCGATCCGCAGCGTCAGGCTGCGGGCGTCGCCCTGGTATCCCGCGAGCGCCGGGAAGCTGGCCCTGGAGACGGTGACGATCCCCGTATCGGCGTTGCCCTCGGGGTAGCCATACCAGCGGCCCTGGCCGTTGAGCCGCTCGCGCACGGCGTTGGGGTAGTTGCCCGCGCCCTCGATCACGGTCCCGCCGAGAGCGGTGACCACGTGGTAGCGGTGCGTGCCGTCCTGGGTCGGGTTGCGGAAGATGATGCGCTTGGTCAGCCGGAAGTCGGCGATCGCCGTGCCGGCCGGGGTGAGGAACCGCAGCGCCGTCTGGGCGCCGTCGGCCGTGCGGTCGCCCGGGCGCTGGTTGAGGCCGATGTTGCCGTCGCCCGAGCAGTCCTGGTCGGCCGCCACGCCGTTGATGGGGTCGTCCTGCTCCCACGAGCGGTTGTCCCACAGCCGCCCGCCCGCGTTGCACGCGTACACCGTGTAGATCCCGGCCTGCGCCGGCGCCGCCATTGCGAAGGACGCAAGCATCCCCGCCAGCGCCGCCAACCCGCCCGTCGTCCGTCTCATCCGCACGCCATATACCCGCGGATCGCGGGAAGTTGCGCGACGCTAGACGCCTGTTCCAGAGCCCGACCGGCCGGCGCCGCCGGCGAAGCGCGCGGCGCCCTCGGCGCCGGTGGCGACCGATTCGCGGCCGAGCGCAGCCTCGTGCGCGAGCCCGTCGGCGAGCGTCATGCCGGCGCCCTCGAGCAGCGCACGGCGGTCGGACAGCATCGTGCGCTGCGGGAACGCCGCCAATCCCTCGGCCATCTCGAGCGCGCGCGCCACCTGTGCGCCGGGCGCGACGACCTCGGTGACGATGCCCATCGCGTGCGCCTCGGCGGCGTCGATCGTACGGCCGGTCAGCACGAGCTCGAGCGCGCGGCCCTCGCCCGCGATCCGCGGCAGGCGCTGGGTGCCGCCGTCGATCAGCGGGACGCCCCAGCGGCGCTCCGCGAAGCCGAAGCGCGCGTCCTCGGCCGCGACGCGCAGGTCGCACCAGAGCGCGAGCTCGAAGCCGCCGGCCAGGCACCAGCCGCCGACGGCGGCGATCGTCGGCTTCGGGGAGGCGAGGCGGGTGAAGCCGAGCGGCCCGCCGGGCGCGTCGGGGTCGAGCGTCCCGATCGCCTTCAGGTCGGCGCCCGCGCAGAACGCCTCCTCGCCCGCGCCGGTGAGGACGAGCACGCGTGCGTCGTCGTCCGCGCAGAAGGCCTCGAAGTCCTCCAGCAGCGCCGCGGCGGTCGGACCGTCGATGGCGTTGCGGCGCTCCGGCCGGTAGATCGTGAGCAGCGCCGCGGCCCCGCGGCGCTCGTAGGTGACGGCCGTGGCTACCAGCCGCCGCGCTGGTCGACGCGGGCCTTGCGGGCCTTGGCGGCGGCCTTGCGGCGGTCCTTCCGCTTGTCCAGGGTGCTCTGGATGAGGCTCATCGTGAAGATGAAGAGCGGGAAGAACGCGATCAGGAAGAAGCCCGCGTTGGTGATGACCTTGTCGTCGGTCTCGCCCCACAGGCCCTCGCCGCCGTCGTGGCCCTCGGCCAGCGCGACGGGTGCGGTCAGGGCGAGCAGCGTGAGCGTGAGCAGGGCGGTGTGGAGGCTCCGGCGCATCGCCGCAGAGCTTACCTATCCTCGACTCGGATGGCCGTCCTCATCGCCTCAGATCTCGCCAAGGACATGGCGGGTGCGCCGCTCCTGCGCGGCGTCTCGTTCCGGCTCGAGCGCCGGGACCGGCTGACGCTGTCCGGGCGCAACGGGTCGGGCAAGACGACGCTGCTGCGCATGCTGGCGGGCGAGAGCTCGATCGACGGCGGCGAGCTCAACCTCGCCAAGGACGTCCGCGTCGCGCTGCACGACCAGCGCCCTCCGCGCGAGCGTGCCCTGTCGCTGCGCGACTACGTGCTGGGCGGCTGCAAGGACCTGCTGGCGCTGGAGGAACGGCTCGGCGAGCTGGAACACGCCATGGCCGGGGGCGACACGTCGGCCGCCACGCTCGACGCCTACGCGACCGCGCAGGCGCGGCTCGAGCACGCCGGGGGCTACAACTGGCGCGAGGGCGTCAACGCAACGCTGCACGGCCTCGGCTTCCTCGACGAGCACCTCGACCGCTCCCTGGAGACGTTCTCGGGCGGCGAGCTGACGCGCGCCTCGCTGGCGCGCGCGCTCGCGGGCGACCCCGACCTGCTGCTGCTCGACGAGCCCACGAACCACCTCGACATCGAGTCCTTGGAGTGGCTGGAGGCGCACCTGCAGACGCTCGACGCCGCCGTCGTGCTCGTGGCGCACGACCGCTGGTTCCTGGAGGCCGTCGGCACCTCGGTGCTGGAGCTCGAGGCCGGCCGCGCACGCTTCTTCAAAGGCACCTGGCACGCCTGGCGCAAGGAGCAGGCGGCACGCGAGCTGGCGCTCGGGCGCGCGATCGAGAAGCAGGAGGCCGAGATCGCCCGGCTCGAGCGCTTCGTCACGCGCTTTCGCGCGGGCACGCGCGCGAGGCAGGCGCAGTCGCGCCAGAAGAGGCTCGACAGGATCGACAAGATCGAGCGCGACCCGCGCGACGGCAAGGCGCTCGGCTTCGCCTTCAAGCCGCCCGAGCGCTCGGGCCGCGTGATCTTCGAGGTCGAGGACGGCACGCTGACGATCGGCGAGCGGACGCTCCTCGAGCACTTCGACCTGTGGCTCGAGCGCGGCGAGCACGTGTCGCTGATCGGCCCCAACGGGGCCGGCAAGACGACCCTGATCCACACGCTGACCGGCCGGCACGAGCTGGCGGCCGGCAAGCTGCGCCGCGGCCACAACGTCAAGGTCGGGCTGCTCTCCCAGCACGCGGAGGAGCTCGGCGCCAATGGCGCGCGCACGGTGCTCGAGGCGGCGCAGCGCTCGACCGGGCTCAAGCCCAACGAGGCGCGCTCCCTGCTCGGGAAGTTCCTGTTCTCCGGCGAGGCGGCCGAGAAGCCGCTCGACGGGTTGTCGGGCGGCGAGCGGCGGCGGCTGTCGCTGGCGATCCTCGTGCACTCCGGCGCCAACGTCCTGGTGCTCGACGAGCCCACCAACCACCTCGACCTCGAGAGCCGCGAGGCGCTCGAGGCCGCGCTGCAGGCGTTCCCCGGCTCGCTGCTGCTGATCTCCCACGACCGCGCGCTGCTCGACGCGGTCGGCACGCGCACCGTCGCGGTCGAGGACGGCACGCTGCACTCCTACGTCGGCGGCTGGCCCGAGTACCTGCGCGTGCGCGAGGAGCGCGCGGAAGCTGAGCGGACCGCCAAGCGCGCCAAGCCGGCCAAGGCGGCCCCGAAGCCGGCGGCGGCCGCGCCGAAGCCGGCCGCGCCGTCGAAGAACCAGCAGCGGCAGGCCAAGAAGATCGAGGCCGAGATCGAGGCGGCCGAGGCGGCGCTGGCCGCTCTGGAGGAGGAGCTCGCGGACCCGTCGGCGTGGAACGACCCGCGGACGGCCGCGAAGTCGACGAAGCGCCACGAGCAGGCCAAGCGCGAGCTGCAGGCGCTCTACGCGGAGTGGGAGGCCGTGGCCTCCTAGACGGGCAGCGGGCCCGGCGCCTTCACCGTCCTGAGCGCGAAGTTCGAGCGCACGTCGGCGACGTTCGGCAGCTTCAGCAGGGTCTCGAACATCACCCGCTCGTAGTGGGCGAGGTCGGCCACCGCCACCTCGAGCAGGAAGTCGGCCGAGCCCGAGACGATGTGCGCCGAGACGATCTCCGGCGTGGCGTTGACCGCATTGCTGATGGCGGCCGCGCTGCGGTCGGAGTGGCCGTCGACCTTGAGCTCGACGAACACCGTCATCGGGATGCCGAGCTTCTCGCGGTCGAGCGCCGCGCGGTAGCCCGCGATCACGCCCTCCTGCTCGAGCGCCCGCATGCGGCGCAGGCACGGCGAGGGGGAGAGGTGCAGCCGCTCGGCGAGCGCGGCGTTGGAGATCCGACCCTCCTCCTGCAGCACGGCAAGCATCTTGCGGTCCATGGCGTCCATGGGGCAGATCATTGCGCACCGGTGCGGTTGACGAGCAGGAAAGGGCACCACATGCCCCCGGATCGGCGGGACCATGTCTGCATGCTCTCGACCCGCTCCGCCACCGCCCTGTACGTCGGCGCCGTGCTCGGACCAGGCGTCCTGATCCTTCCGTCGCTCGCCGCCGAGGCCGCCGGGCCGGCCTCCGTGCTCGCCTGGGCCGGGCTGCTGGCGCTGTCGGTGCCGCTGGCGATCGCGTTCGCCGTGCTCGGCGTCCGCCACCCCGAGGCGGGCGGCACCGCCGCGTACGCGCGCGCCGCCTTCGGGCGCCGCGCCGGGACGGTGACCGGCTGGTGGTTCCTCGCCGGTGTCGTGCTCGGCGCGCCGGCGGTGGCGATGGTCGGCGGCTTCTACGTGGCGGAGCTGCTCGGCGCGGGCCGCGAGGCGGCCGTCGTCGCGGCGGCGGGCATGATCGCGGCGGTCGTCGCCGCCAACGCGCGCGGCGTGCACACGACGGCGCGGCTGCAGCTGGGGCTGGCGGGCGTGCTCGCCGCCCTGCTGCTCGTGGCGGTCGTGAGCGCGCTGCCGGAGAGCCGGGCCGAGAACTGGAGCCCGTTCGCGCCGCACGGGTGGGGCGCCGTCGGCACGGCCGCGAGCCTGCTGATGCTCTCCTTCATCGGCTGGGAGGCCGTCTCGCACCTGGCCGGCGAGCTGCGCGATCCCGCCCGTCAGCTCCCGCGGGCGATCTTCGCGGCGCTCGCGATCGTCGTCGTGCTCTACCTCGGGCTCGCGATCGCCACGATCGGCGTCCTCGGCACCTCCGCTCCGAGCGACGTCCCGCTCGCCGACCTGATGGCCGCGGGCCTCGGCTCCGCCGGCCGGAGCGTCACCGCGGGGCTGGCGGTGCTGCTGACGATGGGCGCCATGAACGCCTACGTCGCGGCGTCCGTCCAGCTCGCGGGCGCGCTCGCCGCCGACGGCGACGCTCCGGCTGCGCTCGGCCGCCCGAAGCTCGCGCTCGGCCTGTTCGCCGCCGCCGGCGCGGTCCTGCTCGTCCCGCTCGCCTTCGACGTGATCGGCGTCGACGGGCTCGTGCGGTCCTGCAGCTCGGCCTTCGTGGCGGTCTACGTCGCCGCGACGGCCGCCGGCGTCCGGCTGCTCTCGGGCGCCGCGCGCGCCGCCGCCGGCGTCGCGTTCGTCGCCGTGGCCGTCGTGTTGGCCTTCAGCGGGGTGTACCTCGCGGTTCCGGTGGTCGTGGGCGCGCTTGCGGTGGTCCGTCGTCCGCCGTGCCCCTCGGTCCTCCAAGCGTCTACTGCGGCTGGGTAGGGGAGCGAGGGGCGGCTCACCGGGGCTCTACTTCCCGGTGCGCGATCGGGCAGCCACCGCGGCGCCCGGGTCGTCGGCGAACACGCCGTCGACGCCGAGCGCGAGGAAGCGATCCAGCTCCTGATCGCCGTCGAGCCCGGCCGGGAGGAACTCCGGCTCGGGCCGGAACGTCCACGGGTGGACGAGCAGCCCGGCGGCGTGCGCATCGGCCACCAGCGAGGTCGGCTCGCCGAGCCGGCCGTCCGCGGTGCGCGGGATCAGCTGGTCCTTGTGCGGGCCGATCGCGTCGGCGTAGCCGGCGATCTCCGCCACGTCGGGCGCCGCTCCGACGGTCAGCCGCACGAGCGGGTGGTCCGTGAGCCCGCGCAGCGCGCGCAGGTTGCCCGCCTCGAAGGACTGGATGAAGACCGGGCCGCCGAAGCCCTCCAGCGCCGCCAGCAGCGGCGGCTCGAGGTCCAGCCCCAGGCCGGCGAAGTACGACGGGTGCTTGGTCTCCGGGTAGACGCCGACGCCCGCGCGGGCCGCCAGCGCGATCACCTCGTCGAGCGTCGGGACCGCGAAGCGCCCGTCGAACCGCGTGCCGCGCAGGCCGGGCAGCCGCTCACGCGCCCGCAGGGTGCGCAGCTCCTCGAGCGTGAGGTCCTCGGTGAACCAGCCCTCCTTGCGGAGCCCGTCGACCTCCTTGACCGTGCGCCGGTCGGCGAGCTCCGGCCGCTGCGCGATGTCGGTGGTCCCGGAGATCTCGTTCTCGTGGCGGGCGACCAGCACGCCGTCGCGCGTCGCCACGACGTCGGGCTCGATGAAGTCGGCGCCGAGCTCGATCGCGAGCTCGTAGGCCGCCAGCGTGTGCTCGGGCCGGTGTGCGGACGCGCCGCGGTGGGCGATGACGATGGGGCTGTTCACGGTCGTTCACAACATCAGAACAGGCGGTTCACGGGTCCGTAACCGGATGCCGCGCCCGCGGCGGAAAGCTGCGCCGCGATGCAGACGACCACCGGCACAGGCGAGGTGATCAGGGCGGGAGCGCTCGAGATCCGCCCCTCCGAGTACCTCGCGCTGGCGGGCGGCCGAGCGCTGACGCTCTCGCTCAAGCAGCTCGAGCTGCTCGCCGCCCTGGCCCGCCGCGAGGGCCGGATCGTCCGCCGCGAGGAGCTTTACGAGACGGTGTGGGGGGCCCCGATGCGCACGGACGAGCGCTCCGTGGACGTGTACGTCCACAAGCTGCGGTCCAAGCTCGCGGAGGCCCTGCCCGAGTGGACGTTCATCCACACCCACTTCGGGTTCGGCTACCGGTTCCAGCCGGAGCGTTCACGCCTCTTTCACAAGACGGCCACAGGTCGGTAACAGGAGTGCGGCCCGCCCTTGCGAGCCTCGCTCTCGACATGAAGAGAGAGGGAACGATGAAGAAGAAGCTGCTGCCGGTGCTCGCACTGGCACTGGCGCTCGGCGTCACCGCGTGCGGCGACCCCGAGACCTCCACCAGCACCAGCTCGGGCGACAACGCCTCGAGCGGCGGGGGCGAGGCGCTCGCCGGCGAGATCGCCGGCGCGGGCGCGAGCTCCCAGGAGGCCGCGATGCAGGCATGGATCGCCGGCTTCCAGGACCAGAACCCGGACGCCACGGTCTCCTACGACCCGGTCGGCTCCGGCGGCGGGCGTGAGCAGTTCGTCGCGGGCGGCACCGCCTTCGGCGGCACCGACTCCCACCTCGAGGACGACGAGCTGACGGGCGCGCAGGAGCGCTGCGGCGGCCAGGACAACCTGATCGAGATCCCGACCTACGTGTCGCCGATCGCGATGATCTACAACCTCGAGGGCGTCGACACGCTCCAGCTCTCGCCCGAGACGCTGGCGAAGATCTTCAAGCAGGAGATCTCCAACTGGAACGACCCGGCGATCGCGAAGGACAACCCGGACGCCAAGCTGCCGGACCAGCGCATCACCGTCGTCAACCGCTCCGACGAGTCGGGCACGACCGAGAACTTCCAGCAGTACCTCGCCGCGGTCGCGCCGAGCGTCTGGGACTTCGAGGTCGACGGCAACTGGCCCGTCAAGGGCGGCGAGGCCGCCGAGGGCACCTCGGGCGTCGTGGCCGCCGTCAAGTCGGGCAAGGGCGCGATCGGCTACGCCGACGCCAGCCAGGCCGGCGATCTCGGCAAGGCCAAGATCAAGGTGGGCGAGAACTTCGTCGACCCGACGCCGGAGGCCGCGGCCAAGATCCTCGAGGAGTCCGAGGAGACCGACGACCCGGGCCAGTACGTGCTCACGTACGAGCTCAACCGCAAGACGGACGCCGAGGGCACGTACCCGATCGTCCTCACCTC
>Ga0126312_10003532_pt1 | contig 10564 bp, 9 predicted proteins | sample Plot104A_FD_92537 | JGI IMG/M metagenome (GOLD analysis project Ga0126312, IMG submission 92537) | Serpentine soil microbial communities from UC McLaughlin Reserve, CA, USA - Plot104A | ecosystem: Environmental > Terrestrial > Soil > Grasslands | place: USA: UC McLaughlin Reserve, Lake County...
AGAGGTTGGATCTTCCTGATCCTGGTGCTGGCGGTTGCCCTACTGCTGACTGCTGGGTTGTACGCGGTAGACCGCTGGGCCGAGAGACGGGTTGCCGACCAGGTGGCCGACAACCTGCAGTCGACTCTCGGCACGATGGATCCACCGCAAGTCAGATTCGACGGATTTCCGTTCTTGACCCAGGTTGCCAGTAGAAGTATCCGGCAGGTGCAGGTCGTCGCAGACGGTATCGGTGCTACCCGTGAGGGTCTGCTGCCGGTCGCCCGTGCCGATCTGCTTTTCACCGACGTGACGACGACCGATTGGTTCAAAACCATGACTGCGTCCCATGTCGATGGCAGCGCCGTTGTCGACTATTCAGTGCTGCATGAGGCATCCAACATCCCGGTGTCCTATGCCGGCGATGGCCGGATCCGGATCGAAACCACCACAACATTGTTCGGTGCGCGGGTCGTTGCACAAATCACCGGCGTTCCGCGACTGGATCGAGCGCAGGCGATCACCCTTGGCGATCCGACTGTCACCGTGGCCGGCGTGGAATTGCCCGACTTCACCGCCCAGGCGATGCTTCGTACGGTGCTCAAGCCGATTCCGGTCACCGGACTGCCTCTCGGACTGACGCTCTCCTCGGTCGCCGCCGAGCCCAGCGACATCCGCTTCGGAGTGGTCGGCGACAATGTGCCGTTGCAGGGATGACCTAGCCGAGGTCTGTGTGCAGCCGGATCTGCTTCAACCGTACGGACGCTTCTTCGGTGCCGATCTCCCGCCAGCTCCCATCAGCCGACCAACCGGCCTGGACGAGCAACCTACGGCGCGCGTCATCGAGCGCGGAGATCCAACAGACCGCCCGGCGGAAGCCATCCGCGCGCAGCGTATCTATGGAAGCGTTCAGCAACCGCGAGCCGTGTCCTCGGTGCTGCGCCGACGGATCCACCTCCAATTCACCAATCTGTCCGTCTGCTGACTCATCGAGATCCGGGTCTTGACCCGGCATCGTGGTCGCAAATCCGACGACGCGCTCGTGCTCGACCGCAACCAGGACACGGAAGGGTGCCTGCGGCGGTCGGAGAATCGCCGCATGCCAGGACTCGGTCATGCCATCGGTGTCGATGGAACCCAACAAGACGTCGGCGATCTCCTGCGGTTGGGTGGCCCATGATCTCCGCTGGACTTCGGCGATGGCGACGGCCTCAGCCGGCCAGGCGAGCCGAACCGACTCGGTGGACGATCGACCTCGGCCGGGTGACGGAGATGTCACGGAGCCCGATGTTAGTCGGCTTGCACCACATGTGACCTAGATCACACTTTAAGTTCCACGCTGTTTTGCTACTTGCAGGGGACAATTGTTCCGAAGTCCGTGATTACCTGATCCCCCGAGCAGGCGGTCACGGACTTCCTCATTGGTTACGCGTTGCCAGGTTTGCCCGGAAGTCGGGGATAACCTTGGCGGTTGTGGCCATGACAAGCCTTAAGCCTCCCACGACACTCGGCGCCAACGCCCTGCGGGTGACTCCGCTGGGTGGCCTCGGTGATATCGGCCGGAACATGACCGCCATCGAGTACCACGGCGAACTCTTATTGATCGACTGCGGGGTACTGTTTCCCGAAGATGATCATCCTGGCGTTGATCTTATTCTGCCCGGCCTGGACGCGATCGCGGACCGGTTGTCCGACGTCGTCGCGCTGGTTCTGACACACGGTCACGAAGACCACATCGGGGCCGTTCCATATCTCCTCCGGCAGCGTGCCGACATCCCTCTGATTGGATCGAAGCTCACCCTGGCCCTGGTCGAGGAAAAGATCCGGGAGCATCGGATCCGCGACACGGACCACCGGGAGGTCACCGACTCGCAGCGAGTGACCGTTGGTCGATTCGATCTTGAGTTTCTGGCGGTGAACCATTCGATTCCCGACGCTCTGGCGCTGATGATCCGAACTCCGAGCGGCACGATTTTGCACACAGGTGATTTCAAGTTGGACCAGTTGCCACTCGACAAACGGATCACCGATCTACGCGCGCTCGCCCGTCTCGGCGAGGAGGGCGTCGATCTCCTGCTGATCGACTCAACCAACGCGGAAGTACCTGGCTTCATCACACCCGAACGGGACATCGCTCCTGCTCTGGACCGGGTCTTCGCGCGAAGTCGGCAACGCATCATCGTGGCGTGCTTCGCCTCGCACGTTCACCGAGTGCAGCAGGTAATGGACGCAGCCGTGGCCCACGGCCGGAAAGTGGTCTATGTCGGACGTTCGATGGTCCGCAACATGGGAGTCGCTCGCGAGCTTGGCTATCTGCACGTACCGGCAGACACTCTGATCGATCTGCGGGATATTGACGAATACCGGCCCGAGGATGTCGTGATCATTTCGACTGGATCGCAGGGCGAGCCATTGTCGGCGCTCTCTCGGATTGCCGACCGGGACCACCCGGTGATATCGCTCAAAGCCGGCGACACAGTGGTGCTTGCCAGCTCGCTTATCCCGGGCAACGAGAGCTCGGTCTACCGAGTGATCAACGGGCTCAGCAAACTCGGAGCACATGTTGTCCACCGGGGTAACGCCCTTGTGCACGTGTCTGGCCACGCCAGTGCGGGCGAGCTGCTCTTCAGCTACAACCTCATACGGCCGCGCAACGTGATGCCAGTCCATGGTGAGGCGAGACACCTGATTGCCAACGGCGAGCTCGCGATCGCCACCGGAGTGCCGCGAGAGCGGACGATCATCGCGGAGGACGGCTCGGTGGTCGATCTGGAGAACGGCCTTGCGCGGATCGTCGGCAAAGTCGACAGCGGGTACATCTTTGTCGACGGTACGACGGTCGGGGACATCTCGGAAGCCTCGCTGACCGACCGCCGGATCCTTGGGGAGGAAGGCTTCATCTCGGTGGTCATGGTGGTCAACACGCATGCCTCCAAGATCATCAGCGGACCGGACATCCACGCCCGCGGATTCCTGGAGGACGATTCGGTCTTCGACCCGGTGCGCCCAATGATCACCGCTGCGTTGGAGGAGGCGCTTGCTGATGGCGTCGACGACGCTTACCGGCTGCAGCAGGTGATCCGTCGCCAGCTCGGCCGGTGGGTCAGCGACACGCACCGACGGCGGCCCATGATCATCCCGGTTGTCATCCAGACTTGACCGACCTGTGCCCGAGCGTCGGTTAGATCGCGCGGCGCCGACTGGACGAGCGAGTCGTGCAGCTTTGCTGCGAGCGAGTGAGGAAGCCGGCGTCCGAGAGCGCGATCGCGCGAGTGCACAAAGGTTTAACGCGTAACCTTGCCGGCCTTGAGGCAGGAGGCGCAAACGTTCAGGCGCTTCGGGCTGCCGGCGACCGTTGCCCGCACTCGCTGGATGTTGGGGTCCCAGCGTCGATTGGTCTTCTTCTTCGACCAGGGCACGTTGTGGCCGAAGCCCGGCCTCTTCCCACAGACGTCACAGACGGCAGCCACTGGAGTCCACTCCCGCTCGATGGAACACACTTTCAGCCCGCGTAGGGCAACCGAGCTAGCGTACCGGACCCTCGTTGCCGCGCAAACTTGAGCTTCTCGGCGCTGGGGCTCGATAAGGTTGCGTCGTGTGGCTGGCGTTGACCGCCTGGTTGCGTCGGGCAAGAACGATCATCACTGAATCGGCACCTGCGCTGAACGCCATGAACGTCTTCCCGGTGTCCGACTCGGACACCGGCTCCAACCTGGAGCTCACACTCACCGGCATCGCCGACGCTCTACCAGAGGTTGAACCCTCCGAACTTGGTCCACCCGATGGATTCCGAGCATCGGCCGATCGATTTGACTCCCTCGTGGAGGCAGCGATCCTGTCGGCCCACGGCAATTCAGGCGCCATCGTCGCGGAGATGTTCATCAGCATCTTCCGGGCTCTGCAGAATGATCATGTCGAGCTGCTCAGCCTTCAGCCGGGTGAGCTGATTTCCCGGCTGATCCGAACCGCCTCCGCAGCAGCTGACCGGGCGGTGGCTCGACCGATCGACGGCACCATTCTGACAGTGGCCAATGCGGCGGCCAGAGCGTCAGAGGCCAAGGTCGCCGATGCGCCCGCCGATGCGCTTGCAGTCGCTCAGGCAACCCAGGTGGCAGCACGTGCGGCATTAGCCCGGACGCCCCAACAGCTTCCAATCCTCGCGGATGCGGGGGTGGTGGACGCAGGCGCACAGGCTCTCGTGCTGCTGATCGATGTACTCGTGGAGGTGCTCGGCGGCGAGCTGGCTAGACCGCTGCCATTGCCGGCGAGTTCGGCGTCAGGACCCGAACGCCAGGTCCGGGAATCCGTTGTCGAGTACGAAGTGATGTACGCCCTCCAGGGCGCGACACCTGGGCAGCTGGATCGGCTGCGACAGCAGTTGTCAGACTTGGGCAATAGCGTCGTCGTCGTGGGCGATTCGGCGGTCGCGCAGATCCATGCGCACTTGCTTGATGCCGGGGCGGCAATCGAGGCTGGCTTAGACCTTGGCCGGCCGAGCCGAATCCAGGTCACCGCGCTCGACAGGGCGGTCACGGCCGAGAGCCGCACCATCTTCGCTGCAGTGTCGGGGGAGGGTCTGGCTGAGGCGGTACGGGCGATGGGCGGGGTGCCGATCAGCGCCATTGGGCAGGCGGAGCTGCTGCAGGAAGTCGTCCAGCAAGCCTACGGGGACGTCGTTGTGCTGCCCAACGGAATGGTCAGTGTCGAATCGGCCGCATCGCTGGTCAGGGATCTCGGCTTCAGCCGAAGGGTCGCTGTGATTCCGACCGCTGCTCAGACTCAGGGGCTCGCCGCCCTGGCAGTGCATGAGCCCACCGCTGATTTCGATTCGACCGTGGTCGCCATGAGCACCGCGGCGGGACATGCCAGGCATGCCGGCGTCACGATCGCCGAGAGTCCGGCAACTACCGCGGCAGGACCTTGCCGCCCCGGCGACGTCCTCGGAATGGTGGAGGGCGATGTCGTCGAGATCGGCGACTCGGTGGTCGAAGTCGGCTGGCGGGTGACGTCACGTCTGCTGGCCGCCGGTGGTGAGCTGCTGACACTGGTCAATGGCGCCGACGCGGAGCCCAAGCTCGCCGATGAGCTCTCCGCCCGCGCCCGGCGTGCCATTGACGGCTTAGATGTGGAAGTTCTCTATGGCGGCCAACGACCGTACGTGCTGCTGATAGGGCTGGAGTGACGCTGCTGGCCGGCGCCGTCTGGCGCAGTGAGACCTACCGGCGACTTGGGGTACGGCTTGACCGGTTCGTCGGGCCGAGAACCGCCAAGGAATTCGAACCGCTGGATATCCGGACGGTTTTCGACCTGCTGCATCACCTGCCTCGGCGCTACTTCTCGGGCACCGAGCTCAGTGACCTGTCCACACTGAGCGCTGGCGAGGAGGTCGCAGTGATGGCGGAAGTGGCGGGTACCAGGACATTCAACATGCCAACGGCTCCCGAACTCGCTGCCCGTCGGCGGGGTGGCACCTTCAAGGCGCGGCTGGAAGCGACCATTACGGATCGCCGCGGGCGCCTGACTCTTGCCTTCTTCGGGCAGCCAAGACTGATCAGTTACTGGGAGAAACAGCTGGCACCGGGCGCTCGCGGGATATTTGCCGGGAAGGTGACCCGCTTCAACACGCGGTTGCAGCTGGCCCATCCAGACTTCGTGATCTTGGACTCCGAGGGGCGGGTGATCGGCGGGTCTCAGGCGAATGAGGGCCTGGCGACCGCTGGCCAGAACGGACTAGTGGGGCTGTATCCGGCGACCCGCAAGGTACGGACTTGGATGATCGCGGCGTGCGTCCAGATGGCCTTGGACTCTCTTGAGGGCTGCCCGGACCCGCTCCCTGAGTGGATCCGAAGCGAGGTGGGATTGGTCGATCAGCTGACTGCGTTCCGGGCTATTCACCTGCCAGAGAGCGTCGATGACATCGAGCGCGGACTGCAGCGCCTTCGGTTCGACGAGGCGTTCTCCCTGCAGCTCACCATGGCCCGCCGCCGGACAGACGCCGCCAGCCATGCCGCCGTCCCGAGGCCTCGCCGGGCCAGTGGGCTGCTTGACGCATTCGACGACAAGCTGCCTTTCGCTCTGACCGCGGGTCAGCTGGAGATCAGCGACGTGATCATGACTGAGCTTTCTCAGCCGCGCCCGATGCAGCGCCTGCTGCAGGGTGAAGTCGGCTCGGGCAAGACGGTGGTTGCGCTGCGCGCAATGTTGGCTGTGATCGACGCCGGCGGCCAAGCGGCCCTGCTGGCTCCCACCGAGGTGCTCGCCGGTCAGCACCTGCAGTCCATCACCACGATGCTCGGTGACCTGGCCGAGGGCGGCACCCTCGCAGCTGGAGAGCACGCGACCGAGGTAGTCCTACTGACCGGCTCGACGCCAGCAGCCGCCCGACGAAGCGTTCTGGACAAGATTGCATCGGGCGAGGCCGGCATCGTCATCGGCACTCATGCGCTCTTTGGCGAGGGTGTCCAGTTCGCCGACCTTGGCCTGGTGGTCGTTGACGAACAGCACCGGTTCGGGGTCGAACAGCGGGCCGCGTTGACGGCCAAAGCCGCCACCCGTCCACATGTGCTGGTAATGACGGCCACGCCGATCCCGCGATCTGTGGCCATGACAGTGTTCGGGGATCTAGAGGTCTCAACGCTACGGGAGCTGCCCTCTGGCAGGGCTGACGTCAACACTGTGGTGATCGACGGCAAGCGGAACCCTGGCTGGGTCGCCCGCGCCTGGCAACGAGTGGCAGAGGAGGTTGAAGCGGGAAGACAGGGCTACATCGTTTGCACGCGCATCTCCACCTCGGATTCTCCAGTTCCCCGCAGACGGCGGACCACGGCGCCGACCGCCAACACCGACTGGGATGAGGAGGAGCCGGACGCCGACGGCGCGGAGCCGGCGGTTGCGGCCGAGGATCTCTATGCGGAGCTGACCAGCGGACCATTGGCCGGAGTTCGAGTGGAGGTATTGCACGGCCAGCTCCCCGCTGAGGAGAAGGAGGCGGTGATGAGAAGATTCGCCGCCGGGCAGACCGACGTGCTCGTCGCCACGACCGTCATCGAGGTCGGCGTTGACGTGCCGAATGCCTCGGTCATGGCGATCTGCGATGCCGACCGGTACGGGATTTCCCAACTGCATCAGCTGCGAGGCCGTATCGGCCGTGGCGCCCACCCCGGGATTTGCCTGTTGATCTCCAGTGCTCCGGACGAATCCCTGGCCCGCGCGAGGGTCGAGGCCGTGGCCGCCACCCGTGACGGGTTCGTGCTGGCCGACATCGATCTGGAACAACGGCGGGAGGGGGACGTGCTTGGCGCCGAGCAGTCGGGCGTCCGGTCCAGCCTTCGAATGCTCCGCGTGCTTGCCGACGCCGATCTCATCGCGCAGGCTCGAGATCTGGCCGAGCGCTGCGTCGCGGCCGACCCGGCCCTGTCTGATCCGGCGCTGCTCGATGCGGTCACTCGGGTGGAGTTGCAGACTGCGGGTGCATGGCTGGATCGGACATGAAGGCCGCGAGCGTAGTCGCCTTCAGCCGCACCGGTCAGGTAGGTAGATGAGGGTCATCGCCGGCTCAGCGCGCGGCCGACGCCTCGCCGTCCCAGCCGGTGCGACGACTCGCCCCACTACTGACCGGGTTCGGGAAGCACTGTTCTCGGTGATTGCCACGTGGGCCGGTAGGGGCGGAGAGCCGCCGGAGTTTTCGCTGTCTGGCATTGCCTTCTGCGATTTCTACTCGGGCTCGGGCGCGGTAGGACTCGAGGCCGCCAGCCGGGGAGCCGGCCCTGTGCTGCTCGTCGAGGCAGATCGGCGTATCGCGGCGCTGGCGGCGCACAACGCCGCAGATCTCGGGCTGAGGGCCCAAGTCCGTAGCGCTCGAGTCGAGGACGTTCTCGGCAGATCTGCGCCCAGGGCATTCGACATCGTCTTTGCCGACCCGCCGTACGACATGGGCAGCGAGCAACTCAGCTCGGTGCTGTCCCGGCTGCCAGCCGGCGGGTGGCTTGCTCCGGAAGGCCTGGTCGTGGTTGAGCGCTCGCGACGGTCAGCGGCGACGATTTGGCCGGACGCTCTGCCGCGGACGTGGTCGCGAACGTACGGGGAGACAATCCTGGAGTTCGGCAGCCGATAGCCTTCCGGCAAACAGAAGGAGGGTCATGAGCCGTGCTGTCTGCCCCGGGTCCTTCGATCCGGTCACGCACGGGCATCTCGACGTGATCGAGCGAACCGGCCGGCTTTTCGAGGAGGTGGTCGTCGCCGTAGGGAACAACATCTCGAAGAACGCCTTGTTCACCCCCCAGGAACGGGTCGACATGCTGACCGAGGCGTGCGCGGAATGGACCAATGTGAGAGTCGCCCTTTTTGACGGACTGCTGGTGGAATTCTGCGGTGCGCACAGCATTGATGTCATAGTCAAGGGCCTCCGGTTCGCCTCCGACTTCGATTACGAGCTGCAGATGGCCCAGATGAACCGTGAACTGACCGGTGTGGACACCGTTTTCATGCCCACCGCACCGAGATGGTCCTACGTATCGTCGACACTGATCCGTGAGATCGCCGGACTAGGCGGGGACGTTTCAGCCTTCCTCCCGCCCCCGACCGCCGAGCGCACGCTGCGCCGAGTAACCGACCGGCAGGGGAGGAAATCACCCTGACGCTGCTCTGATTGCGTGGGAGGTTACATTTCAGGGCAGCGACCTTGGGGTAAGCAGGCCGCACAGAACCTGGGAACAAGGGAGGTCCATGGCCGACCGCCAGACCGCGGAGGAAAAGCTGGAGAACCTTCGTGAGCTGATAATGAACGCACGCTCCATGCCAATGTCGGCGTCCTGCGTCATCAATCGTGGTGAGGTACTCGCGGCGATTGACGACGTGATCGAAAACCTGCCGGACGAGATCGCCGATGCTCAGCACGTGCTCGACCGATCGCAGTCCAGGATTGCAGAAGGCGAGGCGGAAGCGGGCCGGATCCTTGCCGACGCCCGCGAGCACGCCGCCCGACTGGCTCAGCACAGTGAGGTGGTCCGCGTTGCCGAGGAGATTGCGGAAAAACTGCGTTCCGACGCCGAGGCAGAAGCCTCCGCGCTGCGCCGGGAGACGGATGCCTTCATCGACTCTCGGATGGCTGGATTCGAATCGGTCTTGCACAAGACCGCTAGCCAGGTGAAGACAGCCAGGTCGCGACTGGCTGAACGCAGCGGTCTGGACGGGTTCCAGCGGCCCCAGGCACCCGTGCTGCCAGATTGATCGACCCAATCCCTGGATAAGGCCTAGCCGGCTCCGCTTGTGTGGTTGGATCTTCCGCGCGGCCACCGGTAGCGTAGGACGGCGGTCGCGACCACATCGGCGGCCCCAGGGTTTGGAAGGATCGATGAGTTCGCCGCATCGCTCGCTCGACCCTCGATCAGGTCTCGTGCTCGACACCCATGACCTTGGTCGGGGCGCTGGCGCGATGAAAGTGGTCAGGGCAACCGTTGCAGCCCCTGCCGACCTCGGGATCGCTGTGATTGGTGTGCCGCCCAATTCACCGGTTCGACTGGACCTTCGGCTGGAGTCGGTGATTGAGGGTGTCCTCGTCACCGGAACCGCAGTGGTCCAACTACACGGCGAGTGCGTGCGCTGCCTGCGCACGATAGCTGCCGAGCAGCAGGTCGACATTCAGGAGCTCTACGCGTATCCGAGCAGCGAGGTGACCGAGGATGAGGCCAGCCGCCTTGAGGGCGACCTCTTGGACCTCGAGCCGCTGCTTCGTGACGACGTGCTGGTCGATCTACCCTTCCAACCACTGTGTCGGGAGGACTGTCGTGGCCTGTGTGCGGAGTGTGGCGCCGACCTGAACAGCGATCCTGAGCACACCCACGAACGCGGGATCGACCCTCGGTGGGACAAACTGCGCGGCCTTGAGCGTCGGAATGCAAAATCCTACGATGTGACTAGCCAGTAACATCGAAGATCTCTCGATCCAGGACCTCAGAGATGGAGGAGACAACGTCGTGGCAGTTCCAAAAAGGAGAATGTCGCGTAGCAACACGCGGCACCGTCGTTCCCAATGGAAGACGTCGGTGCCCGCGTTGGTGACTTGCGTCAACCCCGCCTGCCGTCAGAAGCATCTGCCGCACGTCGCATGCCCGGCCTGCGGTCAGTATGGACCTCGCACGGCTCGTCGACAGGTCCTCGCATCCTGATCAGGCATTCGGCGATTCCGGTTCGCCTTCCCGCTGGGGCCGTGCTCGATGACCTCGGGATGAGCGTTGATCCCGAGCTGCTCGACCGTGCGTTGACGCACCGGTCCTATGCCTACGAACGGGGCGGACTGCCGACCAATGAGCGGCTGGAGTTCCTCGGAGACTCCGTGTTGGGTCTCGTGGTCACCGAACACCTCTTCGTCTCCTATCCCGACCTGTCGGAGGGGCAGCTGGCCAAGCTCCGAGCGGCCGTAGTCAATTCCCGCGCGCTAGCTGACGTGGCTCGTGACCTCGATCTGGGTGCGGTGATTCACCTGGGACGTGGTGAGGAAGCCACTGGTGGGCGCGACAAGTCCTCGATCCTTGCCGACACCATGGAGGCGGTCATCGGTGCTGTTTTCCTGCAGCACGGCATCGCC
>Ga0126312_10003533_pt1 | contig 10563 bp, 10 predicted proteins | sample Plot104A_FD_92537 | JGI IMG/M metagenome (GOLD analysis project Ga0126312, IMG submission 92537) | Serpentine soil microbial communities from UC McLaughlin Reserve, CA, USA - Plot104A | ecosystem: Environmental > Terrestrial > Soil > Grasslands | place: USA: UC McLaughlin Reserve, Lake County...
ACGCCTCCCTTGCTCGCGGAGTACGCGGCTTGGCCGATTTGACCGTCGTACGCCGCCACGCTGGCCGTCATGATCACCAACCCACGATCACCGTCCAACGGCTCGTTGTCGATCATTGCCGCGGCGGCAAGCCGGAGAACGTTGAAGGTGCCGATCAGGTTGATCTCGACAACGGTGCGAAAATCCGCCAGCGGCAGCACACCGCGCCTGCCGATGAGCCGACCCGGCGTGGCCACCCCGGCGCAGTTCACCGCGACCCGCAGAGTGCCAAGATCAACCGCTGTCTGGACAGCCGCTTTCACCTGATCTTCATCCCGGACATCCGCCGCGGCAAACACGACCCGGTCCCCCAGGCCTCGTGCGACGTCAGGACCGGACGAGCTTGCAAGATCGACAATGACCGCGGCGGCGCCAGCCGCTGCTAGGGCGGCAATGGTCGCCCGGCCCAGGCCCGACGCCCCCCCGGTGACCAGCACGACATCATCAGAGCCGAGCTTCATTGGTTCGCCAGGAGCTGCCGGCTGATCACCAACCGCTGGATCTGGTTGGTGCCCTCGAAGATCTGAGTCGCCTTGGCCTCCCGAAGAAATCGCTCGACCGGGAAGTCACGGGTATAGCCGTAACCACCGAGGACCTGGACCGCGTCCGTGGTGACCTTCATCGCGACATCTGTGGCAACCATCTTGGCAACCGCCGCATCACGGGTGAATGTACGGCCCGCATCGCGTCTGCGGGCAGCCTGCAGATAGGTCGCTCGCGCCGAATCGAGCGCAGCGGCCATCTCTGCCAACAGGAACCGCAACCCTTCGAAGTCGGCGATCCGGCGACCGAACTGGACCCGCTCCTTGGCATAGCCGACTGCGCAGTCAAGCGCGGCTTGGGCAAGGCCCGTGGCACAGGCTGCTATGCCCAGGCGGCCCGAATCTAGCGCCGACAGCGCGATCTTCATGCCTTCGCCCTCGGCACCGATCCGGCGAAATTCGGTGATCGGCACCTGATCGAAATACAGCGCGGTGGTAGTCGAGGCAGTCAGCCCCATCTTGCGCTCGGGTGCCCCGAAGCTCAGACCGGGAATGTCTGCCGGCACCAGAAAGCAGCTGATACCGCCGCGAGGGTCATCGCTCGTCCTGGCGAATGTGGTGTAAAAGTCAGCGACGGATCCGTGTGTGATCCAGGCCTTCGTACCGTCAAGTTCATATCCATCGTCGGTGAGCTTGGCGCGGGTCGTCATTTCCGAGATGTCGGATCCGGCCTGCGGCTCAGACAGCGCGTACGCGCCGAGCTGGTCACCAGCGACCAGCGGTGGCAGCAGGGCCTCCTGCTGATCCGGAGTACCGAAATCCGTCAGAGGGCACAAGGACATCACGTGCACGGAGACGCCGAGGCCGCAAGTGAGCCATGCTGTCGCGATTTCCTCCAGGGCTTGCAGATAGACCTCGTACGGCTGTCCAGCTCCACCGAACCGCTCCGGATACGGCAAGCCAAGCACTCCCGCGCGGCCGAGCGCGCGGAACGCGTCACGGGGAAAGCGTGCCGATGCTTCATCGGCAGCTGCTCGTGGGAGCAGCTCAGCTTGGGCGATTTCGCGAACCAAGGTCACCACCTCCGCGGCCTCAGCGGTCGGGAACAAGCGATCGACGACCATCGACGCTCCTTCCTCGCCACCTCATGGCGGACGCCTGGTCCACCCTGCTAAATCCATGCTGCCACCGGCGGCTGACGCCCATCGACGTACGGAATTGATCAACGCAGCAATACGCTGTCAGACATGGCGGACGACCTGCCTCACCTTGGTGAGGAGCTGATCACGACAGCCGCGCGCGTAGTCCGCTGGGTGCCCAAGCCCACCCGGATTCGGCTCTCGTTAGCAGCGGCACGGATCCTGGCCCGACTTGAAGACAACGGTCCCACCAGGATCAGCGACCTAGCTGGGCAGGAGCGGTCCTCACAACCGACCATCACGAACCACGTCAAGCGCCTGGAATCCGCGGGCCTCGTGGAACGCTCCCCGGATGCAACGGATGCCCGGGCATGGCAAATCCGGTTGACCGATAGCGGGCATAAGGAACTGGCTGATATGCGGCAGGCCGTCGGAACAAGCCTTGAGCCGTACCTTGCTCAGATGTCTCAACGGGAACGCAAGGCCTTGCAAGACGGCATTAACGCCATGCAGCGACTGATATCGCTGGATAGGCTGCCGGAGTGAAAGTTGAGGCGGGTGCGTTCCGGGTCTATGACACGGCGACTCGTTCGGTGCGCGACTTCTGCCCGGTCGTCCCTGGCAAGGTGTCGATCTATCACTGCGGCCTCACAGTGCAATCCGCCCCCCATCTGGGCCATATTCGCAAAGAAGTAGTCTTCGACGTCTTGCGCCGTTGGCTGGCTTGGTGCGGCTACGACGTTACCGTCATCGCCAACATCACCGATATCGAGGACAAGATTTTGATCAAGTCGGCTGAGGCCGGCGTGCCGTGGTTTGCCCACGCCTATCGCTTCGAACGGGAGCTTCACGAGGCGTATGCCGCGCTCGGTTGCCTGCCGCCGACCTACGAGCCGCGAGCCACCGGGCATGTCCCCGAAATGATCGAGATGATCACGGAATTGATCAAGCGAGGCCATGCGTATCCGGCCGACGACGGCACCGGCGATGTCTACTTCGACGTCAGGTCCTGGCCGGACTATGGCTCGCTGTCCCGGCAGAACATCGACGAGATGGAACCCGCAGCCGATTCGGATTCTCGAGGCAAGCGTGACCCTCGCGACTTCGCACTGTGGAAGGGACACAAGGAGTCTGAGCCGTACACGGCCAGCTGGGATACCCCTTGGGGCCGGGGCCGGCCGGGCTGGCACTTGGAGTGCTCCGCGATGGCCGGCAAATACCTGGGAGACGAATTCGACATCCACGGCGGCGGTCTTGATCTTCGCTTTCCGCACCACGAGAACGAGCTCGCCCAGTCTCAGGCGGCCGGCCGGCCGTTTGCGCGTTATTGGATGCATAACGGGCTAGTTACCGCGGCCGGGGAGAAGATGAGCAAGTCACTGGGCACCGGTGCGCTGGTCTCGGAAGTGATCAAGCGGTTTCCACCACGCGCCGTGCGGCTGTACTTGTTGCAGCCGCACTACCGCTCCACAATCGAATACTCCGACGCAGCGATCGCCGAATCCGCAGCCGCGCTTGAACGAATCGACAACTTCATCCGTCGGGCCACAGACGTGGTCGGGGCGACCCCAGAACGAGTTCCTGCGGAGTTCATCGCCGCCATGAATGATGATCTTGGTACTCCAACGGCGGTTGCCGTGCTGCATAATGCCGTGCGCGATGGCAACCTGGCGCTGGACGCCGGAGATCAAGATTCGGCGGCCGCCCGGCTCGGCGATGTTGCCGGCATGCTGGCGATCCTTGGCCTGGCTGCGGACAGGAACACGTGGCAGTGGGCCGGTGATGATCAACGATTGGCCGAAGCGGTCGACGGGCTGATCGCCGAATTGCTCAAGCAGCGGGAAGCGGCGCGGGAAGGCAAGGATTTCACCACCGCCGACGCCATTCGGGACTCGCTTGCAAAGCTCGGGGTCGAAGTGTCCGACACCCCGCAAGGCCCGCGCTGGAATCTGCGCTGATGGTTGGTAACAGCCAGCGCAAAGGTGCCGTGCGGCGGAAGGGCAGGGGCAATGCCGCGGGCTCGGGTGGCCGCCGGCGGCGCGCGCTGGAAGGCAAGGGCCCGACACCGAAAGCCGAGGACCGTCCGCATCACCCGGCGTACCGGGCCAAGAAGATGTCCCGGGCGAGGGCGACTTCAATCAGCTCCGGTCGCCGGGCGGGCAGCTCCGGCCCAGAGTGGGTTGCCGGGCGCAACTCGGTCCTCGAGGCCATGGAGGCAGACCTTCCGATCAAGGTCGGCTATGTCGCCGAGGGCGTCGAGCGAGATGATCGGCTCCGGGAGATCCTGAAGCTGGCGGCCAACCGCGGCACCTCGCTGCTCGAAGTCACCCGAACCGAGCTCGATCGGCTGACCGGTGGCGTCACCCACCAAGGGGTAGCCCTACAGCTGCGGGCATTTGACTATGCCCATCCCGAGGATCTGCTCGCCACCGCCCTAGAGGCCGACCCCCAGGCACTGATCATCGCCTTGGACTCGATCACCGATCCGCGCAATCTCGGCGCGGTGGTCCGCTCCGCGGCTGCCTTCGGATCACAAGGCGTAATCATCCCGGAACGGCGCTCAGCCGGCATGACCGCTGCAGCATGGAAAACCTCCGCGGGCGCTGCTGCCCGGATCCCGATCGCCCAGGCAACAAATCTGAACCGGACGTTGCGGTCATACGCCGCCGCCGGCTTCTCACTGATCGGTTTGGACGCGGCCGCAAAGGTCGACATCGCCGAACTGCCAGCGACAGCTGATCCGCTCGTCCTGGTAGTCGGAAGTGAAGGTGCCGGACTGTCGCGGCTGGTGCGCGAGGCATGCCACACGCTTGCTCGCATTCCTATAACGAAAACAGCCGAGTCTCTCAACGCCGGCGTGGCGGCGGGTATAGCGCTCTACGAGATCAGCAGGCAACGTAGGCAGCCGGCGTCGTCCGACCGCCCCAGGAAGCGAGAACCACCCGATCCGGCGGTCGCCCCGAGATAGATTGTTCCAAGCTGCGCCGTTCCCAGGAGCCTCCGTGACCGACACCCTCACCCCCTCGGCCGCCATCGACTACGGCGCAATTGCGTCGGAGGCATACGGGGCGGCGCTGTCTGTTATCGAGACCGTCGAGCCGCGGGTAGCCGATGCAACACGAGCGGAGCTTGCCGATCAGCGGGCGTCGCTCAAGTTGATTGCGTCGGAAAACTATGCGTCCCCGGCGGTGTTGCTGGCCATGGGAACCTGGCTTTCCGACAAGTACGCGGAGGGCACCGTCGGCCATCGGTTCTACGCGGGCTGTCAGAACATCGACACCGTTGAGTCGCTCGCGGCCGAGCACGCCCGCGAGTTGTTCGGCGCCGAGTACGCCTATGTCCAGCCGCACTCGGGCATCGATGCCAACCTGGTGGCGTTCTGGGCCATTCTGGCTCAGCGAATCGAGATGCCGGAGCTGGCAGCGCAGAATGCGAAGACCGTCTACGACCTGACCGGGGAGCAGTGGGAGGAGCTGCGGCATAAGCTCGGAAACCAGCGTGCGCTCGGCATGTCGCTGGATGCCGGGGGGCATCTGACCCACGGGTTTAGGCCCAACATCTCGGGCAAGATGTTCCATCAGCGCTCGTACGGGACGGATCCGAAGACTCAGCTGCTGGACTACGACGCTGTACGCGCTGCGGCGCGCGAGTTCCGGCCGCTGATCTTGATCGCCGGCTATTCGGCCTATCCCCGGCGAATCAACTTCGCCAAGATGCGGGAGATCGCCGACGAAGTCGGTGCCACCCTGCTAGTCGACATGGCGCACTTCGCCGGTCTCGTCGCCGGCAAGATATTTACCGGTGATGAGAATCCGGTGCCCCACGCGCATCTGGTGACCACCACCACCCACAAATCTTTGCGGGGTCCTCGCGGCGGCCTGGTGCTCGCCATCAAGGAGTACGCCGACTCCGTCGATCGCGGCTGCCCGCTGGTCCTCGGCGGTCCGCTGGGTCATGTGATGGCGGCGAAAGCGGTGGCGCTCGCGGAAGCGCGAACCGACGCATTCCGGAGCTACGCCAAGGCCATTGCTGACAACGCCCATGCGCTGGCGGACGGGTTGCTCGAGCGCGAGGCCCGTCTCGTCACGGGTGGAACTGACAACCACTTGGTGCTTATCGACGTGTCCGCTTTCGGATTGACCGGTCGCCAGGCGGAGTCGGCCCTCCTCGACGCGGGCATCGTCACCAACCGGAATGCGGTGCCCAGCGATCCCAACGGTGCCTGGTACACCTCCGGCGTCCGGATCGGTACCCCCGCCTTGACCACCCGTGGATTCGGTGCTGCTGAGTTCGATCGCGTTGCCGAGCTGATTATCTCCGTGCTGAAGAACACAACTCCGGTGACTGGACCCAGCGGTCAGCCGGGCAAGGCGAAGTACACCCTGGCTGAGGGTGTTGCGGACGCCACTAAGGCCGCGTCAGCCGAGTTGCTGCGCGGGTATCCCCTCTACCCCGGCCTGCAGCTATAGCTGCGGACTAGCTACTCGGGAGCGGAATATGGAACCGACCACCGTTACCACGATCTTCATGATCTTGTTTGCGATCGGCGTCATTTCCCTCGCCATCTACTGCTGGTTCGGTGACTGGGATGCGGCCATCCGAACTATCACGCCCGAGGAACGGGCCAACCGTGAAGTGGAGGCCGCCGTCCTCGAATTGCGTCGGGCCATCCGCGACTATGAGCGAGGGGACTGGAGATAGGCCCGCACTGAGGCTGTCGGAGGGGGCAGCTTCGACATGCTCAGCGAGAGTTGCACGTAATCTGGCCGTATGCGTCGCGCGGCTGCCGCCCTATTGGCAGCGCTGGTGCTGGCCGTGGCCTCCTGCGCCGAGGCGAACATCGAGCCTCAGGATGTGTACCGGGTGGGCTGCCCAGCGGTGGATGGTGCGGTCGCTAGTGGCTCGGTTGCGAAGAAGGCCACCGTTGCGGGCCTGAGAAGGGTAAGCGAATCGGGCCGACTTGACCCCGAGCCACAGCGCTGGCTGGATGCAGTGATCAGCGTCCTCACGTCTACCAAGCCGGAGGACGTCCCGGCCGACGCCCGGCAGTTGATCATCGACGGCTGTGCCAAGAACGGCTATCCCCTTACTAACCTGAAATAGTTCCGCTGACTTACCTCGGGTAGTTTTCGCCGTCCATGAGCGTCGGGTAGCGAGGGCGGGGTCCGGTCTGGACGACGAGCGAGCAGACAACGCCTTCCCGTCTGCGAGTGAGGAGGAAGACCGGACCCTTCACGCGCGAGCGGGGCGCGAAGGGACAGCTTCAGCGCGAGAAGAGGCTGCCGGATACCGTTGTGACGAAATTCCGCAGAGAATCCGGGAAGTCATGCAGGTGCCAGTTGGATGGACCGTGGTACCAAGGCAGGTCGGTGGAATCCGCGTGCTCATCGGCATCGCTTGCCACGATGGCATCCAGCCAGCGATCAACACCGCCGAGCACGATGGCGTACGGCAGCAGCTCTGAAACCTCGCGGAGCTCCGCTCCCCTCGGCAGCTGGTTGGTCGGGTGGCTGAGCAGATCTGCTCGCAGCGCGCCCAGCCCGGCGAGCAGGGCCGCGCCCTGCGGCGTACGCGATGGCATCTCTTGGGCGACGAAAATCAGTCCGAGTGCCAGCACGATCAAGGTCAGACCCACCAGCCCGAAGGTGGTAAACGCCGCCAGCACACCGGTCACCACGACAGCGAGAATAAGTGCGCCGAGGGCAAGCTGGGTCCAACGGTTCCGGGTCGCGTCAGGTCGCTGCTCATACCAGCCGTTGCTGACCATCTCGTCGTAAAGCTTGTCCTGTACCGGCTGCACCGAGCCTTGGACCCGGCCGGACATCTCCGACACCTTTACCGATCCGCCGTCGGGCGCTATGGCATCGAGCAGCTCCCTTTCGAAGGGCCGTAAATCGCTGCCTTTTCCGGTGCGCCTCAACTCCCAATCCGCTCGTGCGAATTCGGACTCACGCGGCAGCTCGGTGATGTGCAAATGACCTCGCACAGCAAGATCGACAACGCTCGCGGTGATGTCTATGGGGTCAACGCGTTCGTCTGCGACAGTACCGACGTGACCGGGACGGATGTCTTCGATCACGCGAAATTCAGTCTCCCCTGGCCCGGTGGCCACGAACTCAGCGGCTCTCCGAATCTCACCGCTTGCTTGCGCATCAACGCCGGCACGCCGATGCATCAAGTACAGTCCAAGGCCGCCGAGCGCCAGCAGGCCAAGGGCGATGCCCAGCTGAAGCGGTTCCGCCGAAAATGCACGACGTAGCGTCCAGAGATACTCAATCTCCTCATTGGCCGGCATTGCGCCAGGCGGGAACCCGATATCTATGGCCACTACTTCACCTTCGCCGCGCGGGCCGTCACGGAAGGTGGGGGCTTGTGCGCCCTCTTGACCGCCCGCAGCGAACGTACACGGCACGGTTGAATTGGGACTGCCGGCGGTGCACTTGATGTAGCTGAACTGGGTTGGGATCTGGACCTTGGCGGTGAATTGAGCCACCTGGGCACTTAGTCCCTGGAGCAGCCGGTAACGAAGCGCAGTTCCGTTCTCGGTGTTCACCACGGCGCCGCTCACGGTGTAGGCGATCATGATCTCGTTTGCACCGTTGGTCGGCACGGTGACCGTGGTGAAGCGGTCATCCGTCTGCGGTTGCGGATCCACCGCCCCACCTTCGACGCTGGCTCGAATATTTGACAGGGTCTGGACGTACTGGCGGTCCCCCATCAGGTCTTCGCGGGTTTCAAACTTCTGAGTCACGGTGCTCGGCGCTTCCCCACTGAAGGTAATTGTTTCGGTCACCTTCAAGGCACCGTCCAAACTCAGGGCGGCGTCGACAACGTATGTCGAGGCGGTGCCCTCCGCCGTGGCTGGGAGCGCCAACGGACCGGCCAGCAACACGGCCGTCACCGCGGCGAGGACCGAGGCCGCCAGGAGCCGACGGGTCGACGTTCGAACGGGTTTCGCAAGCACGAGGTACAGCCTCCCACTCCCAGATGGGGGCCGTAGGTCTTTGGAATCCAAAGCCCCCCGAGGGAATGAATCGTTAGCCGAAGGCAGCTGGACAGAATTGCCTCGCCGCTAAGGTTCTCTGTGTGGCGCAACAGCAGTGGGGTGGTTCGCCGGCATATGGTCAACCGCCGTACCGGCAGCCCGGATATCCACCCCCACGGAGCGCCTCGCCTTACCGACAAGCACCATATGGCTGGGGGGCGTACGGACAGCCCCAGTACGGTCGCCCATCGTTTGGCGGCCCGCGGTACGGGCCGGCCCCGCGAATGCCGGCGCCGGGGGGGCGAAGCCCACTCCGGCTGGTACTGCTGGCGCTGATCGGCCTCAGCCTTCTCGGCCTAGCATTCGTGGCGCTTACCGGTGTCTCGTCCGAGCAGTCTGAGGTGGCCTATCAGAACGATGACTACCAAGTGCCGCCGCCCGACATGTCACCGCCTCCGTTGCCAGTGCCCCAGACCTACGACGAGGCGGTCAGCTTCATCACGAAGAACACGTTCTATGACCAAACCACCCCACTGCCCGTCCGGTGCGAGTCAGAGCCGATCAATGTTCGGACCGCCAGTGACTCCGAGCTCGAGAAGCATTTCAACGGACTGATGGAGTGTCTGGTCCGGTTTTGGGAGCCACCGGTGACCGCGGGGGGATTTGTCATCGTCCGGCCAACGGTCACGATCTACGGCAGCCAGATCACAACCAAGTGCGGCAAGGCGGAGGTGAATGCGTTCTACTGCGCGGCCGACCAGCAAGTGTACTTTTCCAATCGGCTCCCGGAAGCAGTCCCTGTTGTGCGAAGGGAGGAGTGGGCTGCGGACATCGTGATGGCACATGAGTTCGGACATTCCGTGCAGGCCCGTACCGCAATCTTGGTCTCCTCCCACGCGCTGGGCGCAAATGCCAATGACAACTCGGTCGAACTTGAGCTAAGCCGGCGACTGGAGACCCAGGCCGACTGCCTGTCCGGAATGTTCGTCCGCGGTGTTTCCGAATCATTGGGTGTGGACCAGGCGGACCTGAAGGGAATCGAGCAGACCTACGTCGCTGTTGGCGACGACGTGCTGAGCGGCCGACCGGATATCGTCGGCAACCACGGTCGTTCCCAGAGCAGGAGGTACTGGGGGCTGGTCGGCTTGGGCACCAGCGAGGTCGACGAGTGCAACACCTTTGTTGCTGACGACTCGCTCATCCGCTGATATTCATACGCCCGGCTCTCAGCGCTCGATTATCAAAGCGGTGGCGACTGCGGCCACTCCTTCCCCTCTACCGGTGAGCCCCAAGCCGTCAGTAGTTGTCGCCGCCACCGACACCGGAGCATCGATGGCTTTGCTAAGCAACGACTGCGCTTCCAGTCGCCGGCTGCCGAGCCGCGGGGTGTTTCCGATGAGCTGGACGGCCACGTTGCTGATCGAAAAACCGGCCTTGCGTACCAGATCGGACGTTGCGGCCAGGAAGGCCACCCCTGATGCGCCAATCCATATTGGGTCATCGGTGCCATAGTTACTGCCAAGATCCCCGAGCCCAGCGGCGCTGAGCAGTGCGTCGCAGATGGCGTGGCAGACCACATCACCATCGGAATGCCCTTCGGGGCCTAGCCGCGCGTCGGGAAAGTCAAGCCCGGCCATGGTCATCGGACGACCCTCGACGAGGGGATGCACGTCGAGCCCGATACCGGTCCGGATTTGCACTCCGCGGGAAAGGTTCAGGAAGCGAGGACGTCGTCGAGCAGCAGTTCGGCCTTGTTCTCCTCGACCCGCTCGGCAAGAGCCAGCTCGGACACCAGGATCTGCCGCGCCTTGGCAAGCATTCGCTTCTCGCCGGCGGACAAGCCGCGTTCACGCTCACGGCGCCAGAGGTCGCGTACGACTTCGGCAACCTTTAGCACGTTGCCGGAGTGCAGCTTCTC
>Ga0126312_10003534_pt1 | contig 10562 bp, 9 predicted proteins | sample Plot104A_FD_92537 | JGI IMG/M metagenome (GOLD analysis project Ga0126312, IMG submission 92537) | Serpentine soil microbial communities from UC McLaughlin Reserve, CA, USA - Plot104A | ecosystem: Environmental > Terrestrial > Soil > Grasslands | place: USA: UC McLaughlin Reserve, Lake County...
GCGGACGGCTGCCGGGCCAAAACCCCGGTCCGCCTGCGGATCGAGCGCGACGGCGAGGTGCGGACGCTCGAGGTGACGCCCACCTACGACGCCGACGTCGGCCGCATGCGGATCGGGTTCTCGTACGGATCGGTGCCGGCCAACCTGTCGGTGCCCGCGGCGGCGCAGAACGCCGCGGATGACATGTGGCGGGTGACGAGCGGCACGGTCAGCGTCTTCTCGAAGATCTTCGAGCCCGAGGAGCGCGAGAAGATCCACGGGATCGTCGGGATCTCCGACGTCACGCACCAGGCGTTCGGATACGGCGCCAGGGAGGCGCTTTCGCTGATCGCGCTCATCAGCCTTTCGCTGGCGCTAATCAACCTGTTCCCCTTCCTGCCACTCGACGGCGGCCACATCTTCTGGAGCCTGGTGGAGAAGCTCCGGGGGCGCCCAGTACCGTTCAGCGTCATGGAGCGCGCGGGCGTGATCGGGTTCGTGCTCGTCCTTTTGCTCTTCACCGTGGGCCTCACGAACGACATCGACAGGCTCACGGGGGGCGGCTTCAACGTCCGCTAACGGGCGGCGCTTCGGGATACGCTTCTTGCTGGATGCAGGTGCAGACCGCGGAGAGAGGGACGGAGCGGCCGGCGGGCCTGGACGCGAAGACCGCCTGCGAAGCGTTCCAGGCTACGGCCGAAGCACACCCCGATCGCCCCGCGATCCGAACCAGGGGGGACGAGTTCGCATGTACGTGGAACGAGTACGCCGAGCGCGTCAGGGCGATCGCCGGCGGCCTCGCCGCGCTCGGGCTCAAGAAGGGCGACACGGTGGCCCTGATGGTGACCAACCGTCCGGAGTTTCACTTCGCGGACGCGGCGGCGATGCACCTCGGGGCGGCGCCGTTCTCGATCTACAACACCTACACGCCCGAGCAGATCCAGCACCTGCTCAGCGACGCTGGCAGCCGCGTCGCGGTCACGGAGCAGCCATTCGTGGACCGGATCCTCGCTGTCCGGGAGCGACTCGACTCCCTGGAGCAGGTGGTGGTGGTTGAGGGCGATCCGCCCGATGGGACGATTTCCCTGAAAGAGCTCGCCGGGCGCGGCGAGGCCGACTTCGAATTCGACACAACCTGGCGGGCGGTGGAGCCCGACGACATCCTCACGCTCATCTACACGTCGGGCACCACCGGACCACCGAAGGGCGTGCAGATCACCCACGCGAACATCTGCGAGACGGTCCGCTCCTACGACGACCTGATCCGATTCCCGGACGAGGGCAGAATCGTCTCCTACCTGCCGATGGCGCACGTGGCCGAGCGCAACGTGAGCCATTACCTTCCGATGCTCTGCGGCTTCACCGTGACCTGCTGCCCCGATGCGCGCGAGGTGATCGCCTACCTGCCCGAGGTCAGACCCACGTGGTTCTTCGCCGTGCCGCGAATCTGGGAGAAGCTCAAGGCCGGGATTGAGCAGATGCTCGCCGCCGCGCCCGAGGAGCAGCGCAAGCCGACCCAAGCCGGTCTCGAGGCTTCGCTCGAGAAGGTCCGGCTCGAGCAGCGTGGGGAGGACGTCCCGCGAGAGCTGTCCGCGCGCGTGGCGGAAGCAGACGAGCAGGTCTTCTCCAAGATCCGGGAGCAGCTCGGGCTCGACGAGATCGAGGCCTGCAACGTGGGCGCTGCGCCGACCCCACCGGAGGTGATCGAGTTCTTCCACGCCCTCGGCATCCAGCTGGCCGAGCTGTGGGGGATGTCTGAGACGACCGGCGCCGGGACCTGCAACCCACCCGACCGCATCAAGATCGGGACGGTGGGGCCCCCGGCCCCCAACTGCGAAGTCAAGCTCGCCGAGGACGGCGAGGTCATGGTCAGGGGCCCGGTGGTGATGAGGGGCTACCGGAATCTGCCAGACAAGACCAAGGAGTCGTTCACCGAGGACGGCTTCCTGGTCACGGGAGACATCGGGGAGTTCGACGAGGACGGCTATCTGACGATCGTCGACCGCAAGAAGGAGCTCATCATCACCGCCGCGGGCAAGAACCTCTCGCCCGCGAACATCGAGGCCCGGCTGAAGCAGATCCCGCTCGTCAGCCAGGCGATCGCGATCGGCGACCGCCGCAAGTTCGTCAGCGCCTTGCTCACCGCGGACGAAGAGGCCGCGAAGGGGTGGGCGAGGGAGCACGGAGTGGACGACGACCCGGCGAAGCTGGTCGGTAACGAGGAACTCATCGCGGAGGTGCAGCGGGGCGTCGACAGGGCGAACGAGGACCTCGCCCGCGTGGAGCAGGTGAAGAAGTTCAAGCTCCTGCCGCACGACTGGGAGCCCGGCGGCGACGAGCTGACGCCGACCATGAAGCTGAAGCGCAAGCCGATCGTCGAGAAGTACGCCGAGGAGATCGAACGGCTCTACGCCGGCTGAGCCGAGGCGCTGCTCGGGCCTCCTTCGTGCGTGCGGTGCTGGCGCTTCAGGCTTGCTTGAGACGCACCGCTACTCTCTGGCCGTGGCCTCGAAGCGCCAAATCTGGGTGAAGGACGTGCCGATCGGGGGCGGCGCCCCCGTCGCCGTGCAGACGATGACCAAGACCGAGACGGCGAACGTCGCGGCGACGATGGAGCAGATCGGGGCTGTCGCCGAGGCGGGTGCCGACTTGGTGCGCGTCGCCGTGCCCCGCGACAAGGACGTCGAGGCCCTGAAGACGATCGTCGCGAAGTCCCCGATCCCGGTGATCGCCGACATCCACTTCAACTACACGTTGGCGCTGAAAGCGATCGACGCGGGGGCGGACTGCATCCGCCTCAACCCCGGCAACATCGGTGGGCCGGACAAGGTCGCGCAGGTGGCGGAGAAGGCGACCGCCGCGGGCGTCCCTATGCGGATCGGGGTCAACTCCGGCTCCCTGCCCAGGCACCTGCACGAGCTGGAGCGCTCCAAACCGGTCGAGGCACTCGTGCGGGCCGCCGTGGAGTTCGTGGAGCTGATGGAGCGACTCGAGTTCGAGAACTTCAAGGTCTCGATCAAGTCCACGAGCGTGCCGAACACGATCGCCGCCAACCGGCTCCTCGCCTCCAGGATCGAGTATCCGATCCATCTGGGGATCACCGAGGCTGGAACGAAGTGGTCGGGATCGCTCAAGTCTGCAGTCGGACTCGGCACGCTTCTAGCGGACGGGGTCGGCGACACGATCCGCATCAGCCTCTCCACCTTTCACGCCGAGGAGGAGGTAAAGGTCGCCTGGGAGATCCTCAAGGCGCTGGGCCTGCGCGAGCGGGGCCCGGTACTGATCGCCTGCCCCACGTGCGGGCGCCTGCAATTCGACATGGACACGGTCGTAGCCGAGATCGAGAGGCGGCTCGAGCACTACACGGAGCCGATCGAGGTCGCCGTGCTCGGCTGCGCCGTAAACGGGATCGGGGAGGCATCGCACGCCGACTTCGGGATCACCGGCGCGAAGAACGAGGGCCTGATCTTCGCCCACGGCAAGCCGCTGCGGAAGGTGCCGCAGGGCGAGCTCGTCGACGCCCTCTTTGATGAGATCGAGAAGTCGCTGGACCGCGGCAAGGTTCAAGTGGACGCCGAGAAGTCGGCCGAGGGCGCGGCCTGGCTCCAGAGGATCGAGGACGAGAACGCCGACGAGCTGACCCCCGAGCGAATCGCCCAGATGGAGGCCGAGAGGGCGAGGGCCAAGGATGCCGACATCACCGCCGAGCCGTTCCTGAAGCCGGTGAAGCGGCGCCGGGTCGATCTCGACGAGGAGGCTTCGCCGACCGCCGGGCGCCGGTTTACGCGCGCTTAACTGCAGGCCGTCGCGAGCGCCGGGTTCCGGAATCGAGCCGGTAGGCTGGCCGCGCGATGACGCGCTTCTCGACCTACTTCCTACCGACGCTCCACGAGGACCCCGCTGACGCCGAGGCGGTGTCTCACCGGCTGATGGTGCGAGCCGGGATGATCCGCCGGCTCGGAGCCGGCCTGTGGACGTTCCTGCCCGCCGGCTACCGGGTGATCAAGCGGATCGAGCGGATCATCCGCGAGGAGATGGACGCGATCGGCGGGCAGGAGATGCTGATGCCGATCCTTCAGCCCGCGGAGCTTTGGCGGCGGACCGGCCGCTACGGCATCGACGAGCTGTTCAAGCTCAAGGACCGCAAGGAAGCGGACCTCGTGCTGGCCATGACCCACGAGGAGAACCTGACCTTCCACATCGCCCGCGACGTCCGCTCGTATCGCGAGCTCCCGATGATCCTCTACCACGTACAGACCAAGGAGCGCGACGAGCCGCGGCCGCGCGGGGGGCTCCTGCGCGTGCGCGAGTTCACTATGAAGGACTCCTACAGCTTCGACCGCGACCCCGAGGGCCTCGAGCGCAGCTACGAGCTCCACATCCAGGCCTACGACCGGATCTTCGACCGCTGCGGGCTTCGCTGGTACCGGGTGGAGGCAGACGTCGGCATGATGGGCGGGTCCGGGGCGCACGAATACCTGGCGCCCTGCGCGGCGGGCGAGAACCAGGTGGCGCTCGCGCGCGGCTACGCCGCCAACGTCGAGGTCGCCACGGCAGAGCCGCAGCCCGTCGAGCTGCCGCCGGCGCTCGACGAGCCGCGGGAGGTTCCCACGCCCGGCCTGACGACGGTCGAGGAGGTCTCGGGCGCCCTCGGCGTGCCGGCCGGAGCGGCGCTCAAGGCGATCCCCATCGTGGTCGAGGGTCGCGGGTTCGTCCTCACGCTCGTGCGAGGGGATCACCGGCTGAACGAGATCAAGCTGCGAAACGCGCTCGGCGCTGACTTCCGTACCGCCCATCCCGAGGAGATCGAGGCCGAGCTGGGGCCACCCGGCTTCATCGGCCCCGTCGGCGCGGGCGTGCCGGTGATCAAGGACGCCGCGATCCAGGGTGAGGGTTACTTCGGGGGCGCCAACAAGCGCGACGCCCACCTGGTCGGCGTCACACCGGGGCGCGACTTCGCCTTCGAGGAGCTCGACATCCGCACGGTGGAGCCGGGCGACCGGGCGCCGGGCGGCGACCAGATCGCAATCGAGCCCGCGATCGAGGTGGGGCAGATCTTCAAGCTCGGCGTGCGCTACTCCCAGCCCTTGGGCGCGACCTACCTGGCCGAGGATGGGAGCGAGCGAGCGATGGTGATGGGCAGCTACGGGATCGGCTCCGGCCGGATCGCGGCGGCGGCGATCGAGCAGGAAGCCGATGAGCGCGGGATCGTCTGGCCGCGATCGATCGCTCCCTGGGACGCGCACCTCGTGGGGCTGAGCAGGGAGCGGGATGAGGTAGCGGCGGCGGCGGAGCGCCTCTATGGCGAGCTCACCGAACGCGGTGTGGAGGTCCTCTACGACGATCGCGACGCCGGGCCCGGGGAGAAGCTCACCGATGCGGAGCTCCTCGGTTGCCCGCTGCGCCTCGTGGTCGGGAAGCGAGGGCTCTCGGCCGGCGTCGTTGAGGCCCAGGTGCGCCGCACGCGAACCGACGAGCGGCTGCCGGTAGGCGAGGCCGCCGCCCGCGCGCGCGAGTTGCTGGATGCCCTCGCGTAGGAGGCTCCTCGGCCTCGATCGCTCCGGTCCCAGGCCCAGGGCGACGCGCCGGGGCCAGCCGCTGCGCCCGTTGACGATCCCCAACCTGGTGGGCTACGCGCGGCTTGCGGCGATACCGGTCTTCCTCTACCTGGCGCTCCGCTCCGGCGATGGCCGCACCGCATCGGCGTCGGCTCTCTACCTGACGATCGCCGCGAGCGACTACCTGGACGGCTTCCTCGCTCGAGCCACGGGTCAGTACAGTCGGCTGGGTGCTCTCCTCGATCCGACGGTCGACAGGCTGACGGTCCTCGCCGGGGTTGTGGTCTGCTGGCGGTTCGAGCTCCTGCCGCGCTGGGCGCTGGCGGTGCTGGCCGGGCGGGAGCTGGTCACCCTGGCGCTCGCGGAGATCGCGCTGCGTCGCGGGCTCGAGCTCGAGGTCAATTGGGTGGGCAGGATGTCGGTATGGCTGACGATGGGCGGGATCTTCCTCGCCCTTGTCGTAAGCGGCTGGATAGCCCCAGCGCTCTTCCTGGTCGGCCTCGTCGGCTCGCTCCTTGCGTTGCTGCTCTACGTCAAGGCCGGAATCGCCGATATGCGGCATGCAGCCACCTCAACCTCAACTTGACCTTTGCGCAACGTGCATATAATCGCCGGGCCGGCCAACGAGCCAAAGGGAGCTTCAGTGGAGGACACGTTTCCCGATCTCACCGCGATGAGCGACGAAGAGCTGAAGGAGCTGATCGATCAGCTCATGGATGAGGAGCGGGAGATCTCTTACCGGCGCCGGTTGCTGCACGGCAAGATCGACATCCTGCGCGCCGAGCTGGTGAGCCGACTGAAGGCGAAGCGCGAAGCGGGCGCCGCGTTGATCACCGGCGAGGACGTGCAGCAACTCACCGACATCCTGGCAGCAAGGGTGGTCGCGCCCCCGGCGGAAGAGGAGGCCTGATGGCCCTGCACTGCCGGGAGTGCGGCTTCGTCAACCCGGAGGGTGCGAACTACTGCCAGAAGTGCGGCGCCTACCTCGGGGGTCCCGACGCCGAGGACACGACCACGATGGCATACAAGGTCGGGGAGACCGGGGAATACGAGCCGATCGACGTGGAGGAGGAGGTGGACAAGGTCGGCGCGGCACTCGTAATTCGCTCGGGCGGCGGGCGCGCGGGCGAGAGCTTCGCAATCGACGGCGACCGCATGAGCATCGGGCGCACGCCCGACGCTCAAGTGTTCCTCGACGACGTGACGGTGTCGCGAAACCACGCGCTCATCGTGCGCCGGCGTGACGGTCTCTACATCGACGACCTCGGGTCCTTGAACGGCACCTACGTCAACCGGCGACGGATCGAGTCGCACAAGCTCGAGGACGGGGACGAGATCCAGGTCGGGAAGTACAAGCTCAGCTACCTGCAGCGCTGAAGATGGCGGTTGCGGCGAGGCAGGAAGGGGAGCGCGCGGGCCCGGGGCGACGTGGCGCCTCGGACGGAGACTCCTCTTCGCGTCCGCGGAAGGCGCTCACGATCGGGGCGGTGGCGAAGGTCCTCGGGCAAGAGTTCGACGACATCTCGATCTCGAAGATCCGCTACCTCGAGGAGCAGAAGCTGCTGTCGCCGCGGCGAACACCCGGCGGCTACCGGCTCTACAGCCAAGCCGACGTCGAGCGCCTCCGGGCGATCCTGCGCATGCAGCGCGACGAGTTCCTGCCCCTGCGGGTGATCCGACAGGAGCTTGCGACTGGCGACTTCGCCGGCTCGCGACGCGGCAGCGACGCAGCGGCGACGCGGCGGGCCGCGTCCGTCGACGCGACCGTCTCCGTCATGGGGACCGAGGAGCTCCTCGATGAGGCGGGCGCATCGGAGGGCCTACTTCGTGAGCTTCAGGAGTTCGGGATCGTCCAGCCGGAGCGGCGCGATGGGCGCGCCGTTTACGACGAGACCGACCTCGAGATCGTCCGGGCGGCAGCAGAGCTTTCGCGGTTCGGTGTTGCCGCCCGCAACCTTCGCGTCTTCAGGACGTCCGCCGACCGCGAGGCGGCGCTGCTTCAGCAGGTCGTGGGCCCGGCGCTGCGGTCGCGAAGCCAGGCGCGACGCAAGGAGGCGATCGAGAACCTCGAGAGCCTCGCGGCGGTGTGCGGGCATCTGAAGCACCTTCTTCTCGTGAGGGACCTACGCCGCCTCAAGGGCGATTAGGGCGCTCGCGCCCTACCTCTGGGAATGCCGAGCGTGACCCGCTCTCGCGTGATCGCCGCGCCTCGGCAGCGGGTATGGGAGCTCGTCTCCGATCCGCACCACCTGCCGCGCTGGTGGCCGCGCACGATGCGCGTCGAGGACGTTAGGCAGGTCGCGGAAGGGCGTCGCAGCCGCTGGACGACGGTGCTCGGGACGGGGCGGGGGAGGGGCGTCCGGGCCGACTACCGCTGCACGAGCGCGACGGGCGGCGAGCGCTACGTCTGGGAGCACGAGCTCGAGGGATCTCCGTTCGAGAGGATCGTGCGCTCCTCGGAGCTCGAGATCCGGCTCGCGGACAGCGATGGGGCGACCGCCGTGACGCTCGCCAGCCTCGAGCGGCTTCGGGGGCTCTCCCGGCTCGGCTCGCCGATGATGCGCCGCGCCGCCCGGCGGCGGCTCGACGAGGCACTCGATGGCATCGAGCGGGCGCTGACGTGAATCGAGGCTTCGCCGCCGGCGCCCACGCTCCCACGATGAAATGGTGGGGGTGGGGGGATCCGGACAAGCGCATCCAGCTAGCGACCGAGGCGGTCGCGATGCTCCGCTCGGAGCTCGGCGAGGCCGAGCCCTGGCCCCACGCGGGTCTCATCGAGGTGGTCGTCCCGGAGCCGCGACCGCTTCCACGCACGGTCGCCGACGCGGTGGGCGCGGGGGCCATCCTCACGGGCCGCGAGCACCGGGTGAGGAGGGCCGTCGGCCGTGGGTACCCGGACCTGGTTCGCCTGCGTGCCGGCAGGCTCGATCGGGCTCCAGACGCCATCGTGCTCCCAGGAAGCACGGCCGAAGTCGCACGGGTCTTGGAGGTCTGCTCGCGCGAAGGGATCGCGGTGGTCCCGTTCGGAGGCGGCACGAGCGTCGTCGGCGGCGTCGAGCCCCTGCGTGGAAGCTTCGACGGAGTCGTGACGCTGGACCTGCGACGGCTGCGCGGCGCAGACGTGGATCGGCGATCGCTGACCGCGAGACTGGGCCCCGGGCTGCGCGGACCGGAGGCGGAGGAGGCCCTCCGCGCTGAAGGGGTGACGCTTGGGCACTTCCCGCAGTCGTTCGAGTACGCGACGATCGGCGGGTTCGCCGCCACGCGCTCGGCGGGGCAGGCATCGAGCGGCTACGGGCGCTTCGACGATCTAGTCACGTCGGTCCGGATGACCGCTCCCGTCGGCGAGCTGAGAACGATCGACACGCCGCACAGCGCGGCGGGCCCGGCGCTGCGCGAGCTCGCCGTCGGCTCGGAGGGCACCTTGGGCATCATCACCGACGTCGCCGTGCGGGTTCGACCGGTCCCCGAGCGGCGCCGCTACGAGGCTTGGATGGTGGCCGACTTCGCGGCTGGCACGGAGATCGTCCGCTCTCTCGCGCAGTCGGATGCGCTGCCCGATGTCGTGCGGCTCTCTGACGGGGCGGAGACTCGGGCCAACCTCGGGCTCTCTGGCGCTGGGAGCTCGAAGCGGGCGCTCCACTCCGGCTACCTGCGCGTTCGCCGTCGCGCCCGCGGCTGCCTCGTCGTCTGCGGCTGGGAGGGGGAGCGCAAGGCCGTTGCGGGGCGTCGATCGCTCGCCGGCCGGGTGCTGCGGTCGGGCGGTGCTGCGGCTCTGGGCCAGGCGGCGGGCGAGGCGTGGGAACGATCGCGCTACGAGGCCCCGTACCTGCGCGACGAGCTCCTGGACCTGGGATACATGGTCGAGACGCTCGACACCGCCCACACGTGGAGCCGTCTTGGCGAGCTCTACGACGGGGCCCGGGCGGCGATCGGCGCCTCGCTCGCCGCCGAGGGCACCCCCGGCCTCGTCATGTGTCACCTCTCGCATGCCTATCCGGACGGCGCCTCGCTCTACTTCACCTTTCTTGCCAGGCGCCGCCCGGGGGCCGAGCTCGAGCAGTGGCGCGCCGTCAAGGCCGCGGCGAGCGCGGCGATCGTCGAGGCAGGGGGGACGATCAGCCACCACCACGCAGTGGGGCGCGACCACCTCCCCTACATGCAAGCGGAGATCGGCGAGCTGGGCATCGAGACGCTGCGGGCCGTGAAGGAGCGGCTCGACCCAGCCGGGGTCATGAACCCCGGCAAGCTCGTCGGCTAGCTGCTTCCGCCGGTTGCTCCCTTGGGAATCGGCCCCTGAAGCACGGTCGTTCCGGGCTTTTCGATCACGACCTGCTTCTGCTTGATCGCCGTCTGGATCGCCTTGCGGACGGTCTCGACCTGGGCGAGAGAGACGTCCACCAGCTGGACGCGAGCCACAACGGGGACCACCGCAGGCGGGATCTGCGAGCGGCCGTGGAAGCTGCCGTCGTTTGTCAGGCACGGCTGAGGCGCCCCCGAGCTGCAGGCCTGGATCGGGGTCAACGGATACCCCTCTGTCGGCGTGAGGAGGAGCCAGATCACATAGGCCTGCCCAGAGGGTGCCTGCTTCAGCCCGTTCACCCGCACGTCCGCGAAAGGCACCGAGCCGTTGGCGAGGCCGAAGATCGCGGTCCCGCTGGCGCTGCCTCCGTCCGGCGCCTGAAGCCTGACGCGCGTCAGGCGCTCTGTCGCAGCGGAGGTGCTCGCGGTTGTATCCGTGCTTTCCCCCCCGCCGCCGCCGAACGCCCCGGTGACGCCCAGGACAACCGCGACGACCAGCACCGCACCGCTGCCGAGCGCGACGATAAACCGGGTCTGGCGGGAGGTAAGCGTCGTGCGGGGGCCCCGGGGGGCCTTGGCGGCGTCGGCCGACCTGAGCCGTGGCGCCCACCTGCGAAGGGGCCCTGGAAACGACAGGGTTGGCGCGCCAAGCCGAGGCGCGCGGCGCGCCCGGGGCCGGCGCTCCTCACCAGGCAGCCTGGGAAGCTCGGCCTGAGGCGCGAC
>Ga0126312_10003536_pt1 | contig 10558 bp, 9 predicted proteins | sample Plot104A_FD_92537 | JGI IMG/M metagenome (GOLD analysis project Ga0126312, IMG submission 92537) | Serpentine soil microbial communities from UC McLaughlin Reserve, CA, USA - Plot104A | ecosystem: Environmental > Terrestrial > Soil > Grasslands | place: USA: UC McLaughlin Reserve, Lake County...
ACCAGTTCGCACGCTATGGGGTCGTCCAAATCGGTGCTGCGGCCGCAAACGCAGGTGGTCTCGCTGTCGCGGTGCAAGGCTTTGGCTTTGCCGAAGTCCCCGCCGAGCTCGTGATGCTGCCTTCACTGACTCTCATCACATTCGTGATCAACCGGGAGTGGACGTTTCGGCGCTGATCAGTCGGACCGCCCGCCCCACACCCACCGATTAGGACCTTTCCGCCGTAAGCACATGGGGTGCAGCCGGCAATCTCCAGTTGCTCGCGTACCCACCAGGGCCGCGGAGGCTGGATCGGCTCCGTCATCGCGAACCACGCCTCCACGGAGGTGTGGTTTCGGGATGGCAACGAGGGCGACCTGGACTGATCCTGAAAGACCCCGGCAGGGCCACGGCACGACGTGACTGCGGTAGATCGCCACCCGGGCAGGTAGGCGCCGTACAAGGCCAGATAGGAAACTGGGAAGGGAGAAGAAGGGGATCCTGCGTTCTCTACCTTAGGCGTGGTCAGCGACGCTGCAGCGGATCGAGCACTTGCTCGGGCGGCTGCCGCTCGGCGCTCAGTACCTGGTCAGTGCTCGCCGGGACTGAATCGAATCCGTACTAGGTCGCGACGAGATACAGCGGCCGGTACTTGCCCTGTTCATAGGTCTTGGCTACGTAAAGGCCGATCATCCCAAGGACCATCAGCTGCACACCGGCTAGAAAGCTGACGAGTACGGTCAGCGAGGTCCATCCTTTGACCGTCGGTAACGAGCCGGCCAGCTTCAGCACCGCGGCGAGGACGCCCAAGCACAGGGCCGTGAGCGACATCAAGAATCCGATCCCGATGACGATCCGAAGCGGAGCCACCGAGAAACTGAGGATGGCATCGACCGCGAAGCCGATCATTTTCGCCAGCGAGTACTTGGTTTCGCCCCCGTGGCGCGCGGAGCGCTCGTAGCTGATGGTGGTCTGCCGGTAGCCGGTCCAGGCTAACAGGCCGCGCAGGTAACGGTCCGGTTCGCGCATCTGTCGAATCATCCGCCACACGGCGGTCAACGAGCCTGAAATCGCCCGAATCCAGTGGCATATCGATGTCTGAGAGGCGCTGGAGCAGACGATAGAACGTGCGCGCGCTCCAGCGCTTGAAGGCGCCCTCCCCGTGTCGCCGGATGCGGACTCCGTGGACTACCTCCCAGCCTTGGCGCCAGAGTGAAGCCATCTCGAGCGCTACCTCCGGAGGGTCCTGGAGATCGGCGTCCATGATCACCACTGCGTCCCCAGAGGCATAGTCCAGACCGGCCGTAATCGCTAGCTGGTGGCCGAAGTTTCGCGAAAGGAAGAGCAGCTTCACCCGCGGGTCGGCGTCGCGAAGGGCGAGCATCAACTCGCGGCTTCGATCGCTGCTGGCGTCATCGACGAGTACGAACTCGCAGTCGCCGTCAAGGAGTTTGGCGACCGCGCTCAGGCGCCGATGCAACTCCGGAAGCGTTTCCTCCTCGTTGAAAACCGGAATCACGAACGAATAGTTGTTCATCGCGGAGAACCTCCGACCGCTCCAGCTTCGTAGACTTCACTGACCGCCGGCTGAATGCACCGCGTATAGCTAACCATGAAAGACCCGTTGATGAACACGCTGTTCAGGCAAGTCAGCGAAAGCTCCGCGACAGAGCCCAAGTTCATCCCTCCGACCCGGGATCAGATCCTCGGCCAGAAGTGGACCGAGGTATCGCAACGACCGCAGGGACGGCTCGCAGTAGGCGTGCAGGACATCCCTCATGTTGGCCGGATTGTCCTTGCCCTCGATCAGCACATCCGCCCCGAGCTGAAGGTCATTCGCAAGGGATCGAAGCGACTGATCCCGGTCGTCGAGCTCGAGCGCTGGGCTACTGAGAAAGCGGACATCACTTTGGGGAGGAGCAGCAGAGGAGCACCAGCGGAGTCGCCGGAGAGATAGACCTTGGATAATTGCGGCCATAATCCAGAGGTTCAAGGATCATTCGCCGTCAGTCCACCGGGATCCGACACTTCTCGCTCTCAATGAGCAGCAGGGTGCCCCGGATTCCCAGGCTGGGAGGAGCCATTCTTGGCTTGTTGGTGGCTGGAACTGCCGTGCGGTTCGCGATGGCGGCGTTGCATCACGTGACGCCGATCTCCGACTTCGAGAACTACCATCTCCTTGCCACGACGCTAGCCCAGCATGGCGACTACTCCATATCAGTAAACGGTCCCGCCGAGATCTACTGGCCACCCGGATGGCCGTTCGTGCTCTCCTTGGCTTACTGGATATTCGGTAGTAACCCAACCGTCGGAGAGCTTCTCGCAGCGGCACTCTCGAGCGCCACCCTCATCGTCACGGCGCTCCTCGCCACTCGACTCCTGAATCGGCCTTTCGCAATCTTCGCCGTCGCGGTGCTCGCTCTCAATCCAGCATGGATCATTTATACGTCCGTACTTGGGACCGAGCACCTTGCGGGGCTACTCGCGGTCTCAATTCTCGCGCTCGTCGTACTGCGACCGCTGAACTGGCGGGTCGGAGCCGCCGTCGGCCTTCTCGAGGCGCTTCTGATCTTGACCCGCGCGGACATCGGTTTCGTGATGTTGGTCGTCTTGGTGGCAGCCATGGCGATCCGGGGCATCAGAGTGCATTGGCGGTTCGGCATCGCCGCAGGTCTCGCGATCATGGTTGGTTTAACACCCTGGGTAGTACGCAACGAAGCCAGGTTCGGAGAGTTCATACCCACTAGCGCAAATGGCGGGACGGCCTTCTACCTTGCCAGCTACAACGTCAACGGCAATGGGCTGCCAGAGCCTGATCCGCCGCCTCCCTACACCGTTTATGAGGACCCCCGCGCCTACGATAATTACTACTGGGAGCACGGCCTCAATCACGTACGCGACGCCCCGGTGGCGTGGATGCGAGACAACGCTACGCGGCTGAGTATCACGTGGTGGCATGAGAATGGGGTGCTCTTCTGGGCCAACGTCACCGGGGAATCCTTCTACGGCTACGGCGCAGACTGGATCTGGCGTGTAATCGCGATCCTCGCTGCGTTGGCGGGAATCGCTGCTTTAGCCGGGCGCGTTTCGTGGCGGCAGTGGCTTCCGGTCTTTACGGCGGTGATCGGCGCTGTGATTGTGATTACCCCCTTCGTGCCGGACCCTCGTCGTCATATTTCCGTCGTGGCACCCTTAGCACTTCTCGCTGGATTGGGTGCTCAATCGTTGTACGGCGAAGTTCTGCGGCTCCGAGGAACCGACCTGACAAGCAGACTGCGATGGCGGCCCAGGCGCACGCGTACGCCGCCGTGATTCCTTACCCGCGCCGAAAACTGGGAGCAGTAATCGGGAGCGCAGCACCTGCTGTCCGGCCCATGCCGAGTCACGCTCAGGAGGGCGAGAGACTACCGCGCACCCGACGACTCGACTGAAGGAGCAAACGATGACCACCGGAATCCGCAAGCTGCACTCGAAGGGCTGCCCAGGCCGCGACGAAGGACGCCGCCGTTGCGGCGCCGGTTGGGAGGCGTCGGTGTTCTCCAAGCGAGACGCGAAGAAGATCCGCATGACCTTCGCCAACAAGGCCGAGACCAAGACCTGGCGCGACGACGCGAACACCATGCTCGCCAAGGGTGGGCTCCGGGCTCCGAAGCCGACCACCGTGCGGGAGGCGTGGGAGGCCTGGTAGAGGGCGCTCAGGAGGGCACGATCCGCACCCGATCCGGCGAGGTTTACAAGCCGGGCTCGCTTCGCTCCTACGAGAAGACGATGAGGTTGCGCGTTCTGGAGCCACTCGGCGCCGCCCGACTCGCGGACATAACCCGCCCCGACCTGCAGGAGTTCGCTGATCGGTTGCTCGCCGGCGGGCTGAACCCCTCAACGATCCAGGTCACGCTGCTGCCACCGCAGGCGATCTTCCGCCGGGCGGTGGGGCGCGGCGAGTTGGCGATCAACCCCTGCCGCGGTGTTGTCCAGCTCCCCGCCGTTCGCGGCCGGCGCGAGCGCTATGCATCCCCCGAGGAGGCCGAGGCGCTGATCGCCGCCGTCCCATCCGCCGACCGGGTGATATGGGCGACGGCGATGTACGCGGGTTTGCGCTGTGGCGAGCTGCGGGCGCTCCGCGACCAAGACATCGACCTCGCCGCCGGTGTGATTCGGGTCCAGCGCAATTGGGATCCGACGAGGGAGTGGTCGACCTGAAGAGTCGCTCGGGCCGGCGCCGCGTTCCGATCGCCGCCGTCTTGCGCGACTTCCTGACCGAGCACCGGATCGCGTCGGGGCGCTCGAGCTCCGAGTTCACGTTCGGGCGCACCGAGTCGAGCCCGTAGGCCGGCATCGGTCCAGGATCGGGCGGACAAGGCATGGCTCAAGGTGGGGCTCGAGCGGCTCACCTTCCACGACTGCCGCCATACCGCGGCGAACCTGATGATCGGCGCCGGGGTGAACGCGAAAGCCCTCTCGAGGTTCATGGGCCACGCCAACATCAGGATCACCTTCGACACCTACGGACACCTGATGCCGGGCTCCGAGGAGGAGGCTGCCGGCCTGATCGACGCCTATCTGCGGCGCAGCGCGAGCAGGCCGCAGAGCGCGCCCGGACGGCAGGCGGGCGTCTGACTGGCGAACTGAGTGGCAAACAAATGGCGAATGAATCCCGAGAACCGCTTGTCTAAGCGCGTTGTGCCATGCTCGGGCGGTGCCGGAGTGGATCTACTTCATCCCATAGAGGTCCGCTAGTGGTGAAAGATCGCCTCGCGCCGCTTGACGGGCGGCGAAGGGGCCGGAGCGCCGGGCTGGGAGTAGGCCACGCGGTCAAGCTGCCGATCGGCTAGATGTAATCCCTGAACACGTTGTTCATCCGGGCCTCCTTGGAGGCTGGGGGTGTCAAGCCACCCAGCTCCATAGGAGGACACCGGATGAAGCTTCACGCTAACGCCGCTCTCAGTCTGAACAAGCGCCGCGTCCTTGCCCGGCGCATCGTCGAGGAGGGCTGGTCGCTCACGGAGGCGGCCAAGGCCGCCGAAGTGAGCGAGCGAACCGCCGGCGAGTGGGCCCGTCGCTATCGCTCAGACGGCGAGCTCGGTCTGCACGACCGCTCCTCGGCGCCGAGGAAAGTCTGGAATCGAACCCCGGAAGACCGGGTGCAGGTGATCTGCGCGCTGCGACGCCTGCGGATGACCGGCGCCGAGATCGCCGAGGTGCTCGAGATGCTGGAGACCACGGTCTCCGGGATCCTCACCCGCTGCGGAATGAGCCGGCTTGGACGCCTCGGCCAGGAGCCCGCGCGCCGCTACGAGCGCTCGCGTCCCGGCGAGCTTGTCCACATCGACATCAAGAAGCTCGGCCGGATCGAAGGCGGCGCCGGCAAGCGCATGACCGGCAAGCGGCGCTCCAACCCGAGCCGGACCGACGCCGCCGGCAGGCGCCGCCTCCAAGTCGGCTGGGAGTTCGTCCACGTCTGCGTCGACGATGCCACTCGATTCGCCTATGTCGAGGTCCTCGGCGACGAGCGGGCGACGACTGCAGTTGGCTTCCTTCGCCGGGCGATCCGCGCCTTCGCCCGCCACGGCGTCACCGTCGAGCGAGTCCTCACGGACAACGGCTCCGCCTACGTCTCGACCATGCACTCGATCGCCTGCCGGGCGCTTGGGATCAAGCACCTGCGCACCCGACCTCGCCGGCCACAGACCAACGGCAAGGCCGAGCGCTTCATCCGCACGATGCTCGGCGGCTGGGCCTACGGCGCGATCTATCGCAGCTCCGCCGAGCGAATCGCCGCGCTCGAGGGCTGGCTATGGCGCTACAACTACCGGCGGAAGCAGGGCGCCCTCGGTCGAAGGCCCCCGGCAGCTCGGCTCGCCGAGCTGAACAACCTGCTCGGGTCTTACAGCTAGACGCGCCTCTCAATCGGAAGAGACGGCTCATCCGATCGGTTTCGGGACCTGACTTCGCCAGGCTTCGCCTGCGGCCGTGACCGCTTTGTTTGCACTCTCTGCTGGGATCTTCTCTCGCGTCGCCGCAAGTCAGCTCCGAAGGTACCCGTGTAAGCGGCCGGATCAGGCACTGGTGCCCAAATCCGCGCGTATCGGCGTCAATCCGCGCCTACCCAACTTGTTCCCTGCGCGGCCGAAAGTGCCCTGAAAACCGCTTGGTATGCGGGTTCACAGGGCGCGCCCGAGGCTTTTACCATGGAGGTGCTCTACCAACTGAGCTATCCGGGCGGGCTTGCAAGTTTACGGCTCTAATGAGCTAGATCCTGCGCCGCGTCGGGAGGGCGTTTCGAGCGCGTGCAGCGAAGCCCCGCCTCGCGCGGCTGGTGCTCGCCGCACCGTCCAGAGCACGAGCCATCCCTCGCGGCGTCCTGCTCTGAAACGACTCCTGAAGAGCCTTGCCGTCCGGCGATCCCACCCAGCCCTGGTGCTTGCGCCCATCAGAGCCGCGTCGCTGTGTCTTAGCTGGCTGCGAAGTTCGGCCTGATAGGGGGCCAGTGTTGGCGCCTTCTCCCAGACGGTCCCACTTTTGGAATTCCGCAGCAGATCCAAGAGCTGCCCGTAGGGATCGACCCATTGCTCGCAGCCGGCCTCGATCTGGCGAAGGTTCGCATTGGCGAGGATCAGAAACTCCGGCTGACTCGCCCACACGCAGCGATGGTGACTGGCGAACCGGGACACCGGCTCGTTGGGAAAGTCCAGGTGTTTGGATGCCCAACGAACGGAACTGATCGCAAGTACCGCCAGTAAGACGAAGCCCGACGCGAAGACGGCCCACCGCATATGAGCTCGCAGCGTCGTAGCAGCTCGAGCAACTGTGAAGCCGAGGAGCAAGCAAAACGTGGGCGCGGCAAACGCAGTGTAAGTAGAGAAGTGGATGGGGGCGGTCAACAGCTCGGCGACTTGAACCGTCAGGAGGAGCGCCCAGAGGCGGACCAATGGATCGGCGTGCCACACCGCGACCACGATCGCGACTGCGACCAGAGCTCCAGCGGCTACAAATGTCCAATCCGGCAGTCTCTGGCTGATCTGGGGTAGCCCCTCGAGACCGGCGAAGTAGCGCAGGGTTGTAACCGGCCCGACTCCCTGGGCAGGTCGCTGCAGTTGGTCGAGGATGACCTGGTGGTACATCTGCGAGGGCGCGAGAGCGAAGAAGGTGCCAACCCAGAGGAGGAAAGCCGCCGAGGCGCCCGCGAGCCATGCTCCGGCGGCGCGCCAGCCGCGAGCGAGCAGCAACCACCCGGCCACCGCGAGCACCTCCGGGCCGGCCCAGACCTTGAACGCAGCGGCCGATCCAAGCAGCGCTCCGGCTACCGCGTTCCCCCGCAGGGTCAAAGCGTCGCGAGAGAAAAGCCAAAGGACAAGCAGAAGGCTCAGGTTCAGTAAGGGCTCGAGCAACACGGTGCGCTCCACAGCAGCTGGGGCACTCCACACCGCGTACAAGCCCGCCCCGGCAACGATCGCGACGAATCCAAAGGGGCGTAAGAGCCTCGCCACGAGGATGGTGTTCACCACTCCGATAGCGACGAAGAAGAGCTTCGCAACCGCAAAGGACCAGCTGTCCGTAAGCAGGCGAGACAATTCTGCGAACGGGACTAGCAGTACCAGCACCCCGGGCGGATGGACGAATAGGAAATCGCGATACGGCAGATCTCCCGTGACTAAATGCTGCGCGCCCGAGAAGTAGACGGCGTCGTCGTATGCCACCGCGCCACGAAGCGCGCCGTTCCCGACCATCGGCCCCAGGCGTACACCGAGCGCCACAAGGACGATCAAGAACGTCCACCGCCAGAAAATGGAGGGTTCGCTCTTGCTCACCCGCCGTCCCGGAGCAACCCCTCCAGCTCGTTTTCGAATTACGGTTTCCAATCTGCCTCAGCCATGCCGCTGGTGGGACCTCGTCGAGCACCGTGGCGACGCCCAGCGCCAACACTCGCGCACTTCAGGAAGCACCAGACCTCGTCCTCGTCCAGCGCCACCAAGCGTCCGCCTGCACCCACCGTTCGTCCTATAGACGGCGCGCTTGAGGCGTTCGCTCGCGGCGCGACCGACGACGTCAGAGCGGGAGCATTCAGGGCCGGCACGGACAGTGAGGATGACTCTAACCCCCACATCCGAGTGATCCGGGGGTATTGGGACGAGCGAGTGACCAGACGACCGCCGGCAGGTGCGGCTCGTTCGCAACGGCTGCCAGGGGAACCGTGAAACCCAGGTATCGAAAGCTGGCTACCGCCACGCGCCGGTTCCCCCAGCTTCTGACCCAGAGGGGTCTGAGGCCCAGCGATTCGAGCAGCAACGCCAGTCCATCAAGCGTGAAGCGCCACTAGTCATTTGGGTCGTAATGAAGCGGGACGAGCTACGGCGTCGAAACGTAGACATGGCCTTTCGGGCCCGCGCACGCGGCGGAGGGTTCTCACGGCTGCGAGTGGGGCGCGTGTTCCAGCACCTGCTCGCAAATGACGAGGTCACGGCCCGGGCAGATCTTCGGGTGGGTCGCAGAGGTCAAGCCCCGAAAAGTCCAGTTGGACCCGGCTGCCCACGGCAGGTGGGTCCAACGGACGTCGCTGACCTCCGCGACTTCCAGCGCCGCCGGCTTCAACGAGTTGAAGACTCGCTCGAGTTGAAGACTCGCTCCGTGTCCGCCTCCATGACCTCACGCGCCACTGGGTGTTGGCCTCGCCCCACGCCAGCCGGCTCGAGATCCCTGGGCAAAGCGAGTGGGCAATCGGAACCACCCTAGGATACTCCAAAGCCTCACCGAGAACCCCACGCGCAGCCCACGCGAAGAAAGCCGTGCCAGCGCGTCCGACCGAATCGTAGCGGGCACGCCGCGTTCCAAGCGTCCGGCTCCGCGTTGGAGCTCAACTATGCAAGCGACCGCCACTGCGTCGAGCAGCAGCGTCCGGGCGGCGGATGCGAGAGCCGGATTCGAAGCGGTTTCTGGGGCCACGGGCCAAGCGTACCCGGCCCTGAGACTTCAGCAGCTCGGACCCCGCGACAGACCCAGCGTCTTGGCGATGATGTTGCGCTGGATCCCCGACGTGCCGCCGTAGATCATCGAGACCAGTGTCTAGCGGACCCAAGCCTGGCCAGATCGGCCAGGCGGTGTTGCAGCGCCTGGAAGGAGCCGATCGGCCGGCCGAACTGGCGCCGCTCGAAAGCCCATAGCCTCACTCGCCCTGACGACCCTGCTTACTATGAAAATGATCGGTTCCGTTGAGCTATGCGGACTGGATGACGGTTCTCGGGCATCGTCGCATGTGCGGAGTCGTCAGACCGGTACCGGTCGGCGGCCAGGCCCGCAGGGTCAGGACCCGGACCTTGCGCCCCGCAACGTGGAGGAATATCGTGCGCGAGGGTAATCGGGACGAGGAGGCTGAGATGAAGCGGGTGGGACTTGCCGCATGCCTGATCGGGGTGGCGGCGCTCTTTGCGATCGCGACCAGCGTCGCCATGGCGAGCACGACGCCGCGGTGGGTCAAGCACGTGCACCGGTATCAGGGCGGGATCTCCAACGGAGTGCGCGCCTATCTGGATCCCGGTCTGCGGAATGCCAAGAAGCAGGCCCAGGCCAGCCAGGCTCCGAACTCCCCCGCGGCCCCGGCGGCCCCGGGTCCGCTCCAGAACGAGCAGGTGAACAGCGCCGACTCGAATCCCCCCCTACCTCAGAACGAGACGCAGGTCGTCCACTCGGAGCTCAATGACAACATCGCGGTCGCCGGCGCGAACGACTACGTCAACGGTGGATCGCAGCTCTACACCACAAGCGACGGCGGCCAGACGTGGACGACCCAGTACCGCTCCTCGCGGACGCTGGAGGACGGCGATTTCTGCGGCTGCGGGGGCGATCCGGCGCTCACGTACAGCCTGCGCGACCACGCGTTCTACTTCGCCCAGCTGTGCTTCTTCCGCGCCTTCTTCCCGTCCGAGATCGAGGTGATCCAGTCCACCGACCAGGGCCAAACGTGGACGGGGTCGCGCACGGGCGCGTATCCGATCAGCAACTTCAGCCCGAAGCTCGACGACTACAACCCGGCCCTGTTCTACGACAAGGAGCAGATCACCGTCGACAACAATCCCTCGAGCCCCCATTTCGGGAGGATCTACGTCACCTACGTCAAGTTCCACATGGAGCCGGACGGGTTCAGCGACTACTGCCCGGTGAACGTGGCGTTCACCGATGACATCGATCCGAACGGCGACGGGGACCTGACCGACTCGGTGTGGCGCCACAGGAAGGTCGTTCCGGACAATCCCGGCGGCAACGGCAAGGGCCCCTCGGCCAACCAGGGCGCCCAGCCGGTCGTGGACAACCAGGGTGGGCTCGACATCTCGTACATGACCGAGGAGTGCAACACGTCGATCGACCACGGGATCTTCATGAAGCGTTCGACCAATGGCGGAAACACCTTCGGACCGACACACCGGATCAACAAGGCTGGCCAGTGGGCGGACAACCCGGACCCGGACGACCTGCTCCCGAACAAGAAGGGCCGGGTCCCGGCCTCAACGTCGGCGCCGCTGGTCTTCAACCCGGTCGACAACTCCCTGAACTACATCGTCCAGAACAACATCAACCGGAAGACGAC
>Ga0126312_10003537_pt1 | contig 10555 bp, 9 predicted proteins | sample Plot104A_FD_92537 | JGI IMG/M metagenome (GOLD analysis project Ga0126312, IMG submission 92537) | Serpentine soil microbial communities from UC McLaughlin Reserve, CA, USA - Plot104A | ecosystem: Environmental > Terrestrial > Soil > Grasslands | place: USA: UC McLaughlin Reserve, Lake County...
CCGGGAGGCGCGGGGACAGTCAGGGGACAGATGGTTTTGAGGCAGATACTCTTGCACCCGCCGGCCTACGTTATGCCAGAGCCCCAAATGCTCATCCCCCTCTCGCGCCAGAAGTTCGATGCGCAGACCGGCGACCTACTAGACGAGGAGACCCGTGATAGGCTGCGCCGCTTCCTGGAGGCGCTGGTCGAATGGTCGGAGCGAGTCGGCAGGCCCGCAGCAACTTACGAAAGGAGCTAATGACAGCACATACCGTAGCGCGCTTGGTGATCGAACGCCCCATGGAGATCTTCTTCCTCGCCGCCCACGATCGAAGTCCACCGTCGCGATGCGACCGGAGGCTATGCAATCCCGTTCGTCGCGCTAGCCACGCTCAGCTTGGGAATGCTTGCTGTTTCACCATTGTTCCGGCCGCCGACGCTTGGATCACCTCCCTGAAGATTGATCGCTCGAAGCGCGTAACTCAGAATTCGCGTTCGAGCGCCCCGTGGATGATTGGCTCGAGGCTCAATGTGCAACGGAAACCTAAAAAGGCGCCGCAGTTGCCAAGGCTATGGTTTCTAGTATAGCAACCGAGCCGGTTTGGACTAAAAGGCACTAGACAGGGACGATAGGTTACGCCGGTAGCAGGGGGAAATTGATACCATTCTGATACCACTGCGAACGCACAACGGTGCAACACGCAGCAAGCCGGAGAATAGAAACCAGCTTAGATATGCGGGACTTGCATTCCTGTGCAACCCCCTGCAACGCCTGACCGATCACTCGTGTCTGGAGCAGGGGTAAGCGGTTCGAGTCCGCTCGTCGGCTCTTTATTTTTCCTGCAAAATCTATAAAAAGAGAAGAGCCCACGCTCATGCTACTGGGGTCTTGGCAGCAGTAGGGCAGCAGTAGATCTGACCCCAATGCCGTGTCCATGCCGTCGGCACACTCAGGCTTCGCTGACCGCTTCATTGGCATGTTAGACCGCGGCGCACGACCTCACGAAGTTCCTCGGTCAAATCCGCACTGTCTTGTGGGCGGTCGTGCCAGGCGGCAGGTGTGCTCTGAAAGAGAGTGGCCTGCCACCCATCCGCGTTCTGGACCGCCACCAACGTCTGGATGGTGTTGCCCGCTGCATAGATGTCATCGGAGCCGGGAGGGATCATCCCGACAACTGCGCGAAGGATCCCCACATTACTACTGAGCATCCGAATCTCGCGCACCTTTGCAACGTAGGCCGCAGTGGGGTGATCAGTGAAGATGGGACGCAAATGGTCCTCGATATCCGCACGCGAATCAGCTTGGCTGCCGTCGAAGCCGACGAGGTTGCCATCCTCCTCGAACTGAGCCGCCATCTCAGAAGCGTCTTGCTGGTTCCAGGCGATAAGAATCTGCTCGTACAAACGGTGAATTGGGTGATCAGACGAAAGAGTGTCGGCACTGGACACACAAAACAACTCCTCTCTAGCTCACTCGAGGTCGCAACGAACTAGTCCTGCACTACAACAATTCTATGGTCGAAGAAGGCGCCCTTCATCACCCGTTTGCTGGAATGAATAAGATAAGCGAACAGGGCCTGATTATGAGCTTGTACGGACGTAGCGGTACTAGGTAGATCTGCCCATGACAACTAACCCGTTATGAGACGTTAGGTCGGCGGTTCGAGTCCGCTCGTCAGCTCACTTTTCGGCTTACCTGAGTAAAATGCTCGGAATAGGAGAGGCCTTCCAGTTCGTCATCAGGACCCACTTGACACCACTCACAGGTTTTCTGGTGAGCTTTCAATCGGTCTCGCTGAAGATCTCGAGCAGAGACTCCCCAGCGAAGCTCAGGCGGTAATAGACCCTGTTGCCGCTGCGGAGGGGCTCCGCGAGCCCTGCGACTTTCAGCCGCGAGAGGTGGGCAGAGATGGCGGCGGGACTGAGGCCAAGTTCTTGTGCTAGTTCGGTCGTAGTTCGGGGCAGCAGCAGGCTCTTGAGAACGGAGGCCCTTGACGGGCTCAGGGCGGCCTCGAGCGCCGTCCCGTTGGGAGCCGACCGCGAGGAGGTCCACAGTTTCGCGACACCTCGGGGAGCATACGCCAGGGCCGGCCGGAAGCGTGAGTCAACGAGCGTAAGGACGTGGGGCCAGGAGAAGACACAGGGCACCAAGGTTATCCCGCGCCCTGCCGCTTCGATAGCCGCTTCGTGAGGTTGGTCCAGCACGAGAACCTCTCCGCGGAAGCTCACCCTCGAGTCCAGGCCGGAGAAGAACGCTTCGGCACCGCCTAGGACCAGGGCCTGTCCGCGCCTGAGCACGTCAGCTTCCAGGTGTTCGCGGATCCTGGGCCAGTAGGGGCCTATCGCCAGCTCGTGGTAGCGGTCCAGCGCTGCCACCAGCCGTTTCAGAGAGCCCTCGGGGTCGTCCAGTACCCTCTGCATACGCACTTTCTCGTGCGGGAGACGGCTGAGCAACTTCGCCTCCCCTTGCATGAGCGCTTCCACCTCTTCATAAATGACGTCCGGAGGCGTGGCTTCGAGCCGTTCGAGTTCGTCCCGGAAGGTAGCATGTGGGGCCTCTGGAGGCGGGCTCAAATAGTCCGGGCAGCGGCCCCCGATACCCATCGCGACGACCAGGGGTGACACGTCGGCACCGCTCAGCATCTGCCTTGCGCGACGGGCCCAGGGAGCATGCACCGAGTGGCGGTTCGGGTTCGTCAACACCCCGAAGCTGCAGACTGTCTCCCACAGCGGGCTGGGAGCCATACGCACCCTGGCGAGATCGTCGGCGGAGAGGTGGATCGTGATCAAAGCCCGCTCGTCCTCCCGATAAAGATGATGGTGGCGAGGCAGTCGTGCTCTGCCACCATCAGCATTCTAGCAACTTTCGCAAAAACCCGAATCGATTCCCTTGCCACGGAACAGTCTGTAAACTCCTTTTGTTGTCGGGCACAAGAGGGCCCGTAGTTGATGAGGGGAGCGAACAGAGCGGAGCCCCAGCGGGAGGTAGGGGAGACGTGGCTCTTGTCGAAGGAGGAATTCGTGGGGAAGGTGGTAGTGTCGACGTACGCGCAACCGCGAGCTCCTCGCCGAGGCGATGAACTGCGTGGGGCGGTCATCGCGGTCCGACGCACATACGACCTTTCGGTACCGTGGTGGGGGGCGGAGACCCGACGGAAAGGAGAAGCTATCTTATGGCAAACGATGACGCAAACAGCGCCCAGGCTGATCAGCAGCCACCCGAACCGAACCCCGACCTCAAGAACCTGGACAGGTTGGTCGGTACATGGGAGGTGTCCGGAGGCGCACAAGGAAGGGTCAGCTTCGACTGGATGGAAGGCGGCTTCTTCCTCATCCGACGTGTTGATCTCGAGCAACATGGCCAGAGGATCAAGGGCTTAGAGATCATCGGCCACGAAAAGCCTTTCGGTAATGAGCCAAGCGAGGAGATAAAGAGTCGCTTCTACTCCAACATGGGTGACACCCTCGATTACGTCTACGAGCTCCAAGGGGACACCCTCACCATCTGGGCTGGTGAGAAGGGCTCCCCGGCGTACGCCAAGGGCACCTTCAGCGAGGAAGGTGACACAGGATCAGGCGAATGGGTGTATCCGGGTGGTGGCGGGTATCGGTTCACCATGACCAGGATCCACGACTAGGCTGGACTGTCTAACCGGGCGCGTGAGGACCGAGACCCTCATCCTTATCGGCGGGACTTGTCCCGAATGGATGATCGAAGTAGGCAATCAAGTCGCCAACGCCCTGCCGAACGGGCGGCTCAGTATTCTGGAGGGCCAGGAACATGTCGTACCCCCCGAGGCGCTCGTACCGGCGCTGGCTGAATTCTTCAACGGCTGAGGACGTAGCCACGTGAACTCAGTGCGCGCGAAAGAGACGACGAGGAGGATAGATATGCTGCTCGAGAACAAGAACGCCATTGTCTATGGAGGGGGAGGGGCGATCGGCGGCGCGGTCGCCCGCGCCTTCGCCCGCGAAGGGGCTAAAGTGTTCCTTGCCTCCAAGACTTCGAGCGGCCGGTCGCGAACGCCGTGAGAACCCAGTTCCTGACCTCGAGGGCGGCGGCGCGACACATGATCTCTCAGGAATCGGGGGTGATCCTCTTTTTCGGCGGCGCGGGCGGGCGCGACCCCATCCGCGACTTCATGAGCGGCGGTTTCCAGGTCTATCTCGGCGGCTTCCAGGTCGCCCTCGGCGCCCTCGATGTCTTGCGCCGGCAGCTGGCGGTCGAACTTGGGCCGCGCGGCATCCGCGTTGTGACCCTCCAGAGTGGCGGGGTGCCCGAGACGACCCGCGAGGACTGGCGCGAAGCCATCACCCAGAGCTTCGTTGAGACGAGCATGCTCAAGCGGGTTGAAACGCTTGATGATGTTGGCAACGTGGCGGCCTTCGCGGCCTCTGACCTGGCTCGCACCATGACCGCAACGGACATCAACATCACGGTCGGTCGCGTTGCCGATTAGGCCATCCAGGGAGCACGTCGGCGCGGAAAGCAACGCCCATGCAGCAAATTGAAGAAGCAGTTTCCTACGATAACGGGAGCAAGATGAAAGGCCAATCACTATGCACAGGAAAGGCGGGACCTGCTTTTCGTGGCCGTCGCGGACATCTCGTACTCCTCAAACATGGGTACCAGACTGTCTTGTCCCACCCAAGTTCCCGAAGATAGGAGAGAATAAGTGTCTGAACTGCAAACCCTGATGACCGGCATCGTGTTCGGTGAGTCGCCACGCTGGCACGATGACCGTCTCTGGTTCTCCGACTGGGGTGCACAGGAGATCATTGCCCTCGATCTCGAGGGCAACAGCGAAGTCATCATCCGCATGCCCTCATTCCCGTTCTGCATCGACTGGCTCGCCGATGGGCGTCTGCTTATCGTCTTGGCAAGCGATCGGCTCCTGCTGCGACGGGAGCATGACGGGTCGCTCGTGACCCATACCGACCTGAGCAGCCTCTCTGAGCATCCCTGGAACGACATCGTCGTGGACGGTCGGGGCAACGCCTATATCGGCAACATCGGCTTTGACTTTCCGACCGGCGAGTTCGCCCCCGGAATACTCGCGTTGGTTACCCCCGATGGCTCGGCTCGGCAGGTAGCGGACGGCGTCGCATTCCCCAACGGCATCGTCGTGACGCCCGACAATTCGACGCTGATCGTGGCCGAATCCTACGCCAACAGCGTCACGGCGTTCGACATAGCGGCCGACGGCAGCCTGTCCAACCGGCGGGTGTGGGCAGACCTCGACAACGGCGTCCCCGATGGCATTTGCCTCGACGCGGAAGGGGCCATCTGGTACGGGGACGTCCCGAACAAGCGTTGCGTGCGCGTTCGCGAAGGCGGTGAGGTTCTACAGACTATCGAGCTCGACCGCGGCTGCTTTGCTTGCATGCTCGGGGGGGTAGACAGGAGAACGTTGTTCTTGGTGGCGCGGGAGTGGGGTGGCATGGAGAGTACAGCCGAGGGGGAACGAACAGGCCAGGTGCTGAGTGCCCCAGCGCCCGCACCGGGCGCCGGCTGGCCTTAGCCACAATGTTTCTAGCGTCGACTTCGCGCTGTGCGAAGCCAACGCTAGAGGATCATCTACAGTGTTTTCTAGAATCCTAACCGTTTGCCGGCGCTTATATTCGTCACAGGGCCTGTCAAGCGGGTGCCGACCCTATCGCTCCTGCTGGGGGTGCTCATTGAAGAAGCGCACCATCTCCGCGGAAGCGTCTGGGCCCTTGGGATCGGTGTAGGAGCCCGAGGAGTTACCGCCCGACCACGCGTGCCCCAGCCCGTGAACGGTCCACCGCTCCGCGATGGTGCGTCCTGCGGCGTCGCGGTACTTAGTGCGAGTATAGGCATGCCCGCCGGGAACCTGTCCCTGACGCACCGTTCCGCGCGGCGTAGATCCGCTCGCCTCCTCTTGGCTACCGGTGAGCTTGGCGGGACAGTAGTGCTCGAGCAAGTGGTCGGCGTTGCGCGGGTGAACCGTCTTGTCGCGATCTCCGTGAAATACGATCGCGGGCACTATCCGGGCAGATTCCCCAGTAGCTGTCCCGATGGGAGCATCCCGCCGCGGGGTAGCCGGCCCCCCTTGGTGCATCGCGGCGAACGCGGAGGGCATGTCGTGGGCCGCGCCGGGGGCGAGGCCCGAATGGATGCCGACCGCAGCGTAGAGGTCGGGGTAGGTCTCGGCCATGATCGCCGCCATCGCCCCACCGGCCGACATGCCAACCACGTACACCTGCCCATCGGCGACGTTGTACTCGTCGATGACCTGGCGCGTAATGCCTGCGACCAGCGACGGCTCGCCTCGCCCGCGTTGCTGGTCTGAAGCCTTGAACCAATTCCAGCACTTGTTCGTGTTGGCGCCCTGGGCCTGCGCGGGATATGCAACGAGGAAGATGTTCTCCTCGGCAAGCACGTTCATCTGGGTTCCGGCGGCGATGTCGTTGGGGCTTTGGGTACAGCCGTGGAGCATCACGACCAAGGGCACTTCCTGGCCCATGTAGCCGCTGGGAATGTACAGCTTGTAAGTACGGGTCCCGGCCTGATTGGTGTAGGAGCGCTCGACAAAGCGTCCCCCCGTCGGAACAACGGCCGGGTCGGTCTCTCCTTCTCTCGGACTGGGCATAGCGCCGGGCAAGTCAGCTAGGCCGGGCAAGACCCCTGGCATGGTCAAGGGCATGCTGTCGGGCACTGTCAAAGACAAGCCCTCCGGCATGGTCAAGGGCACGCTGCCGAAGAGCGGGGGCGACGCTGCAGGATGCGGGGCGTCGTCTATGATGGCGCTTTCCACATCTATCGGCGTGCCGGCACCGCTAGGGGCATCCGGCGAAGCAGCCCGGGCAAATTCGCTCCCGAAGGAGCTACCCCCAAGGGTGCGTTGGATGACGGCGGTCGCCTCGGTCAGATCGCCCCTTTGCATGAGGCGCATCGCCTCCGCCATGCCGCCCTGCATCTGGTCACTCATGGTCATGTTCTCCTTTGCTATCATCTGTTCAACATCCATATACCATCCACTCAGATGGTATATTACACTCTGAGGCGTTCTTGTCAAGAAAACGAGGCTAGCTGCTGCGGAGAATTGCACGAGGGCTTCTATCCAGGCGGTACGAAATTGGGCGTCGCCACATGGTCGCCGGGTGAGATCTCAGGTGCATCCATTGGCGCTAGACCCCGCGTGCGAGAGACCGGATCTCCGTAGTACAGAGGTGGCGGGTGGTACGAGCAGGCCGAGAACCGATAAGACTATGAAGCGTTAGAACACGTGGAAAGTCATAGGGGAGCCGACGCTCTTGCGGCCCAAGACGTGGCGACTCTCATGCGGCGTCTTGCCGAATACACCCCGGGTCCAGTTCTACAGTGGGAAGAAAGCGAAAGGGTTAGGCCGGACCGAGAAGCAAGTGACCAACGGTAAAGTGGTCATTTTCCGCGTTACGTGGACCGGACTCGTCCTGCTAGTGCCGCCTTGACCTCTGGACTCGCCCTGAATGCTCCCAGAACGTCGACGGAATCGATCGTCTCACGCGCTAGCTCCGGGGAAACGTCGTCGGCGATGGTTGCCAGGCCTAGCACCCTTATTTCCAACGTCTCGCCGGCGTCGCGCACCGCCTCCAGGTCAGGGCGAGCATAGTGCTGCAGGCCGAGCACCAGCTCCTTGCGGGCTACCGTCTGCTTGAGGGCGTCAGCGTGCGCGTTAAGCTGGTTGCGAATCGCCGTGCGGATGAAGTCGGTACGGTTCTGGTAAAAGCCCTCCTGCACGAGCAGGTCGATCTGCCCGAGATCTACCAAGCCCAGATTGATCGTGATCTTCTCCGTCCCACTCAATTCGTCAGCTCCTCGCCATCCATACGGATGGTAGCATATTTTGCTGGATTCGCTGTCACGCAGGTTACAGGACCTGATGCTTGTGAAGACCCTTTGGCTCCCCTTTGGCAAAGTAGAGGCGAATCTGCTCGGAAGCCGGGATAGCCACGGTCCTCTGGCGCCAGGCCCTCGCAACGTCCCGGCGATTTCCTGCCGCTCGAGCGGCACTGCGTCGCCAGGCGAGCATAACGCCGGGTCGCCTCGGAGTTCCGGTGTCACACGGATAACAGCGTGAAATTGACACCACTCTGACACCACCGCAGCGCAATACGGCGCAACACCGGACAAGTCAGAGAGAAGAGAAAGCGGCTTGGATATGGCGGATTTGCAAGCTCCTGCAAACCTCTGCAACGCATGAATTGTCACTCCAGCGGTTCGAGTCCGCCCGTCGGCCCTTAATCCTGGTAACGCGTGGGAGGTGGTGGTGCTGTAGAGTGGTGAGGTCGTGACCGGAGGCGTAAGCGAACAGGGGCCAGGAGTAAGTAGAATGAGCGGCCGCGTCGCCTCCTGGCTAGCATGGTCGTTGTCCATGCTGTGTGTGGCCATGTTCTTGGCCATCGTCGCACTGTACGTCCTCATCAGATCCGCGCCGCAAGTACCTGGCAGCGTGAGCACCAGGTTCACCCTCACCGACTTGTTGATCGGCGTGCCCTTCCTGGCTTTCCCTATGGTGGGTGCCCTCATTGCCTCCAGGCGACCTAATAATCCCATAGGCTGGATCTGCCTAACAGTTGGCTTCTTGTTTCTGCTCCTGGGTGTGAGCGAATACTACAGCATCTATGGGGTGGCCAAGCCCGGCTCGGTTCCCTTTCCGATTGGCGTCGCCTGGCTAGGCAACTGGCTGTGGATGCCCGCAGTGGGGCTGTTCGCCACCTACCTGTTTATGCTGTTCCCCGATGGAAGGCTCCCCTCTAGGAGATGGCGCCCTCTAGCCTGGCTCTCTGGGGCTGTGATCGTGGTGCTCAGTTTAGGCTTCGGGCTCGCCCCCGGTCCCGTGGCGAGTCTCCCGCGGAAGATAGGTAACCCGTTCGGGCTCGAAGGCTTTCCTTGGCTATCGGATGCAGCGAATGTTAGTTTCCCGCTTCTGGCTCTGTGCATCCTTGCTTCGGTGGTGAGTCTGGTGTTGCGCTACCGGCGTTCTAGAGACGAAGAGCGAGAGCAGATAAAGTGGATAGCCTTTGCCGCTTCGGTGGTTGGCCTACTGTTCCTGACCGGCCTAGTCATCTCGTTAATCTACGGATCAAAGCCACCGTCATGGACTAGGCTTCTCGACACGATGACTGCCCTAAGCTATACGGGAGTCCCGATCGCCGTAGGCTTTGCGGTGCTGAAATACCGCCTCTATGACATCGACATCATTATCAACCGTACCCTCGTCTACGTCTCGCTCACCCTGATGCTGGCTCTGGTCTACTTCGGGGGCGTAACGGCGACTCAGGCAATCTTCCGCACACTAACCGGCCAAGAGCAGCAGCCACAGCTAGCCATCGTCGTCTCCACCCTAGTGATAGCGGGCCTGTTCAATCCATTGCGCCGTCGCATCCAGTCGTTTATAGACCGCCGTTTCTACCGCAAAAAGTACGACGCGAGGAAGACGCTCGAAGGTTTCTCGGCAAGATTGCGCGACGAGACTAACTTGGGTGCTCTAAGCGACGAGCTGGTAGGCGTGGTGAGGGAGACGATGCAGCCCGTCCACGCCTCCCTGTGGCTGCGCCCCGACCCGCCACCGAGGAGAAGCGAAACACAAGAGTAGGGCCCACAAGTTGCCGAGGAGAACGCCCTGCCGTCCCCGCGATGGGAGAGGCCTAACACCACCGAGGTAGACCTAGAATGTCGTTATCCCTCAGCAGTTCAGATAATGGGCTGTTCTGACCTTTCGTTGTGCGTGGTCCCGAGGCATGTCCGAGCGCTGGTAGATACCACCCAGTGTCTGTCCAGCCGGACGCGGGATAGAGTCCTGTTTCGCGCTCCGGCGCCGTAAGTGCGGTTCCTGGCAGCCGCGTATCCCCAAAAGTCGGGTGCCCGTGTCCCAAGCCGTGACTTATACTGTTCGTATGAGGCCCATATGCTTTATATCGGACTACGGCCTCACCGACGTCCTCGAGGGGACCTGTCATGGCGTGATGAAGGGCATCGCGCCGGGAGCCACCATCATAGACGTAACCCACAACATCCCAGGATTTGACGTCATCCGGGGCGCGGAGGCGCTGCGGCACGCCACCCGGTACATGCCCGAAGACAGCGTCTACCTGGCGGTCGTAGACCCGGGGGACAAGACTAAGAGGCGGGCGCTCGCCGCCGAGGTTCGCAGCGGCGCCTACCTGGTCGGCCCGGACAATGGGATCCTCCTGCCCGCTGCCGATGCTCTGGGCGGCATCGTGCGAGCGGTGCACCTAACAAACCCCCGATACCACGTGCATCCCGTCTCCAGCGCCTTTCACGGCCGTGACGTCTTCGCCCCGGTGGCAGCCCACCTAGCCGCGGGGGCAGATCTCGACGATCTGGGAGAAGGGGTGACGCCAGCCTCGATGGTTTCCCTTGACTTCCCCGGGTTCAGGCGGGAACCTGGTGGGGGTGTCGCGGCGGAGATAATCAACATCGATCGTTTCGGTAACGCCCGGCTCTCCGTTATGCAGGAAGATCTGGACCTCCCGTACGACACCCCCCTGGAGATCGGAATTCGAAATGAGGTCATCGAGGCGAGGTACGTGGAGACCTTCGGAAC
>Ga0126312_10003538_pt1 | contig 10549 bp, 10 predicted proteins | sample Plot104A_FD_92537 | JGI IMG/M metagenome (GOLD analysis project Ga0126312, IMG submission 92537) | Serpentine soil microbial communities from UC McLaughlin Reserve, CA, USA - Plot104A | ecosystem: Environmental > Terrestrial > Soil > Grasslands | place: USA: UC McLaughlin Reserve, Lake County...
GCCTGCGCCACGGGAGGGGAGGCGATCGCCGAGGGACTCGAGCTGATCCGGCGCAAAGACGCCGACGTGGTGATCGCCGGCTCTTCGGAAGCCCCTATAACACCGCTCTCCATGGCCGGCTTCTGCGCGATTCGGGCCGTAAGCCGCCGCAACGACGACCCCGCCCGCGCGAGCCGTCCTTTCGACGAGGGCCGCGACGGGTTCGTGATGAGCGAGGGCGCCGGGGCCCTGGTCCTGGAGAGCGAGGAGCACGCCGAGCGCCGCGGCGCAGAACCGATCTCCGCCGTCGCCGGCTACGGCCGCACGACCGACGCCTACCACGTAACCGCACCGGACGAGGATGGCCGGGGCGTCGAGCGGGCGATGGTCGACGCGTTCGAGGACTCCGGCCTCGACCCCAAAGACGTGGGCCACGTCAACGCCCACGCCACAGCCACCCCGACCGGAGACGGGCCCGAGACGAAGGCGATAGCGAGGGTCGTACCGCAGGCCTATGTCTCTGGTACCAAATCCATGACCGGGCACTCCTTCGGGGCCATCGGCGCCACGGAAGGTATCATGTGCGCCCTGGCCATAAAGCACAAAGTCGTCCCGCCGACGATCAACCTCGAGAACCTGGCGGAAGACTGCGAAGAGCTGAACTACGTCGGAAGCGAGCCTGTAGAGGTCCCCAACCTCAAGGCCGCCATCTCCAATTCGATGGGATTCGGCGGTCATAATGTCGTGATCGCGTTTACAAGTGTAGAATAGAGAACGAGATGTCTATAAGGGACCTCATAGCGATCCTTCCAGAACCGTTGAGGCAGCGTTCCCTGACCCATCCGAGCGTCGCCGACCCTTACGAGTCGAACGGGAGGCTCGAGTTCCTCGGGGACTCCGTTCTGAACAGCCGCGTGGCCGAGCTCGTCTTCCACGGCTACCCGGAGCTTCTGGAGGGGGATCTCACGCGCATCAGGGCCCATCTGGTAAGGAAGTCGTTTCTCGCCACGGTAGGACGGAGCGAGGGCATAGAGGAGATGATCGAGAGCTCCGTCATAAACGACTCGGTCATCGCCGATACCGTGGAGGCCATCATCGGGGGGGCCTACCTGATAGACAGGGCTCTGGTGCTAAGGACGCTGGATGAGATCTTCAACCCCGCGGAGGTCGACACCGACGAGCTGCGCGACTGGAAGACGCTCTTGCAGGAGACCCTACAGGCAGATGGTCTCAGGCCGACGTACCGCGTGATCTCCAAGCAAGGTCCGGCCCACCGGCCGAGCTTCACCTCCAGGGTCTCCGTGAACGGGCGCGAAGTCGCCACCGGTGAAGGCAGCTCCATAAAGGAGAGCGAGCAGACCGCAGCCAGAAACGCGCTGGAGATCCTCGGCATCCGTCCCGTCCCACGCTCCACGGTCGAGGTACACGTAGGCGCCTGACCCAGTCTTGGGACATTCCGGAAGGGTAGCGGGGGCGGGGCTGCCCGTCTCTCCGCTAGGCCCGCTCCCCCGTTTCCTCCAGGGCATACCGCGCAAACGGGAATCCACGTGCTCTCTAGAGTCCTCATCGGAGGCGATGGGATTGTCATTCGGCGGCGCGATTCGCACCACCCTTCTGCCGTATTTGGCATCAGCCAACACAAACAGACCTTGCCACGCAGATGGCTACAGACGCTCTGTGAGGGAGTGAGAGAGAGCCTTCTCTGGTAGGTACTCTCCTCCTTGCAGGAAGACCGTTTCCTCTGAGCGAACGAGAAGCTGAAGTGCTGACTAGCTGACTAGCTTTGCAAAGAGGTCAAAGACCTCTTTGCAAATCTCTGCAGGCGATGGCATCCTCCATCTCCACAGACCGCAACTACAGCATCGGCACTGCTCTTGCAGAAGCCGAAGGTGTCGGGGACACGCAGCGATTTGCACAGGGCCGCCGAACGCTGCCCCAGCCTCGGCCGCGGGCCGCCCTGGGTCGAAGAAGCTACCCTGCCTCCGGGGCGCTGTTGGCGTCCGTGCGCGTGGTGGTGGCCCATTTGCTGCACTTTTCCGCGTGCTTTCAGGACGAAAGTTGCGTAAAATACGTGTTCAGTGCTCTCGGCGATCTATATCAAGGGCTTCAAGACCTTCGCCCGGCCGGTCAGGATGCCGCTCGAAGGGGGCATTACGTCGATCGTGGGGCCCAACGGTTCGGGGAAGAGCAACATAACCGACGCGGTACTCTTCGCGCTCGGGGAGCAGAGCCCCGGGGTATTGCGGGCCGGGGCCATGAGCGAGTTGATCTTCTCCGGCTCGGAGACGCTTCCTGCGGCGAGCGCCGCCGAGGTCACCCTGGTGCTGGACAACGAAGAAGGCCGGATCTCTCTTCCCTACAGGGAGGTCTCGATCACGCGCCGCATCTCACGTGCTGGCGAGACGGAGTACAGGATCAACGGCTCCCGCGCGAGGCTTGCCGACGTGCGCACGGTGGCTGGTGAGGTCGGCCTGGGACGCCACAGTGTCCTGCGCCAGGGCGCCGTGGACGCGATAATCGCGGGTGGGGCTGCCGCGTGCCGCCTCGCGATCGAAGAGGCCGCAGGCCTCGGCGTCTTCCGGAGGCGGCGTGTCTCTGCCGGCCGGCGCCTGGAGAGGGCCGACGCCCAGCTCGAGCGCAGCCGCCAGCTGGAGGCGGAGCTCGAGGGCCAGCTTCGCAGGATCGAAAGAGAGGCCGTCGCGGCGCGGCAGTACAGGGAGATCGAAGCCCGCTACCGAGAACTCTCCCTCGCCCACCTCTACAGGATCGCAACCCGGGAACTGGACGGTCTCAGGGGGAAGCTGGATGAGGCAAAGGCGCACGCGGCGGAGCTGGCCGCGCGCGAGCAGGCCGTTCGGGAGGAAGAGGCAGGGATCGAACGCCGCTTGCAGCGAATCGAGGACGATCTCGGCCAGACCGAGCTCCGGCTCGAGGCCCTCGAAGATAGCGCCGAGGACCTGCGGGTCGAGGCCCTGCGTTCTGACAGAACCCTGTTACATCTGGAGGCGGGCCGGGGGCGGGAAGGGGAGAGGCGGCTGGCCGGCTCCCGCCTGGAAGACGAGTTGGGCAGGGTGTCACGGACTGTGGATGGCCTGCAGGAGAGAGCCGAAGACCTCGAGGCCGAGTGGGTCAGGAAGCGGGAAGAGTCTGACCGGCTGCAGAGAGACGCCGCGCAAGCCGGTGCTGAGAGTGCGGCCGCCGAACTAGAGAGGGCGAAGTGCTCGCGAGAGTTGGAGAGCTTGCGTGTGCGGCTCGCCGGATTCGCCTCAGACGAACCCACCACGGTGATGTCCGAGGAGCAACTCGCGCGTTTGACGGCGGTAACCTCTGATCTCCAAGGGGTGGGAGATCCAGGACCGACGGAGGCCTTCAGCAGTCTGCGGGACGAGGTCGCTGGGACGCTGTCGCTGGCTGACGGAATCTCCGAAGAGGTCGGCCGCCGACGTGGTGCCCTGGCCGCGGCAGTCGGCAGGGCCGAGTCGAGGGTCCGCGCCCTCGGGGAGAGGGGTCCTGACGGCGCAAGCACCCGGCTCTACCAGGTGATCCGGGCCCGCCCCGGCTACGAGGTCGCCGTCGAGGCGGCCCTTGGAGAGTATGGTGCCGGGGTGCTCGCCGAGAACCTGGATGAGGGGATGAAGCTTCTCTCGAACGCCGAACCTGTGGCCGTCCGCCTGGATGCCAGAGCCATGGAACCGGGTGGGCTCGCGCCAGGAAAACCCCTGATCGAATGCGTCGACGTCCTCGACGCGCGCTACGATGAAGCGGTCCAACGGCTCCTGACCGGCATCTACGTCGTCGAGCGACCCGACGATGGAGCGAACGCGAACGGATACGTGGCGGTAACCCGCGACGGCTTCCGCCTTACGAGGACCGGCGTGAGCCTCCGTACCGGTTCGGGAAACTTCGCCCGCGAGGCTCGGCTCGCCGCCTGGATGGAACGCCTGGAAGCGCTGAAGAACGGCCCCGGCGGCGTTCTCTACGAAATAGGTGAGGGCCTCTCCGGCGCCACGGCTCGCCTCGACCTGCTCGCAGTAACGGCGCAACAGCTCTCTGCCCTCGCTGACCGGACTTCCCGCGCCCGCGCCCTGGTCTCCCGCGAGGCAGCACGCCGCAGGGCCGGCGCGGTGAGCTCCCGGGAAGGATTCCTGGAGCGGGAGCGGGCGTTCGCCCTCCTCTCGGAGAAGGTTTCCGAGACGGAAAGACTGCTCGTCGAAGCTGAGAGGGCCACGGAAAGCGCGAGCGAGGCAGAGACGACTGCCACCGCACTCGTTGACGCGGCGCGCGTCGCCGCTTCCGACTCGGAGCGGCGGCTCTCCGAGGTGCGCGTGGCCCTCGCGGCGGGCGAAAAACGCCGGCAGGAGATCTCCCACCGGTTGGAGCATGCCTCATCGAACGGGACCGGGTCGGACCGCAGTGCCACCATCGCGGGCCGCGCTGCGCGGGCCTCCGGAAGGCTTCTCCCTGCCGTGCGCGAGCGCAGGAATGCTTTGAGACACCACAGGGGAGTAGCCGTCGAAGCGCGCCGGCGGGTCTCCGCTGAGCGCGCCGTGCTCTCCCGCAGGGCCGTTGATCTCGCCGGCCAGCTCGCCACCGCCCGCGCGCACGCCGAACGCGTCGCCGAAGAGGTGGCCAAGGCCGAGGCCTCATCGGCCGAAGCCGCCGAGGAGATACAGGCGGAGTGGGGGGCCACCCTGGATACAGCCCGCGAGGAGGCCGAGAAGCACCCGGAAAGTACGGACAGAGAACGACAGACTCTGGCCCGCAAGCTCAAACGCTTTGGAGACGTGAACCTCCTCGCCCTCTCCCAGGAGAAAGGACTGCGCGAACGCCACGAGTTCGTCTCGGCCCAGAGGGCCGACGCAGAGGCCGCGGCAGACGAACTCAACCGCATAATACGATCCGTGGACAGGGAGATAGAGTCGCGTTTCTCCGAGACCTTCGGGCGGGTATGGGGTGCGTTCAGGGAGATGGTGCCGCGGATGATGGAGGGGTCATCCGGGACGCTCGAGCTTTCCGAGGACGGGGTGGAGATAGGGTTGCGGTTGGGCATGAAGGGTTGGCGGCCTTTACGTGTCCTGTCTGGGGGCGAGCGGGCTCTGCTCGCGTTGTCGTTCCTTTTCAGCGTGTTTCTCAGTCGGCCCGGGGGGAGCGCGGGGGCGTTCTGCATGCTCGATGAGGCCGAGGCGGCGCTCGACGATCTGAACCTGGCCCGTTTTCTCACTGTGGTAGACTCTCACCGGGCCAACGGCCAGTATCTGCTGGTCACCCATCAAAAACGAACGATGGCCGCGGCGGACGTGCTCTACGGGGTAGTTCAGGATGCGTCCGGGGCCACCACTGTAGTGTCGAAGCGTTTGCAGGGAGAGTAAGAAGTCGCCCATGGCGCGCTCGTGGCGTAGTTTTTTCAAACGAAACACAGACGAAGAGCAGGAGAGCGGTCCGGCGGTTGTCGAGGAAGGCAACGGCCACCTCACCACGGATCTCGAAGCATTCGTAGAAGAAACAGCCGAAGAGGTGCAGGTCGAGAGGAAGGAACCTGCTCCCGAGGACGTGTGGGAGGTCGACGAGGCCCCAGAGGCGATCGCCGAGCGGCAGGAGTCAGCCGGATGGTTCGGCAAACTGAGAGATGGCCTCGGCCGGAGTCGCGCCTCTTTTGTCGGGCAGCTCAACGCTGCCCTCGCCGAGTTCAGGGACGTCGAGGACGAGGAGTTCTGGGAGAGGGTCGAGGAGATTTTGATCTCCTCTGACGTCGGCGTCCCTACCACGGCGAAGCTCGTCGGTCGGCTGGAGCAGGAGGCGCTGGAGAGGAACATCACCAGCGGCGCCGAGTTGCGGGAGCTCCTGATCGAGCACGCCACCGGCATGCTCGAGGGCCCTGCAGAGCTCGACGTCTCGCACGAGCCCACGGTCATCCTGATGGTCGGGGTGAACGGGACGGGCAAGACGACGACCATAGGCAAGCTCTCGCGTTTCTTGCCGGGGACGAAGATGTTCGCCGCAGGGGACACGTTCAGGGCGGCGGCCATCGAGCAGCTCCAGCAGTGGGGTGAGAGGACAGGCACGCCCGTTGTGGCGCGCGAGCGCGGCGCCGATGCGGCCGCCGTCGCCCACGAAGCCATACATGCCGCCAGGCGCGAGGGTACGGACGTACTGCTCATCGACACGGCCGGCAGGCTGCACACCAAGGTCAACCTGATGGCCGAGCTCGACAAGGTGCAGAGGGTAGTGGGGCGGCAGCTTCCCGGGGCGCCGCACGAGGTACTGATGACCGTCGATGCGACCACGGGCCAGAACGGCTTGCGGCAAGCCCAGATGTTCAAGGAGGTCGCCGGGCTCACCGGGATCATCCTCACCAAGCTCGACGGGACGGCGAAGGGCGGCATCGCGCTCGCCATAGCCGACGAAGTCGGGGTGCCGATCAAGCTCATCTCGGTCGGGGAGAAGGTAGAGGATCTGCACCCGTTCGACGCCCGCGAGTTCGTGGAAGCACTGTTTGGAGATTTGTAGATGTTCGATACGTTAGGCGAGAGATTGAACAAGGCCCTCGACGGGGTGCGTGGCAGCGGCAACCTTACCGAGGAGCAGGTGAAGAAGGTTACGCGGGAGATCCGTCTGGCCTTGCTGGAGGCCGACGTGAACTACGGCGTCGTCAAGGAGTTCGTCTTTAACATCCGCGAGCGGGCCACAGGGGCCGAGGTCTCCAAAGCGCTGAGTCCTGGCCAGCAGGTCGTGAAGATCGTCGACGAGGAGCTTGCGAACATCATGGGCGGCACGGCCCACAAGCTCTCCTTCGCTTCGAGGCCGCCCACCGTAGTCATGCTCGCTGGCCTCAACGGCCACGGCAAGACGACGGCGGCCGGGAAGCTCGCTCTGTTCGTGCGGAAGCTCGGGAAGAACCCTTATCTCGTCGCGTGCGACACTTACCGGCCGGCCGCGATCGAGCAGCTACAGCAGATCGGGCGCGAGCTCTCGGTGCCCGTGTACACGGAGGGCACGGGGCCCGACCCCGAGGAGATCGCCGAGCGCGCTATCAGGGAGGCCAGAGACGGCGGGTATGACTTCGTCATCCTCGACACGGCGGGCAGGCAGGTCGTCGACATGGAGATGATGGAGGAGATCCGACGCGTCAGGAAGGCCTCCAGGCCGCACTCCGTCCTCCTGGTGCTCGACGTGGTAACGGGCCAGAACGCCGTCGAGGTGGCGCAGGCCTTCCAGGAGTACGCCGACTTCGACGGGATGATCCTGACCAAGCTCGACGGCGACGCCCGCGGGGGGGTCGCGCTCTCCGTGGTCTCCGTGACGGGGCGGCCGATCAAGTTCGCCTCGGAGGGCGAGAAGATGGGTGAGTTCGACTACTTCTACCCCGATAGGATGGCGGGCCGCATCCTCGGGATGGGCGACGTCCTCACGCTCATCGAGAAGGCAGAACAACAGATGGACCGCACGGAGGCCGAGGCCCAGGGCAAGAAGCTTATGAGCGGGAAATTCACCTTCGAGGATTTCTTGCAGCAGATGCAGATGATAAAGAAGATGGGTCCGCTCTCCGGTTTGCTCGGCATGATCCCGGGCTTGGGCAAACAGCTCAAGGACGTCGAGATAGACGACAGGCAGCTTGCCAGGGTCGAGGCCATGATAACCTCGATGACCATCAAGGAGCGCAGGAACCCCAAGTTGTTGCAGAACCCGAGCCGGGCGCGTAGGATTGCGCGGGGCTCGGGCGCGACCCAGCAGGACGTTCAGAAGCTCGTCAAGCAGTTCAAGGAGATGCAGAAGATGATGTCCCAGATGGGCAAGGGCGGCGGGATGCCGCGCATACCCGGCCTGTCGGGGCGCAGGTAGAGTGAGATCTCGAGAGGAGATGGCATGGCGGTAAAGATAAGGCTGGCGAGGCACGGTTCCAAGGGCAACCCCTTCTACAGGATAGTGGTCGCCGATTCCCAGAGCCCCCGCGACGGTCGGTTCATAGAGCGGATAGGGACCTACGACCCGCAGCAGGAGCCTTCCGACATAAAGGTCGACGAGGAGCGAGCCAGGGAGTGGCTCGACAAGGGAGCGCAGCCTACCGACCAGGTGCGAAATCTGTTGAAGATCTCCGGGGTCCTCTAGAGCCGTGGCGCAGCTGGAGAACCTCTTGCTCATCCTGGCCCGCGCGCTCGTCGACGCACCAGAGCGGGTCGAGGTCTCAGGGACCGAGTCGGACTCGCGGGTGGATCTGGAACTCAGGGTGGCGCCTGAGGATATGGGGCGGGTGATCGGCCGCCAGGGACGGACGATACGGGCGATCCGCACGGTCGTGAAGGCCGCATCCGTGAAGGCGGGCAAGCGGGTCACCGTGGAGGTCCCTGACTAGGGACCGTGGAAGAGCTCTCCGATCCGGTCGCGATCGGGGTTGTGGTCGCACCGCACGGGGTGCGCGGCACGTTGAGAGTGCGCGCCCTCGGCGCAGGTAGGCACCTGAGGAAAGGCACGGAGCCAGTGCTCGCAGGCGTGAGACGCCGTATCTCTGCCGCCAGGCAGACCCCGAAGGGCTTCTTGCTCGACCTCGATGGCATCGAGAGCAGGTCCGATGCGCAGCCCTTGGGTGGCGAAGTGCTCCTGCTCGACCGCGAAGAGCTGGATGTGCTCGAAGCGGGAGAGTTCTACGTGGCCGACTTGATAGGCCTGAGGGCCGTTAACGATGCAGGCGAGGTCGTGGGGACGGTGACGGATACGTTCGAGACCGCCGCCCACGAGGTTCTCGTGGTCCGTGAGGAGCGGGACCGGCAGGATCTCTATCTCCCCTTTACGATGGAACACGTCCCCGAGGTAGAACTTGGAGCGGGGCGGGTCCTGATCCGACCGCCGGAAGGCTAGCTTTGTGAGGAACATAGACGTCTTCTGCGTTTTCCCCGAAGCGGTCGACGCCGCCGTCGGCATCGGGGTCGTCGGCAGAGCGATAGAGAAAGCCATCGTCGGCTACAGAAGTTACGATTTGCGAGACTACTCTCCAGACGGTCGCATCGACGACATGCCGTACGGGGGCGGAGCTGGGATGGTCGCCAGGGTCGACGTCGTGGCGCGGGCGCTGGAGGAGGTCTACGGCGTTCCGGCGAGGGAGGTGAGAACGCAGCGGCGGGTCGTACTCACGGAGCCAGCCGGAAGGAGGCTCACCCAGGGATACGTCGAGGAGGTTGCCTCGGGGCCTGACCTGACCATCCTCTGCGGACGCTACGGTGGGATAGACGAGCGGGTGTGGACCGTCCTCGCCACCGAGGCTGTCTCGCTCGGCGACTTCGTGTTGTCGGGTGGTGAGATCGTGGCGGCCGCGCTCGCCGACGCGACGATCCGGCGCCTGCACGGCGTTCTCGGGAACGCCGAGAGTCTGGTGGGCGAGTCGTTCTCGGCCGCTGATGCAGTCGGTCCCCCGACGTATACCAGGCCGGCCCTCTGGGATGGAGAGGAGGTACCAGGCGTGCTATTATCGGGCGATCATGCAAAGATCCGCGCCTGGCGCGAGCGCGAGGCGCGAGAGCGCGCGCGGGCTAGGACGACCGGTAGGAAGTCGCCCTAGCCATCCGGTGAAGATCCACGAGAGGAGCAGATAATGATAACGAGCGAGAACTTGCAGCAGCGGGACGTCACGTTCAAGCCGGGCGATACGGTGCGTGTTCACTACCGCGTCATCGAAGGTAACAGGGAGCGCGTACAGGTCTTCGAGGGCCTGTGTATCTCGCGCAAGGGCAGCGGTATCAGCGAGACGTTCACCGTCAGGAAGAACTCCTTCGGGGTGAACGTGGAGAGGATCTTCCCACTCCACTCCCCGAAGATCGCCAAGATCGAAGTCGCCTCCCGTGGTGCCGTACGGCGCGCCAAGCTCTATTACATCCGCGACAAGGTGGGCAAGAAAGCCAGGGTCAAGAAGGCCAAGTAAGCGGGCCCGAGCGTTGTCCGGGACTCGCTTTACCGGCCCTCCGCCGGAGGAGAGTTCGCTCTACGCTTTCGACGCGGCCTGGGTGCTCTCTCGCGGCGGGCCGCTAGCCGGGGCCGATGAGGCCGGCCGCGGCGCGCTGGCGGGGCCGCTGGTGGCAGCGGCCGTCGTACTTGGCGGAGGTGAGATCTCCGGGATCAACGACTCCAAACTGCTGCGGCCCGATCTCAGGGAGAGAATCTTCGGCACGCTGCTTCGCCGGGCCGAGGCCGTCTCCATCGTAGCGTACCCGGCCTGGTGGATAGATCGCCACGGCGTTGGCCTGGCTAACCGCGAGGCCCTGACCAGGGCCCTCGCCTCCCTGAACTCTCACGCCGGGTGCGGCCTTGCTGACGGCAACCTTGCGCTGGGTCCCGAGGTGGAGTGCCTGCCCAGGGCCGATGCGAACAGCGCGGCAGTCGCCGCCGCGAGTGTCGTGGCCAAGGTCGTCCGCGATGACGCGATGCGCGCCCTCTCCGAGACCCACACCGGCTACGGCTTCGGGCGTAATCGCGGGTACAGCACGCCCGAACATCGCCTCGCGCTCTGCGAGCTCGGTCCCTGCCGGGTCCACCGCCTCAGCTACGCCGGGGTCGGAGACTGAAAGACCAGTCCCCCGGAGCA
>Ga0126312_10003539_pt1 | contig 10548 bp, 13 predicted proteins | sample Plot104A_FD_92537 | JGI IMG/M metagenome (GOLD analysis project Ga0126312, IMG submission 92537) | Serpentine soil microbial communities from UC McLaughlin Reserve, CA, USA - Plot104A | ecosystem: Environmental > Terrestrial > Soil > Grasslands | place: USA: UC McLaughlin Reserve, Lake County...
CCCGGATCCTTGTCGAACAGCGCCACGACCCTGAAGCCGTGGTCCGCGAAGATGTCCGATCCGGCGATCGCCTGGCCGAGGTTCCCGGCGCCGAACAGCGCGATGTTGTGCTTGCCGGTGGATCGCAGGATCTTGCGGATCTGCGAGACGAGCGAGTCGACGTTGTAGCCGACCCCGCGCTTGCCGAACTTGCCGAATCCGGACAGGTCCCGCCGGATCTGGGTGGAGTTGACGTGCGTGTAGTCCGCCAGCTCCTGGGACGAGATGGTCTCGCGCCCCATCTTCTTCGCCTGGGTAAGGACCTGCAGATATCGCGATAACCGGGCAGCAACCCCGAGCGAAAGGCGCTCGGAGGCACCGGGCTCGGCATCCGGCCGAGCCGGCTGAAGCCCGACGCCGCCCGCTGGACTGTCGTCGTACCTCACGAGCCGTCCACTCTATCTACCCGCTGCGCGAGTACCGCTTCCTCGACGTGGAACTCGAACAGCTCCTCGCCGTCCACCTCGAGGACGGGGATGCGCTCTCCGTACTCGAGGTGGAGCACCGGATCGATGGACACATCCACTTCCTCGAGCTGGAACGGATGCTCCGCGCGCACCCGCTCCACGATCTCCCGCGCCTCGTCGCAGAGGTGGCAGCCGGGCTTGCCGTAGAGAGTCACGAGGGCCATTCCATGATGCTGCCACTCTTCGGTCGTGGCGCACATCGAGCTGGTCATCTTCGGGCTCCTCGTGGCCATCGCGGCGCTCGCGGTGCTCGCGCGGCTGGTCCGCGTCCCCTATCCGGTGACGCTCGTGGTGGGTGGCGCGGTGATCGGCTTCCTGCCCGGGGTGCCGTCCGTCGAGCTCGACCCGGAGCTCGTGCTCCTGATCTTCCTGCCGCCGCTGCTCTACGGCGCCGCCTTCTTCACCTCGGTGCGCGATCTGAGGCGCAACGCCAAGCCGATCGCGATGCTGTCGATCCCGCTGGTGCTCGTGACGATGGCGGCCGTCGCGGTCTTGGCGCACCAGGTGGTCGGGCTCGCCTGGGGGCCGGCGTTCGTGCTCGGCGCGATCGTCTCGCCCACCGACGCCGTCGCGCCCGCCGAGATCATGCGCCGGATCGGCGCCCCGCGGCGACTGATCACGATCGTCGAGGGCGAGAACCTCACGAACGACTGGACCGCCCTGGTGCTCTACCGGTTTGCGATCGCGGCGGTGGTAACCGGTGAGTTCTCCGCCTGGGAGGCGATTCCGAAGTTCATCGGCACCGGCGTCGGCGGCGTCGCGCTCGGCCTCGTCGTCGGGCGCATCATCCGGGAGGTCCGGGCGCGCATCGACGACCCGCCCACCGAGATCACGATCTCGATCCTGTCCGGGTACGCCGGGTACCTGCCCGCCGAGGAGCTGGGCCTGTCCGGTGTGATCGCGGCGGTGACGGTCGGCCTCTACATGGGCTGGCACACGCCGCAGCTCACCACGCCGCTCATGCGGCTCCAGGGCGTGGCCATCTGGGAGATCCTCACCTTCATCCTCAACGCCGTGCTGTTCCTGCTGGTCGGGCTTCAGCTGCCGACCGTGCTGGACGGGCTCAGCGGGAACACCGCCGGCGAGCTGATCCTCTGGGCGCTGCTCGTGAGCGGCGTGGTGATCGTGGTGCGCCTGTTGTGGATGTCCCTGATCCCCTACGCGGTCCGGATGAGCGACCGGCGCATCAGCCAGGAGCCGCTGCCGACACGAGCGCCGCCGGCCGAGCGCCTGATCGTGGGCTGGGCCGGAATGCGAGGGTCGGTGTCGCTGGCGGCCGCACTCGCGATACCCCTCCTCACGGACGCGGGCGATCCCTTCCCGGACCGCGGCCTGGTCGTCTTCCTGGCCTTCAGCGTGATCCTCGTGACCCTGGTCGGGCAGGGGCTCACGCTCGGCCCGCTGATCACGCGGCTGGGCGTCGTGGACGACGGGATCGAGGAGCGCGAGGAGCGGGTCGCGCGGCAGCGCGTGGCCGAGGCGGGCCTTGCGCGGATCGAGGAGCTCGGCGCTCCCGACTGGATCAAGTCGGAGAGCGTGGAGCGCGCCCGCATGATGCTCGACTACCGCAGGCGGCGCTTCGGCGCGCTGGTCGAGGGCGACGGGGACGGCTACGAGGCGAACACGAGCGCCTGGCGGCGGCTGATGTACGAGCTCTACGACGCCCAGCGCGAGGAGCTCGTGGGGTTGCGCAACCGCGGCGACATCAGCGACGAGGTGCGGCGCCGGATCGAGCGCGACCTCGACCTCGAGCAGTCGCGACTCGAGAATTGAGGGCATGCCTGCGCACCGGCACCGCCCGATGCTTGGCTAAAGGCGAGCCGCTGCGTCCAGATCGAGGTAGTGGGGATAAGGCAGCGGCTCGAGGAAGCGCGCCGCGCCGGCGATCATCGCCGCGTTGTCTGTGCAGAGCTCGACCGGCGGCACCCAGACGGGCACGCCGAGCGCCGCGACCGTCTCGCGCAGCTCCGAGTTGGCAGCAACGCCGCCTCCGATCGCGAGTCGCTCGATGCCGGTCCGCTCGAGCGCCGTGCGGATCCGGCTCACGAGTGCGTCGACGATCGCGCGCTGATAGGAGGCCGCGAGGTCAGCGGAGCGCTCGGAGGCGGCGTCGCCGAGGTCGCGGATCGTGTACAGGAGCGCCGTCTTGAGGCCGCTGAAGCTGAAGTCGAGCGCGCCGGGCGCGCTGCGCGGGAAGTCGAACGCCTGGGGCTCGCCCTCGCGCGCCAGGCGGTCGATGGCCGGCCCGCCGGGGTAGCCGAGCCCCAGCAGGCGCGCGCCCTTGTCGAACGCCTCGCCGGCCGCGTCGTCGAGCGTCTGGCCGAGCAGCTCGTACCCGGCCGGGTCGTCCACGCGCGCGACGAACGTATGCCCTCCGCTCGCGACGAGGCACAGGTACGGCGGCTCGACCGGGTCATCGCCCAGCGTGCTCGCCACCACGTGCCCGTGGAGGTGGTCCACCGGCACCAGCGGCAGCCCGCGCGTGGCGGCGATCGCCTTCGCGGACGACAGCCCGACCAACAGGGCGCCGATCAGCCCGGGTCCGCGCGTGACGGCCACGGTGTCGATGTCGTCGAGCCGCACGCCGGCGCGCTCGAGCGCGTCCGCAGTGACGGCGTCGACCAGCTCGAGATGATGGCGGGAGGCGATCTCGGGCACCACGCCGCCGTAGCGCGCGTGCAGCAGGCCCTGCGACGCGATGACATTCGACGCGATCCGGCCGTCCTCGCTCACCACGGCCGCGCAGGTGTCGTCGCAGCTCGTCTCGATGGCGAGTATCACGCCGTGGTGCGGTCTCCCACCGTCCGCCACATGATGAGCGCGTCCTCGCGGTTGTCGTGGTAGTACGCGCGGCGGCGGCCCGCGGCGCGGAAGCCGAAGCGCTCGTAGAGGCGGATTGCGGCGTCGTTCGAGGTGCGGACCTCGAGCGTGTACTGCTCGCTAGGCCTGTCCGCCCGCTCGAACAACCGCTCGAGCAGCGCGCTCGCGATGCCGTGCCGCTGACGGTGCGGCTCGACCGCGACGTTCATGAGGTGCCAGACGGTGTCGTAGCGCGAGCAGACGAGGTACCCGACCATCTGGCCCTCCTCGAGGGCGGCCAGGCAGATCCCCGACGGCTTCGACAGCTCCAGCACGAACATCGCGAGCGACCAGGGCGTGGGGAAGGCGCGCCGCTCGATGGCGATCACCAGCGGCAGGTCCGCGTAGGCAAGCGGGCGGATGTCGAGTTCGGGGGTCATGGTTGGGGCTTTGCGTCCGGCTCTCGCAGGTACTCGGGGAGCACTGCCTCCGGCGCCTCGTCCTGAGCCTCAAGCCCAAGCTGGCAGATGTGCAGTGCGCTCACCACATGGGCCCCTGATTCCTGAGCCAGAACGGCGATGCCGGCCTCCTCGAGCATCCCCCGAAATCGTAACGACCCGTCTCCGGCTGCCAGGGGGCTGAAACCGCACTGCCGCAGACGCGCGACGAGATCCTCGGGGGTGGCCGCGAACGGAGGCCACAGCTCGCGCTCTCCGTCGAACAGGGCGGCGAACAGCTCGCCTCGGCGGGCGTCGATGACCGGGAGCGTGACGGCTGCGTCGATGCCCGCCGCGAGGGCGGCCAGCGACGACACGCGCCGGAGGGGGAGCTCGGCCGCCGTGGCGAGCGCGCGCGCCGTGGCGATCCCGATCCGCAACCCGGTGAAGGTTCCCGGCCCCACCCCGACGGCGATCGCGTCGAGGCCGCCCCAGCTCACGCCCGCCCTCTCCATGACATCGGCCACGGCGGGCATGAGCTCGCTCGCGTGCGCGGGCGGCCGGCCGAGCCGCTCCGGAGGCGGCGTCGCGTCAATGGCCGCGCCGTCGTCGCGCACGACGGCGGCGCTCGCTGCGGGGGTCGAGCTGTCCACGCCCAGCAGCGTCACGTGACGGTGATCCGGCGCCGGTCGCCGCCCTCGTGCTCGAGCAGCACCCTCGCCACCACGCGCTCGAGCGCCGGCTCGGCGACGGCCGGCCATTCCACGAAGCCGACGCGCTCGGGAGTCAGGTAGTCCTCGAGCAGCGCCGGGTCCTCGCCGGCGAGCGAGCCCAACCTGTAGAGGTCGAGGTGGGCGACCTCGGGCGAGCCAGGAAGCACGTGGCCGATGGTGAACGTCGGGCTGGTCACCGGCTCCTCCACGCCGAGAGCCCGGCACGCTCCGCGCACGAACGTGGTCTTCCCGCTGCCGAGCTCGCCGCTGACGAGCACCACGTCGCCCGCGCTGAGCCGGCTCGCCAGGTGGGCGCCGGCCGCCTCGGTCTCGTCGGGACCGTTCGAGTGTTTGACCTTGGGTGACATCCGGTACGCCTTGAAGTGACCGTTGGAACCTTGGCAGGGGGACCTCGATGCGTACGACTGATCGCGCCGTCGTGCCGGACTTCCCCCCGGGCGCCGGCCGGCTTTCCCCGTCCGGCCGGTGCCCTCCCCCCTGCTCTCGCGCCCTAGTCGAACAGCGTGGGCGGCGCCGGCTGGGTCGGCTGCGCCGCCGCGACGGCCGCGACGGGAGCCACGGCGCCGATGGGCACCGGCGGCGGCTCCTCGAGCAGCGCCGGGAGTCGGGCGACGTCGGTGCGCAGGTCCTCGAGCGTCCCGGTGCTCCGCAGAGCCGCCGCCGGATGGAAGAGCGGGTACACGCGCAGCAGCCGCCCGCCGAGCTCGTGCACCTGCGGCTTGCCGTGCACGCTGGTGATCCCGCGCTGAGAGCGCGTGAGCAGCTTCGTGGAGAAGTTGCCGAGCGTGCAGACGACCTTCGGCTCGATCAGCTCGATCTTCCTGTGCAGGAACGGCTTGCATGCGTCGATCTCGTCCGGCTGCGGGTCGCGGTTGCCAGGCGGCCGCGACTGGAGCACATTCGCGATGAACACGTCCTCGCGCGAGAGGCCGATCTCCTCCAGGAGCTTGTTCAGGAGCTGGCCGGCGCGGCCCACGAACGGCAGGCCCTGCTGATCCTCGTGCATCCCCGGAGCCTCGCCCACGAACATGAGGTCCGCGTCCGCGTTGCCGGCCCCGAAGACAACCCTGGTACGGGTCTTCGAGAGCGGGCAGCGGGCGCAAGCCTCCGCCTCGCGGTAGAGCTGCACCAGCTCCGCGCGGCGCTCCTCTGCGCTGCGTGACTGCATGGACCGCAAGCCTAGGCACTGGAGTCGACGGCAACTCGTGTGGGTATCCTCAGGGGGTCGGCCGCTACCGATGACGGAGTGGACCGACAGCGAAATGCACTCAGATCACCCGAGTCAGTCTCGCCCGCTGCGCGTGGGCATAGTCGGCGCAGGCCGAGTGGGCAGTGCGCTTGCGCGGGCGCTTCGCGACGCCGGCGTCGAGGTCCACGGCCCGGTGGGCCGCGGCGAGCGGCCTTCGCGCTGCGACGCCATCGTGCTCTGCGTTCCCGATGCCGAGATCACGGCCGCCGCCGAGGCCGTGACGGCTGCCGCGCCACTGGTAGGGCACACGAGCGGCGCCACGCCGCTCACGGCCCTCGCCCACGCCGGCGTGCCCGGCTTCGGGCTGCATCCGCTCCAGTCGTTCGCCAACCCGGGAGTGCGCTTCGAGGGGGTCGGGGCCGCGGTGGCGGGCACCACGCCGGAGGCGCTCGCGTTCGCCACCGAGCTCGCCGAGCGGCTCGGGATGAGCCCGTTCGAGATCGACGACGATGGCCGTCCTGCCTACCACGCGGCCGCCTCCGTGGCATCGAACTTCCTCGTGACCCTCGAGGCCGCCGCCGAGGCGATCGCCGCAGGCGCAGGCCTCGACCGCGACGACGCCCGGCGGCTGATGCGGCCGCTCGTGCGCCAGACGGTGGAGAACGTGGCGGAGCTGGGCCCCGAGGCGGCGCTCACCGGACCGGTCGCCCGCGGCGACGAGGCGACAGTCGAGGCGCAGCGCGCCGCCGTCCAGCGCGCCTCGCCGGAGCTTCTGCCGCTCTTCGACGAGCTCGTCCGGCGCACCAGGGCGCTCGCGGCGCAGGAGGCGCGGGCATGAGGGTGGTTCGCGCGGTTGCCGAGCTGCGCAGCCTGCTCGCCGCGGCGCGCTCCGGCGGGAACAGCGTCGGGCTCGTCCCGACGATGGGCTTCTTCCACGAGGGGCACCTCTCGCTGATGCGGCGTGCGCGCAGCGACACCGACGTCGTGGTCGTATCGCTGTTCGTGAATCCCGCCCAGTTCGCCCCCGGCGAGGACCTCGACGCCTACCCGCGCGACGAGGAGCGCGACCAGCGGCTTGCCGAGGCCGAGGGGGTTGACGTGCTGTTCGCCCCGCCCCTCGAGGAGGTCTACCCCGAAGGCTTCGCCACGACCGTGACGGTGCACGACCTGACGGAGACGCTCGAGGGCGACGAGGCCCAGCGCGGCGCGGAGCACTTCCAGGGCGTGACAACCGTCGTCACCAAGCTCTTCAACATGGTCGCGCCTGACGTGGCCTACTTCGGCCAGAAGGACGCTCAGCAGGCCCTCGTGATCCGAAAGCTGGTCCGCGACCTCGACTTCCCGGTGCGGATCGAGGTCTGCCCGACGATCCGCGACCGCGACGGGCTCGCCCTGAGCTCGCGCAACGCGTACCTGAGCCCGCACGAACGCCTTCGAGCCCTGGCGCTCAACCGAGCCCTGCGCGCAGCCGAGGCGGCCGTAGCGAGCGGCACTCGTGACGCGCCGGCGGTCGTGGCCGTGGCCCGCGACGAGCTCGAGCGCGCCGGGGTGGAGCCGGACTACCTACAGCTCCGCTCCGCAACAGATCTCTCTCCCGTCGAGCGCGTGAACGGCTCGGCGCTCCTCGCCGTGGCGGCCCGGGTAGGGCGCGCCCGGCTCATCGACAACGCGATTCTCGGAGACGACACATGAGTCACCGTCCCACCCAGCGCCCAGCAATCAGCCTCACGACCCTGGCCGAAAAGAAAGCCCTCGGCGAGCCGATCGTGATGGTCACCGCCTACGACTTCCCGTCCGCCCAGGTGGCGGAGGAGGCCGGCGTGGACGTGGTCCTCGTAGGGGACTCCGGCGCCATGACGGTGCTCGGCTACTCCTCGACCGTCCCGGTGAAGACCGACGAGCTGCTCATGCTTGCCCAGGCCGTGCGGCGCGGGCTGGGGACGCCGCTCATGGTCGGTGACATGCCGTTCGGGTCGTACGAGGCCTCGAACGAGGAGGCGATCCGCAATGCGCAGCGCTTCATCAAGGAGGCCGGCTGTGACGCCGTGAAGATCGAGCGCGGCGGCACGTCGGTGGACCGAACGCGGGCGCTGGTGGGCGCGGGCATTCCGGTAATGGGCCACGTGGGCCTCACACCCCAGACGGCGACGGCGCTCGGCGGCTACCGCTCGCAGGGGCGCACGGCCGAACGCGCGCTGGCGGTGCTGCACGATGCGCTCGCCCTCCAGGAGGCCGGCTGCTTCGCGATCGTCTTCGAGGCGATTCCGAGCGCGCTCACCGAGGCGATCATGCCCCGGATGGAGATCCCGGTGATCGGCATCGGCGCGGGCCCGGCGGTGGACGGCCAGGTGCTCGTCTTCCACGACCTGCTCGGGATCTACAGCGGGCACGCGGCGCGGTTCGTGAAGCGCTACGCCGGCGTCCGCGACGAGATGATCAGGGGCGTGCGCGCGTACGCGGACGACGTGCGCGCGCGCAAGTACCCCGGGGAGGAGCACGGGTACACGATGGCGCCGGACGAGATCGCGCGGCTGGACGAGCTGTTGCGCGAGCAGACCGGCGAGCCGTTCACGGGCGGCCTGTCCCTCTAAGCGGAAAGGACCGGCCTCCAAGCCGCAACCCAAGCCGCCCGGATGGGTTGGGAGGGCCATGACACGAATTCGTCGTCTCATGCCCTCCCCCGCGATGGCGGTCGCCCTGCTCGCCCTGTTCATGGCCACGGGCGGCTCGGCATACGCACTCGTGGTGACGAGCGGCAGCATCAAGAACAACACGATCCGGAGTCAGGACGTGCGCAACGGCGGCCTGGTGGGCAAGGACGTCCGCGCGAATGGGCTCGGCGGACGGGCGATCAAGGAGTCGACGCTTGGCACGGTCCCGGGCGCGTTCGTCGCTCACGGAAGCGCCCGCTTCTCGGTGGTGAACGCAGGCGGTCAGCAGGTCCGCGGACGCGGGACCACCTCAGCCGCGCGCACCGCCGAGGGTCGCTACCAGGTGATCTTCGACGCGGATGTTCGCGGGTGCGGCTACTACGCGACGATCGGCGGCCCGACCGCCGCGGCCCCGCCCGACAACGGCCAGATCAGCGTGAGCAGCCTGGGCTCGAACGTGAACGGTGTGGCCATCCGCACGACGGGGGCGAACGGCAACGACGCGAACAAGCCGTTTCACCTAGTCGTTCTCTGCTGAGTCGTACTCGATGCGCCGGAGCACCTTGGCGGGTGCTCCGGCCGCGATCGAGAACGGCGGGACGTCCTGAGTCACGACGCTGTTCGCCCCGATCACGGAGCGCTCGCCGACCGTGACGCCGCTGGTGATCACGACGTTGGCCCCGCACCAGACGTTGTCGCCGACCTTCGTCGGCCCCTTGCTGGCGAAGCCCTGCCATGTGATGGGCCGATCCGGGTCGTCGAAGCGGTGGTTCGCGTCGGTCACGAAGCAGCCGTTCGCGAACATGCAGTGGTCGCCGATCTCAACGAGCTCGGCGGCCGCCACCATGACCGCGATGTTGACAAACGTGCCCGACCCGATCCGGATGCGCCCAGCGTCCGAGGTGGTGAGCCAGACGTTCGGCTCGAACAATGTGTGCTCCCCCACCTCGAGCCGACCCTCGCGGAACGCCTCCAACACGTTCCCGTGGATCGGCCAGCGCGCGAACGCCCTGCGCCGGGCAAGCTCGCGGTGGATGGCAAACCGGTTCCAGGGGAGGGAGTTGCGCTCGTACCACAGCCACTTCTGCCACCAGAGGCGGGCGTTCTCCATCGGGGCAGCCTTCCAGACGGAGCGGTGGGCTGATCGCGTGATCTCAGAATCTGCTCCCGACAGCCGATGAGTAAAGCGTGGACACACTCGCCGACCTCCCGAGCGCCGAGGACTTCGACGCCCTGCTCGCCCGCGAGGAGCTGCGCCGCGGGCGCACCGGCGAGGCGATGGCGGTCGCCATGGTCGACGTGGATGGCCTGCGCCGCGTGAACCGACATCACGGCGCGGGTGCGGGGACCGAGATCCTGCGCATGTGCGCCGGGATGCTTCGCTCGACGGTGAGGGCGGTCGATGAGATCGCACGCACCGGCCCGGACGAGTTCGCCCTGCTGCTGCACGGCACCGACGCCCGCAACGCGAACATCTGGGCCGACCGCTTCGAGGACGAGCTGGCGGCCGCCTCCTTCGAGCACGTCGCCGGCCCGGTCAGCTGCTCGATCGGGATCGCCGACACCTCGGGCGACCAGAGCCTGATCGAGGCGGCGAAGAAGGCGCACCGGCGCATGGAGGTCACGCAGACCATGCGCAAGCTGAAGCGCGCTCGCGACACCGACATCTAGGCGGGGGACCTCCCCGGCCCGGCGCCCTACGCGGCGGCCGGGACCTTCGTCCGACGGGCGCGCTTCCGGGCGGGCGGCGGCTTCACGATCCCGGTCAGGAAGCTGCCGGTGTGGGAGCCCTTGGTCCGCGCGACCTGCTCCGGGGTGCCCTGGGCGACCAGCTCGCCGCCCTCCTCGCCGCCCTCCGGGCCGAGGTCGATGATCCGGTCCGCGGTCTTGATGACATCGAGGTTGTGCTCGATCACGACCACCGTGTTGCCCTGCTCCACGAGCCGGTTCAGCATCTCGAGCAGGCGCTGAACGTCCGCGAAGTGCAGGCCCGTGGTGGGCTCGTCGAGGATGTAGAGCGTCCTGCCGGTGGCCACCTTCGAGAGCTCGCTCGCCAGCTTGACGCGCTGGGCCTCGCCGCCCGAGAGCGTGGTGGCAGGCTGCCCGAGCCGGATGTAGTCGAGCCCCACGTCGTGGAGCGCCTGGAGGCGCCGCTTGATCTTCGGGATGTGAGCGAAGAAGTCGACCGCCTCCTCGACCGTCATGTCGAGCACGTCGGCGATCGTCCTCCCC
>Ga0126312_10003540_pt1 | contig 10547 bp, 8 predicted proteins | sample Plot104A_FD_92537 | JGI IMG/M metagenome (GOLD analysis project Ga0126312, IMG submission 92537) | Serpentine soil microbial communities from UC McLaughlin Reserve, CA, USA - Plot104A | ecosystem: Environmental > Terrestrial > Soil > Grasslands | place: USA: UC McLaughlin Reserve, Lake County...
GGGCCGGCCACCCCGGAGACGACGAGAAGCTCTTCCAGAACGGCCGCGAGGTCTTCAAGTTCGCCGTCAGGATACTGCCCGATATGGTCGAGAAGCTGCTCTCCCGAAACGGGCTTTCGCCGGACGAGGTCCAATACCTGATACCCCATCAGGCAAATGCACGCATAATACGATCCGCGGCGCGGAAGATGGAGATACCCGAGGACCGGGTCGTGATCAACCTGGACAGGTTCGGGAATACTTCGGCGGCGAGCATCCCGCTCTCCTACCCTGACATCTACGGCGCGATGGAGCCGGGGAAGTACGTCATTACCGTTGGCTTCGGGTTCGGCCTGACCTGGGCTGCGAACCTGTACAGGATCTAGTTTGCGGGGCGACGGGATAGAACGGGCCGTGGTCTTCCCCGGGCAGGGTACTGTGGGAGGGGGGATCACCGGCGCCGCGCGCGAGGCCGCCCTCGACTATATCGACGACGAAGCCGTGCCTTACCAGCTCTCGGTCTTCGCTGGCTCCGTGGATCTTCTCTACCGTTTGCGGGAGGTTGGGATAGAGCCCGACGTGGTGGCCGGCCACTCTCTTGGCGAGTACGCTGCGGCCCACGCTGCAGGGAGCCTCGGTCTCACCGATGGTGTGCGACTCGTGGCGGAGAGGGATCGCCTGATGAGCGAGGCCTCAAGGCAGAACCCTGGGGGGATGGTCGCGCTGATCGGCGCCGACCCTGAGGAAGTAGGGAGGGCTGCTGAGGAGACCGGTGGTAAAGTCGTTGCGGCGAACTTCAACACGCCGCGCCAGATCGTCGTTTCCGGGCAGATCGATGCGCTAGGGGAAGTCGCTGAACGGGTACGTGGGCGGAAGGTAAAGCTGGAGGTATCAGGGGCTTTTCATTCGCCGCTCATGTCAGGGGCTGCGAGGGAGATGGACGCGCTTCTCGAAGAAGTCGAGTTGGAAGAACCGGAGATACCGATGGTCGGGGCGACAGATGGGGCTGTGTTGACGACGGCGGATGAGGTGCGCGGGGCGTTGCGTAACCAGATGCTCTCTCCGGTGCGGTGGGTGGCCGTGGTAGAGCGTTTGCTGGATCTCGGGGTGCGCGAGATCCTCGAGTCCGGGGAGGCCGGTACCCTGACGAGGATGTTACGAGACTTCAAGGGAAAAGACATAAAGGGGCGGAAGGCCGAGGAGGTGCTTTCGTGAATGCGCCGCTAGGGCCTGCGCAGATTCGGGATCTCATCCCGCACCGCTACCCCTTCCTCTTGGTGGACAGGATCGAGGAACTCGAAGCCGGTGTTCGGGCCGTCGGCGTCAAGAACGTTACCCAGAACGAACCTTTCTTCCAAGGTCATTTCCCTGACTATCCTGTCATGCCTGGTGTCCTCATTATCGAGGCGATGGCCCAGGTAGGCGCTGTCGGCGTCATGGCTGGCGGGGAGCATGGTGACAAGCTCGCGCTCTTTGCGGGGATAGATGGCGTCAGGTTCCGCAGGCAAGTTCTGCCAGGCGACCTGCTCAGGATGGAGGTCGAGATCGTCCATCTCAAAGGCAGGGTCGGAAGGGGTAGAGGCCGGGCTACGGTCGGAGAGGAGCGGGTCTGCGAGGCTGACCTGATGTTCGCCTTCGCGGAGAGAGGGGGGGTACGGTGATCGAGGACGGACGGGTCGCCGTCGTCACGGGTGGCGGAAGGGGAATAGGCCGCGCGGTGGCGGTGCGGCTCGCGAACGAAGGCGCAAACGTGGCGATCTCTTACCGTTCCAACGACACGGCAGCGGAGGAGGTAGCAGAGGAAGTAAGGGTGGCGGGGGCGCGGTGCGAGATTTTCAAGGGTGACGTAGCCTCACACGAGGAAGTCGATGCGCTGTTCAAGAGGGTAAGCGAAACCTTTGGGCCGGTCGAGATACTCGTCAACAACGCGGGCCTGACCAGGGACAGCCTGATGATGCGGATGAAAGAGAGCGAGTTCGACGAGGTATTGAGCACCAACCTCAAGGGCACCTACCTGTGCACGCGGGCGGCTCTGAGGCAGATGATACGGGCGAGGTGGGGGCGAATCGTCAACGTATCATCAGTGGTAGGGCTCGTCGGAAACGCGGGGCAGGCCAACTATGCTGCCTCCAAAGCCGGGATCATCGGCTTCACCAAGAGCGTGGCGCGGGAGGTGGCGCAGCGCGGCGTCACGGCCAACGTCGTGGCGCCGGGGTACGTCGAGACCGAGCTTACGAGCAGCCTGTCTGAGAAGGTAAAAGATCAGATCAAGGGCCAGGTACCGCTAGGCAGATTCGCGGAGGCTGAGGAGGTGGCCGAGGTCGTTGCGTTCCTGGCTGGCGAAGGCGCCGGATACATTACAGGCCAGACCGTGGCCGTCGACGGCGGCATGACTATGCAGTAAGGCGTTTTAGGTTTACACTACGCGCTATTGTTTGGACCCATCATAGTAATCTGTAAGAACCTTGGAGAGGAGAGAAGTCTTGGATCGCGAAGAGATACTCGGCAAGATACAGGAGATCACCGCCGACAGGCTTGGAGTTGATGAAGGCGACGTCACATCCGACGCTTCCTTCCGCGAGGATCTGGAGGCTGACTCTCTGGATCTGGTGGAGCTCATCATGGAGCTCGAGGAGCAGTTCGGGATGGAGATCCCCGATGAGGAAGCCGAGAAGATCACCACTGTCGAAGAGGCCGTCGACTACGTGATGGAGCATCAGGCCGCGTGACCGACCCTGATGTCAATGGGAGGGGACGTGCGCTCGTAACAGGAACCGGGGCTGTGACACCCCTTGGAACAGGGGTCGAGAACTTCTGGGATGCTGCCCTGCACGGAAAGAGCGGAATAGGGGAGGTCACGCTCTTCGACCCCTCCCCCTATCCTTCGCGGATCGCCGGTGAATGCTGGGATTTCGATCCGACGGACTTCATCAAGAAGAAGCAGGCCCGCAGGATGGACCGCTTTGCTCAGCTCGGCATAGCCGCGGGCATACAGGCCGCGGAGAGCGCTGGGATAGTCGACCTGATCCGCGAGAGGCCCGAGCGCGTCGCGATCGTGATGGGCAGTGGCATCGGGGGACTCTCGACCTGGGAGCGGGAGTACAGGGTCATGAACGAGCGTGGGCCTGGAAGGGTGAGCCCGTTCCTGATCACGATGATGGTTCCGAACATGGCGGCCGGGCAACTCGCTATCGCGCTCGGCGCCACGGGGCCTAGCCAGTGTCCTGTCCTCGCCTGCGCCACGGGGGGGGAGGCGATCGCGGAGGGGTTGGAGCTGATCCGGCGGGGAGACGCCGACGTGGTGATAGCCGGCTCTTCGGAAGCCCCGATCACGCCCCTCTCTATGGCTGGCTTCTGCGCGATAAGGGCCGTGAGCCGCCGTAACGACGACCCCGCCCGGGCCAGCCGTCCCTTCGACGAGGGCCGGGATGGCTTCGTAATGAGCGAGGGCGCCGGAGCACTGGTCCTGGAGAGCGAGGAGCACGCGGAGCGCCGTGGCGCAGAACCGATCTCCGCCGTCGCCGGCTACGGGCGCACCACCGACGCCTACCACGTAACCGCGCCAGACGAGGACGGCCGCGGCGTCGAGCGGGCCATGGTCCACGCTTTCCAGGATTCCGGCCTCGTCGCCGAGGAGGTCGGCCACGTCAACGCCCACGCCACAGCCACTCCGACCGGAGACGGGCCCGAGACGAAGGCGATAGCAAGGCAAGTGCCACAAGCCCTGGTCTCTGGCACGAAGTCGATGACAGGGCACTCCTTCGGGGCGGTCGGCGCCACAGAAGGCATCATGTGCGCCCTCGCCATAAAGCACAAAGTCGTTCCACCAACGATCAACCTCGAGAACCTGGCGGAAGACTGCGAACAATTGAACTACGTGGGAAGCGAGCCGGTCGAGGCCCCCGACCTCAAAGCCGCCATCTCGAATTCGATGGGATTCGGCGGGCATAATGTCGTGATCGCGTTCACAAGTGTAGAATAGAGAACGAGATGTCTATAAGGGACCTCATAGCGATCCTACCAGAACCTTTGAGGCAGCGCTCGTTGACCCATCCGAGCGTGGCGGACCCTTACGAGTCGAACGGGAGACTCGAGTTTCTCGGGGACTCCGTTTTGAACAGTCGCGTCGCCGAGCTGGTCTTCCACGGCTACCCCGAGCTCCTGGAGGGGGATCTTACGCGCATCAGGGCACATCTGGTAAGGAAGTCCTTTCTGGCAATGGTAGGAAGGAGCGAAGGCATAGAGGAGATCATCGAGAGCTCCGTCATAAACGACTCGGTCATCGCCGATACAGTCGAGGCCATTATCGGGGGGGCATACCTTATAGACAGGGACCTCGTTCTAAGGACGCTGGATGAGATCTTCAACCCCGCAGAGGTCGACACCGACGAGCTGCGCGATTGGAAAACGCTCCTGCAGGAGACTCTGCAGGCGGACGGTCTCCGGCCGACGTACCGCGTGATCTCCAAGCAAGGGCCGGCCCACCGGCCCAGCTTCACCTCCAGGGTCTCCGTGGACGGACGCGAAGTCGCCACCGGTGAAGGCAGCTCCATAAAAGAGAGCGAGCAGACCGCAGCCAGAAACGCGCTGGAGATCCTCGGCATCCGTCCCGTCCCACGCTCCACCGTCGAGGTACACGTCAGCGCGTAGCGAAGCTACGCGGGCATCAGGCTGCAGGTATCAGGTAGATCCTCTTACCGCCGTGTGAGGCCGATTGCGCCAACTCCCATCACGAGAGATCGGCCGCAACATAGTCCCGGGGCCGGTCTAACGCGCGGGCAGGCACGCCGGCTGGGGGTGGCTGTAGGCTGATGGCTGAAGCCTGAAACCTTATTTGCTGCACTTTTCGACGTGCTTTCCGGGCTGAAGTTGCGTAAAATGTACTCTTAGTGCTCTCGGCGATCTATATCAAGGGCTTCAAGACTTTCGCCAGGCCCGTTAGGATGCCGCTCGAAGGGGGGATCACTTCGATCGTCGGTCCCAATGGTTCTGGGAAGAGCAACATCACCGACGCTGTGCTCTTCGCCATCGGGGAGCAGAGCCCTGGGGTACTGCGGGCCGGGACCATGAGCGAGTTGATCTTCGCCGGCTCGGAGACGCTTTCGGCTGCGAGCGCGGCCGAAGTAACCCTCGTACTCGACAACGAAGACGGCCGGATCTCGCTCCCTTACGGGGAGGTTTCGATCACACGCCGCATCTCCCGCAGCGGGGAGACGCAGTACAAGATCAATGGCTCCCGTGTCCGTCTTGCGGACGTACGCGCCGTCGCTGGCGAGGCAGGACTGGGACGCCACAGCATCCTGCGCCAGGGCGCCGTAGACGCCATAGTCGCTGGTGGGGCGGCTGCGTGCCGGCTCGCGCTGGAAGAGGCTGCGGGACTCGGCGTCTATAGGAGGCGCCGTGTCTCGGCGAGTCGCCGTCTGGAAAGGGCCGACGCCCAACTGGAACGCAGCTGGCAACTGGAGGCTGAGCTCGAAGGCCAGTTGCGGAGGATAGAAAGGGAGGCCGCTGCAGCACGCGCCTACAGGGATATAGAATCCCGCTACCGCGAGCTCTCTCTGGCGTACCTCTATCGGGTCGCAACCAGGGGGCTGGACGGAGTAAGGGGAAGGCTCGAGGAGGCCAGGACGCAGTCTGCAGAGCTGGCCGCGCGCGAGCGGGACGTTCATGAAGAAGAGGCAGGGATCGAAAGCCGCCTGCTGCAGCTCGAAGATGGGCTAGCAAAGACCGAGCAGCGACTCGAAGCCCTGGAGGATGGCGCAGAGGAACTGCGGGTCGAGGCCCTGCGCTCGGATAGGACTCTCTTGCGTCTGGAAGCTGGCCGGGGACGCGAGGGGGAGACGAGACTCGCCGTCTCCCGCCTGGAAGATGAGTTACGCCGGGTGTCGCACACGCTGGCTGGTCTCGAAGAGCGAGCCAGAGATCTAGAGGCCGAGTCATTAGAGAGCCGAGCAGAGGCAGACCGGTTACAGAAGGTCGTTGCGAGAGCCAGCGAGAAGAGCGCGTACGCCGAAAGTGAGAGGGACAGGCTGGCCAGGGACCTGCAAGGACTACGCACGCGCCTCGCCGGGCTTGGATCCTACAGTGAGCGACGCGTGATGTCCGAAGAGAGCATCTTGCATCTTGCGGCCGTGACCTCGGACCTCGAAGAAGCGGTAGACCACGCGACAATGGAGAATCTTCGCGGGCTGCGCGACAAGGTAGACGGTATGCTCGTACGGGTGGATCAGCTCGCCGAGGAGGTCAGCCGCAGACGCGGGGCCCTCGCCGCTGCTGTTGGGAGGGCTGAATCCAGGGTACGCGCTTTCAGGGAGACGACCCCTAACGGCATGAGCACGCGGCTCTACGAGGTTATCCGGGCCCGTCCTGGCTACGAGGTCGCCGTCGAGGCTGCACTCGGAGAGTACGGTGCCGGGGTGCTTGCGGAGAACCTCGTAGAGGGGATGAAGCTTGTTTCGGACGCCGAGCCGGTAGCCGTCCGCCTCGACGCGAGGGCCATGGAATCCAACGGGGGCTTACCCGGAAAACCCCTGGTCGAATGCGTAGAGGTTCTGGACGCGCGCTACGAGGAAGCGCTACGGCGCCTCCTGACCGGCATCTTCGTGGTCGAGCGTCCTGATGACGGGGTGAACGCCAACGGGTACGTGGCGGTAACGAGGGACGGTTTTCGGCTCACGAGGACCGGCGTGAGCCTACGTTCCGGTCCTGGCAACTTCGCACGCGAGACTCGGCTCGCCGCCTGGATGGAACACCTCGAAGCTTTGAAGGAGGGGCCAGGCGGAACCCTCTACGACCTGAGGGAGACCGTCTCGGGCGCCTCGAATCGGCTGGAGAACCTCGCCAGAACCGTAGAGAGGGCGACGGTTCTCGCCGACCGGACGGCACGCGCCCAAGTCCTGGTCTCACGCCAAGCAAGACGCCACAAGACCACAGGGGAGAACTCCAGGAGGGCCTTTCTGGAGCGGGAGAGGACTCACTCTATCCTCGCTGACGACGCTTCCCGGACGGAGAGAGCGCTTGCGGAAGCCGAATCGGATGCTCACCGCGTAAGGGAGGAACTCGCCGCAGCCACCTCCGCCGCCGAGGCGGCCGGCGCGGCCGCTGCCGACTCGGACCGGAGGTTGTCGGAGTTGCGCGCTACCCTTGCCTCTGGCGAAAGTCGCAGGGAGGCTATCTCGCGCAGGCTGGAGAGGTCAGCGAACGCTTTGGTGGAAGGAGCAGGCAACCCGGAAGCGTTCGCCACCAGGGCGGCGCGGGCGGCCACAAAGCTCGTCACGACCGTCCGCCGTCGCAGAAGTGCCTTGAGGCGTCTCCGCGGAGAGGCTGCAGAAGCGCACCGCCGGGTCTCCGCCGAGCGCGCGACACTCTCGCGCAAGACTGTGGATCTCGCAGGCAAGGTCGCCACCGCCCGCGCGCAAGCTGAACGCCTCGCCGAAGAGGTGTCCAGAGCAGAATCCGCGGCGGCCGAGGCAGGCGAGGAGATACAAGCAGAGTGGGGCGCCACCCTCGAAGCGGCCCGCCAGGAAGCCGAGAAGCACGAGGGTAGCACCGACGGAGAACGCAACGTCCTCGCTCGCAGGCTCAAGCGCTTTGGGGACGTGAACCTCCTCGCCCTCTCCCAGGAAGAGGGACTGCGCGAACGCCATCAGTTCGTCTCGGCCCAGAGGGCCGACGCAGAGGACGCAGCTAACGGACTCAACCGCATAATACAATCCGTGGATAGGGAGATAGAGTCGCGTTTCGCGGAGACTTTCGGGAGAGTAAGGGATGCGTTCGGGGAGATGGTGCCGCGGATGCTCGAGGGATCTTCTGGGGTCCTAAATCTCTCTGAGGACGGGGTGGAAATCGGGTTGCGGCTGGGGAGGAAGGGCTGGCGTCCCTTGCGTGTCCTGTCAGGGGGCGAACGGGCGCTGCTCGCGCTGTCATTCCTGTTCAGCGTGTTCTTGAGCCGGCCTGGTGGGGATTCGGGAGCTTTCTGCGTCCTCGATGAGGCCGAGGCGGCGCTCGACGATCTCAACCTGGCCCGTTTTCTCACTGTGGTAGACTCTCATCGGGCTAACGGCCAGTTTCTGCTGGTCACCCATCAGAAACGAACGATGGCCGCGGCGGATTTGCTCTACGGGGTGATTCAGGATGCCTCCGGGGCCACTACTGTTGTGTCGAAGCGTTTGCAGGGAGAGTAAGAAGTCGCCTATGGCGCGCTCGTGGCGTAATTTTTTCAGACGAGAGACGGATGAAGCGCAGGAAAACGGCCCGGCTGTAGCCAGCGAGTCAGAGCGTTCCACTGAAGATGTCGAAGAAGGCAACGGCCACCTCGCCGCGGATCTCCAGACATCCATAGAGGAAGCCGCCGAAGAGGTGTCCACGGCTGAAGAGGTGCAGGCTGAGAGGAAGGGGACTGCTCCCGAGGAAGTGTGGGAGATCGATGAGTCCGCGGAACTCCTACTTGAGCCCGGTACGGTCGACGAGGCACCTGAGACGATCGCCGAACGGCAGGAGTCTGGCGGGTGGTTTGGCAGGCTGAGGCAGGGCCTCAGCCGTAGCCGCGCCTCGTTCGTCGGACAGCTCAACGCTGCCGTTGCGGAGTTCAGGGACGTCGAGGACGAGGAGTTCTGGGAAAGAGTCGAGGAGATTTTGATCTCCTCCGACGTCGGGGTGCCGACCACGGCGAAGCTCGTCGCTGAGCTGGAGCAGGAGGCGTTGGAGAGGAATATCAAAGGCGGTGACGAGTTGCGGAAGCTCATGATCGAGCATGCCGCCCGCATGTTGGAAGGGCCTGTCGAACTCGACGTCTCGCACACGCCCACGGTGATCCTGATGGTCGGGGTGAACGGGACGGGCAAGACGACAACCATAGGCAAGCTCTCGCGTTTCTTGCCGGGGACCAAGATGTTCGCCGCTGGGGACACATTCAGGGCTGCGGCAATCGAGCAGCTACAGCAGTGGGGCGAGAGGACGGGCACGCCGGTGGTGGCGCGCGAGCGCGGAGCCGATGCGGCTGCCGTGGCCCACGAAGCCGTGCATGCCGCCAGGAGCGAGGGTACCGACGTGCTGCTCATCGACACGGCAGGCAGGTTGCACACCAAGGTCAACTTGATGGCCGAGCTGGACAAAGTGCAAAGGGTGGTACAGCGGCAGCTTCCAGGGGCGCCGCACGAAGTGCTGATGACGGTCGACGCGACTACGGGGCAGAACGGGTTGCGGCAGGCCCAGATGTTCAAAGAGGTCGCAGGGCTTACCGGGATCATCCTCACCAAGCTCGACGGGACTGCGAAGGGAGGCATCGCCCTGGCCATAGCCAACGAGGTCGGGGTGCCGATCAAACTGATCTCGGTCGGAGAGAAAGTCGAGGACCTGCACCCGTTCGATGCCCGCGAGTTCGCAGAAGCCCTGTTTGGAGATCTCTAGATGTTCGATACGTTAGGCGAAAGGCTCAACAAAGCCCTCGACGGGGTTCGCGGAAGCGGCAACCTTACCGAGGACCAGGTAAAGAAGGTTACGCGTGAAATCCGGCTGGCCCTACTCGAGGCCGACGTGAACTACGGCGTAGTCAAGGAGTTCGTCTCCAACGTCCGCGAGAGGGCCACGGGGGCCGAAGTCTCCAAGGCTCTCAGTCCTGGCCAGCAGGTCGTCAAGATAGTCGACGAGGAGCTTGCTAACCTGATGGGCGGTACCGCCCACAAGCTCTCCTTCGCCTCCAAGCCGCCCACGGTCGTGATGCTCGCAGGACTCAACGGCCACGGCAAGACGACAGCGGCCGGGAAGCTCGCGCTGTTCGTACGGAAGCTCGGGAAGAACCCTTATCTGGTCGCGTGCGACATTTACAGGCCGGCCGCTATCGAGCAGCTGCAGCAGATCGGACGCGAGCTCTCGGTTCCTGTGTACACGGAGGGCACGGGGCCGAAGCCAGAAGAGATCGCTGAGCGCGGCATCAGGGAGGCCAGAGACGGCGGGTACGACTTTGTCATCATCGACACGGCCGGCCGGCAGGTAGTCGATGTGGAGATGATGGAGGAGATCCGGCGCGTCAGGAAGATCTCGAAGCCGCATTCCGTCCTGCTCGTGCTCGACGTCGTAACCGGCCAGAACGCCGTCGAGGTGGCGGAGGCCTTCCAGGAGTACGCCGACTTCGACGGGATGGTCCTGACCAAGCTCGACGGCGACGCCCGTGGCGGGGTCGCGCTCTCAGTGGTCTCAGTTACGGGACGGCCGATCAAGTTCGCCTCCGAGGGCGAGAAGATGGGCGAGTTCGATTACTTCTACCCGGACAGGATGGCAGGCCGCATCCTGGGGATGGGCGATGTCCTCACGCTCATCGAGAAGGCTGAAAAGCAGATGGACCGTACTGAGGCAGAGGCCCAGGGCAAGAAGCTCATGAGCGGAAAGTTCACCTTCGAGGACTTCTTGCAGCAGATGCAGATGATAAAGAAGATGGGTCCGCTATCAGGCCTCCTAGGTATGATCCCTGGCCTGGGAAAACAGCTCAAGGACGTCGAGATAGACGACAGGCAGCTCGGCAGGGTCGAGGCCATGATAACCTCGATGACCGTCCAGGAGCGCAGGAACCC